>JABAOC010038506.1_pt3 | contig 13889 bp, 10 predicted proteins | sample 7062161 | NCBI WGS metagenome assembly JABAOC01 (sample SAMN14538625, study PRJNA623070) | marine sediment metagenome | biome: marine biome [ENVO:00000428]; feature: marine pelagic biome [ENVO:01000023]; material: deep marine sediment [ENVO:00002113] | place: India: Gulf of Khambhat ... | reverse complement strand
TCCTCTTCTTCCTCTATTTTGATTCTTCTATGTAGTATGCGATAGGCTGGACCTCCAGCAGAAACAACCTTTGTGCTTGGGCGGAGACCTTCAGAATACAAGAACTTTCTTGTTAGGAATCTAAGCTTGCGCTTTGCTAAAATACCTTCTGCACCAGTTACAAGAATAATAGACCCATCTTTTTCAATAGTTACTGTTTGCAATTTGCTTTCAATAAATTCGATTAATTTATCAACAAGGTGCCCACTGGGCAGTTCATCTGTTTGGATCTCAAATGTCGCCATTATTATGCCCTCTCGTAGAATAAATTATCATACCTTAAGGGAAATTGTGTTTAGAATCTAGTATGCTTGCACTCTGAAGGGTTTTATATCTTGTGACCACATCAAAAAACGTACCTGAGGTATGATATTCACTAACCCAGCAACTATATACCTGTAAAACCTCTCCCGAGGGAATTTATGAATTCAATATTATTACAAATATGATGAGAAAACACCATTAACAAATGACTATATATTGATGTGTCGAAAATGGTTTATCATGTAATAACGTTTGTTCTCCAATTTAATTTCAAGCTGGTAATGTAAACACGACTTCGTAACTCTGTATTTAAATCATCAGGGGAATGTATTGATTGACTACTTAATTCATTAAGCTGGAACATTGGCCAAACATCACCAACTGGAGTGATTTAGGTTAANNTTAATCGAAGATTTAAAGGTGATAACTTTCTATTCTCTTCATAGCTAAAGCCATGCGGTTCATTAACGTTATTATATAAATAACAATCAACAATTGACCAAAAAGGAGTTTTAGCCAATTACAACTCTTTCAAGAGTCAGATAGAGCATTTTTTAGAGATATAGTAGTCTCCCTCTCCCCTCCAACTGAAATCAAATGTATTGGTATGTTGAGAAACTTGGAGATTCTCTCTAGATAATTTTTGATTTGTTTTGGAAGCGAATTATATCCTTGTTTTGCAATTCTCCTCCATTCCTCTGGTTTTAAATCCGACCAACTTTCCAATGCTTCATANNTTCAGAAGAATTGAATTAGCTGGGAAATGTTCAATTGTTTCTCCATTGAGTTGATAATCAGTGCATATCTTTATTGATTCTATGCCTCCAAGAACATCTAGTTTTGTTATAGCTAAACCATTGGGGGCATTGAGGCGGACAGCATATTTAACTGCAAAAAGATCGAGCCACCCGCATCTTCTTGGACGACCTGTAGTCGTGCCAAATTCATTGCCTTTTTCGCGAATTCTGTCACCAATACTATTTTTTAATTCAGTAGGAAAGTAACCCGTTCCAACTCGACTGGTATAAGCTTTTAAAACACCAATGATACCATCTATCTTTGTTGGAGCAACCCCTACGCCCGTGCAGGCGCCTCCTGCAATTGTATTTGAAGATGTCCCAAAAGGATAGATCCCAAAATCAATATCCAGTAGAGTCCCTTGGGCACCTTCAAAAAGAACTTTCTTTTTAGAATCTATCGCTTCGTTTACTTCAAAAGAGGTATCTGTAATGTATTTCTGTAACTCTCGTCCGTATTCAAGATATATTTCAATGAGCTTTTCTGGGAGTATGTTTTCTTCAAATGATTTATACCCTTTTAGGAGTGGTTCTCGCATGGCAAGTAGCATTTCGAGTTTTTGCTTTAGGACATCCTTATTGAGTAAATCTTGTGTTCTAATCCCAAAACGAGCGAACTTATCCGAGTAAGTGGGGCCAATTCCTCTTCGAGTTGTTCCCGCACTCCAACTCCCCTTAAGGGTTTCTTCAATACAATCTATCTCGATATGAAATGGAAAGACTACGTGCGCTCTATCACTAATTCGGAGGTTGATGGTCGTTTCTCGCGCTTTTAGAGATTCAATTTCTTGAAGAAGAATTGCAGGATCTAAAACAACCCCATTTCCAATAATGAGTTGCTTTTTCTGAAGGGCCCCGCTTGGAAGCAAATGGAACTTATACGTTTCACCATTTACGATCACCGTATGGCCCGCGTTCGCTCCACCTTGAAATCGAACTACTATATCAGCATTTTGGGAATAATAATCTACCACTTTCCCTTTCCCTTCATCCCCGAACTGCAATCCCACTACTATTACTGCGGGCATATTACCACCTTCTGCCTTCCCGGATGGGGAAAACCACTCAATTGGCAAAAATCAACAAATATATTCTTTCAATCAATACTGAACAAAAATCCTTCTATTGAATGATCTTCCTTGTTAGAATACAGAAATAAGCCAATTCCTCTCTCTCTCGGAATTTCATTAGATGTGTCCCTCACCGGTATTTAGAGAAGACATTCTTCTCATGGTCTTAGTTCCGAAAGATCATGATTTTGAGGGGAGTTTTTAAGTTGAGATAATGACCTTCTTCTGAAAGGGGAATATTATTGAAACGCTTCGTTACTACTCGAAAAAGAAACCGCCTTGGTCGAAAAGGCGGTCCATTACTTGAAGAGGGAATCCTGATTGGAATTGGGTTATTCGCTTTTCTAATCCTTGCAAGCATTGTCACTGACATCATCAGTTGGCTCACTGGCAATGTTTCTCAAGCGAGTGATGCCCTGAAAAGTTTACTTGGGTGAATATCTGCAAATCTTTTTTAAAATCGTTAAAACTGCAGTTGTAACCGTCTTCTATTGGGTGAGCTAAGTAGGAAGTTTAGAAGTTTCCGATGAGGACGCATATTTGACCTACCCCTCGATTAGCCCCTTGTAGGCAAGACCTCACTCTAAACTAACTTGGGACAACACATCTAAGAAATTTTCTTATTAATTAGTCACAGACTCCGTTTTGGATCCAAGGAAAACCAGCGCCTGAGTTTAATTTCATCGCCAACCTGTGTGGTTTCGATCATTATGTACCAGCCAACATTCGGATCATCCCTTGGATCGCCTTTCCAGGTGCCAGGACTGAGTACCCGCCGTTTTTCCAGATGAAAACACACATGACAATGACCAATGATCAGATAGTCATTTTCTGTGAGTTGCGGCGTCCATGCGCCCTGCCTCGACCATTCGAGTAGACGATCCTTCATGGCCGCTCCCAAACGCTCGCCCCAACCATAATCCTGGGCATGTTCCCAGATGGCAAGGTCATTTCCATGGATGCACACATACCTTTGGTTGATCGTCGTCGGAGTGGCGAAATCCCGGGTTTCCAGATCTGGCAGCTGCTGGATCCAAGATTCATCGTGATTTCCGACAACCACCTGAATCTTATGCAGCAGATCGTGCGCTTGCATCGTGCTAAGCCATTCTTCCAGCTCTTTCTTCACTTTCGTCGTTTCAGCTTCTACTAGATCCCCAAGAATAAGGATTAGATCTGCATCACGGCCTATATTTACGAACATGGCTGTGATCGCATCTTTCTGGGCTGATTCTGCCCCAAAATGCAAATCTGATACCAATAAAATTTTCATAGAATTCCCTCCACTACGACTTTGCAGAGCTGCTTGGGGTTGTAGATCAGCTTACTCTTCTTACCACGAGAAGAGAATACCCCCGTACACCGCTGGCACCCAAATTTACATTCACATCTCTTAAGTTGCTCTATGATCCCTTTTAATATAGTTGAAAAATGGGTAAAGACGGTCTTGGTGGCTTTGGCACTCAGACATCGATCATAGATCAAGATGCGGCGCTCATCTCGAAGGAGTTTTGTTCCAAACTGCGTGAAACTGTACCCAAACCGTCGGTGACACTCCCAAAGAATGGCGTGGGCCAGGATCTCGAGGATGTGCCATGTATAGGCTGCGGAAAAATAGTTTCGACACGCCGCTTCCCCAGTAAAGCGTATTGAGACCGAATGTGTCGGAAGATGAAACGTATGTTTACGCTGGTCTTCTTCGCTTAGCTCCTTTTTCATTGTCCTACCCTTCAACACCGTGACCAAAATCTTTGGTTTCACCTCGACCAGCGCATTCCCACACTCTAATAGCACTCCAGCCATTATGCACCTTTTCATGTGCCGCGTAAAGGAAAGTTTCTCCTCAATGGTATTTCTTGTGACCGTTAACGTGCGAATAATAGCTTGGGTAAGCTCTTTCGCCTCAATTATGAAGTTCTCAGGATCCAGACTTGTCACTAGAAAGGTGCGACCCCTTCTCTCAAGGAGATTCCCCGGCAAGGCCCTGAAAGGTACTCTATCAGTATCCATCCAATATTCCTCGACCTGCCCATCACTTCGTTTTGCTTGGATCTTGAATTTCTCGGGCGCCGCCCGGAGTTTATGGGAATACAACCAATTTCTCACCTGCTCGGGGGTGGGATGAACTATGTTCCCTTCATGAAGCGTCAGATAGCCGTCTGCTAGCAACGAAGCTAATGCCACCTGAGCCACATGAAGAGCGTCACCTCGGAATAGTTCAAAGATCTCCTGCTTTGCCATCGATTTGAGAAATGGCACGTACAGCAGGGTAGCCGAGATAACCTCGCGGTTGACAAGTGCGGCCCGGATGGTTCCAGCCTCCCCCTCTTCGAGCTCTCGTTTCAACCGATTGCAGTTGGTCCAATACTCCTTCTCTTCAGGCTGCTTTGGATTGAGTACAAGAAAGAAGTCTCGAGTATCTCTAGGTTGCGTTCGGAGTCTCCCGATTCTTTGGAGCAGCCCACTCTTCCCTGTGATTGGGTACCCAACATTTATTACTGTAATTATGGAAGAAAGATCGATTCCGAGCTCGAGGCTGCTCGTTGCAAAAATCAATTTAACTAGCCCACTTCGCACTTTTTGGAACGCTCTGGATCTTATAAAGGCCGAATAATCCCCTGAGAACCCCTCAACTCGGAAGGGATCAGAATTGGCTTTCAGCACCTCTTTCACTTCTTCTGGCCTCAGGATTTGCTCTTCACTCAGATTGACCGCTTTCGTCAGATGTTCTAACTCTAGTTTGCTGTCAATAAACACTAGTACCGCTGTCCGAGGTTTCCCTAGAACCTGTTGCACTTGGATTCGGATTAACTCGTACAGCTCTTGCCGCTCGACTAGGTGGATCCGAATGTTTCCTCGCCTTGTGCCTCCTTGAATGGTTTCTGCGCCGGGTGCAAAGAGGGCCGCCAGCTCCTCGGGGGCGGCGATTGTCGCGGTGGTCAACGCTGTTATTACCTTCGGGTTCACTTTGCGATAAAGTTGTAATACATAATGTAAGTGCGCTGCAAAATGTCCCATGGCTGCATGCGCTTCATCGAGCCACAGGAGGCCCGCACTCAACAAATAATTCTTAAAGGCCGGATTCGCCTCCCGCATAAGCCGATAGTAGATCTTGTCCATCGTGGCAATTAAAACTTGAGGTTTGTCTTTCTCGATCTTCTGGAGCATCTCAAGGGGCGTGTCTCCATGATAAGAGGCGTAGGTAATAATGACTCCCAGCTCCTCCCGAGCTTTGTTCAAGAATGCTTTGATCCGGGTTTCCTGATCCCGGGCAAGATCTTTCGTGGGATAGAAAATAAGGCAATGATTAAGTTTCCCACTAATGAGTAGTTCGAGGATCGCCAGAAAGACTGCTTCGGTTTTACCACTCCCAGTTCCCGCTACTAACACAACACTTAACCTTCCCAATAGTCGTCTGATCGTTTGCACTTGGTGGTTGTACAGCTTACCTAGACCTTTCACCAAGGGATAGGTGTTGGGAAGGAGCTTCTGCACATTGATCTTTGCTTTCTTCGGCATCGAAGGTGGGAGGCTTACCAGAAGGTGGGCTTTATAACCCTGCGGCCTTCTTTCTTGACGTGAGTTTGATAGGGTGTAACCCATTCTTCAACTACCTCACCCCTATTGAGAACTGTATTTAAAATCTTTAAACTCGGCGCGAATATGAAAGGACTGAACTGGGTTTTTACAAATTGCTTGACATCATTCTCCATTCGTCTGAAAACGTCCGTATGCACCCTCTGAATGGTATCAATATCTCCTGCGATCTTTACATAGGAAACATGTTGCCCATCATACTTGATCGTGGAAGTTGCTCCAAACACGAGGAGTTTGCCAAGAAACCTCTCGAACTGCGTGACAAACACCCGGTACGCCTCCACTAAGGGACGCTCCTTGTCGGCATAATACACCGGAACCCTTTCTGCCTTTCTGCAGAGCTCCTCCAGCTTCGGTAGGGCATCTCTTCGCACATGATAGATCTTTTTCCGAGCCCGCCCATAAAAATAGTCAACATCCTGTGGTGTGATTTGATCGGTTTTTATGGCTTCAAGCAGCTTTAACAGATAAACCAGCTTGAAATTGTCGGTCAGATCCAACACCAGCCCAATGGCATCCAGTGCACTTTTGGATTGCCGGTGGTGAATCACTCCACTCGTTCCAATGTACCCTAATCCCGTTTGTCCCGTGAGCTTTCGCAGCTCCAGCACACACTGTAAGAACATGTAGTTGATCAGACAGTTGCCATCGCTGTACGCTGCAATTCGTACGCCTGGCTTGCTCATTGTCTCCCGGACCCACCGCTCCGCTACTCGTGAAGTCAAATTGAACCTCTTCCGATTCATGACCTCTTTCACCTGCCCCCACATGTGGACCCCTGCCAGCCCTTCATAACTCCTCAACAGCTCTGGATCAAGGGTTCCTAGGGCACGCAGGTAGAAATCAAGGATGTGCCATGCCGTTCCATCTACCCCTCCCACCATTTCTGATAAAGCAAGTACAAAACCAGCCCGAGAGAGAATGTTCGAGAGGGTTAGCGCTTGCGCTAGAGCCCCGGTCTCTCGCGCAAACTCCACCGCTCGCCGCAGTCCCGGTGTGATCTTCGTGACTGGTGCCGACTCTACCTTTCGCGAATAGTAGACCTTCACCCCGCACCTCTTCGCCGCCTTCAGCACCCCTCTCGGGAGCCGCCTCCTTGTAACAATGTAGGTCAGCTTCCCTAGCTCCGCCTCCCACCTTCCTCCCTCCATAAATACTATAAGTTTGTCCTTTTCCAAGACCGGTTCATCAGTTTCTAGGATTAGGACCCCCTGATTGGTATGAACCGGCAGCTTGTCGGGGAGGACGCCCACCACTCCGTGAATGATGCCCTGAAACACATGGTCAAGGTCTGGGATGATCTCCACTTCAGGGGTTTGCTTTCTTCGCACCAGTTTTACCCGCGTTCTGCAAAATCTACAGGTTTGCGGGCTGGAGCTCGGCTGCTCAATTTCCTTTTCGCATTGTGGACACAAATGGCTGGCAGTTTCTCCTTCTTCTGTTGCTCCGGTCACAATTCGCAACTCGTCTTGGAACCGCCTCCAACTCATGTACCACTTCTTAAGCCGGGTGGTATAATGCTCACACGCAAATACGGACTCAGCAAACTTCAAGCCCGCTCTTGTCTCATAAAGGGGGAACACCGCTTGCAGGTTGATTTCCCCTATTGTACTCCAGACCTCGCAGAGCCCCGGCGGTACATAAAAATGACATCCACCACACGTGCGATCTAAATGATCCGGAAAGTCTAGTCCATATAACGCCAGCTTCCCTCGTGTATTTATCAACACTTTCTTCTCCAGCAGGATCACAGGATCCCGAACGGCTCCCTCTAGCACCCTTCTGACAGTGCTCCGCGATACTTCAAACTCACTCGCTAGTTCGGGAACGCTCACGGGCTCGTCTTTCTCCGCAATATAGGTGAGGAGCTGCTCCATCAGATCTTTCGACGTTAATAACCAATATCTCGTAGACCCAGAACGATTCTTTTGTCGATTCTTCTGTTCTTCCCGAAATGCCCGGGCGAGCAGTTCCACCCGCTCCCGCGCTGGCTTCAGCAGGTATTTCGCATACACCTCCTCCACTGTGAACACCGCCCGTTGAGTTCTCCGGAAAAAATAACGCTTCAGCTGTTGCATGGCTTTCGCGACCTCCTCCCCCTCCAGCCGCTCCACAGCTAATAACTTACAGAGGAGATCATCTCCCTCGGTACGGGAGGAGATCATGTTATAGATCTGTACTAAAACTCGCATGGTTTGGGATTCCTCTCCCAGACTTGCCAGAATGCTCCGATGCACCTGCGGTAAAATCCCCCATTCTGCCACGAGGACCCCCAATTCCGATATCTTAAATCGTTCACCCACTTTTTGGACTAATTCCGCTTCTTTTGGTAACCTCAGGCGATCAAGCACCACCCTAAGTGTAGTATCATCTAGAGAAGGGAGAACATAAGGAGTGCCACCCTCCCTCAGCAGTTGGCCCCGCCCTATGGCCCTCGAATACAACTGCGCTAAAAGAAGGTACTCTAGATAAGGAAGGGGATCTAATGGGCAGGAAGAAACGGAAAAGCCTCCGGCAGCCTCGCCGAGCACGGAATCCCCATCATAACCTAAGCGGAGCTGCCGGGGATCTTCCACCTTAAATCGCGTAATCCAAGACACCGAGAATTTCGCTCGCGCTTTTCGAAGCCACGCAAGGATCGCTTCGAATATGTGCAATTGTCTAGATATCAACTCCTCTGGGTTCAGCATGACGATATGCTCAAAAACATCTGATCTCGTAAAAATCGTCTTTAACAATAGCCGGGCTGTGATAATCACTACCTTCGCTCTGAGAGGATCCGCCGACTCCGGCACATATTCACAGTGCACGGGGAGCTCGGGGAACTTCTGTCCAAACCATTCGTAAACCGCTTCACACTCAGTGTGCGCCGGAGGTACAATAACTGCCCGCTGACGGCGTAACCGCGCATGTAACACCGCTGAAAGTCCGCACAACTCCACTCGCTCTTGCCTCTCTCCAAAGACTGCTAGAAAGGGAGTAAATATCTTAGACTGATCCTGTTCCTCCAGAAATTGGAGGTCCACCCGCTTCAAGATGAGGGAGAGCGGAATGCTTACAACCATTAAACATCCCCTATAATTACTTCGAATTTTTCCATCAACCCATCCATTAGCACATCTGCCACAAATTCCTCAAACGCTTTTGGTGTGGCAAACTCTCTGGAACGCACCTCCTCGACGATACTCGTGGCTAAATCTTTTACAAACGCGATCAATTCCCCCCGCTTAATCCCTGCTCGCAGTACTTTGACCTCAGTCTCGAGCTGCTGCATCCGACGCTGACATCCTTGATGACTCTTCTCCAATTGGGCAATTTTGGCTTGTATTTCTTTTTCCATATCTATCCGCAAAGCCCCAGTTCCTAGGAGCTCCGCTTCGATCACACGCGAGATAAGAATATGTGATGGATTTAACCGGATGTTCAGCCTCCGTTTCATCTTGGAAGACCTAATCACCCCGGCACCTTCAAGCTCTCTAAGAGCATATACAAGCGCGCCTTTCGAACACCCAATCCCCAGCGCTATTTCACTCAATGAATATTCTATAGCGATCAGGCTTGAAAGATACCTTTCTAACAGAAATTGAATAATTTCAGCCCGTATTTTAGAATTGAGAATTTTTAAATCAACTTTCAAGCTGAATTCAACTCATTTATGAGATATATCAATTTTTTTATTCAAAAAATTGAACAATATTCATTAATTGTTATTACTAAATCAGAAAAAAAACCTTTCTACATGAATTCCCACTCCCGTTATTTAATGGATAATTTGGTAGGGTGTTTTATGAATTCTTGATGATTATGTTAGAATAATTTTTAATGCTTCTTGAGACATTTTTTGTTCCATGCTCTCAATTCTGTTCTAATGAAAAAGTTTCAGACATATTGATTATACACCGACCTTTTCCATCTGAGAGACTACCTTAAGGGATTCCATTTTACCTTTAATTTTTCAAATTTAGAGTATGTTAGTGCTTTCCACGGCTTCTTGTACAAATAAAACGTCTTGAGGTAATCTCGAATTAGTTTATGTTGAGCATTGTAGCCCCCATTCGACTTTCTAAGAGAACCTATTCCAAACAACGCACTCACCTTAGAAACTGCTTTCTCAAGACCAATTGGTTCCAACCCTCTATGTTTGCCAGTTGTTACAGTTAGTCCTACTCCGGTTGGAGTTACATATTTCAATATCTCATTGACTTCTTCTGAAGGCCTTAGTGGCAAGTTAATGGCTTTATCGGCACGAGGGTAAGCAAATTTAGCATTGTTTTCTATTAAATAATCGTAAGCTTGCTCGCCTAGTAGTTGAAACAAACGAATAAATTGAGTTCTGTGACCATGAACTTCGACGTGTAGCTTTGGAAGGAGTTCCAGCTTTAAAAAGCCTTGTTTGTTGATTGTTATGGGATTAGAACCGCCAAATAACAGGATTTTTGTTCCTTCTTTCAACAAGTGATAAAGTTGTTCTGTTTTTTCAGGATGCCATGTTCCGATGGAGCGAGCAAAGTAAAAAAAACTTCTAGAGTTGATTTGTATCCTATTTAGAGGTCGTTCAGAATGGTATAATGTGTGAACGATTTGTTTCTTCTTTAAAAATTTTGAAAAATCCTTGGTATATTTCACCGAGCATGTTGTCCAAGTGATGGTTGCAACACAAGACCCATCGGAGTCAAATGCCCCTNNAATCACACGCTAATTTATCATCTAGGATCAAAGGCTGCCTGAGGCGGTCGTATTTCCAGCCAAATGGGTGATCGGACAGAAAATGGACAAGGCGGGCGATCCATTTAGATTTGATAAAGATCACATTATAGCCTTGTGAAATAGTGATCTTTGATGTCTTACCAAATAAGTGAGTGGTTAGCAACAGAAGTCGTTTGGTAAACTTGCGGGAACACCCCAGAATATGAATGAATTTCTCGGTTAGGCTCCCGTCGCCATCGCAAACACCGAGGAAGTACGCAAGGGCAGGCATGACACGGAGGGGACACTTAAAGGGGAGACGCTTGAACGACTCATAAGTAGCTCTCTCGAGCCAGGTCGCAAGGATCGCCCCAGGGTATTCAGCAAAAGTGGCAGCGACGCGTAACAGAGGTAAAGGCAGCCGGCGCTGCTTTAGGTACATTTGGAGGCGAGTTCGTGCCTTATTTAGATCCATTGGAATTGAGTCTTCAAAATAGGTGGTGACCTGGCGGGTTATCCCGTCCAAGTGAGTCTGGATAAACGCCTCCTGGGCCGCATCTAGCACCACATACGGCATGCGGGCCATAATTCGACCCCTCCGACTCTTTGACACAAAGTCCAGTTTCCGCACAAAAATACCGTATAGGTTCAGAGCATCCTCTACAAGGAAGAGTTTTGCCCGTTCGCCTCGTTCGAGCAGTTCATTTGCCGTTATCCATTTTTTATGCCCAACCGGTTCCGGATCGAGCAGCAGCGGATCAGTCTTCCAGTGGAGCAACAGAGTCCCCCTACCTCGTTGACCTCCGCCCATAAAAGCACCAAGAACGCTGGTTATGGAGGGAAAAACAACTACAATTCTGTTCTATTTACTATTTTATAAACGCCCTTGGTGACTTTAAAGAACTTTCTGCGCTTTGTAAGAGAGATGAGCCGCTCATTGAGGTATTTAGGATAACAATCCTTGATTAGAGTCGCTAGTTCCGCATCCTGCTTCAATCCCCTTGCGGTGACACACCCATCCTTGCTTTGCTTGGCTAGATGCACGATCCTTTGATCAATGCGTTCCGTGTTGGCCATCTTGGCCACCAGATTCTCATCAAGTAGTTTAGACTTCAGGACTTTAGTATATTTCAGTTTTCCACTTGCATCCCAACTCTCCCAATCCACTTCGCCGCGGATTACTGCCCGGTAGAACGAAATATCTTTAGCCAGAAAATCAGCACTCTTGTAGCGATTATAGTCACGTGACTCCAGAAGAACTACTACAGCATCTAGAACCTCTTGTTGGCCGATACAAACTAATTCTGTGAGTTGGAGAATCAGTCCCGTTTCCATGATAGGATACCGATTGCGGAGATACCCTCGGATCGTATTGGGGTGGCGATTGACGTGGCGAGCAATTTCCGCTCCCGTCCCGTAGGTGTCCAAGAGCTTCTTGAATAAGGATTCGCGAAATGTGGGGTCTAGCAAGATCCGATCCCGCTTTAAATCATCCAATTGGTAGTCTTTGAGGATTTCGTGGAGCCAACTTTCCCCTTCAGGAGTGATCCGCCAAATTGTAGCATGTTTACGCTTGCTCAATTCTTCGACCCACCTCCGCTTTCGATAGTAGCGCATAGACTTGAGGATGGTTTCTTCCTTAATCATCCGATGTTCCGCCACTTCTCGGATTGTCATTTGATTGCGTAATCCGGTCAAAACCGAGATATCAACGTCAAATGTATCGTATTTTGTGGCCTGTTCGCGAGAGGTGAGTTGGAATTCCAGTTCCGCTTTCCGCTCCGGATGCGAAAATCCGATCCGATCCCGATACCAACGCATTCCGGCAACGCCAAGATTCAGATAATACCAATTCTTTTGTTGTTTGACGGTTCCAACGGAAGCCAGTACTTTTGATTTTTCTTCTTCAGTGAGGTCCCCATCGTCCTTAATAACACTCACAATCAACTTCCTTAGCTGCAGGAGAACTTGCTCACAGCCAGTGGTGAATCGGATCCCGAAAGGTCCCACACTTCCATCATCATCTCCAAAAGTTCGGATGGCTTCTACTCGCAGATGAAATGGGAGATCAAAAAACCGTTTGGGAATACTTCCATCTAATTGGCTAAATTTTGCATCAGGATAAAGGGATTGAATGAGGTACCCTAATGTTTTTGTAATAACAATAAGATTATCGTGTTCTCCCAAAGACTCACGAATACACTCATCAATATCTCCAAAAACTTCTTTGAGACATTTCACGAATTGGGTCCTCAAGAACTCACTGGAATTACTATACGCAGCTGCTTTGGCGTCATTTACGCGAGTATCTAGATGTCCATCCCCAATAAAGTGCATGATAATCCGAATGAGGCTTATATTCTCTCGGATCGGCAAAATTGGATTCCATATAGCTTTTGTAGAATTCGTTACGGTGAGCGCTAAAATTTTCTTTTCTAACTGTAGAAACGCATATTTGGTATATCCTAATTCATTTAATGCTTTGGAAGCCCTGACCAGTTCTCCAATCGGAACAAACTCAATAGATCCCCTCATATTATCAAATCGATTGTGCATACTCCACAATCTTCCAAGGGTTCGCCCATATCTTAGTTCGAGAATCGATTCAATTGAATCAACTAGCTTGAACTCAAGGCCTACGTGGATAGTTGTAGTACTGAGATATTGCGAAAGTTCCCATATGTGAAAAACTTGAACAGTAGTGCTAGCTTTGCTCGAATTTGGCGCTCCCATGTTTTTTGCATCCATTTGCTTCACGATAAAGAGTCTGCATAGCAATATAAAAACCTAACACATGAAAATACTATAAGATTTTTATAACTAAAATTAACTACATTTGAATGTCTGAAATAACTATTTGAGTGAATTATAATGTCTAAAAGATCCCCACGAGAAATTGTTGAAACAATCTTTTCTGCCTTAGAAAATGCAGATCATGGTTTTACAATCGGAGAATTAGCCAAACGAACGCATTCAAATTGGAGCACAATTAATTCCTACTTAGATTTGATTGAATATATTCAAACCAAACCAAAATTGACCTTGATAAGGACAGAACGCTATAAAGTCGCTCAGTTACAAGAAGGGTAACTGATCNNGACTTCTAATACGTTAGCAGGAATTATAATGAATGCACAATGGTTTTGCCAAACCCAGCATGTAAAAACTGTTTTTTGGAATTGGTTTTTCTGAAGCAATCTGTCAAAGTTTATGAAAGTAATTCTAAATTAACCAAATAGAACACTTTTAGAGTGATGTGGAATCTTCCCCATCTGTATTCTAGGATTTTTCTGTGTTGAGATCCACCTGATCTACACTATAAAAGGAGTAGGAGAATTTATTGTTAAGATTTTGGGAGAAGAATTTCCAGGGTTGGTGGATCTTAAGGAGGAGTCAGTTAACGTTGCGCTTCATTTTACTGAGAAGGATTAGTGGT
>JABAOC010009431.1_pt1 | contig 13890 bp, 11 predicted proteins | sample 7062161 | NCBI WGS metagenome assembly JABAOC01 (sample SAMN14538625, study PRJNA623070) | marine sediment metagenome | biome: marine biome [ENVO:00000428]; feature: marine pelagic biome [ENVO:01000023]; material: deep marine sediment [ENVO:00002113] | place: India: Gulf of Khambhat ... | reverse complement strand
TATTATGCGTTTCATTTTGCAGCCCTTTTTGCTGTTCTTTTGATTTTCCCTATCATTGAGTTTTGGCCTTTGGCAGATAAAGCAATCTCAAGAGTTTCTATTGTTTAATTTATGGCTTCCAGCTCTCCTGTCTTTGGCCGTGGTATGTCCTCAGGACGTACCCAAATTCCCTTTTTGACCTTGGCTTAAGCGTTAGGGTGAATTTGGTAGTATCTGCATCCACCTTCTCGAAATTATCAATGTCGCCGCTTCTGATGAGGTCCCAATATGTTGTGTTGAAGTTGCGTTTTATTTCAACCTTGACATCAATATCTCGGGTATTTTTGACTTCAATTTTGAATGTGCGAATCTCGTCCCAGCCGGAGATGTTACCGCGCCTGTCGAACCTATAGTTTTCCGTTTGGAAATCCATAAGTTTCGGCTCGACAACAACGTTGGCAACCGCACCAAGATTAAGCTCCACATCCTCATCCACAGGGATATACTTAAACGAAGACTGTCCCGTATAAGATAAGTGCCCCTCATCACCGACACTTCGATAGACCTTGAGCATCCCGCCGGGTATTGGAGTTTCGCCTAATTCGTGCTCTTTATCGTTCTTGAAGCTCAGGAATCGAACTACAGATGTGCCGTAACGTTCTTCTTCGTATTTGTAAAGGTTTACGACCGGCACTTCGTCAACATCAAAGCTGAGCAGTCGTTTCGACCAGCCGGTCGGTATCGTTTCGGTCCCTTCGATTGTATAGAGAAAATACTCGCTAAGGCCTTCTTTTCTAATTTCCTTTGGCCTTACGGCTGCAACTTCTTCTGCCAACGCAAATGCTCTTTTGTCCTCCATCAGGCCTCTGCCTCTGGGAGCCGGCGCCATGCCGGGCCTGGCAATTACTTCTCCCGGTCTGCCGTAGGGATACTGCCGCCGGGCAAGCTCAGCTATCTCATCAAGTATGTGGACTTTGCCGACAATCAGGCGCGTCTGGGCATTCTCGTAATCCTCGCCGCTGTTGTTGGTTACCCGCACATAACCCTGCAGGCGCATCGTCTCTTCGTTTTCTGTGAGCGTGCCCATATAAAACGCCCGCCAGGAAAGTCCACTTGTCAGGTACGTAATTTCGACCGGCACTTTGCCGCTTATCCCACTTTCGATATTCCAAAGGCCGAGGTTTCTTACCCTCGGTGGATAAGTCAAATCAGCGATATCAATTTTATCCGCGTTGGCCTTAGGCAGCATTTCCAAGCTCGTCGGGTCGATGAGTGTATTGGCCCAGGAGAACTGCAGCTTGTTTTCCCCGTCTTTTAGCGTCAGTGCTCTGCTTTCACGCACTAATGTCATATCCGCTGAATTATAAATCGTAAGCTGCACTGTATCCCGCGAAGGCAGCGTAACCAAATCAACCTTCGCTTGAGCGGCACCGGCCATTACAACGATTGTAAGTAGTGTTACTATTATTCGTTTCATTTTGCTGCTCCTTTTTTCGATAGATACGTGTTTGTCATCGTTGCGTTCCCTGCTGTTGTCTGATTCTCTCAAGTTTTTGCTGTAATTGCTGCAACTGTTCTGTTTGGCCTCGAGAGCGTATCGGTACTCGCGGCTCTGCTCCCGGCCGGATATTGCGACGGTGGTAGTGCATCGTAAGCTCCTTTATGGCCGGGCCATCCGGAGTGCGGGCGGGAAGCTTAATCTCGAACTCAAGCGTATTAGCGTCCTTTTTCTCGTACTTCATATTACACTTTTCCATGTCCCACTGGCCGGGGATGTGCTGTATCATCGTAAGCACAGCAGCGCTGTCCTTGAAATTCTCAATCTTTGCGGTGATTATTTCGTCGGTATCATAGAGAACAACTTTCGGGCTTCTCTCGTTATTCCTTCGTATATTGATTCTGGTGTCCCTCATTTTCCGCTGGGTAACGACGATGTCCCTGCTGTCACCGATATAGAGTTCCATTTTCTCGCCGACCGGCACCAGTGCCGATACGTCTTCGCCCAAAAAGATGGTGCTTTCGTGCCCATCGTCCTGGAAGAGTCTTGCCTTGCCGCCCCAGAGGGCAAATTCACCTAATCCGCTTTTGGCTTCGTTGACAATTCGATAGCTTACCGGAATACCGACATTCCTGTTTTCCAACTGTTCGGGGTCCCATGGCAGCTTGGCTGCATCGAACGTCCAGATTTTTGTAATCGGCACCTTCGGGGCTTTTAGAAACAGCATCTGCTTGGTCTCCTCATGGTCGATGCCCTGCTCGAAGGCCTCGCCGTAATCCAGAAGCACCCGCGCCTTGTCGAAATCCTCACCTGAGAAATTCCGCAGCACTAAGTAGCTTTTCAAATCAACGAAGGTTTCAGCCTTGTCGGCTATCGCTTTGTAAGTAATCAGCCTGTCGATATTGCTCAGCAGATAGCTGATTCGCACCGTCTCGGCATAGTCGCCGTCGCTGCTGATTTCCCAGACCAGGGCCGCCTCATTAGGCGGATAACTTACATTCAGAAGCGTTACATTATCCGGATGGTCGAGGACTTGGAGCCGAATTGAGTCGGCGTCGATGAAGACCGCCTTCCACGAAAAGTCCACCTTGTTAAGCCCTTTTTGCAGGGTCAGGACGCGCTCTTCTTCGATCAGCGTCGCCCTCGGATTGTCCAGGCGAATCACCGTCGCTGCTCGCTCAGGCAAAGCCACTAATTTGATTCTTGCTTCAGCAACTGTAACAACTGCAAATCCAAGAACCATTGCCAGAATTTTGTTTCTTTTGCCGTTCATAATTCAATCTCCTAAAAAATTTGTGTTTTTACTTTCTTTTGCTTATTTCTTAACTTTCAGTTCTTTTCAGCTAAGGTTTCTTCTCGCATACCGTGGTACGTCGTTACTGTGTATTCAAATACCTGCTTCTTTTGTGGTTCAAGGTTTATTTTGAAGCGAGCATGTGTAGCATCGTATTTTTCATAGGTTATATCGGCCCGCATGGTCCAATATGTAGTGCCAAAGCCGCGTGTAATCTCAATTTCGATGGCTAACGTCCGGGTATTCGTAGCTTCTATTTTCCAGGTTCGTATTTCGTCCCAGCCAGCAACGTTGCCTTTTTTGTTGAATATATAATTGTCTGTCTTGAAATTCATCAGCTTCGGCTCAACGCTGACTAATCGGGCCGGGCCAAGATTTAACTCAACCTCTTCATCCACCGGAATATATTTGATATTCGTTCCGCCTACGTATGACAGATGGCCTTGTTCATCGGCCTGGCCGTAAATCTTCACCGTTCCGTTAGGAATTGGCGTTTCGCCCAGGTTATGGTCTTCGTCGTTTGCAAACTTGACGAATCTTATTGTCTGATTGGCCCAGCGCTGCTCATCGTATTTATACAGACTCTCGACTTCAATATCCTCAGCATCGAACGAAAGCAGTCTTTTGCCCCATTTGTCCGGTATGGTCTCAGTTCCCTCAATCGTATAAAGGAAATATTCACTCAAACCTTCTTTCCTGATTTCCTTCCGTTTTAATTCCTCGTCGAGTTCTTTGTAAGTAAGCGCCTTGAAAAGTTTTTCATGAGGGCGTTCACGCTTATCGTCTAAGGCTCTAAGTCTACTGTAAGCGTCGAACTCCACTGGTCTGTTGTAAGGATACTGGCGTCTTGACAGCTCGGCGATTTGGTCAAGGATATGGACTTTGCCGACAATCAGGCGGGTCTGGGCCTTTTCATAATCCTCGCCGCTATTGTTACCTACTCTTACATAGCCGGCCAGTTGCATCGTCTTTTCATTCTGCGAGAGAGTTCCCATATAGAACGCCCGCCAGGAAAGACCGCTGGTAAAATACGTTATCTCGAACGGTACCTGGCCGCTGACCTCTGAGCGAATGAGCCAACGGCCAAGCTCCCGCAGCCTCGCTGGAAACACCAACTGCTGTATATCAATTTTGTCTGCCTGGGCCAACGGCTCCAGACTAAGCGATGTCGGGTCAATCAGCGTATTGGCCCACATAAACTGCAGCCAGTTCCAGCCTTTTTTTAGCGTCAGATTCCGACGCTCCCGCACCAGGGTCAAATCGGCAGAATTATAAATAGTAAGCTGTACCTTGTCCCGTCTGGGCAGTGTTACTAATTCAATCGCACTTGCCGGGGCAAAGGGCGGTTGCTCCGGTATTGCAGCCTCCGCAGTTTCATCAAATGCAGCATACCTGTCAGCTTCCTTTTCCTTCGGTGCCATCGCAAGCGTTCTTTTCCTAACCGCTTTTTCATCCAAGCGCTCGGCCGATGTAATCTCCGGTTTGCTTGCGGCTTCCATTTCCACCGCCGGCATAGGTCCTTTCGCAGCTTCACGTTTCTTTGTCTCATCTTTTTTACCTAACTGAGTAGCAACCAGCAGAACTCCTACCAACAGCACCGCCGCTGCCGAGCTCAGCCACGCGTATTTCTTAAACCAAACAATTCTCGTTTGTACCGGCTGGCTGGCCTGTTCTATCACCTGAGAAATCAAATCTTCGGAAATCTTTGCCTCTTCGTGGAGCAGATCCAGAGCTGCAAATTTCCGCTGTAACTTCTCCAGATGCTCACGGCATTGGCCGCAGCTTTGGAGATGTTCGGCCGCTTCTTTTGTTTGCATATCAGATGCCAGTTTGAACTGGTATTCGATAAGCTCTTTTTCTGTAAGATGATTTTTCATGGTTTATTTCACAATCTTAAGTTTCACTTTGTTGGACATGAGTTCGCCGGTCCACGGCTCGCCTTCAAACCACGGATTATATCCCCATTGGACTTCGTAGGTACCAGGCTTGCTCAGGTCAAAATCAAAAAAGATATCCTCAAACTCAGAGATGAGCAGCAAACGAAGGTCAGGATCGACCCTCCCAATAAACTGACGATGTCGCAGTGAGACAGAATAATCCTCCGGAATCGTCCCGGGCAAAGTTCCCGTACTCCCACGATACGGCACATTTTGTCCATTGGCGTCTGTTACCTCATACCACGAGTAGTTAAACGGAAGCTCTGGTTCATGGGGCAGCCACCAAACTCTGGTCTCGAGGTTAGCATTTTCTGAAGCTTCTTGCCAAGTGGTTTCCATTTCCAATCCTGGGCCAATGTTTATAATGCCATATGTAAGTGGGATGGGTTCTCCAACTTTGAAATGATAGCGGTGGCACAAGAGAAAGGCCGCAAGGCCGTCTTTGACTTCCCCATGCGGCAACAGCCCCACCATTGTCGGCTCCTCGTATGTACTAATACTCTTTGGTTGATGTGGTTTTTGTTGTGCTTGACTTAATATCACATAACTGATGACAACGAGCAGGCCAACATAAATAGCAATCCGTCCAAGAATTGTCTTTTTCATTTTTGCTCCTTTCCGTCTTCATTATGTCTACTTTTATTTGCCATAAGGGCATTGATTCTTACCCTATTCATATTTTATTACATTACTTTGTTTGGGAAATCCGAGTTCATTTTATCCCTTCCGGAAATATCGGGCAATCTTTGCATTAATGTCCTAAGTGCCCTGGACATTTGTGTTTTTACCGTTCCAAGAGAACAGCCCAGAACCTTTGCCACTTCCGGGTAACTTAGCTGCTGATAATAGGCCAGGACGAGCGTGGCTCGTTGTCTTGCCGGCAGCGACTCAATGGCACCTCTGACCTGTTGGGCCTGCTCGGCCTTTGCCGCCTCCTGCGAAGGCTCGTACGAATCGTCCGCTAACGCAACAGCACTCAGCTCTTCGCCGTTCCTGTCGGTACAATCGAGTTTCTGATTCAGCGATACAACTCGCATCCGTCTGTGCCTCCGCAAACCATCAATAGCCACATTTGTGGCAATGGTAAAAAGCCAGCTCTTAAATTGACTGCCGCGAAACGTATGGGCTTTTTCATGTACACGTTTGAATGTCTCCTGAAAAAGGTCCTCGGCTTCCTCACGGTTTCGGCTCATTCGCGTCAAATATCCCAATATACTATCCCCGTATCGGCGTACAAGCTCACCGAACGCTGTCTTGTCGCCCCTGCAATGGGCCTCGATTAAGCTTTTATCGGTGTTTTCCATTGAGGCTATTTACTCCAGCTACTTGTATAAACGGCTATCGTAGCCCATCGGTTGACAAATAATGAAGTAAATTTTATGTAAAATTTGAGTTTATCGGTGTTGTATGTCTGCTGTGGCTCTCCGCACCCGCGCTTTATAAAGCCGGATGCCGGCATTTTCCCCCTGGCAATTCTTATATAACTAATGAAAGTATATTTCGCTGGCTGGTTATTTAGTCTCTTTTGGTTTCGGCACGGGCTTGTTCATCGCCCAGAAAACGGCGTTGATTAGCAGTCGGCGAAAATGCGGATTTTGAAAATCATCCGGATGGCCCAGCGATGTGTAGAAAACGCGAGAATTCCCATACTTATTTGTCCAGGCCACCGGCTCTGGTTCCTTGTCGGGAATAGTACCAATCAATAGCCTGGTTGTCGAATTAGTCAGCGGTCGCACTTCGTACAGTGAGCCGTTACTTGTAAACGGCATCTGCACACCGGCCAGTATTGGATGACTATCGGCTCTGGCGGCTATTGTAACGGCGCACTTGGGTCCGCTACCGTGATGGCCGTGGTAGTTTCCACCTAATACTTCTGGGTCCAGCTTCTTCCATTCGGCGTAACCGGCCGGTGCGCTGCCGCGAGTGTCGAATGCATGGCTGGCGGTCCGCAATCCAATTAATGGCCTGCCGCTGTCCATATAGTTACGGAAATATTTCATTTGTTCGGCGGGTAAAGCTCTGCGCCTAACGAACAGCACCGCTAAATCCGCATTTGTCAGCGCCTCCATACCGGCAATGTAGTTACGGTCTTTACTGTCTCTCTTTATGCTGCCTTGAAGTATCTCGCAGCACAGGCCGTATTTTGTTTCCAGCTCATGTGCAAACTCCGGCAGTGACTGTTCAGCTTTATACTCGCTTTCAGCGGAAATGAATACCACGCGCGGACGCTTGTCGTTTTTAAAACAGAACTGCGGCCTAACTGTGAATACCGTTGAAGTAATTGTCGGGCAGACATACTTTTCTATATGCTCGACTATCAGGTCGGTGCCGGTAAAATGGCTGACAAATGGCTGCATCCGCGAGTTGTACATCGTATCGGTCATATCGCGCATAAGCACCACTTCTTTGCCGTACCTGGCCATATTCCGCAGCCCGAACGGCCGACCGAGAACGCACATATTCGTATGCACGCCCATAATGATAACATTGTCGATGTCGCGCTGTTCAAGGAGGTTCCAGATTTCCACGCCTGAATCACTGATAGCATCTGCACTGCGAATCTTGATTGTTTCTACTTGCCTGCGCCAGGGCGAGCCCTGCTTGCACTGAGGCTGACAATCGCAGCCGCCATCCGAGTGGTCGATAGGGTAGCCCAACGTTTCTTCCTTTTCATCAATCCATCTGCACCATTTGGCGATGTCTTTTGGCAGATTCGCAGCCTTAGGTGCATCCTGGGCACGCTTGCGGGCCGGATGATCCTTATAGAAATCAACCGTGCCGCTGGGCGCATGTACTATCAGTATGCCCCTATCACGCGCTTTGGAAACAACCTCATTCATCCGTGGCGCAAGCTCCGTAACCCGGCTGGTTGCGCCCTTGCACCAGTGCTCATTCCACATATCACAAATAATGATGGCAGTCTGCTCAGGGTTCCATTCGAGCTTGTTCTGCACGACCCTGAATCGACCTGTGCCATCCGATAGCGGTGCACGACTGCGCACATCAAAGACCAGCTTATTTTCGGAGCTGCCCGCACCTTCGACCCGAACCGCAGTGTAAAAGTAAAGTACTGAACCCGCAAGTAGTGCGCAGATAACGGCCAATTTCCTGAATCGACGAGTGTTCATAATAACTGCCTCCTAAAACATAAGTTGTGTATCATCTCAGCATGTAGCGCCACACTGCTACCAAAAAAACCGGGTCTATTGCCTCGTATCCGATGGTAGGATAGCACAAAGGCAAGCGAATGACAAGCATATTACTCACCCGCTATAGTATTATGTGTGTCTGGACATGACAACAGGTAAAGTTCATTGCGGGAACAGACGTACGAAGACTACGTCGTGTCTTGGGACCTTGGACTTGAAATGTTTTCTGTATGTGCCAAGGTTTTTTTGTCGCCAGAGGTCGCGGACCCGGTGCGGGCCTTCTATACCAAGGTCTTTCCAGGAGATTGTTATGTCGGTTTGGGATTCAGCGGTGTTGAAAAGTCCAACCGCTTTAGAGCCTTCTTCCATGTCTTTGGCCATTATAAAATAGTCTTCGGTTCTTTCAATGATAGGAGCCTGCTTGCCAAGCGGGTCCTGGTCGACCTCGATGACCTCGGCATTGCAAAGGATATTTAGTGTAAATTCGTCGAGCTTTTCCATATCACCGGAGAATATCAACGGAGCGGCCATCAGGCACCACATCGACATATAAGAATATTGCTCGTTGGGCGTAAGGGTCGTGGGTGTCCCTTCGGCCTGTTTGCGAGCGTTACCGACCCAGCCGATAAGGATATAATCCGGGTCGTTCCATTGGCCCGGTTTGGCGTGCTGCCAGTGCTGGGCATTGCTCAGGCCGATATGATAAAATCCCGGCAGCTCGGACCCTTTTTCCAGCCCCAAATCACCTGTTGTCCGCCAGCAGTTTCCGCCGACCGAACCGGCCCATTCCCAGACATTGCCCATACCATATTGGCATAGGTTGAAAACAATATCACGGTCGAGCTTTGCGAGGATATCGCCCATCTTGCGGTAAGGTTTCTGCATCCGCTCAAGCCCTTCGCCGCTTGCTACCCGGCCGTAGGAGCACCAGTCATATTTCAGAAAGTCGAAGTCCCATTCGGCAAACTTTTCCGCATCAATTTGCTCGTGTTGATAGGTGCCGGTGTACCGCTGGCAGGTTAGCGGCCCCGGTGAAGTGTAGAGTCCGGCCTTGAGTCCGTTGACATGGATATAATCCGCAAGTCCATTCATATCGGGAAAGTATCCGTTGGAATTAATCGCGCCGTCTGCATCGCGAGGTTCGCCGCCTCTCATCGGGTCTTCAGCGTTCGGCTCCACCATCCAGCAGTCGTCGATATTAACATACTGGTAACCGAAGTCGGCCATCCCTGATTCTATCATAGCATCGGCCGCCCGCCGCATATGCCCATCTGTCACACGGCTGTAATGGATATACCAGCTATTCCAGCCCATCGGTGGCGTCAAGGCCAATGTGTCTCCGACAACGATTATGAAAGCCCGCTGCATCGAACCGCGGCTATTGGTGGCTTTGAGGGTAACAGGATATTCACCTCGCTGCAGGGGAGCGGTGCCTGTGATTATGCCGGTAGCTGCGTCTAACCGTAGCGTTTGGGGCAGATTCTCGGCGCTAAAACTCATTGGTCTTTTGCCAGTACAGGGTATGCGGTAAATGAACGGCCTGCCGGGGCGGCAGCCATAAACCTTTGGCCCGTTTATCCGCGGCTTGGGGCCGGGTCTGGGCGTCAGGATTTCCTTTTTCTCATTGATAGCCGTTTGATCCGATTCGACAGTTGAGACACAGCCTGAGAGGTGTATGATTAAAACGGCATAGATTACAATTCTGATGCAGAGTGCCCCGAAGTCTCGTTGACGAATTCTGAACATCGTATTTCTCCTTAAAATTTGCTTTGTGGTTTTTTTGACAGACCGTGGGAATCTAAAGCAAAGCCAGCCAGCCGCCGTCCACGTTGATGATTTGTCCGGTGATAAAGTCGCCTGCTTTTGATGCGAGCAAAACCGCCGTGCCTACGAGGTCGTCAGGTTGGCCCCATCGCCCAAGCGGAGTCTTTGAAAGGACCCATTTGTTGAATTCATCGTCATTCAACAACGGTTTAGTCAGCTCGGTTGCTATATAGCCAGGCCCGATGGCGTTTACATTGATATTGTATTTGGCCCACTCCACTGCCAACGTTTTTGTCAGCATAAGCAGACCGCCCTTGCTGCTGGCGTATGCCGCGGTAGTCGGCCTGGCACCGTGGCACGTCAGCGAGCCGATATTGATAATCCTGCCGGCCTTCTCAGCCTGTCTTTGATGGCGGCAAAAGGCCTGCGAGATTACCAATACGGAGGTCAGATTTATCTCAATGACCTGGTTCCAGGTCTTCAGGTCAACATCTTCGCTCGGCCCGCGAATGGTCATCCCGGCACAATTGGCGAGGATATCTATGCCCTTCGTTTCGGAAACTATATTCTCGAAGAGAGCTTCTATCCCTTTTATATTTCCGAGGTCGAATGTGAAGGTCCACACCTTTTTTTTGGTAACAGTCTGAATTTGCTGCTTAGCTGCTTCAAGCTGCTCCTGAGTGCGAGCGACAATTGCAACGTCAGCTCCGTGTTCGGCCAGACCTTTTGCAATAGCAAAACCGATACCTCTACTGCCGCCGGTAACCAGAGCCGTTTTCCCCGATAAGTCAAAAAGTTCACTTTTCATAGGTTTGTAATAAAACAGAAAAACTCTCAATTGGCAAGCTGAAAAGTAACTGTACCATTTCAGGTAAACCCAACGTTGTGGAATTTCACTTTACGGGAAATTAAGATATTAATGAAATATTCTTTTACTCTGAAACGTCAATATTTGTAACAGGGGCATTGTTCCGGACAGCATTTTTTGGAGTGGCCGAATTATGAAACGTACAAATCTTAATTTTATCGTTGATTTGATTGCTTTTTTAGACCTGCTGGGTTTGGCTTTTACCGGCTTTATTATGAAATACATTCTGCCGCCGGGTACCGGCGGTCGCGGCCGCATGTTCCGTGGAGGCCGTGGTGCCGAACACGTCGGTGAAGAAATAAAAGATTTGTGGTCGATGACCCGGCACGAATGGGGCGACATCCATTTCTATTTAGCTGTTATTTTTGCCGTTTTGATGGTAGTGCATATCATTCTGCATTGGAGCTGGATAAAGGCTTACTTCAAATCGCTGCTGGGTTTTTCACGAAAAACGACAAACACCTAACTCAAAAAGTTTGCATAAATTAACAAGTTTGAGAACGGAAATTTGTTAGTTTCATTTTAATCCGGCAGTTTCGACACAAATCGATATTGCCCTGAACCAACAGCAAATACTGCTCTGTCTTTCTCCCGACGCAGTAAGCTCACAGCCTCCGCTTTTGCCGCGGGCCTGCCGCCTTCGGTAACGCTCTCGATGTCCTCTGTCGGCACATATACTGTTGCGGTTGTATTAGCCGGGATTGTAACATTCAGGGTGAACGTTCTACCTTTAATCCTCCAGTCGCTGACAATCTTACCATAAATGGATTTGTAGCTTGCCTTTGCGTAGTCCAGTCCACCACCGGGCATAGGTCGAATGATAATTCGCTTATAGCCCGGCCCATCAGTATCGATGCCGGCAACGGTTCCTAACAGCCATCGACCAATCGAACCAAAGGCGTAGTGGTTAAACGAATTCATACCCGGCGTCTGGAAACCCTTATCCTCTGTCCAGCCGTCCCAGCGCTCCCAGATGGTTGTGGCTCCGTTCTTGATACTGTAACCCCAGCTGGGAAAAGTATCGTTGTTGAGCAAACGATAAGCAATATCCAGATGCCCTGTCTGCGTGAGTGTAGGTACCAGATAACTTAGCCCGACAAATCCGGTTGAAAGATGCCAATCCTTTTTCCTGATAGCTTCTATCAAATGCTGGGTGGCGGCTTCACGTTTATCTTCAGGTAGTAAATCGAAGTATAATCCCAGCAAATAGCATGTCTGAGTCTCGCCTTTGATACGGCCGTCATCGGAAACATAGGCCTTATTAAAAGCATCTTTGATTTGTTCGAAGAGTTCTTCGTATTTTCCTACTTCGTCTTCTTTGCCGAGAACAGCAGCCACTTTCGAGACTAAACGCGTGCTGTAGGCAAAATAAGCCGTGGCAATAACATCTTTGGGTGTGTCGGAGCCGATAGAGACCCAGTCTCCGTAACCCTTGGCCGGACGCAGCAAATCCTTGCTGTTCTTCTTCAGGTAGCTAATCCACTTTTTCATCGATTCGTAGTGTCTTTCGATGACCTGCTTATCACCATAGACCTCGTAAATCGTCCATGGACAGATAACACCGGCATCACCCCACGCAGCCGTGCCGTCACCCATGGCAACCTTACGCGGTGCCACATCGGGGAATGCTCCTTCATCACTCTGTGCGTCTTCGAGGTCAACCAGCCACTTGGTGAAGAATGCCGACACATCCATATTATAGGTAGCCGTGCGGATAAAGATTTGCGCATCGCCTGTCCAGCCCAATCGCTCGTCACGCTGCGGACAGTCGGTAGGTATCTCGATAAAATTGCCCCGCTGGCTCCAGACTATATTACTGTAGAGCTGATTGACCATTGGATTGGAACACTCGAAAGAACCTGCCATCGGTATGGCCGAGTGCACAACAACTCCGGTAATTGCATCAAGGCCCGGTTTGCCCGGATAGCCGGTTATCTCCACGTATCGAAAACCATGAAATGTAAACCGCGGCTCCCAAATTTCTTTACCTGCGCCTTTGAGTATATATGTATCAGTGCAGCGTGCCGCGCGGAGGTTCTCAGTATAAATTGTTCCGTCCGGGTTGAGCATCTCGGCAAATCGCAGCACTACCTTCGTCCCGGCCTTTCCATTGACTTTCAGCCGAACCCAGCCGGCAAAGTTCTGGCCCATATCGAAAACATAAACACCTTTCTCCGGTTCGGTGAGCTTTTTCGGCTTGATTTCCAGAATCTTTTGAACCGTCACACCCGGATAGGATTGCACTTTGCCCTTGCTCTTATCTGTAACAGCCACTGTGTGCCATGTCGAATCGTCGAAGCGGGATGTATCCCAGCCGGGCATTTCTTTGCGGGCGTCATAGATTTCACCCATCAGAAAATCCGATTCTAAAAGCGGCCCGTATCTGGCCTTCCACGTGTTGTCGGTAACGACCGTATGTATGTGACCATCATCGTATTCGATTTCGAGCTGCACGAGCAGCCGTGGCTCGCTGCCGTAGTGTTCTCTCTTTCGCCCGAATCCCAGATATCCGGCGTACCATCCGTCAGCAAGAATCGCTCCTATGGTATTGCCGCCCTTTTTAATCAGGTCGGTTACCTCATAAGTTTGGTAATATACCCGCGTGGGATAATCGGTCCAGCCGGGTGTGAAGTAGTCCTCGCCTACGCGTTTGCCGTTGATATGCAGCTCATAAAGGCCGAGGGCCGATGCATAGACCACAGCACGCTTGATTGGCCTGCCAACCAAAAAAGCTCTCCGCAGATAAGGCGGCGGGAGCAAAATCAGGGCGTTTGGGTCTGACTTTTCCTTGTTGTCGGAGCCAACCTGTTCGGCGTCATAACCTATCCACTTAGCCTGCCAGTCTCCCGGTTCGAGCAGACCGACGGTCCACATAGCCGGCTTACTCCAGGCCGATGCTTTGTCATCCTTATCCCACACACGCACCTTCCAATAGCAGCGCATACGCGAGACCATTGGGCGGCCTTCATACACCACTTGATTGCTCTGCTCGGACATGACCTTACCGCTGTCCCAAAGCTGACCTTCGTTCTGTTTGAGTTGTTCCTCATTTTCGGCCACCAGAATCTGATAGGCCTTCTGCATCTGGCCTCTCTGATTCGACTCTATAATCCAGCTCAGCCGGGGCTTAACTACATCAATCCCCAGAGGATTAACACGGTACTCACAGCGCAATTCTTTTACGGCAACGCCGCCGGCGATAATACCGCTTTCTGTTAAAACATTGCAACCGACCAAAGTTAGCATCGTTCCTGCTAAAAGACCTGCAACCAGCTTACTTCTCATTTTTCCACCCCTTTGAAAATATTCCTTTATTTGTACCATATTTACCCCGTTCTAAAATTTCTAACGGGATTCACTTCCGCATATACTTACTGATTGTCGTTTGAGCCGCCGTAGAT
>JABAOC010011105.1_pt3 | contig 13891 bp, 12 predicted proteins | sample 7062161 | NCBI WGS metagenome assembly JABAOC01 (sample SAMN14538625, study PRJNA623070) | marine sediment metagenome | biome: marine biome [ENVO:00000428]; feature: marine pelagic biome [ENVO:01000023]; material: deep marine sediment [ENVO:00002113] | place: India: Gulf of Khambhat ... | reverse complement strand
GGCCTTGCTGATCGTCATCTACGGCCGGACGCTGGGCGTCCTGTTTGTCTCGCCCGTGGTCCTCGGCATCGCTTTCGGGTTTGCCTATAGCTCCCATCTCTACTATGGCGCCTCGGCCAGCAGCAAACGGTCGGTCCGCATGGTCATTCACGAGGTCGTGATATCGCTGGGTATCACCATCGGCTCGGGGACCGGTGGCTATCTGGCCAAGAACATGGGCCTGTATGCCCCGTATTGGTTTGCCATCGCCATGGTCGGCCTCGGCATCATCGTCCAGACGGCGATACACGTCGTTTCACAGACGAGGATTGCCCTGGCCCGACGTCCCGCCGCGACCGGTGTCGAGATGACCGAGTGAGGGCCTGCACGCCCCGAAACGGCTGAAAATTTTGCCCGCTCGGGGAACAAATTCCTTGCCTGGGCCATCTTCTTCATGGTAGAATCATGATAATGAGATGCGAAGGCGGGCAAGCTGAGTTTTTTATAACTTGTTTCGCTATCATACTTCATAATCTGCATCTTTCATATCCGCCCACCTTCGCACGTGTAGTATTCTCTGCCACTGTGTAACGCTGCGCTTCCGGCGTAGCGGCCGGCGAGGGCGTGAGATGCGCGGATCCACCCCTTGCCAGTGCCGCCATAGCCGCCTGACGGCGCCGGAAGCGCGCTGCCGGCTACCCGGCCGAGGATGCGCACCTGGGCCGGAATCGTACTCATAGCGGTCATTTACGAAAGGGGCGGAAGATGGGAAAAAGGAGAAGACTCAAGACCGTGACGGTGCTCTGCATCTTCGTCGCGCGCCTGTCCGCCACCGCGGCGGGCGAAGAGCCGGTGTTTTTCGCCGATGAAAACTTGAAAAGGTGGGTGGAAAACAGGTTGAACGTCTCGGACCCGACGCCCACAGATATGCTTGGTTTGATAGACTTCACACGCATCTATGGCGGCCTTACGGATCTCACGGGGCTTGAGTACGCGACCAACCTGCAGATGCTGAGCCTGGGCCTGAATCAAATCAGCGACCTTTCGCCTCTGTCAGGGCTAGCCAACCTCCAAATGTTGCACCTGAGCGACAACGAGGTTCGCGATCTATCGCCCCTGTCCGGACTGATGAACTTGCGTGATCTGGATTTCCATAATAATCGGGTCAGCGATCTTTCGCCTCTGGCCGGCCTGACGAAGCTGCAGTGGCTGGTACTCTACAACAACCAGGTCAGCGATTTGTCGCCCCTTTTGGGCCTGACAGACCTGCGCATGTTGGAGCTGCGCGCGAATCCATTGAACGACGAAGCTTACTGTCGTCACCTCCGGATGATCAAGGACAACAACCACCGGATTGTTCTGATATACTCCCCCAACCGCCGGCCGCCGGCTGGCATCACGGCCTCGAACGGGACATTGCCGGACAGGGTGCGTCTCACCTGGGAAGCCGTATGCAGCGGCCCTCTGTATGGGCACCTCAGGTTCTATCAAGTGTCTCGCGCACTGTCTGTGGATGACCCCCCTGGCCCCATCAGTGATTGGCAGTCCTCGCTGAGCTTCGATGACGTTACCGCCGAGCCGGGGATGAAGTACACCTATTGGGTTCGGACCGCAACCTCGAACCAGGGCGATGCGGCGGGAGATTACAGTGAGCCAGAGGTGGGCTGGGCTCCCGGGCCACCCGCGCTCACGATCTCCTCCGGGCCAGGCGGTGCGGTGATGATTCCCGGAGAGGGGGCATACGTGGTGGAGGTCGGGCAGACCATAGCGATACGCGCCGAACCCGTGGATGCGAACCTTTATGTTTTTGCGGGCTGGACCGGCACCGCCGTGGCGACGCGCCTGGTAGCGGATGCCAACAGCGCGTCCACAACAATAACTGTGGACAACGCCCGCAGCACGCTCAAGGCCAACTTCTTGAGCAGATTGGACAGGCTCTACGTGGATGATGACGCTCCGAACGATCCTGGGCCGTGTACCCCGATGATTGGTGATCCCCAAGAGAACGGCACGGCTGAGCATCCCTTCGACACGATCCAGGAGGGCATCGATGTCGCTCCTGGGGGCGCCACTGTCGCGGTAGGGGCAGGCGTGTACCGCGAATGTATCGAGTTTCGCGGCCGGAACATCACAGTCACGCGCCTGGGCTCCAGCGAGTCGTTGGCGGCTGAACCGTTCCCCGTGCTCGATGCCAACTACACCAGCACACCCGTTACCTTCAAGCGGGGCGAAGACTCCACGTGCGTACTGGCTGGATTCGTCATTACCCGGGGCAAAGGTGATATCGCCGGCGGCGTTCGCTGCCTGGACAGCAGCCCGATGGTTGCCAACTGCCTGATCGTGGGCAACCAGGCGATCACCCCGGACGGCGGAATTGTCCATTGCACCGGTAGCGAGGCGGTCTTTGCCAACTGCACGGTCGCGGATAATGTCGCCGGGGTGCAGGGCACCGCCATCTCTATGCTGAACAGCGACATCACACTGGTGAATTCCATTGTGTGGGGCAACATACCAGGCAACTCCTTTGCAGGAGACAGGTCTGAGGGCGGCAGCAAGCCCTGGATGACCTACACCGACATGGCAAAGATCTGGTCGGATCGAGGCAATATTGAAGTCGATCCGTTGTTTGCCCGACCTGGCCGGTGGGCCGACCGGAATAACCCCAACCAGGCCGTTGAGCCCGGTACCGCCGGCGCCATCTGGACGACGGGAGATTATCATCTCAAGTCCCAGGCGGGGCGCTGGGACCCGACGAGCGAGGATTGGGTCCTGGATGAGGTCACGAGTCCCTGCATCGATGCGGGCGATCCGAACAATCCCGTCGCAGACGAGCCGGAGCCCAACGNNCTGTATCGACGCCGGGGACCCGGACCGCCCTGTGGGTGACGAGCCGTTCCCGAATGGCGGGCGCGTTAATATGGGCGCTTACGGCGGGACCGCCGAAGCGAGCAAGTCGTATTTCAGCAAACCATAACCGAGTCTCTTTTTGGAGGGAAACACCATGAACAGGCGGATTTTCACAACCGGATGTCTCTTGCTGCCGATTTGCCTTCTTTTCGCCTCTGCGGCGGCGGGGAAAACCATCTATGTCGATGACGACGCCGGCGTGCCCGGCGATGGCTCCTCGTGGGCCAGCGCCTTCACCTGGCTGCAGCACGCATTGGCGGCCGCCCAAGCGGGGGACGAGATCCGCGTGGCCCAGGGATTCTACCGGCCGGACCAGGGTCTGCCTCCGATGACTGTACGATCCCGGTCCGGGGTGAGCAGGTTGGGCTCGCCGGGTGCGACATTCTCACTGGAGAACGGCGTGGCGCTCATGGGTGGCTTCGCCGGCTTGGGCACCGATGACCCCAATGCACGTGACGCGCAGCGGTACCCAACCATCCTGACCGGCGACCTGCAGGGCAATGACGTCGACCTCTGGGGGCCGGGCACTCCCCTCTATGAATCCCTGCGTGCCGACAACAGCATACACGTCGTTGGCAGCGTCAAAACGGACGCAACGGCTGTGCTGGACGGCTTCATCATCGAAGCGGCGCTCGATTCCGGTCTCTACAATCAAGGAGGCAGTCCACAGATCACAGATTGTGTTTTCCGGAAGGGCACAACTCCGGGCCGCGGCGGCGCACTGTTTTGTGAGGGAGGGCAGCCAACCCTGTCGAACTGCGTCTTCCAGGAGAATTGCTCTGCCCAATCCCAAGGCGGTGCCATCTACGTCTCCGCCGCCCACCTTACGCTCTTGGACTGCCGCTTCCTCGGCAACTGGGCCTCCTCGGAAGGCGGGGCCATCTGGAGTGTCGACAGCGACCTGACGCTTACCGGCTGCACCTTCGAGTTGAATGCGGCTCTGGAGGGCGGGGCCATCCATCAGACCGCCGGAACCCTCACGCTGGTGGAATGCACCTTCAAGGCCAACGCGGCAGATCGCGGCGGGGCGGCGGCCTTTGCAGCAGAGATGGTCTCAATGACGCGCTGCGTCTTTGCCAGGAACTGGGCCTTGCAGGAGGGCGGCGCCTTGGAAAACGCGGGAACGCCCCTGACGCTCGACGAGTGCACGTTCAGCGGCAACGTTGCGGCGAACGGCGGGGCGATCTACGCGTTGCGATTGACATCTCGGTATGTCGCCGCCGGTCCCGGTACGACCCTGACGCACTGTCTCTTCAGTGGCAACCGTGCCCACAGCACCGGAGGAGCTCTTTGCAGTAGCTATACCGCGTTCACGATTCTCGGCTGCACGTTCGCGGACAACCAGGCCCCGACGGCCGCCACCCTGACTTGGCCGCGCCTGAGGGCGGAGGAAGTCCCATACCAACTCAGCTTGGACAACTGCATCGTGTGGGATGGCGAAGGGTCGATGGCGGCTTCACTCCTCGGCGCACGTCCCCGTGGGACGGCTGGGACAGAGAAGGTGGACATAATTGTCAGATACAGCGATGTGCAGGGCGGCTGGCCGGGTGAGGGCAACATCGACGCCGACCCGTGTTTCGCCGGGCCGGGGCACTGGGTCGATGCCACCAATCCCGGGAATACCGTGCCGGCGAATTTCACCAACGCCGTCTGGGTCGACGGTGATTACCACCTGAAGTCCCAGGCCGGTCGCTGGAACCCGGCTAGCGAAAGTTGGATTCTGGATGATGTGACCAGTCCCTGTATCGATGCGGGCGATCCCAACAGCCCCGTCGCAGATGAGCCGGAGCCGAACGGCGGCATTGTCAACATGGGTGCTTACGGCGCCACGCCGGAGGCAAGTAAGTCCCTATGAAACGGCAGAGGCTTCGGGAGCCTCGATGATACTGGCGGCCGGAAGCTGTAGTTCTTGTAGTCTTGAATATGGACGCGGTCCCTTGTGAATGGTATAATGAAACAATCATCTGCCAGCGACGGGAGGACCAACGATGAGCGTGCGGCGTTCTGCAGGACTGGTTTTTTGCTCTCTGCGCGGCCCTGATTGCCGGGCGGTGAAGCAACGGGGGAGAATGCGGCATCGTGGTTTCCCGGCGGTCTGGCTTGCGGCGCTCCCGTTGCTTTGCACGGGGCACGCTACCGCCGGCCCCGCATTCCGGGTGCCGGTTGAGGTTGCGACTGCGGTTGTCGCATACGGCAACGCGGTCGCTGGGACCTCTCCTTATGTACGCTGCCTGCCGGGCAGGAGGGGTGCCGCTATGACAACTCCGATATCCGGCGAGTCGTGGTCGCCCTGTATCGGCAGTTGCAGAATCAACATCTTGACACCCAGATCGAAATCCCGGAGGCAGGAGATATCGGCTATCTCTATGGGTACCCCAGCTATCGCGGCGATTATGTCGATGCGTTCTTCGATCGTAACAGTTTCTACTATGTTGGCGACAAGGTCGCGTACAGGATCGCCTCCCACAGTTACTACACGTGCTGGCCGGAGGATGGTCGGCTCGTGGACTGGCGTCGGAAGCTGCGCGCGAAGCTGGACGAGTATCCGGGCCTCGGCTACGCCATGACGGAGTATTGCATTCTCATTCCGAACAGTTCGTGGGTGCCCTCGAAGTATCGGGACTACGGGAACGGCCGGAACCTTGGCATAGACCCGGCGTTGTGGGTCGCCCGCGTGATTCACTACGACCTGACCGTGGCGGAGGCCTCGGACTGGCAGTGGTGGCTGGCCGTGTCTCCCTATGACTATAAGGACGGCCTTGTCTATATCGATAAGAGGGAAAGCGATGGCGCATACTATGAGTCAAAAATGCTGTGGGCGATGGGCAATTTCAGCCGCTTCATCAGACCCGGGATGACGCGCGTGGTGGTACGCCGCTCCGATAATGCGACCCCCGAGGCCGCTGTCGAAGACCTGATGGTCTCTGCCTATTGGAAGGCGGATGATGGCACCGTCGTGGTAGTATTCGTGAATCGGGCGAACCAGGATCGAGCCGTAAGACTTGATTTCCTCGGGGCCGGTGTACGTTCCTTGATTCCTTATGTCACCAGAGGCAATCCGGATAGCGAGGACAACCTGACGGCGTATGCCGCCCTTGGCCCGGACGACACCGCTACTATTCCCGGTCGCTCGGTTGTCACGCTGGTCGGCATGGCTACCAATCTGGGCGATTGGGACAGGAACGCGAAGGTGGACCTCCGGGACTTTGCCATCCTGGCTACCCGGTGGTCGGGGACGGCCGGCAACACATCCGGCGGTGGACGCCGGGTCGGTTTCAAAGACCTGGCGGTTCTGGCCGAGTACTGGCTGACCGATTTTCGCCTGGCGGCACACTGGAAGCTGGACGAGACATCCGGCAGCGTGGCCCACGATGGCGTGGGCCATAGAGACGGGTTCCTTCAAGGCGAGCCGATTTGGCAGCCTGGCGGAGGTATGGTCAACGGCGCGCTGCAGTTCGACGGGGCCGATGATTGTGTCTTGACGCCATTCGTGTTGGACCCGGCCAAACGGAAGTTCAGCGTCTTTGCCTGGGTCAGGGGCGGTGCGGCCGGTCAGGTGATACTCTCGCAGACGGGCGGGGCCAACTGGCTGCTGGTGGCTCCTGACGGCACCCTGAAGACCGAGTTAAAGGCGAGCGGTCGCCTGGGCAAGCCGCTGGGCTGTGAGGTGGTCGTCGCGGACGGTGCCTGGCATCGGGCGGGCCTCACGTGGGATGGCTCCAGCCGCGTCCTTTATGTCGATGGTAAGGAGGTCGCTCGGGACACGCCAGGAAGCGTGCTGAGCTCGACCGGCAGCCTCTCCATCGGGGTCGACAGCGTCAAGACCGCCGGCAGTTTCTGGCACGGCCTGATCGACGATGTTCGCATTCACGACCGCGTGGTGAAGCCGTGAGAGTTGGCACCTGGATGCGTGCAAGGGGCTCAACTCCGGAACGACGTGGTCTATCAGAAGCCCGCCTCGCGACAAACTTCAGGCGGTGAGGAGTTCGGTGTCTTTCATGGAGCCGAGGCGGCCCTCGGCGAGGGTCAGGTAGTAGACCCAGCCGGGCTCGTGGCCGAGCAGTTGGCTGCCGAGCGCAAGTTGCAGATGCTGGATGACGCTTACGCACTGCAGGATCTTCGCGTTCCACCGGGAAACCGGTTGGAGACTTTGCGTGGAAGCCGTAAAGGTCAGTGGAGCATTCGCATCAATAACCAGTGGCGCATATGCTCTCGCTTCGAGGATGGCAATGCCTTCGATGTTGAGATCGTCGATTACCACTGAGGAGACTGAACGATGGACCCGACAAATAGAATGCGTCCCATTCATCCGGGCGAGGTCTTGCGGGAGGAGTTCCTCGCTCGGTTGGGGATGAGCGCTCACGCGCTGGCGATGGAACTCAAGGTGCCTGCCCCACGTATCAATGAGATCGTGCGCGAACGGCGTGCCATCACATCCGATACGGCCTTGAGATTGGCTCGTTATTTTGGGACCACGCCGCAGTTCTGGCTCAATCTGCAAACCAGCTACGATCTGCGAATGGCGGAACGAGAGGTCGGTTCGAAGATTGCGAAGGAAGTCCGTACCCGGTGTGTCGCGTGACTCCGGCAAACGTTGCCCGGCCAGACCAAGCCGGTGGACGGGCGTGCCGCAGTGCACAAGCGACGTAGGGTAACATAGATATAGTCTCGGTCTACGGTTTGAGGGCTCACCAAAATCTGACCTATGTGAACCAGACGGCGGCTGTCAGGTGGTGAGGAGTTCGATGTCTTTCATGGAGCCGAGGCGGCCTTCGGCGGCGGTCAGGTAGTGGACCCAGCCGGGCTCGTGGCCGAGCATTTGGCTGCCGACGGCGTCCACGGCCACGGGGTCGAAGCCGGCGAGGATGACACCGGTGTGCTTCTTGCGGCCGGCCAGGTGGCCGCCGGTCAGGGCCACCGAGGCGTCCACGACCGACAGGTCGGGCTTCTTGTAGAGACAGACGTCCACGACGGAGTCGTCGGTCGAAGGGTGGTGCAGCTTCGATTTGTTCCAGCCGCCGGCGTAGTACCGGGCGGGGGCCAGGCCGAACATGTTCTTCATCGCGATGGTCGTCTTGGTGAAGTCGTGGTCCTTCAGGACCGGCACCGAGATGATAAAGGCCCCGAGAGCGACCTTGGGGAAGTGGAACCTCTTGAGGTGCAGGGCGTCCGGGTTTTCGAGCTCCACGGTCTGCTCATCGTTGAAATCGATGATCCGGACGCCACAGCGCTTGGCGAAATCGGTGTACCCAAGCGCCGCGTAGACATCGCAGGTACGGCCGCTGCCGGAGCCTTCGCCGATGATAATCCGGGCCTTCGTGCGGGCGCGACAATAAGTGTACACGGCCTCAATGGCCTCCACGCTCGTCGTGACCGGGGGCGGTGAGGAATTGGTCAGGTTCGGTTTGAGGATTATCAGACCATCTGCGGGCAGTCTCGCCCCGGCCCCGATCAGGTCGAGTGCCTTCGCGATGCTGCCGGCATAATCCATGAACGCCACTTTGGCGACTTGGCTCACTTTTGCCCCCCTGCGAAAATCGGCCGCAAGTCCCTGAGAACAAACCGGGCCTCTATTTCGTAGATATTTTTCAACTTGCGGCGGCTGTCCCTTTGGACACGGCCCGCGGCCCTGACACGGAACGAAAACAACTGAGTAAGGCGAGCGTCCTGGCTCGCCGCAAAACGTCGTGCGAGGACGCACGACCTACTTCGGGCACGGCCTTGAACACGGAACAAAAATAATCGGGATAGGGGTCTTGACTGTCAAGCAGTAATCCGTAAATTTATACCGTTTATTCGTGAGGGGAAAGTCGGTGCATTGACAAAGGATGATTGATTTTGGTGATTGGCTAAGGGTGCCAGGCTACATTGAGGGCCGGCGCGCAGGTTACAAATCATCCGTAATCAATCGTCGATCATCAGTCGTTTGGTTTGGAGCCGGTTATGATTGAGGTCAAAGAGCTGCGGCGTAGCTTCGGGCCGGTGGTTGCCGTTGACGGTGTCTCGTTCAATGTGGAAAAGGGGCAGGTGCTGGGCCTGCTCGGGCCCAACGGGGCGGGCAAGACCACGGCGATGCGCATGCTGACCTGTTACATCCGTCCGGACAGCGGAACGGCTAGCGTGTGCGGCCACGACATCCTGAAGAATCCGGTGGAGGTCCGGCGGTCGCTGGGTTATCTGGCTGAGAACTCGCCGGCCTACCCGGAAATGACGGTAGGGGGGTTCCTCAACTTCATCTGCGACGTGCGGCAGATCAAAGGTCCGGCCCGCAAAAAGGCCCTCGACCGCATCGTGCCCATGTGCGCCATCGAGTCGGTCTACCACCAGACCGTGGAGACGCTGTCCAAGGGGTACAAACGCCGCGTCGGCCTGGCCCAGGCCCTGATTCACGACCCCCCGGTGCTGATCCTCGACGAGCCCACCGACGGCCTCGATCCCAACCAGAAGCGCGATGTCCGCAAGCTCATCGGCGCGATGCGCGAGGACAAGTGCATCATCGTCTCCACGCACATCCTGGAGGAGGTCGAGGCCATCTGCTCGCGGACCATCATCATCGCCCGGGGCAAGGTGCTCGTGGACTCGACCCCGAAGCAGTTGAAAGAAAAGCACCACGCCAGCCTCGATGAGATCTTCCGAAAGATTACGAAGAAAAGGATGATGGATAATTGATGATTGGAAAAGCGTGGCGGGCGGCAGGGAACGGTGCCGCACAGGGCGCAAATAATCAATGATCATTTATCAATAATCAACAAGGAGACCCCATGAATAGCCTTTTGGCGGTATTCAAGAGGGAGCTGAAGAGCTACTTTACGACACCTCTCGCGTACGTCTTTCTGGTCATTTTCCTGTTCTTTGCCGGCTACCTGACGTTCAATTACAGGGGCTTCTACGAAGGCCGGCAGGCAGACATGCAGGCGTTCTTCACCAACCTGCCGCTGTTGTTGCTGTTCATGGCCTCGGCGACCGCGATGCGTCTGTGGTCCGAGGAGCGCAAGGTTGGCTCCGTCGAGCTGCTGTTCACGCTGCCGGTCACGATCACGCAGGCGGTCGTGGGCAAGTTCCTGGCCGCGTGGGTCTTCCTCGGCATCGCCCTGGCCCTGACGTTTCCGATGGTGCTGACCGTCGCCTATCTCGGCGACCCCGACGGCGGATTGATCGCAGTGGGTTACCTGGCCAGCTTCCTTATGGCCGGCGGGTTCCTGGCGGTGGGCTGCTTCTTCTCGGCCGTCACGAAGAGTCAGGTGATTGCGGTCGTCTTGTCGGTCGTCGCCTGCGCCGCCCTGGTGTTCGCGGGGATGCCCACCACGCTGAACTACCTCTCGACGTTCCTGCCAGCGGGGCTGGTTTCCGCTGTGGAAGGCACGAGCTTTCTGACGCATTTCGAATCCCTGCAGCGGGGCGTCGTGCAGTTCCGGGACCTTGCATATTTTGTCGTGCTGATCGTGGGTTGGATTGCCGCCTGTACGGTCATTTTGGATGAAAGGAAGGCCAGTTGATGAACCGAACGATACGAGCGATCATCGGCGTGATTCTTGTCCTGATCATCGCGTTCAGCGGGATCAGTATCTGCCAGAACCTCGGGAGCCGCGTGAAGCTGGATGTCACCGAGCAGGGCATGTACACGCTTTCCGACGGGACCAAGGCCATTCTGGGCAAGCTCAATCAGCCGATCAAGGCCAAGCTGTTCTATGCCAAGACGGCGGCGATGAAGGCGCCCGACCAGATTCGCTACTTCAACAACTACTATGAGTTCGTCAAGGCCCTGCTGGAGGAGTACGTGGCCGTGTCCAAGGGCATGGTGCAGCTCGAAGTGATCGATCCGCGGCCCTTCTCGCAGGACGAGGAGCAGGCCATTCGCTTCGGCCTGCAACGGTTCCCCATCACGCAGGAAGAGAATTTCTTCTTCGGGCTGGTCGTGCAGACGCAGTTCGGCGTCGAAAAGGTCATCCCCTTCTTCTCGCCCGACCGCCACAATTTCGTCGAATACGACATCAGCTACCTGATCGACACGGCGATCACCCGGCAGAAGAAGCGGATCGGCGTCCTGAGCTCGCTGCCCGTGATGGGACAGGACACCAGCGATTATATGGCCCGCATGATGCAGATGCAGGGCCAGCAGCCCGAGCCCCCGTGGGCGATTGTCGAGCAACTCCGGGCCAAGTACGAGGTGACGACGGTCCCCACGGACGTGAACGACATCAACGACGTGGACATCCTCCTGGTCGTTCACCCGAAGAACCTGCCCGAGAAGACGCAGTTCGCCATCGACCAGTTTGTCCTCAAGGGCGGGCGGACGATTGTCTGCGTGGACCCGCACTGCATGGCCGACCGCCCCCAGCGCAATCCGATGCAGTTCTCGCAGCAGGACCAGAGCTCGAGCCTGGAGCGGCTGCTGCGGACCTGGGGCCTGGAGATGCCGAAGAACACGTTTGCAGGCGACCGGGCCCTGGCGATGCTGGCCAACGTCAGCCGCAACCAGAGGCCGGAGAGAGTTATCGGGTATCTCGAGCTGAAGCCGCCGTGCTTCAACACGGACAGCGTCGTCACGACGGACCTCAACCAGGTGCGCGTGCTTTTTGCCGGCGTGCTGAAGGAAATCCAAGAGGCCGGCGCGAAGAAACCGGCGGATTCGAACCAGCCGTCGGACAACAAAGCCGACGAGTCCGTGCAAGTCCGGCGCACGCCGCTGGTCATGACCACCGACAAGGGCAACGCCTGGAAGGTGGGCAGCCCGTTCGAGATCATGTATCCCGACCCGGCCAAGCTGATGGCCAACTTCACCGACGGGGTACAGCCGGTCTCGATGGGCTACCTGGTCACGGGCCGGTTCAAGAGCAGCTTCCCCGAGGGCATCGAGGTCGAGGTCCCAGCCCCCAGCGCTGATGATGACGAGGATAAGGATGAAGACCCCAACGCCCCCAAGACGGTCAAGAAGCACATCACGGGTCTGGCCGAAGCCAAGGAAGACTGTGCCGTCATCGTCTTCTCCGACGTGGACTTCGTCAGCGATCAGATGGCCTACGCCAATTCCTTCTTCGGCAAGATCGTCATGGGCGACAACAGCGCCCTGCTGCTCAACGCGGTCGAAGACCTCGGCGGCTCCGGCGACCTGATCGCGATCCGGTCGCGCGGCAACTTCAAGCGGCCCTTCACCGTCGTCGACAAGATCGAGGAGGAAGCCGAAAAGGAGACGGCCGACGAGATCGCTGTGGTCAACGCGCAAATCGAGGGTTTCAACCAGAAGCTGCAAAACCTCGTCTCCTCCGCCAACGAGCAGGACCAGCAGGAGGTTCTCGGCAGCACCATTGTGCAGCAGAAGCGCGAGCTGGAGCTGAAGATTCACGAGGCGCAGCGGCAGTTGCGCGCCATCAAGGCGAAGCGCCGCGAGCGGACCGACCAGCTCGGCAACAAGCTGGAAATGCTCAACATGGCGGCCGTGCCAAGCGTGATCATGCTTGCCGCCGTCGTGCTGGGCATCTGGCGTAGCGCCCGCAGGCGGCATTATATCAGTCACGCGAGCGACGCATGAAGAATTTGCCATTTACTATTTGTTACTTACGATTGTGACAAAGTCCGGCTCGCGTCATCGTGAAATCGTAAATAGTAAATCGTAAATCATCAATATCATTAGGGGCAATATCGATGAGCAACCAGAAACTCGGTGTCCTGGCCGTGGTGGCGGCGGCGATGGTTCTTCTGGCGGTCGTGCAGGCACGCCTTTCCGTTGGTGGGCGAGTCGTTCAGTCCGGCCCCGCGTACCTCATCCAGGGCCTGGACCCGGCGGCCATCGGCAGCATCACGGTGGGCGAGGGCGACGATGCGGTCAAAATCGAGCGTCAGGGAAGCCAATTCGTCGTCGTGAACAAAGTGAATTATCCCGCCGACGCGAAGCAGATCAACGACCTGATCACGAAGTCGCTGGACATCAAGACCTCCGGCATCTATACGGACAACGCCAAGAATCACGAGGACCTCGAAGTGACCGAGGCCAAGGCCCGCCACGTCGTGAAGTTCTTCAAGCCCGACGGCTCGCTCCTGACGGGCGTGGTCATCGGCAAGTCGCAGGAGTCGGGCCAGGATACCTTCATCCGCCTGGCATCGGACGACAAGGTGTACGTGGCCGAGAACGTCCCGTGGTTCCGCAACCGGGGGCTGGACTACGTCAATCAGGAGATCGCCTCGGTCAAGCGCGAGGACGTCAACGCCGTGACGGTGACTACGCTGGAGGGTACGTACACGCTGAAATCCAAGGGTGAGGGCGACGGGGTCGTGATGGAGGGCCTGCCGACCGGCGAGAAGCTGAAGGAGAGCGACGCCAAGAGCGTCCTCACCGCGATCGTCGGCCTGCGCTTCGACGACGTGAACAAGCCGGCCGACGTCGGCGGGCTGATGTTCGACCACGAGTACGTCTGCCGGCTCGACAACTCGACCGAGTACCGGCTCAAGCTGGCCAAGAAGGGTGAGAAGACCTATCTGCTCTGTGAGGCCGTCTACACCGACCCGACCAAGGTGACCATCAACACGGGCCAGGTCGATTCGCCCGAGGAACTCAAGAAGAAAGAGGCCATCCTGCTGGCCCAGGAGCACGCCCAGCGCTTCACGCTGCGCCACAAGGGCTGGGTCTACGAGATCCCGGACTGGAAGGCGAAGTACCTGATGAAGAAGCAGGCGGAGCTGTTCGAGGAGAAGGAAAAGCCCGCGGAGGCGAAAGCCGAAACGCCTGCCCCGGGGCAGGAAGTGACCGTACCGCCCGTGACCCCGGCGCCGCCCAGCGTGGCGCCGAGCCCGCCGCCGGAACCGACTCCACCGCTCACGGTGACGCCGCCTGCCGAAGCGAATCAGCCGGCCCAGGTCGCGCCTCCCGAGCCGAACCAGCCGGAATAGGACAGGCACGGCTCTCGAATTTGTCCGGGTGGCATCGTCACGGCCGAAGGCTTCGTTCGACTTCGCTCAGGCCAGGCTTTGACGATGGTCCTGCTGCGTCCGCGAAAAGCCATCGCCAAGC
>JABAOC010003306.1_pt1 | contig 13892 bp, 13 predicted proteins | sample 7062161 | NCBI WGS metagenome assembly JABAOC01 (sample SAMN14538625, study PRJNA623070) | marine sediment metagenome | biome: marine biome [ENVO:00000428]; feature: marine pelagic biome [ENVO:01000023]; material: deep marine sediment [ENVO:00002113] | place: India: Gulf of Khambhat ... | reverse complement strand
TCGGCATCTTCCTCAAAGGCATCCGCTAACACGACTTTCCTCCCCCAAAGAAGGAACAGCTCCCTTCTCCATGTTCCTCCACGCGAAACTCTACGTCGTCTCGTATCTAAACGATTCAGACGAGGGTGGTTGCCTGCATCTGAGCTTCTATCTGGCCCGGTTCAATACTCCCAAGCGCAACACGTGAAACAGGTTTCACCAGACCCAAAGCCCCGTATCAGGCTTGTGCGCGCCTGAATTCACACGGAGGCGGAAGTCGCCTTCTGGGAAAAGAGCTCATATCATCCGAACCGAGTCAACACCTGACGCATGGATTGTGCGCATTGCGCTCGTGACTCTAGGTTCTGCAAGCTTCTTTTCCCAGTAAAGCAGTGGCAGAAAAACGTCACTAAGAAACTCTAGTAGTCTCATTGTAAAAACCTTGCGGTTTGGGCCTATCTGTGGAATTGTCACAAGGAAGAAGGCACCCACACAGATGACAGTGATTCTTCTAGAACCGCGCGAACGGGTGGTTTGAAGTACCGCTTCATCCTATCTTCTTGCCGCACTTCTGACAGAAGCTTGCATCAAGGTGGTTCGCTGCTCCACAGTATTGGCAAAATCGTCTCTCTTGAGCAACTGGCATCGTAGGTGGGGTTACGGGTACATGAGTTGGCATTCTGATCGAGAAGAAACCTACAGCCGCCAGGATCCATGCTACCAATTTCAGTATTTCGCCAATCACCGGTATGGCTGCTCCGATGAGCAAGATCAAACCAGCGGTCTCAAACATCTTCTCGCCAGACTTCATAGCCAATCGGTCCATTGCCTTCTTGTAGAAGATGGCTCCAAGTAGAGAAAATATGTACCACACAACAGTGACGATTATTATCAGTCCGATTCCAGCCAATGGAGCAACAACAGGTGCAGGTGCTACAACAACAAATTCAATGATAACCAAGACAAGAACAGTCACGAATGCAAAGACGCCGATGATGCCGAAGAGGAATCCATAAAGTGCATCTTGAAATATATCGTTATCGTTGTAGTAGTCTGCCATGCCCTTCATCGCAATGAGTACAAGAATGACGCCCACAATGTTGAGAAATGGAATGGCAAGCAAAATTGCTCCGACGCCGCCCAAAGTCTTGCTGGATCCTAAACTCATTCTAATCCTCTAGCAAGAGCTTTCACACAGTAATCAGATAAAACTTGCGCCTTGAGCTTCTCATCGCACAAGGAGAAAAGCCATCCAGATTAGATCTGAAGCATAGTGACCCCCATCTAGATTGCGCGGATCTAGTGATCAAAGTGTTTTGCATATCCGTGATCCTGAACCTGTGATCAGATTCTCCAAAAGCGCAGCGATGACATTCAGGTGCTTGAGATGCAAAAGCTTATGTCTATTGCACGAATACTGGAATTCCGTCTGGAGCAGCAGAGAAGTCTGCTTTCAGTTGAAGGTGAGATTGGATGGTATCAGATTATTTCTACAAGTACAAGACATTGTCCGTTGATCATCTGAATGAGTTACAGGCATACATTGACAAGTTAAAGCGTGAAGACAAACTCAGTCACAATCAGGTTTTCCAAGACTACTTGAGTGACTTGAAGTTCGCGGTTCCCGAAGATTTCCCCAACGCCAAATCAATTATTGTTCTCGCGGTCTCCAGCAAGGTGATGCTTGTTGATTTCCATTTGAATGGAGCAACCCAAGAGATCATGGTCCCTCCGGGATATTACTCAACTGGCCTCAATAAAGAAATCTTGCAGAACATCGTGTTGAAGGAGATAATAAAGAAACCCGGATGCAGGATTGAGAGGGCCACAGGAGTCCACTTGAAACTGTTGGCAGCGAGGAGTGGGCTTGGAAAGTATGGGCGTAACAACCTCGTTTACGTGGATGACATGGGTAGCTTGCTCAGGCTCTTCGCGTACTTCACAGATTACCAGTTGCAGGATGATTGGACCGAGCTCACGATGATGGACAGCTGTCAAGACTGCACACTCTGCATGAGTCACTGTCCAAACAATTGCATAACTCAAGAAAGATTCGTGATTAATGTTGGCAGATGCCTCTCCCTATTCAACGAAGTTGAAGGGGAATTCCCAGAATGGATCAGCCCACATGCACACAATGCCCTGATAGGTTGCATGAGATGTCAAATGTATTGCCCAGCAAATCGTGAATACATTCGACTGACAGGAAGACTGGAAGCCATCACAGAAGACGAAACTCAGAGAATACTGAATGGAACCGCCGATGAGAAACTGTTGACTTCCCTATCTAAGAAACTTAGAAACTTTGGCCCAGCAAGATCCCAAGAAACATTCCCCATCTTTACCAGAAATCTCAAAGCCCTCATGAATGATAGAGACGACATCTCAGATTGAACAACACACGCTTCACCAGAGTGCTCAATCGAGAAATGAGCGACTGTATGCTGCGTACATTCTCTGGTAGATACAGCTCCCTCTCAGAAGCAATAAATGTGCCCAAGAGATATAGAGCCATAGGAGACAAGCATGAGAAAAGAGGCGCTCACGATAATTATTGTGGCAGTCTTTTCCACATCTCTGTTCTATGATGTGATTGCCACTAGCTACTCCAACGTTTCCGTTTCAGAAGCCTGGGCTATGATTGATCTGAATCCTGCTCTGGTGATCCTAGACGTCAGAACACAGAGTGAATACTATGCAGGACACATTGGAAACGCAAAACTCATCCCAGTCACGCAACTTTCAGGAAGATTGGATGAATTGAATCCCACTGATCGAATCCTCGTCTATTGTGGATCTGGGGGCAGAAGTGCCACGGCAAGCCAGACACTCGTCGACAATGGTTTCTTGCACATCTACAACATGCTGGGAGGAATCACAGCGTGGTTGAATGCAGGATATCCAGTCTACGTCAAATATGCTTCGATCCAAGAAGTCATCAACAGCAGAGATCATGGAGATGCAATCTATGTTTCTACAGGAACATATTATGAAACCCTGGTTGTCAACAAGTCCATTTCGCTAATTGGGGAAAACAGAAACACTACTATTGTCGATGGTTCAGGAAACGGACCAGTGGTACATGTAGTTTCCCACAGTACCAGCGTCAGCGGGTTCACCATAAGACATGGGGGAGCCAATGCAAATGCAGGTCTCAAACTAGACTCGGTGACTAACTGCACCATAGTCACAAACATCATTCGGGATCCACTCCAGAATGGAGTGGGTCTCATGCTGGAATCCTCGTCAAACAACCACGTGTACGACAATGTACTCATTAACAACACCTTCACCAATGGGAGTATCGCTCTCTACGAATCGCACCAGAACATGATTTCTCAGAACTATGTGACCGGCTATGACGTAGGAGTGGTCGCTTCAGATGCAACTGGCAATTGGTTTGTCAAGAACACGATCACAGCAGGGGTCTACGGAAGAGGAGATGTAGGCCTAAGAATCTGCGGCAGCGATACTAGCGTGATTGATGGAAACACCATCGCAGACAACCATTTGAATGGATTAGAGTTGGCGGAGGGAACAGCAAACACCACAGTATTTCACAATAACTTTGTCAACAACACGAATCAACTCAACCTCACGGGTTCCTACAACACAACTTGGGATAACGGCTGTGAAGGGAACTACTGGAGCAACTATGTTGGCACTGACGTAGATGATGATGGAGTAGGCGACACTGCCCTTCCCTGGGAAGGTGTTGATCAGTATCCTTTGATCAATCGGTACTGGAGTTCAGGAGATATCGATCATGATTTCGATGTGGACATCTTTGATGTGGTGAAAGCAGCTGGGATCTACGGGAGCACACCATCAGATCCCGAGTGGAACCCGCACTGTGATATAGCTGAACCGTATGGGGTAATCGACATTTTTGACATGGTCACGATAGCTATGAGCTACGGAGAGCAATACAGCCCATAACGGCACATCACTGAAAGCTCGTCTTGGTTGCACCATTCAGACCGCGCGGAGCTAAAACAAGATTTGAAGGACCGCATCGATCTTTCTCAGCCTGTCTATCGCGTTGCGAGCATCTTGATCACTCAATTCCCCTCGCTGATTCAACTTGTCCAGCTCTGTGACCTTTGCAGCCAGTTCTTCAATAGCAGCCCCTGCATTTAGATCGTTGCCCATCTTCTCCTCGAAGGCTTCAGTGAGGGCCTCAACCTGTTCATTCGCCTTTGGGCTGGGGTTCCTCGATTTCGCTTCATTCAAGTGGTGAATCATCTTCCGAAGATGATCGAGCGTTTGGCTTGTGCGCTTCAGCTTCTCATGTGTGAAGTTCAGACGTTTTCTGTAGTGTTCATGAATGAGGAAAAATCGCAGATGTTCCCCAGAGTACCCCATTGCAGTGAGATCGACAGGGTAGTAGACGTTGCCTTTGCTCTTGGACATCTTGTTTCCATCAACCAAGAGATGTTCCCCATGCAACCAGTAGTTGGCAAACGCTTCACCTGAAGCACCTTCGAGAATCGCAATGGTGTAATCGTGATGTCGAATAAGATTGTCCACTCCTCCACAAGCTACGTCCACTGAGAAGCCCATGTATTTGGCGATGTTCGCTGCGTCCTGAACGTTCCAGGCTGGTCGACCGCGTCCGATTTCGGTTTCCCAGTAGTTCGCGTCGCCTTTTCTGTAACCGTGCCATAGGATGAAGTCGCCACGGTTCCATGGCGTGCCTGGATAGGTGTCCTTGTGGAACCGGCGTTTCCTCGTCGGCCAGCTGCTCATGTCAAGATGAGACAACTTGCCAAAACCGTCGAACTGCAACGGATCAAAATACACATTCCACCTGCCCATGTGCTCGTAGTGATAGGCATAACCTCTTTCAAGCAGAGTCCCTATGAGCTGACCAGCAGTCTCCACTGCCGTCGACGAGCAGACCATCATACATGCGCCGTAAGTTGGTCTCTTCATCTTCAAAAGCTCAGAATCAGTAGAGAAGATCGCTCTATTTCTCTCGGCTAATTCCTTAACCGAGACCCCTTCTCTCTCTGCCTCCTCAATAGCCTTGTCCTCAACATCAGTGATAGAGATCAGCCTCACAACATCATACCCCAAGTACTCAAGGTAACGTTGCAGTAGGTCTTCATAGAGAAAGGTTCTGTAGTTTCCTATGTGTGGCCGTCTGTAAATGGAAGGCCCACAAGTAAACATCTTGACGTTCCTTTTCTCGCGTGTTTTGAACACGTCGACCTTTCGCGTTAGGGTATTGAAAACCTGAAGCATTGCAGTTCCATCACTAGTTGTAGAGAATCAAAATTGAGAGTGTATTAACCTTTCCCACAAGAACTTCTCCATCTGCAAATGGACGACTTGTGTTGAAACAGAAAAAGAAAAGAGGAGTTATTTGAGCAGCGTATACTTTCTTCGTCTTGCTCTCAGCGCTGCAACCGCGATTCCTGTGGTGACTATTCCCGCGCCAGCCATCAGCAACAGGGCATTTGTTGGAATCCATGACGCCTCATACTCAAGTCCTATCGAAGGATCGTGCTCCAGTGTCTCATCTGCAAAGTAGGGATAGCCGATGAACAATCGCAGGTGGTTTCCTGCTGAGATGTAGGCTGCAGTGACGTTTACNNCTCGATGTGGCGTTGATGATGATCGCTTGGTCAACGAAATTGAAGAAGCCGGGCAAAGCTTCAGAGCCACAGGCAAAGCGCAGTCTATAATGTGCTTGCACCTGATCTCTGATTCTCAACTGTGTCTCGTTGGCTCCCTGTGCTGCTAAGTTTTCGCGCAGCTGAACTCTTTGGCCATCAACCATGATGTCTGAGGTAGTGTAACAGTCTTGAATTCTGGAACGTTGAGCGAAACGACTGGTTTCCGGAATCTGAGTGGTAACGTTCGCTGCGTCATCTTCAGCAATAGGTAGATCTGCAATTTCAATAGATGCTAGGTCAGCCCACAAGGCTAAGCCAGCGCAGTCTCCTGGGACCGTGATGTTGAAGTCGCCGTGCAGCGCCTCGCATAGACTCTGCAGTCGATCGATGTTCCATTCCCAGTTGCGGATTACAAGGTCGAATTTTAGCTCGCCGGCGCCAACTGTGTAGTTGTACAAGCCGTAGACATTCTCTGTTGCTTCGGTGGAGTAGAATCTACATCTGATGATAACATTGTCTTCTGCAAAGCTGAAGCTTGGAGGCGCACTGATCAGTGTGAAGTTGAATGAAATGTAGGATACGCCATCATTCCTGTCAACTTCGGTTGGCCCAGAAAGATTCCAGCTGCAGGCGCTGAACGGCAAGTATGGATAATGCAGATCCACCGTGGCTAAGTGGGCGCGTATTAGATTTCGAATTTGTGTTCTGTAGGGCTCAGGCATAGGCTCGGAGTACTTCGCTTCCAGTCTCTCTTGTATGGTCATGAGATGCGCTTCATACCTGTTGACGTAGTAGTGACAATCCAGGGTCAAGTACTCGATGAGTCCTTTGAGTTTGACAATGTAAACGTTGCTTGTATCATTTGAAGACCACCAGAGGAACATTGGCTTTCTTCCTTGAGATGGAAACAGGATCGTCATCGAATCCGTGTTGATTCGCCACCAGCAATTCTGCCTGTACAGGTCACAGCTAGGCTTCAAAGCACTGTTATCAGTTGCTGCTGTTGAACCCAAGGGCAGAGCGACTGTTATCAGAAGAGCTGCCAGTGCCATTGGCACCAAAGCACTTACTGTCATTTTCACGCGTTTTTCACCAAAATACACTTGTTTACAGCTTCTTTTAAACAAATCGTTTCGAGCAACCTCGAATCTCACAATTGAACAGTTCTAGAAACCTCGAACTTCTCTGCCATCAGTCCATCGAGTTCATACAGTCTCTACTGGTGGAGAGTTTGGATGCAATTTCACTCCACGCATGAAAATTCGAGCATCGGATTCTTCATGTGAACCACTGGCTCACTTCTCTAACGACTTTCGGATTCTGACTAGCTCTGCAAGAATTCGCTGATTTGCGTCCGTTCCAGGTTTACCCTCTGTCGATGCTTCCACTGCCTCAGGTGTCATGCCTTTAACGAACTCCATTATCACATCCTTGACCTCCTCAAAGTTCGTTATTCCGATAATCACTGATTCAGCGATTTTTCCTCCACTACTACTAGATCCAGAGAACCCGGCAGTCTGAATCGCAAGTTTCGCTAGTCCAAAATGCCTGGAAACCGGGCCTTGATAGATGTTGATGTTCGTAATGCGATTGTAGGGAACGAAGCTCCTGTTCCTCCACCACACTCCTTTTGTGACCACGATCTTGTCATCTTCGAGCACGTAGGTTATTGAGGAGTGAAACTTAGGAATCCAATAGAGAGTGACTACTGCTGCAACAAGAAGTGGTACCAGCAACGTAACAGCAAGAACAATCCCAATTGCTACCTGCAAGAATGTGACAGCGACAATCGCTGGGAGCATCCACCAAAGAAAGCCGCCAAAAGTCACGAGAGCAAGATAAACTCGGTAAAGTTTCTTCAACTCGACGTCAGCGCCAAACTCCCGTTTCACAACCATTTCTTACTTCACAATAGAAGAATAGTTTGTCTCCGCTTTAACTCTTGGTCGCATAGATCCGAAAGAACCTCGAACAACCTTGAATCACTAAGACAATCGATGTGTTGTCTTTGATTTGATGGTGCACGCGAGGACTCGAAGCTTGCAGGACTCACAATGAGAAATAACAGATTCTACCTTTGCTCTCCATGCAACAGGAAGGAGAGAGTAGTCGTGTGGCATGTTAGTTAGACGTATCGCTGAACCCGCACGTTTCCATTGCAGAAAGGACAACTGTAATTGACTGAATATACATCGAGGCTTATTGAAGCGTTCTTGACAGATGACTTAGACCCTTCTGGACATGCGTCTCATCGTCTGTGAGTAGACCGTGTTCGATCTCATAGAAACCGCCTATCTTGTAATAGAACACTGTTCTTTCCCAGAAAGTGTCGTCAACCATGCCAACATATTTCGCCAACACGTTCTTCGTGAACTGCTCTCCGCAATCCCAGTATAGACCAGTGAAGTCGATTGCAGGGTCGCCAAAAACCGCATCACCCCAGTCGATGATTCCCGTGATCTCGTTCCGTTTAGGATCACAGAGGATGTGCCCATCAGCACTCAAATCATGGTGGATAAACACAGGTTCAAACCGAAAATGGTCCTTCTTGTCAAGAAAGCCCTCCAGCACCGTAGCTGCCTTCTCTTGTAGAGATGCATTCATCAATGGAAAGATTCTTTTCTTTACTTTGCGATAAAGACCTGCATATTCACTGCGCCACTTGAGCCTCGGGACCCCTAGAGTCACTGCTTTGTGCACGGGAAAGCCATGTATTTCGCTGATGAGACGAGCCACCCGATCAGCCAGATCTGCTGAGTGGTAATCGCATGAAACGAGCGGGACCCCTTGAATCTTCCAGTAGCCGAAAAAGGCTTTGCCTTCATGTTCACCTACAAAACTCGAGACAGGAACTTCTACAGACAAGACCTTGGCAAGCTCGGGAAGTAACCTGATTTCTTTCCTGATTGTGTTCTCGATCTCAGGACTTTTTGGAAACTTGAAAATCAGATCATCATTGATTTCGAAAGCAAAAGAGTCCCAGCCGCCGAATATCTGTTTGATGGAATCGACACTAAGCTGTGGAAAACTCCTGTCGAGAATCTCAGCGAATAGCGCGAGGTTCATCTCCATCACGCATCCATGAAAATCTACATGAGGAACTATTAGATGCTTGTGGATGCTGTGGCAATTGCGATTCACAGATGCGGTGCCAAATGACTGGACAAGTGCACTCTGGTGGTTCAAGATGGGGTGCATTTATAGGTATCGTTGACAGAGGAAGCATGAGAATACCGCTTGTTCAAGATTCACTTCCGCAGGCGCATCGATCACACAAGAATGGCAGACCCACAGAGGGGCACCATGCAAGGGAGAAGGCTAAAGTGAAAACACATTCTTCCAAGTTCGACGAAGGAGAAGTTATGACATTAGCGAAGCGTCCAGTGATTACGGCATCACTCACAACCACCGTCTACGATGTTGTTCACATTATGGCGGAGAAAGGTTTCCGACGCATCCCTGTCGTTGATCCGGACGCCAAGAGGCTTCAAGGGATCGTGACGAGCACAGACATGGTGAACTATCTGGGTGGAGGAGCCAAATTCCAGATAATCCAGCAGGAGTTCAAAGGCTCATTCTACAAGGCAATCAATTCGCCGATCAAGGCCATACTCAGTCCCAATCCGCCATCAATCAGAACAAACGCAACCATCAGGGATGCAATGCGGCTGATGACAGCGCATCGGGTAGGCGGCCTGCCAGTAGTAGACAACACAAACCGTGTGTTGGCGATTATCACTGAAAGAGACCTTCTGAGCTTCTTCAAGGATCGAAAGAGTGCGCTCACCGTTGCCGATCTGATGACCAGTACAGTGGTTACTATGAACCCAGCAACGACGATTCTGGAAGCGGAAAGAGCGATGATAGAGAAGAGCTTTCGCCGTCTGCCGATTGCGTCCGAAGGCGCACTGATTGGACTAGTGACTGCAATGGACATCGTGAGATTCTTTGGCTCCGGCGAGGTGTTCCAACATTTACGCTCTGGAAACATCCACCAAGTTCTCCAGACTCCTGCTCTGAAGATAGGCACACAAAAACTCGTCACAATCGGCCCTCGGGACAGCTTGAATGAAGCTACTAGAGTCATGCACGCCAAGAATATCGGTGCACTACTAGTGCTTGACCAAGAACGACTTGTAGGCATTATCACTGAACGTGACTTCTTCAAGCTCGTCAGCGAGTAGAAGACGAGTTCATCTAAACATGACTGGCGTCACTGAGAGCATGGAACTTTAGCGATCTCATTGAGAAGAAGCTTCCCGGCTCCTCACAAGATCCGCTCCGCAATAGGCACACTTGCTCAGACTCATTAGGACACGTCCCTGGCAACTCGGACAGCTTGCGTAGAGAGAGAACACGCGAAAACAGACTTCCTTGCCTCGCCTCTCCCGCTTCAAGAAACTGCGGCTTTCCAGCTGGTNNCTTTCAGCGGCTCTAGTCAACCCAGTTTTGGCAGCAACTTGTTCAGCCGTCGCCTCACCCAGTTCAGCTACGGTCAAGGCTGTTCTCTGCAGATGTTCAGGTAGTGATGTCAGTGTACTTGGAACAGTGGCTTTCTGAGTCATCTGACTCTCATGGAGCAAGAGATCAAGCTTTCCAGCGATCTCACTCAGCTTCTTCTTGATTTCATCTAGCTCCTCCGCATTCTGCGGCATGCTTAAACCGGTCCTTCTCCCTTCGCAGTATCGTGTTACACATAATGTATGTAAGCATATATGGCTTGCGTAACGTTTAAATTATAGCGTCTCATTTCGGCATTGGTGTAACACGTTTTAGATTGGGGGGAGAGGAAATGAAACGAGATAGTACACCACATCTGAGAATCAAGCCCGAAATCCACCACGATGAGGAAAACTCAACGAGCCAAGGAGCAACCCATTCTTGAGTAGAACTGTTATTCACGATGTAGTGATGCCCATAGTACAGAGAGTCCTGTGGGAGAATCGCTACCATCGTGGCCTTGGAGCCCCAATGGTTCATGATATTCGGCTTGAAGAGTTCCTTGAGGAAGAGATGCGGAGGCACTTCGGCGTGATGGGGGCAGATGGATGCCAGCATCTGAGAGAGCAGTTAGAGGAAGCTAGAAAGAATGATCCGTACTCCTTTGAACAGCTTGTGAGGAAACTCCTAGATCAATACGTCAGATTGGCTGCAAAAATCCGCAATGCCAAGAAGATAGAAAAGACACAAAAGGAATCCAGCGATCAAACGAAGAAGCGCAAGAAAAACGCCTACATCCACTGAGACGTTTGCATCACTCGATTGAAGAGAGGGAACGCTTGATACCAGATTTTATTGTCGTTTGGATCATTTTAGTGATATTGTCCCTGGTGCTAATGATTGCGGATCTGGAAAAGCGACAGTCTCCCAGGACTCCACCCAGTGGAGAAATGACAAGGGGAACTCCGAGACTCGATCCACACAACCGATTTTCCAACAGATCCATTCTGTTTCTACCTGGAGGATACTACCTAACGGGAAACACTCGCTGGGAGACACAAATAGGAGCTACCCACTGGCAAGTCGAGAACTCTCCTAGGCGACGAAGACTGGGGGATCAGATCAGAAGACCGCTCGATGTTCCCAATCTGCCGTCATCCTTCAGCAGAGGAGATCGAGATGTCAAATCGCTCTACGTGAATTGGCGACGAGCGATAGTTGGGTTGCTAGGCTTGGCAGAAAGAAATTTGCAGTCTGGAAGAGAGAAGCTGATACTGGAAGACTATGAAAATGTGATCAGAGACACAGCGATCAGCGTTGAAAACGCTGCTCGAGCTCTAATCTACTGTTATGGAGGCAAACCGAATGTGCAATCAGGGCAGGAGGAACCTCTAAGGCTGCTGGCTACACGATTCCCAGAGGGTGAAAGAGAGGAGTTCGACAGAACTGTGAACATAGTTGCCCGAATCGCTCGGAATAGAATGGTCTTAAAGCATCTGCCAATTGGAGAAGCAAAACAGGAGTTGTTCGGCAAGAGACAGGCAATGGAACTATGCGATAGTGCCTTGGAAGTCACAAGCTTCTTTAGGAAAATCGTTGAAGAGAAGTTTGGAGACGAGATTCCTGAAGTGCGAACCGGCAAGCAGTGCTCACAGAGTCGGCGACGTGGGTCGCCTCGCTTGTGGTAGACTTATGAGAAGCCAAGTGCCAGACTTCTCTTTACTCGCGAAAACGTGTGCGCTGTGCTTTAGTCAGGTCTCGCCCCGCTTCCAACAGTTACCTCAAAGAACATCAATGCATCTGCAATGGCACACCCTATTTCTAATTGAGGAGACATGAAGTGAGACCAAAGATTCCATGGCAGATACTCCCATTGATTCTTCTGCTGTCCTCCAACCTTGCGAAACCTATCCTTGCGCTGTCACCTCTTGACCAGTCTTGGATCTCAATCAACTATGACGTTGACCTTGCCAAGTATCACAGCTACACGGAAATAACCGATACACTCCTGGCCTTGAATGCCACCTATCCAAGTATCATCGATGTTTTTTCTCTTGGAAAGAGTTGGCAAGATCGGGACGTCTTCTGCGTCAGGTTGACTAACGAGAACTCTGAGAACCCCAAGCCTGAAATCCTGTTCATAGGGTACAGTCATGCGCGGGAACGCATCACAGCAGAGCTCTTGCTCCATTTTGTCATTTACACCGCTGAGAACTATGGCGTCAACAAGACGGTTGCTCACATGTTGGATCAAACCGAGATCTACGTGGTAGTGGCGTTGAACGTTGATGGTTTTAACATCGTCGAGACCAACGAATGGCAGAGAAAAAACGCTCGACCTGTCGATGAGGATGGAGACGGCTTGTTCGATGAAGATCCTCCTGAGGATGAGGATGGAGACGGCTTCGTTGAGGACCTTGTGGAATTTCATGATTCGGATCCAACTCTCATACGATGGGAGGGCTTAGATGACGACGCGGATGGGAGGTTCAACGAGGACTGGACTGGAGGTGTTGATCTGAATCGGAATTTCGGACACCAATGGAACGCCACAGTCGATAGTGGAAGCCCCGATCCAAGTGCAGAAGACTACAGAGGACCTGCCCCATTCTCTGAACCAGAAACGCAAGCACTAAGAGACCTAGCGCTCGAGCACGCGTTCAAGTATGCGTTAAGCTTTCACTCCGGTGCTGTATTCATCAGCTACCCGTGGGGATACACAGATGAACCTCCACCAGACAGTGAGAGATTCATCCAGATATCAGCGGAACTCTCGGAGCTGGTAGACTCCAATGCGTTTCAGTCAGGATCCGGGTACACATTATCTGGAGCTTTGGGGGATTGGATGTACTGGAACAAAGGTACACTTGCCTTCACGTGTGAAATCTACGGAGATCCCGATGCGTGGCAATATGAAACCACGTCGATTGAAAACAGATCGTGGGAGAAGGGTGTTTTCCAGTTTTTCAACCCTGAGCCACAGGAGATTGAGCAGACGATTTGGAGGTGGATGCCCGTCTTTTTTTGCGTAGCCGATAGAGCTGCCAAAGAGGAGGGGTCAACGTCTTTGGATTCGAACCGACTGATCTGGATCACTGCAGCAGTCGCTGCCGTTGCTTGTCTACTTATTGCTGTAGTTGTGTTCACAAAGCGTCAGACAAGGCGGTTGAAAGATGCCGAGTTGTCGGCCAAGACATCTTTTGAAAGTGTCAAGTCGTGGCTAGCAGACGTGCCGAGTTGCTCTTCTAGCTGTACTGCTACTGTTCCATGGTGATCCATTTTTTCCCATTTCATTGGATAGTGAAAGGTCTCTTCAAGTTGGCTGAGCATTCGGACTATGTCCAAGACGTAGAGGAAGGAAAGTCTGTGGAGCATGGTGTATAGTAGAAGAGACTTCTTTTCTTTGATGTCAAGAGACAACGCGTAGGCAGCAACAACAACCTCCAGTAAGATGAAGATCAAGAACCAAAAGACGTAGATGTATGGGATCGTCTGCAGGAAGTCAATTGCTATGATGATTTGGGTAGCACCGTTCGGGCGACCGGATCCGGGGTCTGACGGTGATTGGCCGTGTGTCCACTCTGGTGGGCCACCTCCTATTCTTGGCTCGTAGATTGTGTAGGGAGATATCGGGTTGAAGCAGAAGACGAGGAGCCACATGAGAGTGAAGAACATGAACCAAGGGTAGACAATTCCGTTGAAGATTCGCCACGGGACCACAAACGTGCCGGTTCGGCCGTATTTGGTGTTGAAGGCCATGTCTTTGTGTTTGGATAGCACTTGGAGACTGCCTCTATACCATCGGTATCGTTGCTTTGCCAGGCTGGTCATTGATGTTGGAGCTTCGGTGTA
>JABAOC010006929.1_pt1 | contig 13898 bp, 13 predicted proteins | sample 7062161 | NCBI WGS metagenome assembly JABAOC01 (sample SAMN14538625, study PRJNA623070) | marine sediment metagenome | biome: marine biome [ENVO:00000428]; feature: marine pelagic biome [ENVO:01000023]; material: deep marine sediment [ENVO:00002113] | place: India: Gulf of Khambhat ... | reverse complement strand
TGGTTCTGGGCAATGGCTCCGTGCTTCGGACCGGTTCAAGGTGCATGAAATGCGTGTCCGGCTATGACCTCACCAAGCTCTTCGTCGGCTCAGAAGGCACCCTGGGCGTGATTACCGAGATTACCCTCAAGGTCAACCCCAAGCCTCTGGCTATCGCCACCTGCACAGCTAACTTCGATGACATAGGCGATGCCGGAAATGCGATCAGTGAGACCATGCGCTCCGGAATTGTCCCGAGCGTGATGGAACTCCTTGACGACGCATGCATTCGGGCCCTCAATCAGGGTACGGACCTCGAGCTGCCTGTAGTGGCGGCAATGCTCCTCGCAGAGACCGACGGCTTTACCCAGGAGGAGGCGGACTATCAAATCGGCAAGGTAATCGAAGTCTTTAAACGGAACAACGCCACGGGGATTACGAGGGCCTATTCGCCTGAGGAGGCAGAACACCTGTGGACCGCGCGCAAGTCCTTCGGTGGCGTTATAACCCGCTTGAGAAACAATTTTGTCGTCGAAGACGTAACCGTACCGATAAGCAAGGTGCCCGACATGTTGAGCGGCATTAAGGCCATCAGCAAACGCTACAACCTCCCGATAGCCACTATGGGCCATTTTGGCGATGGTAACCTCCACCCCAACATCGTCTACGACGGCATCGAGCCAGACGAGATCGTCCGCGTCAGAAAGGCCACCGCCGATCTGTTCAAATTGGGCATTGAGCTTGGCGGGACCCTTACCGGCGAGCACGGAATCGGCCTGGCCAAGGCCGAGTTCATCACCCTGGAGCACAACGAGGTTGCCATGGATGTCATGCGCTCAATCAAGCGGCTCTTCGATCCCAATAACATTCTCAACCCCGGTAAGATGGGCCTGGAGGCATAAATGGATGCGAAGTACGAGTTCTCTCATAAATTCGGTGATCAGGTCCTCAGGTGCTCGAAGTGCGGTTTCTGTCAGGCAGTGTGTCCTGTGTTCGGAGCTATGCGTCGTCCTTCCTATAGCGCCCGCGGTAAAATGCTCATCTTGAAGGAGGTGATGGACGGGACAATCGAGTTGAATGATGAATTGATTGAAACCCTGTTCCAGTGTACCACCTGCAATAGTTGTCTGGAAAACTGCCCCGCCGGTGTCGAGGTCCCTGAGATTATCAGGCAGGCGAGAAGGGATATGGTCGAGATAGGCTCCTGCCACCCTGCCTTTGAAGGGATGAATGAAGTGCTCAGAAAGCACACCAACATCTATGCGGAGGACGAGCCTGAGGATTTTGAAAGGGAAAGAAACAAAAAGGCCGAATATGTGTACTTTATCGGCTGTGTAGGTTCTTATCGAGAAGATGAGGCCACCATGTCCACCCTGGATCTTCTTGATCGCCTCAAGGTGGATTACACCTTGATCGATGAGGTCTGTTGCAGTGGTGTGCTTGAGGATTTGGGATATCAGATCAACGAGCAGCTGGCACGAAAAAATATCGATCTTATCCTCGCAATGGGCGCCAAGACAATAATTACAGGCTGCCCCTACTGTTCACGAACCTTCAACAGCAAACCGCAGTATGCCGAGCTCAAGGACAAGGGGATTAAGATCATTCATATCACCCAATTCCTAAAAGAGCTCGACTCTGGTGTGAAGACCGACAAACTGGTAACTTACCACGACCCGTGTGATCTGGGAAGGCACTGCGGAATCTACGAGGAGCCTCGCGACATCATTCACAAGATCGCCCCAAACTTCGTTGAACTGCCTCATAACCGTGTCGACGCCCTCTGTTGTGGCGCAGGAGGAGGCGTACGGGGGGCCTATCCCAAGAATTCCATTGCCATGGCCAGACGGCGCCTGCAAGAGGTCGAGGAGGTGGGCGCTGAGGTGGTGTTAACGGAGTGTAATTCCTGTGTGCATAACCTTTCCAATGCCAAGCTACGAAAGCAAAAGTTTACGATCTACAATATCACTCAGTTCATCAATGAATTGATGGCGGAATAGAGTTGCCATCAGTTTAAACAAGCAAAGGAGGAGAGCAGATGGAAATCCAAGGATACAACATGCCCGATGACCTCTATTACGAGGAGCATCACTTTTGGGTCAGAGATGAGGGTGATCTCCTGGTCATGGGTATGGACGATTTTGCCCAGATGTTGGCAAAGGAGATCGTTTATGTCCAGCTTCCGGATGAAGGAAAAATGCTGCAAGCTGCAAAGAGATTTGCGAAAGTGGAATCAGGCAAATGGCTTGGAAAGGTCTACGCGCCTGTCAACGGGGAACTGGCTGCAGTGAATGAGGAACTTGAGACCAACCCGGGGTTGATCAACGATGACTGCTACGGAAAGGGCTGGATGTTTAAGATCAAGCCCAAAGACAAGGGAGAACTCGCAAATCTGATCCATGGGCCGGAGGCCGTTGAAAAGTGGCTCCTTGCCGAGATTGAGAGGTATGTAAAGGAATAGTATGGCTAACCAGGATTACAGCGTCCGGCAGCTTCTGGAAATGGAGGCCTGTACCAACTGCCAGGTCTGTGCAGACGTGTGTCCGGCCGTTTCCGCCTCACAAATCGGCGAATTTTCCGCGATCTATCGCATACAGGCCCTCAAGCAGATCCTGAAGGGCAGGATCGGGCTGTTCTATAGAGTCTTCCGAAGAAGGCTGCCCTCAGAGGAGCAATGGAGACATTTCAGCGATACCGTGTTCCATTGTACGCTGTGCGGTAATTGTCAGGAAGTCTGCCCGGTTGGTATCCAGCTCAAGGACCTATGGTTCTCCCTCCGCGAGGATCTGGTCCATTCCAATTTTTACCCCGACAAACTGGAGCTAATCAGGGGTAACCTGGAAGAAAGCCACAATGTCTTCGCGGAAGACAACGAAGAGCGGGCCGAATGGGTGGAGGACATGCGTGATGCGCCGGATCATGGCTATCTCAAGGATCAGGCTGAGGTGGTCTATTTTACAGGGTGCGTGGCCGCTTATTTCCCACTGGCCCAAAAGATACCCATTGCCCTGGCCGAGATCATGGAGAGGAGCGGAGTGGATTTCACCCTACTGGGCGAAGAAGAATGGTGCTGTGGCTTTCCCTTGCTGGGGGCAGGCCTCAAGGACATGCTGCAGGAGTTCGTGGACCACAATATATCGGTGGCCAGTGAAAGAGGAGCCAAGAAGATCATCTTCGCTTGTCCTTCCTGTTACCAGATGTGGCGCGAATATTATCCTCATGAGTTTGAGATGACCCATGCCACACAGTTCTTGATGAACTTGATCAATGAAGATCGTGTCCCCCTTAAAGAGCTCCCCTTGACCGTTACCTATCACGATCCATGTGACCTGGGTCGAGGTGCCCGCGTGTTTGACCAGCCAAGGCAAGTAATCGGCTCCATCCCAGGCGTGAAGCTTGTAGAACTCCCCCGGAATCGGGAAAATTGCCAGTGTTGCGGTGGTGGAGGGAACCTCGAGATGATCGACCCCGGGCTATCCGCAGAGATAGCCAGACAAAAAATCGATGAGGTCCTGGAGACCGGGGCCCAGGCGGTCGTCACCTCCTGTCAACAATGTGTCAGGGCGATGACATCATATGTCAGGAGGAACAAGGTCCCTCTCGAGGTCATGGATATTACCCAGCTGGTTCGTAGGGCACTGAAAGGTTCCTAGGTCAAAGGCTGGAACCTGCGCCGGGACTTTCAAATTCGAAATTCGAAACAATACCAATATTCGAAGTTGCAAAATCGAAAACAACCCAAAGCTGGGTTACTCCCAGCGAATACCCTTAGGCCATTGGAATTTCGGTCATTCGGGTTTGTTTCGGATTCCAGTATTCGAATTCAGGATTTTGTTAGAGAATTCATGCGCCGTGGGGCAGTTCATTAGACGGGGGTATTATAAGGAACATTGACAGTGAAACTCTACAATCTAGGAAAGGTTCAATGGCATGAATCACAACTCATCTACCATGCCCTGGCAGCCCTGGGAATAGAAGCGCTTTCCTTAGTCTCACCTGCCACGCCGTATGTCTGTATAGGTTTCCACCAGGATGCAGAACAGGAGGTGGACTTAGAGTTTTGTAAGGCAAACGGGATCCCGGTATTCAGGCGCGAGGTGGGAGGAGGAGCTGTGTACCTGGATGGCGATCAGCTCTTTTTTCAACTGATTCTCCGCAGAGATAACCCTGAAGTCCCCATGAGGAAGGAGACCTTTTACCGGAAATTCCTCCAACCCATTATCAATGTCTATGGGGGGATCGGCATCCCTGCCGAATACAAACCAATCAATGATGTCATCACCGGCACACGCAAGATATCTGGGACGGGGGTTGGCGAGATAGGGGACTGCATTGTCTTTGTCGGGAACCTGATCATGGATTTCAATTACGGAATGATGTCCAGGGTTCTCAAGGTGCCAGATGAGAAATTTCGTGATAAGGTCCACAAGACCCTCATGGAAAACCTCTCAACCATCAGACGTGAACTAGGGGAGGAAAGGGCAAAACAATGGGATGAAGCAACGCTCAATGCCCTGATGGCTGAAGAGTTTCAAAAACTCATTGGACCAATGCAGCCGAGCGAAAAGGACAAGGCGTTGCAAGCCAAGATAGATGAGCTGGGTGAGCGGATGATGAGCGATGCGTGGCGCTATCAAAAGGGCAGAACGGTCTCCGGCCGTGATATCAAGATTCGCGCAGGGATAAAGGTCGTTCAAAAGCTGCACAAGGCGGCAGGCGGGCTCATACGCGCGGATTTCGAACTCAAGGAGGGCACTTTCAGGAACGTTTCCATCTCAGGGGACTTCTTCTGTTTTCCAGAGGAAGCGATCAGCCTGCTTGAAGCAAGGCTTGAGGGACGGTCAACTCAAGAGATCCCCACCATCTTAGAGAAGTTTTACTCCGAAGAGGGTATCGAGACCCCCGGCATAGAGATTGATGATTGGATGCGGGTCTTGACTAGATAGGCGCTGTGTGGGTGAAAGTGGTCTCATCTGAAAATAGAGGGGGAGGCAGATGCCTCCCCCTCTTATTAACCTACTCGGCTGCCAGAGCCAGCATATCTAAAGCTACATTTCTACTCGCTCAAAAGGGACGTGGTCATAGCATCCAGAAATAGGGCAGTCAAAAGAGGCAAGCAATTGGCTAAAATGCATGGCTATTCTTTAACTGATGAAAATAAAGTATAATTTTATGTACGTACTCTTTATGTCCCATATCTTTCTGTTTGCAGCGTTCTATGTTGATAATGCATACTTTGCTTGATACAAAGCAGCAAAAAGCCCCAGGAGAGGAGGTAAAGGTTATGAAAAAGACGCCGATTATGCTCGGAATAGCTCTGGTCGTTATAGTGAGCTTACTGTATGCACCCTCGGTCATCCCCGATAATGTAGAGTTGACGATAAGTGGACAACTCGACCTTAAGGCCCCGACATTGGACATTTGTGCATCGGCAGATGGAAAGTGGCTCTATATTCTATCAGAGGGAGAAGTCGCTATCTATTCGTTTTTGGATGACAAGGTCGTCAACCGCATTTCAATCGATAAGGCCTTCGATAGGATGCTATATTTACGGGAAGATAATTCGCTTGTCGTAACCAGCCCTTCAGGTAATACGGTACAGATTATTCAGCTCGAACTAGTGTTTGCCACCTCTGGGCTTCCGTATAAAGGTTCCGAGCGTGCACCGGTTACTGTTGCCGTGTTTAGTTCCTATCAGTGACCGTACTGTGCAGCAGTCCAGCCGCAGCTCCAGCAGGTGCTGGACAAATATCCCAAGAAGTTGAAGCTCGTCTTTAAGAACTTCCCCCTTCCCCACCACAAATTCGGTATCACGGCTGCTACTGCGGCCTTAGCAGCGCATGCTCAAGGAAAATTCTGGGAGTTTCACGACAAGTTATTTGAAAACTACAGAGTTCTGAATGATGCCAAGATTCAGGAGATTGCCAAGGAACTCGAACTTGATATGGAAGGATTTCGCAGAGACATGAGGGACCCATCCATACAGACACTGGTTGCCAGAGATATAGAAGATGGCCAGNNTGAAGATTGTTTTTCGTGCTCAGTAGGTTAAGAAAAAATGAACCGGAGTGATGACAGCAAATAGGCACACAGAGGAGGTAGAGGTTATGAAAAAGACGCCGATTATACTCGGAATAGCTCTGGTCGTCATGGTTAGCTTACTATATGTACCCTCGGTCATCCCTGCTAATGTAGGGTGGACGATAAGTGGACAACTCGACCTTAAGGCCCCGCCATTGGACATTTGTGCATCGGCAGATGGAAAGTGGCTCTATATTCTGTCCGAGGGAGAAGTCGCTGCCTATTCGCTCTCCGATGACACAATTGTCAATCGCATTTCAATCGATAAAGCCTTCGATAGGATGATATATCTACAGGAAAATAATTCGCTTGTTCTAACAAGCCGTTCGGGTCATACGTTACAGATTATTCAGCCCGAGTTAGTTTATACGTTTTCCACCTCTAGGCTTCCGTATAAAGGTTCCGAGCGTGCACCGGTTACCGTTGCCGTGTTTAGTTCCTATCAGTCACCGTACTGTGCAGCAGTCCAGCCACTGCTCCAGCAGGTGCTGGACAAATATCCCAAAAAGTTCAAGCTCGTCTTCAAACACTTCCCCCCTGCCAGCCACAAATTCGGTATCACGGCTGCTACTGCGGCCTTAGCAGCGCATGCTCAAGGAAAATTCTGGGAGTTTCACGACAAGTTATTTGAAAACTACAGAGCTCTGAATGATGCCAAGATTCAGGAGATTGCCAAGGAACTCGAACTTGATATGGAAGGATTTAACAGAGACATGAGGGACCCATCCATACAGAACCTGGTTGCCAGAGATATAGAAGATGGCCAGCAGATAGGACTCGAAGGGTTTCCCCTTCCCATAATTTTTGTCAATGGGAAACTTCCAAAACAGGGCAGTCTGCAGGGCATAGAGGATTTGATTGAGGCTGAATTGAAGAAAGAGAAAAGAAGATAGAGGCTTTCTTGATGATGAAACCCTCAGAGAAAAAAGAGTATTATTCTAGTAAGATAAATGATCTTAAGAAAGAAATCAGCAGGGTGATTGTTGGACAAACTCACATGATCGATTCTTTAATCTATGCCCTGTTATCAGATGGACATGTCCTTCTTGAAGGTGTTCCTGGACTCGCAAAAAGCCTTGCAGTAGAAATTCTCGCAAAGGCATTGGAGGGTAAGTATCAAAGAATCCAGTTCACACCTGATCTATTACCTTCAGATATCTTAGGTGTTGCCATCTATAACCAAAAAACCCAGGACTTTGAAACAAAAAAAGGCCCTATATTTGCAAACTTCCTCTTAGCAGATGAGATAAACAGATCATCACCAAAAGTTCAATCAGCCTTACTTCAGGCAATGCAGGAAAGGGAAGTGAGCATTGAAAAAGAGACGTACCAGGTTGAAAAACCCTTCATGGTATTAGCAACCATGAATCCACTCGAACAAGAAGGTACGTACCCATTAGCAGAAGCTCAAATCGACAGATTCATGCTAAAGATAGATGTTAAATACTTGAGCAGAGACGAGTTACAAAGGCTTCTCGAACTAAAAAACACTAACTTCGAGAGCATCAAAAAGGATGTGAAAAAAGTGTTGTCCTTAGAGGATATCCGCAAAATCCAAGAAGTGATCCATGAAAGCGTACACGTAGAAGACAGGATAAGGGAATACATAGTGAGTTTATGCATAAACACACAGCCCCCATATACGAGAAATAAAGCAGACGTAACCCAAGAAGAGCTGGAGGGAAAGCATTGGGTTATTGATTACAATAAGATTAAAATGGGCTCTTCACCAAGGGGGGCTGAATACATCCAGAAGGTTGCAAAGGTTCACGCATTTATTCAGGGAAGAGACTATGTAATCTTAGATGATATTTATGATGTAGCTAAAGACATCCTAAGACACCGTATAGTCCTCAATCCAGTTGTTGACAGGGCTGAGACTGATGAGGAAAGCATATTAGAGGAAATTCTTGAAAAAACAAGATTACCGTAAGAATCTTCTCAAGAAGAGAGGGGCTGGAAAGACTTGGAGAAAGATCTCGATTTAGAGAAACAGCTTTTCGAACTCTTCACGAAGAGCAAAATGGAATCTTTATTCCCTGGAGAATGGCAGAGCATTCTAAAGGGACCAGGATATGAATTCTTTGACCTGAGAAAGTATATGCCAGGAGATCCTTTACGCAAGGTTCACTGGAAACAAACAGCAAAAACCGGGGAGCTCTATGTAAAAGAAAAGCTCACGGAAAGCTATGCATCAGTGATGTTGCTGCATGATATCAGCAAATCAACCGCATTTGGGGAAAAAGAAGACATGCAAGCAATAATCACAGCTTCTTTAGCTTACTCGGCTCTGAAGGGCAACAACACATGCGGCATGATCATGTTCTCTGATATAGTGGATTCTTACATTCCCCCAAGAAGCGGTGCGCTTCAGCTTAAGACTATCATAACTATTTTGCAGGAAACAAGACCAAAGGAATGCGAAGATACAAGCATTACTGAGGCGTTGCAAACATTGGTGAACAATGTCCCTAGAAGCCTATCTTTCATCATCTCTGATTTTAACGCTCGTAAGGATTACAGGAACATCTTACGACAGATAGATCAAACACACCATGACATAATATCCCTCATTATTGCAGATCAAAGCGAATTAGATTTACCAGAAGGAGGATGCGTTTTGGAGTTGACTGATCTGGAAAAGGGAGGAAGCTTCACATTAGATGCACACACATACAAACTTTACCACGAAGAGATGCTGAAGGAAAAAAAGCACATCAAAAACATGCTAAACGCATACGGGAGCGACGCTGAGATAATAGTAACAAACGGTTCATTCATTAAACAAATAAGCAATTTGCTGAGAAAAAGAAAGGATCAAAAGAGGTGAGCAAATTACTGACAATAACAATCATAGCGCTATCATTTTTCATTCTTCAAAACGTTCAAACCCTTGCCGTATCCACCCCTGGTGGTGGCCATCAGTCAAGAAAGGACATTTTTCTTGAAGGCCTAGAGAAAACCGTGCAAAGAGACCCCATCAGGCTTGAGGATATCTACTACTATGATAGGGAAGGAAACCACGTTCGCCCTGAAATCTCAACGAAAAGGATAGCTGTGATCTTCACAGTACCTTTAGAAAGGAGACACATTAATTACCTACTCCAAAAGAGCACCCTCCTAGAAGATGGCTACACCACGGAAAGGAAACAGATTATCACAAGAAGCCTATCCACTGAAACTACCGTAATCTTCGAACTCAAGGACGGTTGCACACCTGAGGAAGCTATTTCCGTCCTCAACACGTTCAATAACTTAGAGCTTGCGAAAGTGGCATCCCCGGTCTTTATCATCGATGGTGAGGAACTCATGCTCAACGGTATATTTGAGATGAAGGTGAAGAAAGAACGCCCGGACCGTGGGAGAATTACAAGACTTCAAGGCAGGCTTGGTGTCACAGGAAAGGGACCTTCTCCAAAGGATAGTTACCTGGAAAACTACGAAGTAAAACTCAAAGAACTCAAAGCGAAGGGGATAAACTTCTTCAGGATCGTGAACCATTTCAAAGAAGACACAGATGTTGTCTATGCAACGCCGCTCCTCAAAGGGGCTTACCCACCTGTAGACATCAAACAAGAAGTGCCGATCACCTTTGCCACGATAGGGGTAAGGCTTCCCTACAGGATTATAATCAAGAGAAACTCAAGAGTGACGATAGACCAAAGCTCATTGGATAAGATAGATATGAGACTTTTCCCAGAGTCTAAATTCGTACGTGTTGAAGTGGACGAATACGAGAAGAAGGATATAATCGAAGGGCAGAAACTCGTGATAACAGGACGTGTCTGGTTCTTAGCTCCTGATGAATACAGGGTGCCTCAGAAGAAGGTTGTTTACGTCACAAAGGAAGGTGAAAGGAAGATAGCTAAAACTAGTGATGATCTCTGGATTAAGGCCGCATCCCTCGTACCAGAGAAGAGCAAAAAGGGGTTTATCGCAATAGCACCTCTTGGTGAGTATCGACCGGGAATCGTTGACAAAGCCCTTAACAAAACAATACTCTATGGCGCACTTTCACTCGCCTCTCTAGCAGGGATTGCTGCTGTCGTAATCTTCTCCTTTGTAATTCCTTGGGTAAAGGCTTCTAAAGCTAAAGTAACCGTTGATCCTGTTGCAGAATCCCTTAAAGGTTTCGAAGAAGCGATCCGGGCCAAGGGTGAGAGCAAGCAATACTTCTCCAATGTGAATAAGAGATTGAGAAGACTCTTGGATGATAAAGTAGGGGTGAATGTCAAGAGTGGAGCTGTTCAAAAGGTTGTTGAAAAGCTGAAGAATGAGGACAAAAGCTTGGCAGAGAAGGTGGAGCCCATTCTGGAAAAGTGTGAAGAAGTGTTGTCTAAGCCTGATGCAGATTATTCTCACCTGAAATCCGCTTTGGTAAAAGAGGCAAAGGAACTGGTCGAGACCTTTTTCAAGGCAAAATAAGAGTGGGGCGATGTAGAGAATGGTGGTGATTCCAAGTTGTTTCAATACCCAATAGCCTTCCTACTTCTTCCGTTGTTTTTCTTTCTACTCTGGTTAAAGAGTAGGAAGAAGGAAAGCGTAGGATTTCCTAACCTCACTACATTGAAAGAGAAGATACCTCAAGCCTCTTGGTGTAAGAGGTATTTGGTTCCGCTACTCGGGGTCATAACCATTTCTCTTTTTGTGATGGCGTTGGTAAATCCCAACTATAGCGTAGAGAAGGTAAGGGAGGTCAAAGAAACACGGTTGATGATCAAAGTCCAGGACTTGAGCGGGAGCATGGAACCCTATCGTTCGCCAGGACCCGATAGGAGAGTCATATGCAAGGCTGATGTAGCCTTAGAGGGTGCCAAGAGGTTTATAGATCTTCGTCCACATGACTACATAGCATTGATAGCCTTTGCATCATATGCCAAACTGGTAACTCCTGGCTTCATTACAGATCACAAGCTTATCCAGAAGAAGCTGAATGATATCAGGCCGGGTACTGAGTGCAATAAGCATATGTACTTGGGAGACTCTACAGATGCCGCCGAGGCCTTTTGGTTAAGCTTAAGCCTCTTCCTTAATTCCCTTCCGAGCAATGAGAGACCTTCCCTTGGTGAGATAATGGATATGAGAGTGTCTCTCATGAGCTCAGAGGAAGGTGGAGATTTCTATATCCCTCCTTCACTCCGTGGAAAGGATTTCGGAAAAGGAAGAATCGTAATCTTCTATACGGACGGTCAATTTGACTTTTACTCCTACGCCTACACGGAGCGTCTGAACGTATTAAAACTGATAAGACTAATGCGACATTTTGGAATAAAGATCTATCTCTTGCTGGCAGATACAAAACTCAAAGATATTGATGCTCGACTCATAAACACGATAACCCTTGCGAGGAACAAGGAAGAGCTGAAAACTGCTGGAAAGGTCTTCACACTTCAAGGAGATGATCTAAGCAGTGTAAACACCGTTTACGATCAGATTAATGAATTGGAAAAGACTAAACTCGTGGTAGAAAATTACAATGAAATTAAAGGAACAAGGCAGATCTTGACCTTAGCAGGTATAGTCTTTTTGCTGGGCTATTTTTTTTTCAAGTATCATAACCGCTTCAGAAGACCTGAACTATAAAGGAGGCGTTAGTTTTGAGACGCAACACTATAATGAGCATCATAGGAGTTGCTATTTTAGTAGCAGCGACAGGCTTTTTCATAACATCCTACACTAAAAGTAAAGCGACGTATCGCAACATCAAAGATTCAGTAGCAGATGTTAATAGAGGAGATTCCGAGAGTAACTTTCAAATGGCGCTCGAACGATACGAAAAGGCTGCTAGATACATCAGCGATCCTGCTGTAGAACTTCGAATTCTCTTTTCTAGATGGTCAGAGATTCAGAAATACACATCGGCTATTGCAAGAACGATACAAGCTGGAAATTATGAAGACTTCGGGGTTGAGAAGAAGCTAGAAAACTTCAAACTGCTCTTGGAAGACGTCGAAAAAAGAACAAAAGGCCTGATAACCTCAGAGGACATAGCCCCTGGGGAACTCTGGAGAGCTAATAATCTTATGGGCTGCATAAAACTGTACAAGACCCTTCTGATCCAGGAGAAGGATGAGGAAAAAAGGGGAAAGCAGATGGAAGGATTCTTCAACGAAGCACTTCAGTATTTCGAGAATGCCATTGATGTTATACAGGAGAACAGATTGATCGGAATCCAGACTAACATTCCCCCGTGGAACCTGGAAAAACTGCTTAGAAAGCAAGAAGGCGAGAGCGGTAGCGACAACCAGGGTGAAGAAAAGGAGTCTGAAGAAGAGAAACACGGTGAAAAGGAAAAAGAGCAGAAAGAGGAGGAGCAGCTGAAGAGGATGATACCATTCTTGGACATACCTGAAGCTGAGAAAGGTGTTTCCCCTGGGGCCTTGAGTGGTCTGAAATAATAGAGAAGGACTTGGATGCCCATGACCAACCCGGAATACTTACTTATACTAGTAGCCCTTCCTATTTTTCTCCTCTTCTCTTTACGATCTTATAAGCAAATGAAAAAGTGGCTAGCAGCTTTTGATGGTACAAAAATAAAAAGAATAAAAAACCTAGGAAGGATTTCCGTGCTTTCCTTGGTTTTACTGTCAACCGTTCTTTCTCTTACTGGCTTAAGCATAGAATATGAGATGATGGAAGCAAAGAGAAAAGGTATCTCTATAGTCCTCGGCCTAGATACTTCAAGATCGATGTTAGCTGAGGATGTAACGATTCCTGTAAAAACATCCCTCATGGGAGGAGAATACGCTAACAGGCTAAACAAAGGAAGGCTTGAAGGTTTACAACTGATTAACCAGTTAAAAGGAGAGCGACTTGGCATATTCCTCTTTGCTTATAGAGGAGTAAAGGCCATAGATGACCTTACAGACGACTACGGAGCTTGTAAATACATTCTAGTGAATTACAGCCTAGATTTAGCCTTCACAGGATCCAACATAGATTATGCCCTCAAAACAGGGGTAAGCATGTTTGGAAATGATTCCACACATAAGGTCATAGTCTTGATATCCGACGGTGAGCTTGAAGATGACGCACAGATGGGATCCGTAATTGCAGAAGCGAAGAACTTACGAAAACAAAATACAATAGTCTACAGTATCGGTATAGGAGGAAAAGAAGAAACTTTGATTCCTAAGAGAGGGCCCGGTGGCAGAAAGGATTGGTTTAGAGACGGACAAGATAAGCTATTAAGAACCAAGATGAATGAGGAACTTTTGAAGGAAATCGCTTCCGTAACAAAGGGAAAATATTACTATGCTGAGAATAAGCTCGTTGCAGACGAGGTCATTAAGGATATCTTGAAAAGTGCTACACATGTAAGGACTATCCAAGAACCGGTTAAGAAGGAAGTAAACCTTGCGCCTGTTTTCTTGCTTGCTGCGCTTCTAATTTGGATGATTTGGGAATTTCTAATTGTTGTTCGAATCGTAAAATAAAGGGAAGAGACTCACGAGGTGGGAGGCATTCCCCTTCTCTCCTCCTTGTCGGAGAAGAGAAGGGGAAACGAATTACATTTCTACTCGGCCAAAAGGGCTTCGGTCATGGCATCCACGAATTCAGGAACATCCATGGGANNATCAATAACAGCCGACCAATCCCAACTGTAGATACCGCCCATAATTTTAATAGAGGGCTCACAGGCAAGCCATCCGGCGCATTTTTTGCCCCTCACCAAGTCAGCGGCAGCCACAGGGATCGGGGCGTGGCAGATAGCGCCAATGATTTTTCCGGCCGCATAGGCATCTCTCAAGAAATCGCGATGGAGTACAGTGATCTGCCAGGGATTGAACGCGCCAGGCATGAACATGAGGTCAAAATCATCCATTCTCAGATCTTCT
>JABAOC010001648.1_pt1 | contig 13898 bp, 21 predicted proteins | sample 7062161 | NCBI WGS metagenome assembly JABAOC01 (sample SAMN14538625, study PRJNA623070) | marine sediment metagenome | biome: marine biome [ENVO:00000428]; feature: marine pelagic biome [ENVO:01000023]; material: deep marine sediment [ENVO:00002113] | place: India: Gulf of Khambhat ... | reverse complement strand
GGTTTTGCGCAAAGCAAAGGGCAGGCTTTCGAAGGCTAAGCGCAGCAAGAATCCGGGCAAAAAGCCCGCGGCCAATCCGCGCAAAAAGCACACGATTGCCCAGATCGATGCCGCACTTCGGCAGGCAGGCTACCTGAAGTAACTCATTCCCCAAAATCTGAGAGGCGAAATGACTCAGCAGTATCAACAAAACACGATTAACCAAGAGCCTGGCGCTCCGGTTAATATTGCGGCAGCAGCCCCTGGCCCAGATGCTAGGACGCTGTCTCCGGGCGAGGGATTGATTGTCGTTGATGAATCCCTTGCTCAGCTAGATCTGACACTGCCCCTCGCGGCGGATGCCCCAGGCCAGATCATCACGGTCCAAAATTTCAGCGGCACTAACAGTGTCACCTTTGCAACACAAACTCCTGATACGATTTCAGGTGCCGGCACTGCCCTTGCGGTGGCAAATGCCGTTGCCCAATTCCAATCAGACGGAGTCGCAACCTGGGTTCAAATCGTGTAAAAAATGACTCAGCCATACCAGCAAAATACAATCAATCAAGAGCCCGGCGCGCAACTCGACATTGTTACCACTGGGCTTGCGGAGCAAACGCTGACTACAGGCGGGCTCGTAACTGCCGACGTTACAGGGGGTAACCTTACGCTGACGCTGCCTTTGGCCGCTGATGCGCCCGCTGCAACATTGACCGTCCAAAAGATAGATGGCACAGGTAATACTGTCGCGTTCCTAGCTCAAGGATCGGATACCATCAACGGCGCGGCAGCAGATCTCACCGCGCAGTATGATACTGCCCAATTCCAATCAGACGGAGTCTCCTTTTGGGTTCAGATTGTGTAGGTGATTTATGACGCAACCGTATCTCCAAAATTCCATCAATCAAAATCCGCAATCAATCGGGTCGCGCACTGTCACTACGGCGGCTAACCCAGAAGCTGTGGCATTGGCAGGCGATCCGATCGTGCTCATCGATGCCACTGCAGGACAGGCGGATACAACGCTTCCCTTTGCGGCCAGTGTTGATCCGGGGTACACGATCGTCGTTCAAAAAACTGATGCGACCGCGCTTCGGGATATCACTTTTGCCGTGCAGGCTGGTGACATTCAATCTGGAGCATTTGCAAACGTGACAACGCAATGGGGCGTAGCCAAGTTTCAGTCTGATGGCAATCTGACTTGGTACCAGATCGTCTAAAAATGTGAATGCGCCCCATCATCACACTCTCGGATGGGATCGAGGTTCTCGATACTACCGGGGACCTTGATGCTTTCGAATATGGCGGTGGCGTAGTTTACAGAACGCCTCAAAAAGAAACGTACTGGCAATTTTGGGAACCTCGTGAAAGGGGTCGTAAGAACTTCTATGTTTTTACGGCCCCTATTCCTGATAAGGTTTTGGATTTCTACGACTTCGTAGAGCCCGAAATTCTTTGCACTGTTGGGCAGATAGACAAGCGAGAGTTGGCTCGCATTTCACGGTCGAAGGACCACAAGCAAAGAGCCTTTTTAGTTGGCATCATAAAGGATGCCTATGGGCCGAGCAGCATCGACCCAAATGAAACGTCAGAAGTCTTGACCCCATGGGAGCTTGCCTCTCGATGGGGTGACGTTTATGGAGTCAGTACAGACGAGACTCCGCAGGCCAATCTGGAAGACTACATCGTGCGCGAGCACAAACAGGTTGGCGAAGCATATGAATGCGGAAGAATCGAGGGCGCCTACTTTGGCAGATTCGAAACGTATGAAGATGCGCTTTGTGCTGTCGCACATGCCATGGCGAAAGGCGATGGTTTTTCGTGCAATGTTTTCCACGAACACGAGCCGGGAAAACTTGAGCTAATCGATTGGGACCCACAAGAGTATTTGGAACGCCCATTGAAAAAACATCGCAGGGCGTTTTCGAATGCCTTTTGGAAAAATGCGATGCGCCATTACATCAATGATGATAAGATCAAATCGCGCATTAGGGCGCGTCAAAAATCTCATAAAGACGTTTTGAGGGCCCGGCAAAGAAGCAAGGCGAAGCTCAATCAGCAAAAGAGAATTGAACGGGCTAGAGATTTTCGCAGATCTATGGAGGATATATACCGATGAGAATGTTTCATAGATTATACAATCCGGCCAATCGCCCCAAGCCACGAAAAAACCGTGGCCGCAGAAAAAATCAGGAAGGGGCAGAGTACGCTCTCGATAAGATGGAGGGCATTCCCAAGGGCGCTCCTATCTTCAGATATAAGATTGAATCGCCCAAAAAATGGACCGATCCAAAAACGAAAAAGCCCGGCCGCAAATATAGGTGGACGCTTTATTCGCTTGCCGGCGATGAGATCGTTTCAGGCAAATCCGATTCTGCGCTCGCCGCATATAACAATCTCGTCAATAACATGGGCACCGCCTATGAGATGCTGCAAGAGCAGAAAAGAGAGGCAGGCATTGGCGGCCCCGTAGAGGTTCAAACCTTTGAGGAAAGGGAAACGATATTCCCTGGGCAGGTAGCGAAGTCGCCAGCAGAAGAATATGAGGGCTTCAATATCTTTATCCGTAGGGCGACAGCGGAAGAATTGAAGATTCACGAGCTTCCGCCGATGACGGTTGCGTATTTCTTCCATGCGAGTAGCGAAGATGGAGAATATGTATCGCCGGAAGTTGGTCCGATTTATCCCGACGAAGACACTCCCGATCCGCTGGCAGAAGCTCAAGCACGAGCCCACATGGCAGCCGGCATGCTTTCAGGGATGAGGGAAACTCTAAAATCCAATCCTGATATTAGAAAGAAATTGGCGCGCAAGGCCAATGCGTACATGCGCAAGCACAACCCAAATGGGCCAGGCGCAGCGATATTGAAAACGCCAGTTACCGCTGAAGAAATTGGCAGCCTGGCAAGCATCCTCCAGGTTCCAAGGCAGCCTGAAAAGGCCATGCTCATGGGTTACTACGCCGGCATATTGCGAGGTATCGCGACGTGCGGCCCCACCAAGATCATCGAGCGATTCAAGATCAAGCGGCGTACGAAAAAGCTTCTCGATGAAGCCTATAATGAACTCATCGCCTCGCTTGCTGCTCCGCGGAGATAGAATATGGCCACCGCAAGAAAGAAGCGCACCAAGAAAAAGGCCAAGAAGAAGACGGCCAAGAAGCGCACGAAAAAGACGAAGAAGCGCCGCAGCAAGTTCCGCCGTGTAGCCCCCAAGGAATATGAAATCGCGTGGGCGGAAGGTTACAAGTCATGCTATTTCGGCCATCGAAAGGGAGTCGGAGGCGAGATCGGCAGCGGTATCAATGATGTCATTGAAGTCTTTAGTGACGGAAAATTGATGTACGTCTTGTCGATGAACTTCACCGAATGCTACGCGTGCGTCGAAGTTTTTGATGGGGGTGATGAGGTTTACTCGATCTGCTTTGCAGAGCCCAAGGATATGAGGCGTCTCATGGGCGCGAGGGCAATGCACGAATGCGCGCCACAAGAAATCTTGGAGACGCTGGCCGAGGCTGCAGACCTTGATTGAGCCATGGATATCGATCACGTTTTCCCCCAAGGGGTACGCACCAAGGCAAACCCTCGGGACGTAAAAAAGGTCGCGCTAACCAATGCCCGCTTAATGGCATTGGAGCATCCAGAGACATTCCATTTACCGTCTGATGCTGCGATCAAGAAGGTAAATCCAGGCGACTTCGTAAAAGTCGCAATCAAGAATGGTGATGGCGCAGAAAGATTTTGGACCCAAGTTTCTGGGTTCGAAGGTCGCAAATGGTTTGGTCGAATTGCCAATGATCTCGTTTTCCAAGATCTAAAGCGTGGCGACGCCATCCAATTCCTAAAAAAGAACATCTACGACGTTGAATACAAGTAAGAGATTCGAGGCGCTTGCCTTCAAGTACAATCCTCGGCCCTCAAAAAGACGTCGAAAGAATCCGGCTAAAAGTCGAAAGGGAGAAAAGGCCAGGATCAAGCCGCTTCCAAAAGTCGGGCAAAAACTTTGGGTAGAAACCTACGACAAGGTGTTGCCAAAATTCAAAGACAAGGGAGTCGCGGCAGCTATCGCCTGGGCTACTGTAAAAAAGAGTTGTTACAAAGACTATATGAATTTGTGGCTTTGTCCCGAACTCGAATCGGCTGCTGAGATGAAAAAGAGGGTTGCCAAAGCGAGGCGCGAAATGAAAGCTGCAGCGCGCGAAGAAAGGCGCAAAGAACGGGAAGAAGAAAAGAAGTATAAAGAAAAAGAAAGAAAGGCTCGCGAGGCTGAAACGGAGGAAATGGAAAAGTATCGGCAATGGGAAAAAGAATTGCGCGAAACCCAACAAAAAATGAGTGAAGAAGAGGCTGCGGCTCGGGTACGAAGGCTCAGGATGTGACCTACATTGCACCCNNGGGTACGAAGGTTGAGAATGTGACCTACATTGCGCCTCGCAAAGTGAACTGTTAGCATTTGGATCGGGGTTGCAAACCTCATCCAACATAGGCGCGAATGATTCGTGCCGTCCTCGGCCCTGAGCGCTCTCCACGTCAGGGCCTTTTATTTATGACGCAAGAAGAGCTAGAGGAAGCAACGATGCAGTTGCAATCGGACGTGGCAATGCTTGCCACCACGTTCGAATCATTCCTTGAAGATCAGACTGAATACAGGAAAAGGAGGGAGGCAAAAGAAAAGATAGAAGATGATAGACGGGCTCGCGAAGCCGAAATCTCTGCAACCCAATATCAAAAAGCGCAATCGTTTCTATCTAAGCATGGTGGAAAAATATTGGCATTGATCGCGTCTGCAGTCACCGCATTCTTAGCTTGGTATGGGAGCGAAATTTTGAATGCATACAAACAAGAGGAAAAGCAAAAGCAGGTTGATCAACAGATAGAAAAGAATTCCAATGAGATCGTTCAATTCAAATTGGAAACCACCGAGGAATTCACCGAGGTCAAAGATGCGATCGTTGAGACTCAGATTCTACAAATCGAATCCTATAAGCATTTAGAAGACACGTTCAAGGCGGGTGTGAGGGTGCGCGAGGACCGATTGCCTGAAAAACCAGCGATTCTAAAAAAGGCCGAAGAGCAAGCCGAACGTGATAAGATTCGGCGAGATCTTTTCAAGGACTAATGGGCCCATGATAAGATTGGCGATGCAAGGATGACCGACAGCTACAATCAATACAATATCAATCAGCCTCGCGGATCGCGTACATTGGCGGCGAATGTGGCGTTGAATTTGGATGATGATTTAGTCGTCATCGATTCGAGCGGCGGCCCTGTTACCGCAACCCTTCCTGATGCGCGGACGATTCCGGGCCGCTTTATCATCATCAAGGCGCCAAATGGCGGAACCAATGCAGTCACGGTCGATACTGTAGGGGGGCAAACGATTGATGGCGGCGCCATTGTCGTAATGTCCACGACGAATGAATCGCTGCTGGTAAAGTCTGATGGCTCAAATTGGCAGATAGCCAATGGCGGCGCAGGAACGGTGGTATTTCGAGATCGTACACGTCATTGCAATACAAATGACGCTGGTGCTGATGGTGGTGCTGCGGACCCTTGGCGGGTCCCATTTGGGACGGATGCCAACATGGGACCACCAAGCATGCCGGCAACTCCCACGGGGCCACCGGGACCATGTTATGAGTGGCTCGCAGAATCTGCGGGCAGACTCATCGGCGTCGAAGTCGTGTATTCTGATGCCGCTGTTGCGCCTGTGGGTTTGGTTACCGCAAGTCTTCTGACGCTTCCTCCCCCGATTCCACAGCCGGGCCCTGGTAAGCCACCGCAACCCGGTATGGGCGTCGTAGCATCTGCATCGCTCGCTATGACCGGAGACCTTCCAGGATTTATCGTGATGCCTGGTACGGCCATTTATTCGGCGGGGGATCTGGTCGCAGTTGAATTGAGCGGATTCAATGGCCTTGCCCCACCACCGGGCGCCGCTTTTACGATTCGAGCAACCTGTATTTGGGAGTTCTAGTATTCATCTTGGGATGAAGTTCTAGATGACTAAACAATACGGCGATACGAATATCAACGATCCGAGAAGGTCGCGTAACTTCTCGGCCAGCGGCCAACTGAATCTCGATGAGGATTTGGTCGTCGCCGATTCGAGTGGTGGCGCAATTACATTGACGCTGCCGAATGCAGAAGCATTATCCGGTCGCCAACTAACGGTCAAGGCGCCTTTTGCTTCTGCGAATCCAGTTACCGTTGATACCGTCAATTCACAAACGATCGATGGGTTTTTAACCAATGTATTGACGATCAATAATCAATTTTTGACCGTCAAGTCAGACGGATCAAATTGGCGGATCATATCCTCGGGCACTGGAACGACAGGCACGAGTTCGCTCGATTGGAAGGAAAGTTGCCGCGTTGCAACGACGGGCCCCGGCACCCTAGCAACCGATTTCGAGAATGGCGACACGATCGATGGCGTCGTTTTGGCGACTGGCGACCGCATCTTGATCAAAGATCAGGCAGCCGGTGCAGAAAACGGAATTTATATAGTCCAGGCATCTGGCGCCCCCATACGCTCTCCAGATGCCGATACGAGCGCCGAAGTCACCTCGGGGATGACCACGTACATTTCCGAGGGCACGGCAAATGGCGGTGAAATCTGGATCCTCGTCACGGTCGATCCAATCGTATTGGGTGTAACGCCGCTCGTATTTGCGCAACTTTCTGCAGGAGCCCCGGCCAATCTAAGCTATGTCGTTGCAGTTGCAGAAGTCGGCCTTTCTGCCGAACGCGTACTGACGGGCAGTGCTGGCGACATATCCGTTACTGACAATGGTCCAAATTCGACGATCGTCGTCGACCTGATCAACACGGCGGTAACGCCTGGTTCATATAACGCCGCCAAAATTACCGTCGATGCGAATGGCCGATTGACGGCAGCGGCTGAAGGTCTCACTGCCGTCCTGCCAACCAATTCAGACGCTGGTGCTGCATCCGTTGGTGTATCATCGGACGCATCGAGGGCAGATCACAAACACCAAGTCGACGTTGGGAACCCGGTTTCAATTGGTACTTCGAATTTACCGGGATCATCGAACGATTTAATTCGCGCCGATCACACTCACGACCACAGCAGTTTGCCAGGCGGGAGCCTTCACGCTTTAGCCACGCCTACGGTCGCTGGCTTCATGAGTGCGGCGGATAAGACCAAGCTCGATGGCCTTACCAGTGACACGCCACGACAAGAAGGTATTACGACTCAAAATATAACAGTTGATACTACGATGACAGATACGTTAGATTTCCAACCAACGAGTCCAGCGTCTGTGCTCATTATGCTCAATGGAATTCCCCAGGAACAAGGCGCTGGCCTGGATTACATTTTGACAGGCGGAACAAATCAAAGCATTCGCTGGCTGGCCGGCAGCGGAACTGCAGTAGACATGGCCACAACCGACACGATGTTTGCGTACTACGAAAGCTAGTACCTAAAAGGAAAAAACGATGCCAAATCCGATACAAGCAAAACAAATTGCAACTGGCGTCAACCCCACCCAAATTGATGTGGGGGATGCCGCTGCCGAAGGTACTAGCGAATCCGTAGCAAGAGCGGATCACGTTCACGCGTTACCAGCGCCTGCTGCTCCAGCAGATGTGGATAAATCTGCTGCATCTGCAGGTGTTTCGACGAACGTCGCCCGTCAAGATCACAAGCACGATGTTTCCACAGCGAGTGCGGTTGCTGTCGGCGCGGCCAATGCAGAGGGTGTCGCAACCTCGCTGGCACGTTCCGATCATACGCACCAAGTGACGGACCTGGCGATTACGAGCCAAGTACAAGGAAGTACGCTATATTTTAATGGCACAAATTGGGTCCAACTTTCGCCAGGAACCTCTGGCGAATTCTTACAGACTCAAGGCGCTGGAGCGAATCCGGTATGGGCGGCAGCGCCGACTGGCGCTGTCGATTGGAAAGATAGTGTGCTGGTCATATCGACCAGCAATATCACGCTTTCTGGCGAACAGACGATTGACGGCATTACGACCAGTACGAGTCGCGTTTTGGTCGCCGGACAGTCGACCGCCTCGGAAAACGGTATCTACGTTACCGCTGCCGGTGCGTGGACCCGAGCTACGGACTTTGACGGCACGGGCGGAAATGTCACCGATGGTGCGACCACCTGGGTTGAGCAGGGTACCGTATATGCCGATACGCATTGGACGTTGATCACCAACGATCCGATTACGGTTGGCACGACGGCGCTTACGTTCGAAAATACTTCGACGCCCATTGGTGCTGCTCAAGGCGATGTCATTTTCTTCGATGCCAACGGGCGTTGGCAAAGGCTCGCTGCGGGTACGGCCGGGCAGTTTTTGCAAACGCAGGGCGGCGCTGCGGATCCGGTATGGGCCTCCCAGGCAGGTGGAATCCCTCGTCAAGAAGAAATTACTACTGAAAACATCATCAATACCGATACGGCATTGGGTGATACGCTTAACTTTACGCCGATATCAGATGCGAGCGTGGTCTTATATCTCAATGGCGTTCAGCAAATTCAGGGGGCTACGCGAGACTACAGCATCTCGGGGACGACGATCACCTGGCTTGCCGCACAAGAAGCCGTCAATCTGTCGACGAGTGATACAATCATTGTGACCTACGATTCCTGATCGCCCTTTGGGTAATCCCCAATGTCAAGAATACCATTCAAGCAACTCGGGGAAACCGGCGAAGCGCAGGGCGATATCCTGTACTTCAATGGAACGGATTGGGTACGCCTTGCGGCCGGTACTTCGGGCGATTTTTTGCGCACAAATGGTGCAGGGGCAGATCCCGCTTGGGCAACGCCGGCTGGCGGCGGTGATGTAAGCGGTCCTGGGTCTTCGACCGATAATGCTGTTGCGCGATGGAATGGCGTTACTGGAACGTCCATTCAGAACAGCGGCGTCATAGTGGACGACAACGACAACGTGAGCGGCGTCGAGTCGCTCCTGTTCAACTCGCTGTCCTCCGACCCCGCGTCGCCAGCGGTGGGCCAAGCGTGGTTCAACAGCACGGCGGGGCTATATCGCGGGCGCCGAACCATCGCGGGCACCGACTACACGATTCCGTTCCGGGTCGTGCAGGACAACCTGAGCGCCGGCACCGACCCAACGGCAACGGACGACCAAAACTCCGGCTACGAAGTCGGATCGGTTTGGGTCAACACCACGCTAGGCGAGCGTCGCGCGTTCATCTGTGTCAACGCCGCCGCCGCCGCGGCGGAGTGGCGCACCTTGGTGCGCGACGGATCGACCCACGGCGACATTCTGTACTTCAACGGCAGCGAGTGGCTCGTGCTCGCGCCTGGCACGAGCGGGAACGTCCTCCAGACGAACGGAGCCGGCGCAGCACCTACATGGGTCACGCCCGCGGGCGGAACACCGGTCGATACTTCGCAGTGGAAGTTGAACGGACGCATAACCGTCATTACGTCGGTGGACGGAGCATGGGTGCCGCAGCGCGCGGGCACCATCACCGCCGTCACCCTCTGGCGCGGAACCGCTGGTGGCGCCGGGTCCACGACGATTGACGTCAACAAAAACGGGACGACGATCTACACGACGCAGGCCAACCGCCCTTCGGTGACGGCTGCCTCTGGTGACGACGCCACGAGTACCGGCGCCGCGGCTCCCGACGTCACTTCCTTCGTTGCCGGCGACATTTTCAAGATGGACGTTGACGCCGTGGAGACGAGCAACCCGCTGGATCTCACCGTCACTTTTGAAGTGGAGTACAGCTAGGGTGTATGTCCTACGAACCGATCATCGCCACCGGCACCTACAGCGGCAACGGCACGTCGCAGACGATCACGATCGGCTGGCAGCCAGCGATGGCGTGCATCGTGAGCCGTCGAACCGCGGGGCCCTCCACTGGCCGTGCGATCTCGTGGAAGTTCAACACGATGATCACCGACAACTTTCTGGAGATGGCGGCCAGTGCGAATTGGATCACGGCCAACGGCATCACGGTGACGAGCACCGGGTTTTCAGTCGGCTCCGAAAATACAATCAACAACAGCGGTACGACCTTCGACTGGTTTGCGATCCGAGCGGGACCACAGGTGGCGACCGGAACGTACGTCGGCGACGGAGTGATCGGCCGCTCGTTCGCCGTGACAGGCTGGCAGCCAGAGCTAATGTTTCTAGTGCAGTCGTCGGGGACCACGCGCGGAGGGTGGAAGGGCGCCGCGATGGGGGCCAACGACGCATTCGACTATGCCGCGCAGATCGCGTTTTCGACTGTCGCCCTGGCTTTAGCCTCCAACGGGTTTCAGACGGGGTCCGCCAACCCTTTCAACACGAGCCCAGAGGACTACCACTGGTTTGCGGCGACGCTAGAGACGGTGACTCGCAGCTTTCGCACCGTAACCTATTCGGGCGACGGAGCGGCGGACCAGACCATCACTCTGGGTCAGCAGCCCAAATTCGTTTGGATTCTGGATTCGACCGGGCTCACGGCGGGGTGCAAAATAGACACGATGCCCGCGGAGGACTACGGGCTGCTCGACACGAACTACACCTACGAGGCGGGGACGGCAACCGGCATCCAGATCACTTCGACGGGGTTTATCGTGGGCTCCGACTTCAATGCCACTGGCACCGACTACGAAGTTATCGTGGGGATTGACTGATGGCATTCCAAGACGTACCACTGATCGCCGGCCTCGTGGGCAAGTCCGTATCTGGCCTCGGCGTTTCGCAGACCGCACCCATGACGCTTGAGGTCGCCACCGGATCGGTGGTCACTCTGGAAGACGGCGTGACACACACGCTTTCAACTGCAGAATCGCAGGTGTTTACGGCTGATGCGACTGACCCCAAAATCGTACGCATGGGCTTGATCGATAATGGCGTGAATGTGGATGTCTGGATCGATGAATATATTGACGATGGATTCAATAACGGCGCGCCCATCCCCGCCGGCTATGAATACATCGCCGACATCGCCTGGTTTCAGATTGCGGCCAATGAAACCGATTTACTCAACGGCACGGTCAGCCGAAGGACATGGCAATAAATGGGCAAGCAGAATACAGGTGGTGAGGTCGTAGGCACCCTCGCGTGGCAAAAATGGGAAAACAATCCTTCCCAAAGCACCACTTTGCAAACATGGCAATCAGCATTTAGCAGGACTGCCAACCCGGTCGCCGCAGGCGTCTACAAAATTAGTTGGTATTTTGAACTGCGCATCGTGCCCGTTTCGCAACTCAACAGCCGGGCTGCCGGCCGATTCAGCTTCGACGACGGCGGGGGTGCCCAGGTCAAAGGGAACTTCATCCAAGATACCGAGGAATGGTGCGGCTACAGCGGTTGGGATTTCATCAATTCCTTGGTTGTGGGTGACCAGCCCATATTGGCTGTCGAGTGGCGTAGAGACCCCACCGTAGGAGGTAACGACAACATCGAAATTCGCAAGATAAAGATGGCGATCGAGCAGATGGGACCGCAATAATGACTGAACAGTATCAAAGGGTAAATATAAATGTACCTGGCGTAAGGCAGGTATCTTCTGCCGACCTAACCGTTGACCTTGCTACGACGGCAGTCGATCCCATATTTGCCCCATTACTTACTGTTCCCATCATAACGAGTGGCGGTCCATTAGAGGTTTCGTTTTCCGCGTCCGTCTTATCGAGTGCGTTTGTTGGAGTTACATTTCGGGTTTCCGTAGACGGAACGCCAATTTTTTCGAGGGGATCTTTTGGCATTTCCCCGACGATACCTGCGTCTGGTTCGTTTGATATGGTTCGGCCAGTGGTCGGCGGAACTCATAGGGTATCGGTTGATTGGGCAAAAGCCGCGGGATCTGCAGGGGCAACTGTGATTGCAATAACACCCATAACTACACCCGCGCTTTCGGGCAGTTCTTTGGTCGTAAAGGAGTTGTTCAATGGATGAGCAAATTTATCAATTGACCGATTTTCCAAATGACGCCGTTGCGCCAGGAAAATTGCAAGACGAAATCATTGCAGCAGGCCTGACGACCATCACGAACATCAATTGTTCGATCAGCGCACCGGGTGTTGGAACGGTTGATATCTTTTTTTCCACTACCTTGACGGCTCCGCAAATAGCCACCCTCGATGGCGTCGTTGCAGTCCACGATGGCGTGCCTCTCGATCTCGATCTTTCGGTCAGTGGCACGGTTGACAGTACCCCTGTCACTGCCAGCGGCATCCCCTACACCAACGCTGTGTAGACAGACCCCTTGCGTAAAATCGCCGGACCCGCACACCTCCGGCTAATCTCCGCCAACCCCGGGAGAAAAAATGTCAAAAACGAACAAAAAACGCCTGACCGATCCGATTGCGATCGTCATTGGGGCAATCATCGAGATCTTGGCGATACTCGGAGTCCCCGAAAAAATCGGCTTATCAGCCACCGAAATCACTCAGATTGGCGGCGCGGTAATCATCATAGCCGCCACGATTCGAACGTGGGCGATCCATCGCTCGGGCAAAAAGGAATTGCCTGAGTCCGAGGCTCCTGCAGAGTCAGAGGTCGACACACCCAAGCCCGAAAGTGAATGATGATAGAATCGGCGCGTCGGGGCCTTTAGGTGAGCAGGTTCTTTCCCTTTCTCCTGCCATCTAAAGTGTCCCCGGCGACTTAATTAATGCAGACTCTCGTTATCTGGATCCCGGCAAACTGTGGGATCTAGAAGGTGGTCTATATATTCGTCGGCCATCCAAATCTTAATGATTTGTTCGCCGTACCATTGAATTTGGTCAAACGGAGGCTCGGCCTCATTGCCCTCTTTGCTATTGTGGTAGGCATCGGAAATCATGCCTTGCACAATGCTAGTGGTGGCGTGCATTTTTATCAAAAACTGAATGCGATTTTTTTCGCCATTCTTTGCTCGATTTTTTTCTATTTGATGCTGGCCAAAAGCGCCAACCAATGCGCCGCCCAAAGATCCTAATGCAGCGCATTTTGCAATGCGAAATTTCTTTTTGACGCCCTCAAACATTCGGCGTCATTGTACAAAAAAGTCGGGCCTCTGTAACCCCAGGCCCGCCTGCGGGTCCTCTTCCACCCCTCGCGCCAGCGAGGCGGCAATACGTTGGAAACCGGGAAGAAACCGCGTATTGCCAATGGAAATCAAGGGCACCCTCACGCCGGCTTGCCGACGTGTCGCCCATACTTACGCATCGTCAACCGACACTGCCTGCGGGGTGCCGCGCAGGTGAGGGCTAGCTGCTCGCCCCGCTTACCTCCGGTCACGGGATTCGCTCTCGGCCCATCACGGCCGATAGGGACAGTATAGACTACTTACGACGTGAGGTGATACTTCGTTCCTCGCGCCTTCCCGGTAAAAGAGACTCGACCCGACTCGATGAGTTCGTTGAGGTTTTCCCGCACCTGTGCGGGTGTTCCACCAACGGCTGCACGAATGGTTGCGGCCGGGGTCCCTTTTTCGTCTTTGCTTTTTCGAAGAAATTTGATGATCCCAGATTGGTATTCCTTTTTGACTTCTGGGTCATGTAGAGGGAGCTTGCCATCCGAATCAGGCTTGTGAGCCTTTCGGGGATCTACTGCCGGCTCATCATCGTCTTCATCCTCGTCTTCGAGGTCTTCGAAATCTTCGTCTTCCTCGTCTTCGTCTTCCTCGTCTTCTTCATCCTCGTCTTCGTCGAAGTCGTCTTCATCGTCTTCGACGTCTTCATCCTCGTCATTTTTCCCATCTTCATCTAATGAGGATTTGGCCTTGGCGACGACTTGGGCCTGCTCTTTCATCGTCTCCAATTCCTTGGCGGCTTCCAAAAGAGCATGAACGGTCAACTCTTTGAAAGTCGTGACCAGGAATTCAGAATCCGAATCGGCTTCTAGAGATTCTAGAATATCGCCGATGCTGCGATTTTGGTCTTCGATGACGGTAGCGATCAGAGCCGCGACCGTTGCCTGTCTTACATTTTG
>JABAOC010007641.1_pt1 | contig 13902 bp, 9 predicted proteins | sample 7062161 | NCBI WGS metagenome assembly JABAOC01 (sample SAMN14538625, study PRJNA623070) | marine sediment metagenome | biome: marine biome [ENVO:00000428]; feature: marine pelagic biome [ENVO:01000023]; material: deep marine sediment [ENVO:00002113] | place: India: Gulf of Khambhat ... | reverse complement strand
GGGCATAAAGGTCACAGAATGTTGTTGGACATATTTATATTTATATTTGAATGAACAACATAAAACACATTTTTTGTGTAAATGTTAAAACAGTTCAACATTAACAATAAAAATGCCATGAAATCACATCTCAGAAGGCATATTAACTTATTTAAAAACAACTGTATATAGAAATGGTAAATTAAGAGAATACATGTAAAATACCAACACTTTTTGACCATTATGCCCGCAATGACAAGTAGATGAGATTGTCACACCTGTTCCGAACAGAGCGGAAGGCTCTCATCGTTCCTTGCAATAACCCACAATTGGAGACTCTCTCCAATTTTATCTGTCCTTAATTTTTCTCTTTTTATTTATAATTAACTCCATCACATCAGTTCTGGTTGCGGAATTCCCATGAGAAAGAGCGCGCGCTGGAGCACTTCTTTGATGGTATAGATAGTTAGGATGCGGATGTTTTTAATGTCCTTATTTTTCTCGGCTAGAATTGAATAAAGATGATAGTAGGCATTGAACTTCTGCGAGAGGTTGAACGCATATTTGGCCAGGTGGGAGAATTCCAGTGAGTGGATGGAATGGAGAACCTCTTCTTCAAGCTGTGAGGCATAAAAAACGACATCCCAGAAATCTGACAGCTCTTTTTTATGCAGGACTTCCAGAAGAAAATTTTCCGCGGAGAGGAGAGCTTGAAGGTCTTTCTCTTCAAAGCCTTCTCTTTCTTTCAGCTTGCGGAAGATACTGTTGATTCGAACCAAAGTGTACTGGAGGTAAGGGCCTGTTTCGCCTTCAAAATTCAGGGCCTCTTCGAAGTCAAAGACGATCAGGGAGTTCCTGGCAAACTTGAGCATGAAATAGCGAAGAGCTCCGACTGCGATTTTGTGAGCCGTGTCCTTTTTCAAGTCTTCCGGGAGATCCGGATTCCGCTTTTCCACTTCGGCTAAAGCTTTATCTTCAAGTCTGTCCAGAAGGTCGTCAGCCTTGACTCCGAGGCCTTTTCTTCCGGAAACCTCGAGGAAATCCTTTTCCTTGTCTTCTTCCGAGACACTCAAGTCGAGCTCTTTCAAGCTTTTTGGGGAAAGAGCCACCATCTCGTAAGAGAAATGGATGGATTTTTCCGCTTGAGCCAGATAGTTCAGAGATTTAAGTCCCTGGACCACAACCTTCTGGAGATAGGCCTGTCTGGAATCGATGACATTGTAGACCTTGCTTCCTTTTCCGAACGGGGGAGCCTCGTGCGTTGATGCGTTTGTTGAGATCCAGATTGTTCTGCCGTTTTCCTCGATGAAAGGCTCATAGTAGAAATCTTTTTCCAATAGACCGAATTTCCAGAGCTGGTAGGCAATGTCCTTTCCGACATAGGTGACAGTTCCGTCGGAACGGACGATAATTTTTTCTTTCTCTGTTTCTTCCTCGAGTCCCATCACCCAGCAGTCCTTGTTGATCCCGTCCTTCACAAAGGTGATAGCCTTCTTTCCCTTTAAGAGTGAAAAGGCTTTTTCCCAGAATTTGAGATGGAGGATGGTGCTTTCACAGGGAAGCATGTCATACGTCACTCCGATTCTGCGCATAGTCTGGAGATGGGCCTTGATGATTTGGCGGGATAGATAAAACGCTATTTCATATTCCGGATTTCTTCTTTCCTCGATTTTTTTAAGGATTTTTGATCTTCTTTTTTCAGCATCGGGGTGACTTTCGAAATAAGACGAAACCCGGGCATAAAGGTCCCAGCAGTAATAATCGAATTTTTCCTCGACCTTCTTGATTTGAGACAGGCTCATTTGTTCCAAATCCATGAATCCGAAGACAACATCTGCCACTTGAACTCCCGTGTCATCGATGTAATTCTGGACCTCCACCTTCTCTCCTTTGTATCTCTGGCACCGGGCCAAGGTATCTCCCAGGCAGGCGTTTCGCAGATGCCCGATATGCGCGGCTTTATTAGGATTGATGTTGGTGTGCTCGATTATGATTTTGTCTTCTTCGGATGAAAGTTCAGTTCGTTCCAGAGTATGGAGCTGGCGAGAGAAAAAAATCTCTTTGTCTAGGAAGAGGTTGATGTAGCCCGCTCCCGCAGCCTCCGCCTTCGAGACGTTCTCCAGAGGCAAGAGCAGAGGAATGATCTCCAGCGCCAGTTCCCTTGGTTGTCTTTTCAATTTTTTTGCCAGCTGGAAAGGAAAAGCCAGAGCCAGGTCTCCGAATTTTTGCTGGGGAGAGTAGCCGATATCGAGCTCAGAGGCTTTGAGAGGATACTGTTTTTTCAGTTTTTTCAGTATTTGTTCTTTTAAGATAGCTTTGAGTTCAATCATTGTTGGCTTTTAATTATAGCAAATTTACAGATAGGGACAAGACTTCAGATGGTTTTTCTTGCATCGGAAAAAATTATATGATAGTTAATAATTTTCAATGAGGGAATAAAATGAAAATAACTCGCTTGAATTCCTCCCACAAAAAGCTTGGAGGGAGGATGATTGAATTTTTCAACTGGGAAATGCCCGTTGAATACAGCGGAGTCATTAATGAGCATATGGCTGTTCGGCTGAAGGCCGGACTGTTTGATGTGAGCCACATGGGAGAGATTATCATTTCCGGAAACCAGGCTCTTGATTTTGTGCAATACCTGACTCCCAACAACGCGGCTCGCCTGACCCCAGGAAAGGCCCAATACTCCGCCTTGACCACTCCTGAAGGCACATTTGTGGATGACTTGCTTGTCTACTGCTTGAGCCTGTCTGAGTTTATGCTGGTCGTGAATGCCGCCAATTCGGATAAGGATCATGAGTGGATTGTCAACCACCAGGAAGGTTTCGATGTGCAGGTGGAAAACAAGAGCGATGATTACACCCAGCTGGCTCTTCAAGGTCCGAAGGCGCTGGAAATCCTGCAGCCATTCATCCAGTTCAATCTTGAAGAGTTGAGCCCATTCGGGTTTAACTTGGCAAAGATTGAAGAAGAAAAAGCCTTGGTCTCTCGGACCGGGTACACGGGTGAGGACGGCGTGGAGATTTACACCTTATCTACGCAACCGGAGAAGATATGGGGTGCAATCCTGGAAAGAGGCCAAGACTTTGGTCTTCTTCCTATCGGACTTGGCGCTCGGGATACACTCCGTTTGGAAGCCAAACTCATGCTCTACGGAAACGATATCGATGAGACCACAACAGTCCTGGAGGCAGGACTGGGCTGGCTTGTGAAGTTTAAAAAAGGGGAATTCTTGGGACGGGAAGCTCTCCTCAAACAGAAGGAAGAGGGAATCAAAAGGAAAATTGTCGGTTTTGAACTTGAAGGGAAAGGAATTGCCAGGTCTCACTATCCGGTCTTCATCAAGGGGGAAAAAGTCTCTGAAGTGACATCAGGCTCCTTCTCTCCTTATTTGAAAAAAGCCATCGGATTGACTTATCTGCCGATAGAATACACTGAAGAAGGAACAGAGTTCGAGGTGGGCATTAGAGATAATCAAATCAAGGCCCGGGTGATACCGACGCCCTTCTACAAAAGAGGCGAGACCGAGCCTGGCACTTAGTTTTAAATAAATTTATTTTCATGAGATTGCCGCGCTTCACTCGCATTGACACGCTGTTGAGATTCTCACGCTTCGCCCGCAATGACAAGTTGGTGTGATTAGTATACAATTGGGAACTGTCCCAATTTTGACAAAGAGGAAAATATCATTGTGGTCAGAGTGATGCAATCGCAAGAGATGCGTCCTTTTTCTGGATGAATTGCCATTCTAAGAGAGAAGCGACATTCGTTGGATCGAATAGATGTTGACTAATTGCGAATGTCTATTTAATATTTATGACTTACTCAAGACTAAGAGCTGAATATCATTTATGAGTAAGGAGGAAAGAATGTATCCTGATGACTTTCATTATTCGAAGGATCACGAGTGGATCCAAGTGAAGGGCGATACAGCCACTATGGGAATAACGGACTTTGCCCAAAAGCAGCTCGGAGATGTTGTTTTTGTTGAATTGCCCAAGACGGGAACTCAACTGGAATTCCATCAATCCATAGGCGTCGTTGAGTCTGTGAAGGCGGTTTCGGATGTCTATTCTCCGGTTTCCGGGGAAGTCGTTGAGGTCAATGAAGAATTGAATGATTCTCCCGAACTTGTGAATCAGGATCCCCATGGAAAAGGATGGTTTGTTCGCCTCAAAATAAAAGATGAAACGGAATTAGAGAAGTTGATGTCAGCGGATGAATATGAGAAATTCCTTGAGGGAATTGAAGAATAATTCCCATCCTTTCAAATGAAATAAAACGAGGGCCATCCGGTCAATGAGTTATATTTCTCTGAGTGATAAAGACAAAAAAGAGATGATGTCCCGAATCGGCATCTCTTCCGTCGAAGAGCTTTTCGAGACTATTCCGGAGGATATCAGATTGAAAAGGGACCTGACCGTCCCCGAGCCTTTAACAGAAGTTGAGTTGATTCATCGGTTTGAAAAATTTGCCCGGGCGAATAAGTATAAGGAATTTCTTTCATTTTTAGGCGCGGGTGCCTATCCCCATGTGATTCCTTTTGTAGTGGATTATTTGAGTTCCAGAGGAGAATTTATCAGTCCCTATACGCCTTACCAGCCAGAGGTCAGTCAGGGAACACTGCAAGTGATCTTTGAGTTTCAGACACTTGTCTGCCAATTGACTGGAATGGATATCGCCAACGCATCTCTTTACGATGGAGCATCCGGTGCGGCCGAAGCCGTTCTCATGGCTCACCGGTTGAAAGAAAAGCCAAAGGTCTTGATTCCGCAGACGCTCCATCCTCAATATCAAAGAGTCATCAGAACATACATAAAAAATCTAGGAATTGAGATCGAAATGATCGGATATACAGAAACAGGCGAGATCGATATCGAGGACCTCAAAGATAAATTGGATGACAGGACGTCGGCTGTTCTTGTCCAGTCCCCCAATTTCATGGGAGTCGTTGAGGATGTCGGAAAAATTTCCGACGTCGCTCATTCTGTGGAGGCGCTAGCCGCCGTCGTAGTCACAGAGGGAATTTCCTTTGGGATCCTTGAAGCGCCTGGCAATCTTGGTGCGGATATTGTCACAGGTGAGGGGCAGTCGTTTGGTGTTCCTTTGAGCTATGGCGGGCCTTATCTGGGATTTATGTCCTGTTCAAAGGAATTTATCCGCCAATTTCCAGGCCGAATTGCTGGGGAAACCAGAGACGTGGAGGGGAAGAGAGGATTTGTTTTAACCCTGTCGACAAGAGAACAGCATATCCGGAGAGAGCGGGCCACCTCGAACATCTGCACAAACCAGGCGTTGTGTGCCTTGAGAGCCACGATCTTTCTGGAAACCTTGGGGAAAGAAGGATTCAGGGAACTCGCCTGGCAGAACATTCAGAAGGCCAATTATACTCTGGAAAAACTCACTCAGATCAAAGGAATAAAACGGAAAATTAGCGGCAGTATTTTCAATGAGTTTGTTATTGAGTTTTCAGGAAACCTGCCCAAAGTGGAGGAAAGTCTCAGGGATAAAGGGATTATTGCCGGATTAAATCTTGGTGAGTACTATCCCGAACTTGAAAACTGTCTCCTTGTCTGTGTCACAGAGATGCACGGAAAGGAAGAGATCGACAATCTGGCCGCGTGTCTAGAGGCGGCTGTATAGGAATTTATAATGATTCGAGAACCTTTGATATTCGAGATCAGCGAGAAAGGGAAAAGAGCTTATTCTCTGCCCGAGATCGATGTTCCGGTCAAGGAGGATATTCTCCCTAATCTTCCCCTGAGGAGTGAAATTAAAGGATTTCCAGAGGTCTCGGAAGTGGAAATAGTCAGACATTTTACCAGGCTCTCCCGGACGAATTATTGTGTAGATGAAGGATTCTACCCGCTGGGCTCATGCACGATGAAGTATAATCCCAAAATAAATGAGAAGGTTGCCTCCATACTGGAGTTCACGGTATCCCATCCATACGCTCCCTTTGATTTAGTCCAGGGAAATCTCGAGATTCTCAAAACTACTGAGGAACTCCTGGCTGAGATCACTGGAATGGACGCGTTCTCTCTCCAGCCTTCAGCCGGAGCTCAGGGTGAATTGCTGGGAATGATGCTCATCCGGGCCTTTCTGGAAGAGAGAGGAAATCCCAGACAGATCGTCCTGATTCCGGATTCCGCCCATGGGACCAATCCATCAAGCGCTCACATCTGCGGCTATCGAGTCCAGGAAATCAAGTCCAATGAAAAAGGGACGATTGATGCAGACGACCTTGCTCAGCACATGACAGAAGAGGTCGCCGCGCTGATGATCACCAATCCGAATACGCTGGGAGTGTTCGAGGCCGATATCAAGAAGGTCGCGGAAATCGTCCATTCCAAGGGTGGATTTATCTACATGGATGGAGCCAATTTGAATGCGCTCATTGGCCTCTGCAGGCCTGGAGATATGGATGTCGATGTGATCCATCTCAACCTGCACAAGACTTTTTCTACACCTCATGGTGGGGGTGGCCCTGGCGCTGGTCCAGTGGGTGTCAAGCGCGAGCTGGAACCTTATCTTCCAGTGCCAGTCATAGAAAAGAAAAAAAATGAATACTTACTCGATTTCGACCGGCCGAAAAGTATCGGGAGAGTCCGAAGTTTCTTCGGGAATTTTTTAGTTGTCGTTAAAGCTTTGTCCTACATCTTTACTCTGGGTCCAAAGGGATTGAAGGAAGTGGCAGAGGTGGCTGTCTTGAATTCCAACTATGTGCGCCAGAGCCTGAAGGATGATTATCATCTGAAATACACAACTCCGACTTTCCACGAATGTGTGTTTTCTGATAAATTCCAGAAAGAATTTGGTGTCCAGAACATCGATATCGCCAAAAGGCTTATCGATTATGGTGTTCATCCTCCCACGATGTCTTTTCCCTTGATCGTTCAAGGCGCATTGATGACTGAGCCGACCGAGACCGAAAGCAAAAGAGATATAGATATGTTTATTGATGCCATGAAGAAGATTGCTCAAGAAGCCAGGGAGAATCCGGAGGTTGTGAAAGCTGCACCGCACACATCTTATGTCCGCCGTCTGGATGAAACCACGGCAGCCCGAAACCCTGTCTTGAGATGGCAGGAGAGCCAGGAAATTGAGGAGTGAGCACAAAAACAGGCATTAAATAAAGATGAAAGCGGAATTCTATTGCCGATAAGATGAGCATCCAAAATTTGATCATGAACCTCCAGAAGTTCTGGGCGGACCAGGGCTGCTATCTGGCTCAGCCTTATGACCTTGAAGTGGGTGCGGGAACCATGACTCCGGATACGTTTTTCAGGGTGCTCGATAAAAGGCCCTGGAAAGTCGCTTATGTCCAGCCTTCCCGGAGGCCCACGGACGGCCGCTATGGAGACAATCCGCATAGAGTTCAGAAACACTTCCAATACCAGGTGATCATCAAGCCGTCTCCCCCGGATATTCAGCAGGTATACATCAAAAGTCTGGTATCCCTTGGAATCAATGTCCAGGAACATGACCTGCGTTTTGATGAGGATGACTGGGAGTCTCCGTCTATCGGCGCCTGGGGTGTCGGATGGCAGGTCCTGCTCGATGGGCTGGAAATCACTCAGTTCACCTATTTCCAGCAGGCCGGAGGGATTGACCTTTCTCCCGTCCCCGTGGAACTCACATACGGATTGGAAAGGCTGGAAATGTTCCTCGAAGGCAAAGATGACATCTATGATTTAGACTGGTCTCATGATGTGAGCTACCAGGATTTGCGGTATGTAGAGGAAAAAGAGTTTTCTGAATACAACTTTAGCCAGGCGGACATAAGAGGCTTGAAGGAATCGTTCCGGCTGAATGAAAGAGAAGCCCAACAGCTCATCAATAAAGATTTACTTTTGCCGGCGTATGATATGTGCTTAAAATGCTCTCATTTTTTTAATCTCCTGGATAGCCGAGGAGCGATAAGCGTCACAGAAAGAGTGAAAATGATCGCTCAGATAAGGGCTCTGGTTAGCCAAATTGCCCAGAAATACACGGCCAGGGAGGATTCGGCCTGATGGAGTTTCTCTTAGAAGTTTTCACTGAAGAGATGCCCCCGTCTCATGTTAAAGCCGCTCTTTCCCAGCTCGNNACCTGTCGTCGACTGATAATATTTGGAGACCTGTCTCCGAAACAGAAAGACCGGAAAGAGGAAATCATCGGGCCTCCTAAGGCTGTTGCTTTCCAGGATGACGGCACTCCAGCACCTGCGGCTAAAGGTTTTGCCAAGTCACAGGGGGTCAACGTCAATGAGCTTGAAGTCATAAAGACGGACAAAGGTGAATATCTAGGGGTAAAGAAGATTGAAAAAGGTAAGCCCACTCAAAACATTCTCTCAGAAGTACTGCCGGCATTGATTTCCTCTCTGTCTTTTCCAAAAATGATGAGATGGGGGAGCAGTTCTTTTCGGTTTTCCCGCCCGATCAAGAATATCCTCTGCCTGTTCAACGAGAAACCTCTTTCTTTCTCTGTCGGAGGAATAACCGCCGGTAACTCCACGTATGGCCACAAGCTCCATTGTCCCAAAAAAATCAAGGTCAAAACTTTCCGCGAATACAAGGCGACATTGAAGAAGATGAGGGTCGTGGTGAACCAGGAAGAGAGAAGAAGAATGATCTTGAGCCAGGTCGAGAGGAAGCTGGCTTCTTTGAAAGCCGAATGCTACCCGGACGAAGAGTTGTTGGAGCGTCTCAGCTTTGATGTGGAGTATCCTTATGTGTTTCTCGGCTCTTTTCCTGAGGATTATTTGAACCTGCCGATCGAGATCTTAAGCACGGCTATGAGAGAAGGCCAGAGGCTTTTCTCTGTCGTTAAAGATAAGAAGCAGCTGCCTCTATTCCTGGGAGTGGCTGATGGCTATCGGGATGTCAAATCGCTCATTCAAAAAGGAAATGAAAGAGTGCTGAAGGCTCGATTGGAGGATGCCAAATTTTTCTGGACTCAAGATCAAAAGTCAGGTTTGAAGGATCGAGCTAAAAATTTAGGAAAGATTGTCTTTCAGGAAAAGCTTGGAAGCTATGAGGATAAGACGCAGAGGTTAAAGAAAATTGTGGCCTACTTAGCTGACAAGGTCGATGCACAGAAGATCAAAAAACAGGTCGTTCAAGGGGCTGAGCTCTCCAAAGTGGACCTGCTTACTGAAATGGTAAGAGAATTCCCTTCGCTTCAAGGAAAAGTGGGAGGGCTTTATGCCCGGGAGGAAGGATATACTGCCCCGGTCTGGAAAGCTGTGTACGAGCATTATGAACCTGTCAGTATGGAGGATGATTCTCCATCTTCACTGACCGGTTCAATCCTTTCCATTGCCGATAAACTCGACTCAATTGTCGGTGCAGTAGGGGTTGGAGTTTTGGTGACAGGTTCAAAAGACCCGTTTGGATTGCGGCGGAACGCTCAAGGTATCTGTAAAGTTGTTCTGGATAAAAAATTCAATTTTTCGTTCTCTCGATTGCTGGACAAAGTGATTGATATCTATGGAGCAAAAATTCGAGAACCTGAAACTCAGGTCAAAAAATACTGCCTTGAATTTTTCGCTAACAGACTCCGCTATATTTATGAATCACAGGGCTATCGCTATGACTTGGTCAATGCGGCTATCTCCGCAGGGATTGAAAATATTTATCATTCTTTACTCCGGGTGAAAGCATTGGATTCGCTCAAAGAGAGTCCGAATTTCGAGCCTTTGATCCTTATCTTTAAGAGAGTCAACAATATTCTGCGCGATCAACCCCCTTTTCGGCTCAATTCCGGGCTTTTTGTGGAAAAGGATGAGAGAGAGCTTTACACGACTTTTTGTATAATCCGAGATAATGTTCTTCCTTTGATCAAAAAAGGAGATTTTTCCCAGGCACAGAAAATCATTTTCAGGATAAAGTCTTCTATCAATAATTTTTTTGATAATGTTTTGGTGATGGCGGATGAGATGAGAATCAGACGAAACCGCCTGGCACTCCTTCAAGCCATTAACAAGCTGTTGATACAGGTAGCCGACTACTCTCAAGTCGTCATCGAAGGGCAGAACGCATCTAAATAGACATCAGTCAGCAGGGAAAGGGGATTCTTTTAGAATGTGAAAACGATTGCCTCTGCAGGTCTCCAAAAGCAAAATGAATCGTTTTACTTGAGTGAGGATGGAATTTTCTATGAATGGTCAGGAATCGATTTCGTAATTAGTGATATCAGATTCCGGGGTAGCAAATTTGTGCTCCATCTCGAGTAGCTTCACCATCAGTCCGGGATAATTTTTACCTTCGCCTTCTCCGTAGGGATTAAACTGGATGCCCATCTTACAGACCTCTTTATCCTCCTCTGTGGAGAGCCAGCGCACCTGACCGTGGATTATAAGGGGGATTCTTTCCCCGGGGATGAGTATTTTCACGGTGATATCTGAGTTGATCGTTAGAGGTTTTTTCCCGGCATACCTGATTCCTCCGCAGCTCAAGTTTTCAACAGGGCAAAATTCTTCATCCCATGACTCATCCTTTTCTTTCTCTGATGAGGGGGGCTTTTTCAGCGAATAGCTGACAGTCGCACCCGGAACCGCAAACCTCCGGCAGACTCTCCTTTCTTTTCCCTTATATTCTTTCATCGCTTTGGGTTTTGCCCGTTTTGTTGTTTTTTTATCACTCATGCGAAAGAGTTTTTTTACCGTTCTTTTTTGTCTGCGTTTTTTTCAGTTATGTGTAAATTTTTGCTCTATCCCGCGGATAAAAAAAAATTCCTTTTCCTTGGCTTTTCAGCAAATATACTCTATATCAAATCCGCAAAAAAAGTCAAAAAAAATATCCTTTACTGTGAATAGCCAGTGAATGCCAACACATTTTTTAAATTGATATATATTATACATTATGATATATGTAACGCAATTTTAGAAGGAGAAAAGGAGTTAACGGCGGAAATCAGCCGAATACTTACGAAAAAGGGTGATTTCTATCTTTCATAGGATCCGGATACATTCAGTCCAAGCATGAATAAAGAAAATAATTACTCAACAAAACAACAGAATTCTGAGATTCATTGAAAAAAGAAAAAATGATTTTAAAGGAGGGAAAGAAATGAGTTTGTTCTTTAAGCGAGGCTTCACTTTTGCATTATGTGTTTGTTTGGCCGTCTCTCTTTTTGCTTCCGAAACAGGTGAAATCAAAGGGAAGGTGATGGACGAGGAGGGAGAGCTTCTCCCTGGGGTAACAGTCACAGCGAAAAGTCCGAGTCTTCAGGGAATAAGGAGTGTTTTAACGGATAGGAATGGGAATTTTAAGTTTCCTTTGCTTCCTGTCGGGGAGTATTCACTCACATTTGAGCTTTCGGGATTTGAAAAAGTGACACAAACAGGATATGACGTCCGCCTGGGTTTTACTATCAGCGTTGAAGTGAAATTAAAAATTGGAATAGTCACAGAGGAGATTATAGTTGTTGCAGAAACACCATTAATAGATAAAACAAAGGCAGATAACAGCTATCGAATGAACGCAGAGGATCTGGCTAACGTTCCTGTTCAAGGAAGAACAATTCAGGAAATAGTGAGCTATACCCCAGGAGTCACAGGTGTAAGGGCCAACACTGTCGATGGCACTGGAACTGGTTTGCCAAGCTTTAGAGGAGAGGGAGAAGAGGGAAATAACTGGTTGGTGGATGGACTATCCGCGAGAGGGGCAAGGAAAAATGACTCTGGCGTGGCAATCAATTTTGACGCCTGGAAAGAAGTTCAAGTTATTTCAGACCCATTTGAACCCGATATGGGTCATTCTCTGGGGGGAATAGTCAATATTGTCACGAAATCAGGAGGAAATGAGTTTCACGGGGAATTAGGCGCTTTGATCAGAAATCGGAGTCTGAGAGCAGAAAGAAAAGACCAGCTATCCGTTGTCACTGTGCCTGATACATCGATCAATCAATATTTTGGGAATATAGGAGGTCCGATTATAAAAGACAAGCTCTGGTTTTTTATCTCTAATAATTTCCATGGAACAGCCGACCAAACGGAAGCGGAGACAATAGGATGGTTGACTTTTCCTTCAGGGAAGAGAAGCCTGAACACGAATAATCTATTCGGAAAAATCACGTTTACTCCACATAAGAACCACACCTTTTCTCTCAGTGGCACTTTGGATAAGTACTTAGGCCAGAGTGGAGGAATCGGTCTTCCGGAGACCTATACCAAAACTGTTTACACCGATTATTCATACCGGATAAATTACCGATCGATTGTCAACCAAAATACTTTCCTTGAAGCGGCTTTCGGTCAGTCTGACCGGGATTCAACACTGAAGCCTCTGGATGAGGATTATGGCCCAGCCCAATACTACTGGTCAGATATTGCCCAGTACACAAACAATGCAGAGGGAGACAGAACCACAAAAGAACAGAGGACTGATTTTAGCACTCGATTCACCACATATTTTGATCTGGGAAAGCTTGGGAATCATGAATTCGGAGTGGGCTTCTCCTATTATCGAACTTACGCTGAAGACAGGATGCGATGGACTGGTCAGGACTTTGATGCTTGGCCGGGCAATGGATTTGATAATGGAGTCGAAATTACGTGGACAGCTCCAGGAGACCCTCTCCAATTAACAGAGTATGGAGTTCGTGAAGTCGCCAACACCACAAAAGGATTTGGCTTTTATATCAAGGATAGAATCACTATCGAGCGTTTCACTCTGATGTTGGGCCTGAGAACCGAGACTCAAAAGGTGCTCAATGATGCGGGAGTTGAAGCCTGGAGCTGGGGATTGGGAGATTTTCTCTCTCCACGTGTTTCACTCGCTATTGACCTTTTCAATAACGGGAATAACATCCTGAAATTTGGTTTTGGTCAATTCACCAATCCGGTCACAACAAGAATTATGGAGTTCTTTAACACTCAGGGTGGATTCAATTACAGAAGATATGATTGGGCAGGAGGGGCAAGCCCGACGGATGCTCAACTGCAAGATCCGGCGAACTGGTCTTTCGCTTTTGAGCAGAGCGCAGCGACAACTCCCTATGGCGTAGATCCAGAATTAAAGCCAAATAAAACGACAAAATTTCTACTCGAATTCGACCGGCGCTTTGGACCCAATTGGGCACTCAAGGTTCGAAGTATCTACTCATATGCCAGAGACCTTACAGAGCTCGTCGGGATTTACGATCCAGTGAATGTCTGGGCTTGGGTGTTTAAAAATTTCACGTTCAAAAAAAGAGATTATAGGGCGATTGAGCTTGAATTGAATGGAAGGATTACAGATAAACTCATGCTCAACGCTTCTTACACCTGGTCTGAGGCAAAAGGGACAAATCCTGGTCAATTTGAATATGGATACTGGGACGGTACAGCAGGGAATCTTTACGAGGCGGGTGTTTTCGGAGACCGTATGAAATTGCCGGCGGGTCATCCGTTCGAAGCGGTGACGGACGCCATTTTCTTTGGCTTAGGAGGAGAAGAATTTGGAGATGAAGGATGGTATGGTTTCCTGCCTTACAGCGTAGACCATCAGGTTAAAATTCTGGGCACTTATTTCGCTCCCTATGATTTTGTAGTGACGACTGGCATTGAATATCTTTCCGGTTATCACTGGGAAAAGAAAGGATTCTCCGCTGGATATGGCGATTATTACCTTTTCCCTGAAGGACGCGGTGGACGAACAACCCCCGCTCATGTCTATGTGGATTTGTCGGCTGAAAAGGATTTTGCGCTTTCTCAAGGGCTTACGCTTGGAGTGAGATTGAATATTTTCAATCTGTTGAACAGCCAGAGGCCGATTTCCTTTGTCAAGGCAGATACGGTATTGTTCGGTGAGGTTTGGGGACGGCAGCTTCCTCGCTGGCTACAATTCCAGGTCACATTGAAGTTCTAGTTATTTAGGTATAGAAGAGAAAAGTTTCCTGTTGTTTATGCTCAGTATTAAGTAACACTTTTATTAATGATACTGCGGATAAAAGTGT
>JABAOC010002982.1_pt6 | contig 13902 bp, 14 predicted proteins | sample 7062161 | NCBI WGS metagenome assembly JABAOC01 (sample SAMN14538625, study PRJNA623070) | marine sediment metagenome | biome: marine biome [ENVO:00000428]; feature: marine pelagic biome [ENVO:01000023]; material: deep marine sediment [ENVO:00002113] | place: India: Gulf of Khambhat ... | reverse complement strand
TGATGTTTTCCCCTTTTCTTCTAGCTATTAACATTGAAAGATCCCTTTTACCTGCACGAACTCCACCTCCAGCTCCACAACATCGCTCCGCATCGTTTAGTTCAACATATTCGACTCCAGGGATCTGTTTCAAAATATTGATTGGTTCCTCACTGATACCTTGCCCACGACTCAGATGACATGGGTAATGGTAAGTAATTTTCTTGTTGACGGGCGTTACCATTTTTTCTTTAAGTTTATCCATACCAAACTCTTCGAGAAGATATTCGATGAAGTCATAGGTTTTGAAATAAGGCAAATCAATTCCCAAATTCTTAGCCAATTCCGGATAATCTAGTTTCAGTGTGACACCACATCCTGCACAAGCAGTGATGACTTTTTTCGTTTTAAAGGAATCGAGCACTCGAATGTTCGTTATGACTTGTCTTTTAGCAGTCTCTACATCCCCACTGCGAAGAGCTGGGGAAGCACAACATTCTTGCTCTTTTGGTAGATAAACGCGTACTCCAAGTTCGGTGAGGATTTTCACAACCGATTCAGCTGTCTGTTGTAAACGGAAATCCATGAGACAGCCAGTAAAGAAAATAACCTCATCAACAGGTGTATTAGGACCCATGACATCAGGAAGACCCTCTAAGAAGGGGAGAGCGTCTTCCAATTTCGTAACAGCTCGTCCTGTCTTGTTGATGAAGTCTATAAAAATTTGTTGACCTTCAAGAGGCCCAAGACCTCTATTAACGATTCCTGCCCTCAACTTTTCGATGGCTTTCCGTGGAATATCGATTTCATAGGGACATACTGCTTTGCAAGCCCCACAAGTTGTGCAATCGTAGACGCCATCCGCAAAGGCCATAGCAATTCGATCTTCTATATCTCTTTTATCGAACTCCAAACGTGCCAGTTGGCGCATTATTAAAGGGCCAGAAAATTCGTAGTAGGCTTCTGAAACCGTGGGACATGCTGAAATGCAAGCCCAACACTCGATACATTGCCTTAGCTCTTTGATGAGTGCGATTTCTTCTTTAGTCATGATCTCTGGCCGCTCAATCTTCTCACTCCGGAGGACATATGGGCGAATCTTCTGCATTTTCTTCATACCGCGAGTTAAATCAACAACCAAATCCTTTATGACAGAGTAGTGGAGTAACGGAGTGATTGTTAGGGCCTCAGTTTCTTCTGGTATATTTGTTCGACACAGGAGTTTGGGAGTCCCATTTACAAGCGCCGCACAACTCCCACAACTTGCCTGTCTACAGCTCCATCGAAAAGCCAATGTACTATCTAGGTTGTCCTGAATATAGAGAAGGGCATCGAGACCGGTCATTCCGGGTTCGTAGGGAACTTCGTATGTTTGATATTTGAACTCTAAATCGACTTGCGGATTATAGCGATAAACTTTAAGGTGAATTGTTTTCTTCATCATCTTTGATCCTCTAGTTGCCTTATATTTTTGGAGCGATTTCGATATTGGCTTGGGATATTTTTTCAATAAGCATCTCGCCATTTCGTTTCCACGTTTTTAAAACCACTAGCCAGTTTTTATTATCTATTTGAGGAAAATCCAGTCTTGTATGAGCCCCTCTGCTCTCTTTGCGAGCTAAAGCAGATCGAGTAATCATTTCAGACATTAATACCATGTTTATAAGTTCCATTGCTCGAATCCATTCTGTATTATAGTATGTATTGGAGGATGCCAAAGTCATTCGTGGAAGTGCTGTTTTAATGGCCTCCAGTTCTTTTAACGCATTTTTAAGTCCTTCTTCGGTTCGGAAGATACCAACATTATCCCACATTGTATCCCTTAGTCTATTATGGAGGGTTGTGGGGGACGACCCGCTATTTCTTTCAAGTAGTGAATAGATCTGTGTTTCTTCTTGTTCATAGAACTTATGATTCACTTTAAGAAGGGATTGTTCCTTGGCGAATTTGGCGGCATTTTCTCCGGCAATTTTTCCAAAAACCTGTGTATCTGCTAAAGAGTTCCCTCCAAGTCTATTAGCTCCGTGAATACCTCCTGTAACCTCTCCTGCCGCATAAAGTCCTTTAAGATTTGTTTCAGCGCGGTTGTTAATTTCAATCCCTCCCATGATATAGTGTGCCGAGGGCGTTACTTCCATTGGTTCCTTGCGAATGTCAATTCCGATCTCAAGATGGGCTTCTAACATTTTAGGAAGTCGCTCTTCGATGAGATTTGCCGAGAGATGACTCACATCAAGGTATACAGCTCCATGTGCTGTTCCACGTCCTTCTTGAACCTCTGTTGCAATTGATCGTGCTACCTGATCTCGACCCGCTAGCTCCATCAATTCAGGATTGTATCGTTTCATGAAACGCTCTCCTTTCGCATTGAAAAGACGACCACCCTCCCCGCGAACAGCTTCAGTGACTAACGTTCCTCGCACAGAAGGTGGATACGCCATGCCTGTCGGATGAAACTGGATCTGTTCCATCGAAATGATGTTGACTCCGGCCTTATAAGCCATTGCAAACCCATCTCCCGTATCTGCTTGCGCATTAGTTGTTATCCGGTAAGCTCGTAGCCCTCCTCCTGCTGCCATCACAGTTGCTTTGGCACGGAAATAGTTCAATTCCCCCGTTTTAATATCAACAAAGGTGACACCGGTCACCTGGTTGTCCTCTACCACTAAGCTGGTCGCGAAGGTTTCGTCAAACAATTCAATGTCTTCTTCTTTGCGTATCGCTTCTACAAGGGTTGTTAAGATTTCCCGCCCAGTATAATCTCCGGCATAGCAAGTTCTAGGGTGACTTTGTTTGCCAAATTTTCTTTGCATGATCCTCCCATCGGGAGTTCGATCAAATACTCCCCCATACATTTCAAGATCTAGCATGCGCTCTGGACTTTCTTTAACTAGAATGTTTACAAGGGCCTGATCATTTAAGAAAGCGCCCCCAGTTATTGTATCCATCCGATGTGCTTCTATACTATCTTCTGGATCAACATTCCTCAGAACAGCATTATAGCCGCCTTCAGCCATACAGGTATGCGCTTTTCCTGCGATTTCCTTCCCTAGACACGCTACCTGTATATTATATTTTACAGCTTCAAGTGCTGCCCGAAGACCTGTACCTCCTGTACCTATGATCAAGACATCTGTTTCCAAAATGTTTTTCAAGTGGTTATCCCTCATCTTGAGTTCTTTAGATAGCATATGAAAAATAAATGGGGAAATTCCTTTAGTTGGTTAGTAACAATTCCTAAACGGGCTCAGTTGTCGTACATTTGTTATTAAACTCTCATTCATTATTATTTCTTTTAAAAAATACTTAAGCGTCACTTAAGTGATGCTTGATTCTCTATAATGTTAATATTGTATATATTTCGATTACGATGATTGCTTTCAATCTTGAAAAGTTTGGAAAAATAAGTCTGTAAATTGAATAGTAAGCCTGCAATTTACATTTCAGCTAGAGCCGCAATTACCACATCAAGTAACACTTGTAGTCCATCTTGAACTTTTTCTTGATTAAACGCAGGCTGCCACCCTTCTTCGGACAAAACATCGGAGATAACTTGGACTGATGCGATTTCTACTTTCCGATATTTAGCCACAGCAAAAAGAGCTGCTGTTTCCATATTTACAGCTAGAGCTCCTTGATCTCGATATGTTAAGAGTTTACACCGTGTCTCTCGATATAANNAACAGAACCAACATGATATTTGATTGCTTTTCGATTAAGATGTTGAATCAAGAGATTTTTTAGTACTGGAGAGGATTCCAACCGTATTTCAGGTGGGAAGTAATGGTTAGATGTTCCTTCGTCCCGGATAGCTTCTGTCACCACCACAATCTCGCCAGGTTTTAATGTATGTATACTGCCAGCCATTCCAACTTCGATTATACACTCTGCGCCACAGGCTATCAATTCTTCAAGCATACCAGCGGCTGCTGGCGCTCCAACCCATGCCCTGAATGCGCCTAGCATCTTGCTACCTTCAACTTTGATAGAGACAGGACGAAAAGATCCATAAACCCATTTCATTTTTCCGTTGAAAATTTGACTGATATAATTAAATGCCCTCTTCTGGTAGAGTAAAATTAACCGACATGGAACCTGGAACTGTTCAACGTTAACTCCGCGATGAGATGCCTCGTATCGTATAAAATCTTGTGGTGTAAAGATGGGTTCGTCTTTATCCAAACATTTCCACCTCTCCATCACGTTTAGATCCGTTTCAAACTACAAATTTATATTTGATAATTTCCATAAGGATTTGGCAGAATAAGTCTTTATTGGACCTTTTCATGTGTTTGGATAAACGATAAGCTATGGATTAAATTTATTGAGATTTTAAATATATATTTCCTTTCTTGGAATCATAAAAGGAAAAAAACATATATTATATAAAATAAAGGTAGTTTTAAGTGCGATTATTCCGAAAAGGTCTAATCTAATTATTCACAAACCTATCACTGTTTTTACCAGAGTTAGATATAATGGAGAATTAATTCCATTCGTAAGATGTAAGAATGTAAGAAGAATTAATAAATTGGAGTAAATGCGGACATGGAGTAAATCTATTTGACAAATAAGAAGTCACAAATACCGTTTCCTGCTGGGATCCAAAAAGTTGAAGTGCAATGGGAAATTTTTTTGATCCCAGATCGTTGTAAAGGCTGCAAGCTGTGCGTAGCTTTCTGCCCAAGAGATATTCTTGAGGAGAATTTGGAAGTTCTTAATGTTAAAGGCTACCACCCTCCACGTCTGAAGCCCGGAGAATCAACCGAGCATTGTGCAGGTTGCGAGTTTTGTCAATTAATCTGCCCCGAGTTTGCTATCTTCATTCAAGAAACCAAGGAGTTAACTAAATGACAATCGCCAAAGTGACTCATATTAGAACAGGTAAACATTTCTGGCCAGGAAACATTGCCATAGCCGAGGGTTGCATAGCTGCAGGTTGCATGTTCTTCGGAGGTTACCCAATTACTCCGTCGTCCGAAATCGCTGAACATATGGCTCGTCGGCTACCGGAGGTTGGAGGTACCTTTGTTCAATTTGAAGATGAATTAGGTTCAATTGTTGCAGTATTAGGGGGAGCCTGGGCGGGCCGCCGAAGCATGACTGCGACTAGTGGTCCTGGTATATCTTTAATGATGGAGACTATTGGATTAGCAGCAATGACCGAAACCCCCTGTGTCATCGTGAATGTTCAACGAGGAGGTCCCAGTACTGGTTTGCCGACACTCGTAGGACAGCAAGATATCATGCAAGCAAGATACGGAAGCCATGGGGATTATGAGATTATTGCCCTGTCCCCTAACAGTGTTCAAGAAGCCTTTGAACTATCGATTGAAGCCTTTAACTTAGCAGATAAATATAGAACACCAGTAATCATGCTTACAGACGAAAGTATTGGCCACTTAACAGAAGGAATTGAAGTCCCTCCAGCAGAAACCATCCAAATTATTGGGCGTAAGAAACCCCACTTTGCACCTGGAACGCGACGCTATTTGCCATATGAAGTGACGGATGAAGATCTTGTTCCACCTATGGCCCACGCAGGTGAGGGTTACAAAATCCAGACGACTGGTCTGACTCATGATGAACGCGGGTACCCTGTAATTACCGCCGAAGCACAAGAAAAGCTCGTACGACGCATTTGTGAGAAAATTAAGCGTAATGCAAAGAATATAATTAAATATGAAATAATCGGAGGGGAGGATGCAGAGATTTTAGTGATCTCATTTGGAATCGCATCCCGTGCGGCGAAAGGAGCTGTCAAGAAGGCACAAAAAGAAGGTATTAAAGCTGGATTTTTACGGTTAATTACTATATGGCCGTTTCCAGAAGAATTAATTCGAAATTTAGCATCCAAAGTCAAAAATTTCATTGTCGTTGAAATAAATTATGGGCAACTCGTTAAAGAAGTTGAACGTTGCGTAGCAGGACAATCCCAGGTTCATTTGAGCTCTCGACTAGGGGGAGCGATTCACACACCTGAAGAAATTCTAAAAAAGATTCGGGAGGTCAACCAATGAGTCAACTTGCGAAATCTCATCCCCTCGATTATTTGTTGCGTGAAGATCGTCTCCCGCATGTGTGGTGTCCCGCATGCGGGATAGGCACCGCTCTAAACTGTTATGCACATGCGCTTGAGCGTTCAGGAATTCCACTTGAAAAAGCAGTAATAGTTTCAGGTATTGGGTGTACAGGACGTGGTTCGGGTTATATGAATATAGATGGTTTTCATGTGACTCATGGCCGCGCGGTAGCATTTGCTTCGGGGATGAAAATGGCCAACCCAAAGTTAAACATTACTGTCTTCTCAGGTGATGGCGATCTTTTTGCTATTGGTGGGAACCATATTATTCAAGCAGCTCGACGCAATATGGATTTAACAATAATCTGCTCAAATAATTTTAATTATGGAATGACTGGGGGGCAGAGCGGACCCACAACACCCCCTGAAGCTTGGACAACCACCACACCTTATGGTAATGTGGAACCCCCGTTTAATCTCTGTTATTTGATGGCCTCGTGTGGAGCGACTTATGTGGCCCGTTGGACTGCACTGCATGTTAGAAGGCTAACTAAATCGATAGAAAAAGCACTGAAGAGAAAAGGGTTTAATTTTATTGAAATAATGAGTCAATGTCCACCAATATTCGGGAGGCGAAACCGATACCGTGAAGGGTTAGATATGCTTGAATATTTTCAAACCCATGCACATTTGCAGCATGGGATTCATCCAAAAGATGCTCCATTTGAACTCGGTAAAGATTTCTACATTGGCGAATTTGTGGAACTTGAAGACGTACCCACCTTTGATGAGCGTATTGCAGTTTTGAGTGAGACCCGTGTCCGGGCACGAAAAAAACAGTAAGGAAGGAATGCATATATGGCACGAATTGAAATCAAGGTTGCCGGATTTGGGGGGCAAGGTATGGCCCTTGCTGGACGAATTTTAGGACTAGCCGCCGAACAATACACAAAAAAAAACGCTGTCTTTACCCAGACATACGGGCCAGAGTCACGAGGTGGCGCCAGCAGTTCAGATGTGATAATTGATTCTGAAGAAATTGATTATCCCTATACTACGCCAGGGAATTTAGAATATTTTATTGTTATGAGCAAGGAAGCGTATGAGAAATTTGTTTCTTACTCGAAAAAGACTGGAACTATCTTTTATGACGAAGATTTAGTAGAAATAGACGAAAGAGCGCCTAAAAATCGTTTTGCAATTCCTGCAACGCGAATTGCAGAAAGATTAGGAGTCAAAATTGCTGCAAATATCGTTATGTTAGGATTCTTTAGTGGGAATACTAAGATAATGGATATTGAAGCAGTTAAAAAAGCCGTTTTGGAGTCAGTTCCTGCGAAATTCCGAACTATTAATGAAAAAGCGTTTTTAGAAGGTATGAATTATGGAAAACCATCTTAGGGAGGTCACCTGTGGATGAATAAACGTATTGGAGTCTTTGTATGCCATTGTGGCCACAATATTGCAGGAACTGTTGATGTTATTGAAGTGGCTAAAAAAGCAGGGGAATATTCGGGGGTAGTCCATGTAGAAGATTATGTTTACGTGTGCTCAGATCCTGGACAAAAACTGATCGAAACGACCATTCGAGAAAAGAAACTCGAAGGTGTGGTAGTAGCCTGTTGTTCCCCAACTTTACATGAAGAGACATTCAGAAAGGCTTGTGAACGAAGTGGACTTAACCCTTATCAGTGTGAAATCGCCAATATTCGTGAAAAATGTTCCTGGGTTCATTCTGATAAAGCCAAAGCGACAAATAAAGCCATTAGGATCATAAACAGTATTATAGAGAAAGTGGCAGCAAACCAACCCCTTGATCCCATTCGTGTCGGCGTATCTCGCAAGTGCTTGGTAATAGGAGGTGGAATCGCCGGGATTCAGGCGGCACTTGATGTTGCTAATATAGGGCACAAGGTCATTTTAGTGGAAAAGTCTCCAACCATTGGAGGCCGTATGGCCCAACTTTCTGAAACGTTTCCTACCTTAGATTGTTCCCAATGCATTCTTACCCCAAAAATGGTTCAAGTTTCGCGTCACCCGAATATTGAATTACTCACCTATTCGGAGATTTTAGAAATTAGTGGGTATGTTGGTAATTTCAAAGTCAAGATCTTGAAAAAACCCCGGTATGTAGATCCTGATAAATGTACGCTCTGTGATGATTGTTCAATTGTGTGTCCGCAAATTGTGCCAAGTGAATTCAATGAGAGTCTATCACCCAGGAAAGCGATTTATATTCCGTTTCCCCAGGCGGTCCCGGCCACATACACCTTAGACGAAGATGCTTGCCTTGGACTAAATCCCCTCCGGTGCAATAAATGCCAAGAAGCTTGTTTACCCGACGCCATCAACTACGATATGGTACCAGAGATTATTGAAGAGGACATTGGGGCAATTATTGTTGCCACAGGCTATGACCAATATGGAATCGAAAACATGGCCGAATATGGATATGGAACAAATCCGGATGTGATTACTGGCTTAGAATTTGAAAGGCTTTTAAGTGCGTCAGGACCCACGCTAGGCCAAGTTTTACGTCCTAGTGATGGAACCATTCCAAAAGAAGTCGTGTTTATTCAATGTTCTGGTTCAAGAGACCCGGAACAGCATAAGCCCTATTGTTCCAAAGTTTGTTGCATGTATACAGCTAAACATGCTCTTCTTTACAAGCATCTGGTACATAAAGGGGAGGCTTTTGTTTTTTATATTGATATCCGAGCTGGGGGGAAAGATTACGAAGAGTTTATCAATCGTGTGATGGAAGAGGAACGAATCCTCTATTTAAGAGGCAAGGTAGCTAAAGTCTTCCGTCAAGGCGATAAGACAATGGTGTGGGGTGTAGATACTCTTACAGGTAAAAAAATCGAAATTGAAGCAGATCTGGTAGTTCTTGCTCAAGCAATTGTACCCCGAGAAGATTCTAAGGATCTTATTAACATGCTTAAAATTGCGACTGGGCCAGCGGGCTTTTTGAAAGAAGCCCACCCAAAATTACGACCTGTTGAAAGCTTGACATCAGGGATTTTCTTAGCTGGTGCCGTTCAAGGACCAAAAGATATTCCTGAAGCCGTCGCTCAAGCCAGTGGAGCGGCTAGCAAAGCAGCAGCGATTTTAGCAGCTCCTGAACTTACTCATGATCCTGCCATAGCGTTAGTTGATGAATGGCTATGTACGGGCTGTGGTACTTGCGTAGAATTATGTCCCTTCAATGCAATTACTGTTAATGAGTCAACAAAGCTTGCTGAAGTTAATAAGGTTCTGTGTGAAGGCTGTGGTACCTGTGCAGCGGGTTGTCCAACTGGGGCGATCACTCTAATCAATATGACGGAAGGTCAAATTACTAAGATGATTGAAACGATGATACGAGGCTGAATACAACGAATACGAAGAGATTTGATCCTAAGATTACCGCATTGCTTTGTAAGTGGTGTGCGAGTGCGGGAGCAGATTTAGCCGGAGTCAGTAGACTTGAATATCCCCCAAATATTCTACCCATTCGAGTCATGTGCTCGGGACGAGTCGATCCTCTCTTTATTCTGCGCGCACTTGAAGCTGGTGCGGATGGGGTTTTTATCGGAGCTTGCCACCCAGGTGATTGCCACTACGTGGATGGGAACATCAAAGCAAAGAAGCGTTTTGACTTCTTCCTAAAAATCTTGGAGCCTTTAGGGTTAAATGATCGATTGACTATGGAATATGTCTCTGCGTCTGAGGCTCGGAAATTTAAAGAAGTGACAACCGCCTTTACCGAGAAAATTCGACAATTAGGACCCAGCCCGATCGGAATGAACCGGAAACTAGTTGATTTGACAATAAATGACGAATTTCACAAAAAAAAAGCCATTTACGCAGTCTTGAAAGCTTTAGCCGAAGCTGTAGGTTATCATCCAACTGAACCTTTTATCATCCCGGCCGAAGAGACCATGGAAGGATATGGATTTCCTAAACGTGACCCTGACAAATGTATTGGATGTTATGCCTGTTATAATACATGTCCTGAGCTAGTGATAACGCTTGAGGATATCGAAAATAGACGCGTCTTTGGAACACTGTCTCACGCCTGCGTTTTTTGTAAAAAATGCCAAGAAATATGTCCACAAGAAGCGATAGAGATTGTTCCCGGATTTGAGTTAATGGCATATTTAACAAAAACTCCCATTGAAGACATCAACCTAGAGTTACAACAATGTGAAAAATGTCACAGCTATTTTGCGGCTTCTAAGCACGTTGAATTTGTAGAAGAGAAAGTTCAAAATAGTATTCACGACCTTCACATTCCAGTAGAGCAGCATGGACTCTGTCCCGAGTGTCGCCGCAAGCAAATTGCCCAAAATATGCAATCGAAATGGTTGGAACAGGCAGCGTTATTTATAAAGGGAGGTGGATAGGAAAATTGCGTAATAAGGTATATTTCGTTTTAAATCGCTGTCTTGGCTGTGAAGAATGCCAGCGTGTCTGTGCTAAAGTCCATAACCCAGACCATATCTCACGTAATTTCGTTTTAACAGTCAATGACTTCTTTTCGTTTAGTTTACGGTGTGCACATTGCTCTGAACCCTCATGCCTTCCTGTTTGCGATCAAAAGGCGATCTCCAAAATTGAAGATGGTTTTGTCTTAATTGATGTCGAAAAATGCAACGGCTGTGGAAATTGTGTTGTAGCTTGTCCCTTCGGGATGATCCAACTTGATACCAACTCAAAAAAAGCTGTAAAGTGTGATATGTGCATTGATAGGTTAAAAAAAGGTAAAGAACCGGCTTGTGTAGAAAATTGCGCCCTCAGTGCACTCATTTATGGAGATCTTGAGGAAATCGAAAGCGAACACGACAAAGAAATTGCAACAAAAATCCTTGAGGTTGGGGATTTATTACGCGAGATTCTGGCTATAAAGGAGGGCTAGTGATGGTTGCAGTTACAAAGAAAATTCCCTATAAAGAGTTAATTAAACCACTAAAAGATGGAGAAAAAATTGCAATCTTTACATGCAATACTTGTCCCAGAATGTATGAGACAGGAGGCGTTGAAATTATGAATGATCTAGCTGCTCAATTAGAAGAAGACGGATTCATTGTCACGGACAAAATTGTTCTTGCTGCAGCTTGTTTTGAAAATTATATTGAAGAATTGAAACCCCTCATTTCTGATAGTTGGACTTCTGGTATTGTATTAGCCTGTGATTCCGGTTGGGGAGTTATTCAATCTCATTTATCAAATAAACAAATTTTACGTGGTTTAATAACCATTGGAATTCAACAGGGGCGTGAACCAAAACCAGTAGCATTGTTGGAGGGCTAAAATCAATGATCGTTTCTTTACGTACCTTAACATACGATGAACTTAAGGCTCAACTGACTAAAGAAGATAATATTGTGATTTGGACATGTAATTTGTGTATCAAGCTTTGTGGTGTGGGTGGAGAGACTGTGGCTAATGATTTGGCAGTAAAGTTAAAAAATGACGGTTATAATGTATCGCACGTCGAACCAATTGGGTATGGCTGCCATTTAGGCCTCATACGGAATCGAACGAAGGAAGACTTCACAAAGGGCATCTTCGAGCAAGCGGACACGATTATTGTTTTATCTTGTACAGATGGTTTTGAAAAAGTGGAACGAGTTTTCCGAAAGAAAAAAGTCATCCAAGCAAGCGCCACCGTCGGGATTGGAGCATATTCATCAGAAACGGGAATGCGGCTTGTAAATCCATTTCCTGAAACTGGGCTCAAAGCTTCTGTTAAAGGAACAACGCTGAAAGAAGCGGCCAAAAAATTGAAGATGTACTCTAAGCCGTTTTGAAGTGATATTTATGGAAGCCACAATGATCAAACTTACAGCAGCGAAGCTAGAGAAGTCTGAACTCATAAGAAAAATTGAAGAGTGGAGTAATCAGAATATATATGCGTGTTATCAGTGTGGGAAATGTTCGGCGGGATGTCCATTAACAGATTCCATGGATCATTTGCCAAATCAAATCATGAAACTCTTGCAAATGGGGGATGAAGAAACATTGCTCAAATCAAATACCCCATGGGTCTGTGCCAGCTGCTTTACGTGTAGCTGTCGTTGCCCGAGGGGAGTTCGGATTACAGAAATCATGGAAGCGTTTCGTCTATACAAACTACGGCAAAATATTGATCATTTTAATCCTAGTAAATTAGGCAAAGAGTTGGCAGAATTGCCCCAAATTGCCATTATTGCCAGCTTTAGAAAGCTCACAAGTTAATACAAGAGAGGATGGAGATAGTGAAAATTCCCTATTATCCCGGATGTACGATGAAAGCCAATAAGGGAAATGGAACTGGCTTTGAACAATCGGCTGTGGCAGCTGCAGCCCTCCTAGATATAGAACTGGTTGAGATGCCGCGTTGGTATTGCTGTGGTACTGTTTATTCAACAGCAAGCGATGACTTGATGAAGCATCTAGGTTCAGTTCGAAATCTGAGTAAAATACAGCAAATGAATGAAAAGAAGATTGTCACGTTATGTTCCATGTGTTATAATACCCTAGCGATGGTTAATGTCCTACTAAACAAAGACCCTGAGAAATTACAAACTATAAATGACTTCATGACCCCTGAAGAAGATCCCTATCAGGGTGATGTAGAAGTTATTCATTTTCTTCAAATGTTAAAAACCGATATTGGGTTTGAGAAAATCGCTTCTCTGGTCAAAAAGCCCTTAAACGGATTAAAAGTGGCGCCATATTATGGATGTGTGCTCACACGGCCTAAAGATGTGGCTATTGATGACATGGAAGAACCTCGAATCATGCATGAATTATTGCGCACCTTAGGGGCCGAAGTGATAGATGATCCCTATAAAATTGAATGTTGTGGCTCCTATCAGACCATAGGGCCCATGAAAGGAACAGTTATTGAAAGAACATACCGAATTGTCAAAAGCATGGCAACGAATAGCGCAGAGGCTATTGTCCTAACTTGCCCGTTGTGTGAATTTAATCTAGATGCACGCCAGAAAGACGCCTTAGAAGCACATCCAGACCTCCCCCAAGTACCCATTTTCTATTTTTCGCAACTATTAGCATTGGCTTTGGGTCTAGATCCTAGTATTTGCAAATTTGAGAATCATATCATCGACCCTCAACCTTTACTGGTGAAATTGAACTTGATTAATTCGATTCTACAATAAGGTGAAAGGCATGACAAAATCCGAAATCGAAAGCTTAGCAAAACCTGAAACTGAAGCTGAAAGCACGAAAGAACTCGAAATCGAATGGATTTCAGTTTATATTATGGGAAAAGAATATCGAGCCCCAAATGGATTAACTATCATGGAAACGATTGAGTATGCTGGTTATCGGTTCATTCGAGGATCTGGTTGCCGAGCGGGTTTTTGTGGCGCTTGTGCTACAGTTTATCGACTTAAAAATGATTATAAACTCTATACAGCCCTAGCTTGCCAGACCACAGCAGAAGAGGGTATGTATCTTGCTCAATTACCTTTTACTCCTGCAAATCGAGCAGTATATGACTTAAAGAAGCTTGAACCCTCTGACAACATTATTATTCAGCTTTATCCTGAAGTTGCAAGGTGTGTCTCTTGCAACACCTGTACAAAAGCTTGTCCACAGTCACTAGAAGTTATGGACTTTGTTCAAGCAGCCCTTCGTGGTGATATCGCACGGTGTGCCGAACTTTCTTTTGATTGTATTCAATGTGGGATTTGTGCATTACGCTGTCCAGCAGAAATTCCTCAATATCATGTTGGCCAACTTGCAAGAAGACTTTATGGGAGATACCTGGCTCCCAAAAATCCGAACTTGAAAGGACGCGTCGAAGAAATTAATTCAGGAAAGTTTGATGCGGAATTTGAGGAATTATCCAAATTAGATCTAGAGGAACTTAAGAAACGCTATGTAGAACAACAGAAAAAATAGGAGGA
>JABAOC010009734.1_pt1 | contig 13911 bp, 8 predicted proteins | sample 7062161 | NCBI WGS metagenome assembly JABAOC01 (sample SAMN14538625, study PRJNA623070) | marine sediment metagenome | biome: marine biome [ENVO:00000428]; feature: marine pelagic biome [ENVO:01000023]; material: deep marine sediment [ENVO:00002113] | place: India: Gulf of Khambhat ... | reverse complement strand
GAGAGGCTGGAGCTTTCGATGCCCGGTGACGTGGACGAGTTTGGGACACGTTATTACATTCGCGTTGACAGGGTCAGTTACAGTGATGGTTCTCATCCGGAGGATTGTCCCGGCGGCGTTGACCTCTGGCCGAGCGAAGCGGACGGCGGCGGCAAATCACTTACGCGCAAGAGAGGCGCCGATTACGGCAATGATCCTGACAACTGGACCGCATCTGCTCCTTCACCCGGGACTATCAATCCATAAACCCTAAGACCGATGTGAAACATACCAAGTTTTCGATATAGTCATAATTTGGTTGACTTGCATAGCTATATTTTTCAGAATATCTCAGTTGTGAGTACAGATATAAGGTCCTACCATAAGAATCAATAAATAAAGTTAAGGGTGCTAAGCAACAGGGAGACGTGGTGGTGATGATAAGATTTGTGAAGTCCGCCTGAGTCTCCCTTTTTGATTGTATATCAAGATTTTTGGTGGCTTTTGGCCGGTCGGCTTTGGAATTTAAGCAGCAGTTTTTCAGCCGGTCTGAAGGGAGTCGCAAACGTAAAATAACGGGAGGCCGAAGACATTGGAAGATAAATACCATCTCAAAGACACAGCATTAGATATATTAAGTCACCCTGGAAGAAAAGATAATATACATATCCTCACTCTGGACCACATCCTGGCCACTGATGTTTACGAAAGGATACGTCACGACGTGAGAATGAAACACTATCAATTGATTAAACCTCGAGAAAAAGAGATAAAAGAAACCGTTAAAGAAATTGACAGCATGGCACGAGATACAGTATCCTCAAAATTACTGATAATTGATGTGCGGAGAGCAACGTTGCCCAAGCTTCAAAGAGCTTATAATAAAGTAATCGGTTATAATCGGAGAGATTTAAATAAATTATGCTATATTATATTAATAGGTGACGGTCCATGGGATTTATTTCATGCGGGAAAGACACTGGATGTTTTTATACCACATCTGGCCACTCACAGGACAGATTTTCATCCTGCGGTATTTTTTTATGACCCCTTCCTTCATTACGAACGTGACGAAATCGAGCGTGCAGGAATAGAAAATGCATTCGTGCTTCCAGATAAAATCCCAAGAAGGCTTGTCCCATTTTTTAAGAAGGACCAAGATATAAGAATAGATAAGGTAAGGCGCTATTTTAGAGCAACCGGCAAGACTGATGAGGTTGGCGAAAAAAGACTGAGAAAGCTAAGAGATTTGTACAAAAAAAGGATAGCGGAACAATTTCCCCACCATAAAAAACAAATAAAGGCCTGGCTGTCCAAGGAAGGAATTAGACTGGCAAGCGAAAAACTACATCTTTACCCTCTATTTTTCGAAGAGTGGGTATATGAGCTTCTGCAAAAAGCGACACAAAGTTAAATTCAATATACCTCTGATCTTATACCAATTGTAATTAAAAGATGCGCTTTATATAAAGAGCAGCGAGCCATCCCCAAGCTGCGCTTGAGGCTGCTATCCTTCGGAGAACTCAGTACAAATCGTACTTTCACCCCAGGTGCTTATGTCCGTTAAGGGAATAAGCTTTTCTTGCATCTGTGGCTTTCTCATGGTATGACGCGGCTTTTTTAGTCAGCAGTCGCTCAAATATCAGAATGCGTTGTCGGATTCGGCTGAGTTAAGCTCAGAGGTGAGAGAAAAATTACAACCTCCCAGCGGGATTGTGCCGTTTGTCTACACAAGGACGCGCGGCATGTATTCATATGACTCTTTACTTATCAGGATTTCGATGAGCTGGTGTTGTTATCGAAGGACGGAGCGGTGCTGCCATACCGTCGCCCATATAAAAACCGGTTTGAGTAGGCTGATTATAGGCTACATTCTGCCAAGCCACGCTCAGCCTGTATATAGGGTCATGCATAAAGGTATAGAAACGGCGGTCTGTGAGTATTGTTGTAGTAAAGATACGCAGCTCCCTGCCATCCCTCGTTCTCCAAATTACTTCCTCTCTCCAGTCGCCTAAAATATCTGCATAGAGACAAGGATTTGCTTTGGACCCATTGTTCGTGAGGCAATCATAGTCACCACCATTAAGCAAGCGGATTACTGTGCCGCTGGCATAATCCCACTTATCAATGAAAGCACCTCCTTTTCCACCTGTTCTCCTGCGGGGTCGGCTGCCATCAAGGATTTCACGAAGCACATCGCCGTCCCACCAGATACCCATATTACACGACCTGGGCTTGGCATCAGAAATCTTTTCGCCTTTGCAGTTGTACAGGCCGTCCGAACTGTTAGCCCAGCATTCGTATCCTTTATGACGGGGGTCGATATCCATAGCCAGTCCCCTTCCCGGGTCTCGTAATTTTAACCCCCATATTACTTTTCCGGTTTCGGCGTCACGAAGGTTTGCACCATGCGGGTGACTTGGCCTTTCATGGATGGCAAAAACCTCCAGGCCCGGCCTGTCCGGGTCTATATCGGACAGGTGCATGGCATCTCCATGCCCTAAACCTGTCGTATAGAGTCCGGTTCCATCATCGTCAATTGCACATGCTCCATATACAATTTCATCTTTACCATCGCTGTCGATATCACCGACGCTGAGATTATGATTTCCCTGTCCTCTATAATCTCTGTTCCCCGGAGTGCCATCATCACTATCAAAGGCCCATACTCTTGTCAGTTTGCCATCTCTGAAATTCCAGGCTGTCAGCACCGCCCTTGTATAGTAACCGCGACACATAATGAGGCTCGGCCTTTGGCCGTCAATATACGCGATGCACGCAAGGAAACGGTCCACCCTGTTTCCAGTGTCATCTCCCCAGTCAGAAATGTTGCCTCTGGGTGGTATAAAATCAGTTGTGGCAAGTTCGGCACCGGTCCAGCCATCAAATATGGTGAGAAACTCCGGTCCATCCAGGATGTAGCCCCTCGAATTGCGGTAATCCGCATTGGCATCGCCGATGACTTTGCCTTTTCCATCGATAGTCCCATCCGCTGTTTTACAGGCAAACTCAGCTTTACCGTCACCATCAAGGTCATATACCAAAAATTGAGTATAGTGAGCGCCTTCACGAATATTCTTTCCTAAATTAATCCTCCATAGGAAAGTACCATCCAGCTTGTAGGCTTCAAATATGGGTTCATCCGTCATTCCGCTTCGTGCGTTATCACGGCCTCTCGGAGCCTGGTGTAATACAATCTCATACTCACCGTCACCATCCAGGTCACCGACGGATGCATCGTTGGGGGTACAGCCTTCGGGAGTCTTAAGAGGAATTGAGAGGTAATTCCGAGTCCAAACTCCTGCCGGCTCAGAAGGCTCGCCCTCAGAACCATTGATAACAGTACGAACTGTGTAGGTAGCACCGGTACTTCCGTTATTATCTACGAGGTTGGTGGATTCCGTTATCGGCTGACTGTTAACACGAGTATTATTTCTGTACACGTTGAAGGCGATGTTGTCGGGGTCGGTTCCAAGCATACGCCATCCGATGTACGCTTTGCCGTTGCCCTGATTAACCGCAACCACTCCACGGTCCAGATTCTCCATCTGCCGTTGTGCACCTGCCTGGTTGATAAGAAGCAGCAGTGTACTAAACGTGACAGCTATGTTCATTATAGTTCCTGTCTTCATTGTGCTGTCCGTCCTTGCTTAACCGAGAAATTTCCAGTCGATACCCTTGCTATTTCTTCTTGAAGAATACATTACACCCGGCATAATGCATCAGCTTGATCTATCGAGCGGACGATAATTCACATCCATTTTATCGAGTCGCTTTAAATGTTCGACTAAACGGTCCCGGAACAACTCATAGCTGCGGCCTTGCCTGAGCGACCAGAGCACCTCACTAAGCGCAGCGGCACGTGGATAGGTCATATACTCGCGGTGCTTGCGGTCGGCAATGTATTCACCCCACAGTTGCCCCTGGCCACCGAGCACACGTTCGGCCTGCTCTGTATCGAGCACCACAGGGATTGGCTCGAACTGGTAAACCTTCTCCACCGGTATATGCCCGCCGATGGCCCTCGGCTCGTTCTTTGCCGGCCCCTGATAGTAATCGAAATAGGTGTGCGAGGTGGGGGCCATAATGACATCGTGCCCGGCCTTGGCGGCGGTGATACCACCGGTTTGTCCACGCCAGCTCATTACCACCGCCCCCGGTGCCAGGCCACCCTGAAGGATCTCGTCCCAACCGACCAGCAGCCGACCGTGACGTGTCAGGAACGCATCCATCTGTTTGATGAACCAGCTATGTAGTTCAGTCACATCCTTCAGTCCCAACCTAAGGATCAAAGCCTGCATTTCCTCACTTTGTTTCCAGTGGTCTTTGTTCGCTTCATCCCCGCCGATGTGAATATATCTGCCTGGAAATAGTTTCATCACTTCCGTCAGCACATCCTGCATGAAAGCGACGGTCTGCGGGCGCGGCGCAAGAATCCTCTCATTGGCAGTCCAGCGTTTTTCAGGCGGCAGGTTTTTGAGCTTATTCGGATACAGGCCGATGTCCGGGCAGGACACAATCGCCGCCCCGGTGTGGGCGGGCATCTCGATTTCCGGCACGATGGTTACGTAACGCTCTGCGGCATAACGGACCAGCTCGTGAACATCTTCCTGAGTGTAAAATCCGCCCGGAAGCTGGCTGCCTGCTCCTTTACGCGAACCGTTGCTGCGCATAGTCGTGAAATCCATCCACGCACCAATTCCTGTCAGCTTTGGGTACTTCTTGATTTCAATGCGCCAGCCCTGGTCGTCGGTCAGGTGTATCTGCAGGCGATTGAACTTGTGCAGTGCCATCATGTCGATGAAGCATTTGACGTCCTGCACTGGGATGAAATGCCGGGCCGGGTCTATCAACAGCCCGCGCCATTTGAATCGCGGATAGTCGGTTATTCGTACACACGGCACGGCCCATTCAATTCCCTCGACTTTCTGTTTTTTGAAAACAGCCGGCGGCAGCAACTGCCGCAGCGTCTGGATGCCGTAAAACAATCCGGCCGGCCCGGCGGCGCGAATGACGATAGAGGGGATTGTCACCTCAAGCCGGTACCCTTCTTCGCCGATCTGCTCTTTTAGCGATGATTCGATTTGAAGTCTTATGACGTTTTCCACCCTGGAGGAATCTTCGAGAAGATTAAGTCTATATCCCATCGCGGGGTTCAGATAATCGAGCAGCTTAACCGCTTCGGCTTTGGCTTCGGCAGATGCAATGACCTGCGTCCCGGAGGTAAAGCGAAACAGGCCATCGTGGACTTCCAATTCAACTGGGCGAGGAATGATGTGGGCAGTTGATTGCGGATTTGTCGATTTAGCCGTAAGGCGCCCTGTGGACTTTTCCGCAGCACGCAGAGGGACAATCCCAAGAGCCATTTTGGAGCTCAGGTTTTCGATATTTACAAGACAATTCTTAAAGGTATTGTCTTGCAAAATGGTCCGCTCAGCCTCTTCGCTGATACGAATGCCTATTTTCTGGTTTTTGCCCGCTGTATTTTCTAATCTTGTGTTGCGAACGGTGATGTCCTGCGTTTTTCCCTGAATATCGATGCCGATACCCGGCTTTTTCGTACCATTATCACGAATAATACAATCCTCGATTCTATTACGGCTGCCGCAACGAAATTCATTAGCCTCCTTCCGAAAGAGAATTCCCACCTCGCCGTTACGTTCGATTGTGCAGCCCCTTATAATGTTATCCGTGTCACGGTGTCCGATACTGATTCCAAATCTTTTGTTCCGGGACAAAATGCAATTCTCCGCAAGGCCATCGGAAACGCTCCAGCAAAAGAAAATCCCCTGACTATTAGCCTGGGCAACGCAATTGCGGAAGAGAGGGCGCTGGGAGCCGCTTCCAGGATGGAAGCCGAGGTCGGCGTTATTTATTGCCTTGCAGTTATGAAACTGGATATCATCGCAGACCTGGAAGCTGAAACCATCTCCATTGTAGTTTCGGGAAATAACGTTCTCGAATCTCCAGCCGTTGCAATACTGGATGAATACAGCACCGGCGAAGTTGCCGTTGATGTGCTCGTTGTTATCACGGTTGCCGTCGAGCACTATGTCCCGGACAACAACATTGTCCACGTTTTCAGCAGTAAGGATTGGAAAAATAGTCGCAGCGGTGGCATCTTTATCTATCCAAAAGTTCTCTTTGGTCAGCCGGTCTAAATAGAGAACATCTCCCTGAATGTCCGTAACCGTGGCACGCAGCACATCATACTGCCAGTCTCCCGCTCCTTTTTTTGAGCGGAGCATGACCCCTCCTCCGAGCGTAAAACCTTTTACGTCTTTGACCTGGACGCCATACTCAAACCAATCCGAATCCCTGACAAGAGCCGTCACGACACTGTCGGCTTTTCTGAGTACGGTCCTCTCTCCTGAGCCTCGCAGGGTTATGTTAGGGCGGAGATAGACAGCATTTCGCAGATTATATACACCCGGCAGAATGTGAAGCGTGCCTCCACCCAATCGGTCTAAGTATTCTATGCCGGCCTGGATAGTCTTGTCATCTCTGCCTTGCAGGTCACCTTCGGTCTGACCGACAGTCAGGACCAAATTCCGCCGGTTTCGCATTGGACGGTTGGTTGATGTCACAAGCTGTTTGGCCGTTATTTCCCGGTCATTTGTTCTTCCGCCGGCATTTACACCTGCCGTGACAAAAATGACCATGGTAAGAACAAAGAAAAGTATCACAGGCCTTTTTAAGAATTTTATTCCACAGGATGCCTTGCGGCATTTGTTTTTCTCCATCTTTATGCCTTTCGTAAAAATTGACAACAATTTTGAAACCGGAATCCACCCTGTTCAAGAAGGCCGGTTGACATCCCCTAATACGCTTATGATTAATCGATGATAACCAGTTTCCACAACTTAAGCTCCGGAAGCGTTATTTCTGTCAGACCATTCCGCCTCTGGACATCTATCCTTTGCTCAGGAGCATCATAGGACAGGATTCTTGCCTGTCCTCTAACATCAGGCATTGAAGATTCTTCTCCGAAGTATCCCTTACGGGAGAAACTGATTTGGACCTGGGTGAGCGGGTTCATCCGTTTTTTGTCTTTATCATAATTGCAGTTCAAAACGTGCAGGACGATTTGTTGGGAATCCGATTTACATCTAACTACGCAGAGCACGTCCTTCGGGGCGTTTAGTCGCTCAAGCTCTCCGGAAGGAGTCCCAGGGACAACAACCTGAAAACCATCGAACCACCGAGACTGAGCACGAATGAAACGATACAAGGGAGCGTAAGCCTCAATAGGAGCGGCGTACCAGTGCGTACCCAGTTTGTTGTTGAAGCACCACTGCCTTTTCGGATGCGGAACCATAAAACGCTGCCCGTGGGCGTATGCCAGAGCAATCCAGAAGCGGACCAGCTCCTCACACTGGTTCTCCTTGACATAAGCCCAGTCCTGTCCCGAGGCGGTGGCAGCCAGAGGTCTGCTGAACTTCGTGGCCAGCCTATAGGCCACGATGGGATGGTCGGTTTTGTCAACGCCGGCCCAGGCATTTTGATTGACTTCGCAGACTATGTGCGTCAGGTTCTTAATGACGTACACATGAGCCTTGTTAGGAATACAAGCATTGGCGCTGAGCAACACTGGACGCCCAACAACTTCTTCAGCAAGGAGACCCAATTGCCGTGTATGCTCAGCGGCGGCCGTGGCTTGAAAGTCCAGGAATAAATCCATCAGGGGGATCCGGTGTTGGTTCTTCTTATATTCACCACGAGTTTTAGCATACTTACCTACGAGGACACGATAGTCAAAAGTGTCGATGTCAAGGACAGGGGCTTGTTCGAGCTGCTCTATCGTTGCGTGTTGTTTCAGATATTCTCGAAAGGCCTTTATGCAAAAATCGCAAAACCCGCCACCCTGCCACCATGCAGCACCAGCGGTGCCAAGATGGTCGTCGATGTGCAGCCCATCGGCTTTTCCGGCCATCGCCTGACGGACTCGCTGACGGCACAGAGAACGAAATTCCGGGTGATTGGTGCAGCCGAAGTAAGTTTTCGTGCCCTGATATGTATGGTCGAAGAGCCAGGGGACCTCCACCGGTTTGCCTTCAATATCTACAGCGCAGGCGTTTCGCAAAGAAGGGTTTTTGTGGATGTTTTCGGCGCCGGCGGTCAGGCACCACATCGAACCGGTACAGCGTATTCCCATATCGTGATGATGTTTTACCCGCTCAGCGGTATTCGCTCCGCCCCAGGCGACAAAAGTAGCATTGTATGCGCGGTAGGCATCTTCATCGGCAGCATACATAAAGACCACCTCGGAATGGCGAAGTACTTGTTTCTCCGAGAAGTCTTCCTGCGCCCCCGTCACGACACACAATACCAAACTTAGAGACATTGCGTAAAAAGAGTTTCTTGTGCTAAATATCTGATTTATCCAGCCGTTGTTGGATTTTTTCATAATGGTTCTCTCCTGTTAAATGCACCTGTTGTTCTTTCAGTATGGCTTTTTCTAACCGGGCGAGTCGTTTTTGGCTTGTCTTTTCAAATTCCTGTACGGGCCCACGGGCGGAAGCAACGGCTTAAGCCTTTCTACAATATCGGGATGCTGGTCGGAAATATTGTGTATCTCAGCAGGATCGGTCCTCAGGTCATAAAGAGCCAGCTCCGTGGTTGATTTTCTCTTCTTCGATTTCTTTTCTTTCAGCTGGTTAGCTATTAGTTTATACCGGCCGTCAAATACGAGTGCCCAACCGCCCAGAGAGCTGGTGGCATAGGTTCGCGGCAGAGCACTTCGTCCTTCAAGGAAGGGACGAAGTGACCTGGAATTCATTTCTTTCGGGATTTGAATTCCGGCATAATCCAGGAACGTGGCGGTAAGGTCAAGGGTTTCCACAGGCTTGTCGCATACCATATTTTTCCGGACTTCCGGCCCCGCTAAGACCAGCGGCACGCAGGCCGAAGGATGATACGGCTTCGACTTGCCGTCCATGCCGTGATCGCCGAGCATTTCGCCGTGGTCCGAGCAGTACACAATGAGCGTGTTGTCAAGCATGCCGCAATTCTTTAACTCCTCCTGAAAAACTCCCAGCCACCGGTCAATGTTATGTATCATGGCCCCGTAATTACGCCTCTTCGTCGACATGTCACTGCCTTTACCCGCTTTTGGGGGCGGAAATTTTGTACCTTTCCATCTTTCGTACATAGACTTGGTAATGTCCATAGGTGGGTGCGGACCGTTGAAGTTGATTTGGATAAACCACGGCTTTGACTTCGGAACCGAACGGATAAGGTTCAAGCCGTTATTCGCTATCCAGTTATCGCAATACGCATCATCCGGCATTATGGACGGCCCTGCATAATCGTGGTCCAGTGTCTTGAAGTTCCTGAGGTGAGCATCCACAAGATTTCTGCTCTTGAGGAAGGCAAAGTAGGGCTCCGGCCTTTTAAGATTCTTGTAAGCGTTCACCCCGTCATGCTTGCCGGCATTATCGATACCATCTGAAAAACCCCAGGCCTCCAGCAGAGAAGGCTTGCCTTGTCTTTGATGTTTGCCGTCAGCTCCCCAGTTTTTGCCCGGCTTGTCCAGGTCGAATTTGCCGCATCCGAGCACCTGATAGCCAGCGTCACGAAGCAGGGTATAGAAGGTTGTCTGACTCAGCGGATATGGATTGCCATTGCTTACCACTCCGCAGTTGGCGTATGTCTTGCCCGAAGCCAGGCAGGCCCGTGACGGCGCGCAGACGGGTGAAGGACAAAAAGCATTTGTGAAATGCACGCCCTGTTTCGCCAGTTGTTTGAGGTTCGGCGTGATGTCAGGCAGCTCGGGATTCATGCTCGTCCAATCAAACCGATGCTGGTCGGGGTAAAAGAACAGGATGTTCGGGCGGGACACATCATCCACCGCCATAACAAAATCCAGAGTTAGAATGGCCGAAAGGCTTGCGCCCGCCGTCTTTAGAAACGTTCGTCGATTCATATTCATTTGAGACTTCTCAAATAAGCTGGCCGCTTTATTACAATAACTTTCGGTGTATCATTGTACCAAATTGACTCCAATACTTCTACCGGTCTTATTCTTTTTTGACCAAGTCGTTGTGTTCCTAAAGCGGATTTAATATCTTATGAACATAAGGATTCGGAAACGCAGTCAGACAGAACTTATCTAATAGACAGGAGATATGGTGCTATGGCAAATATAAGACAGAACAATACGCTTTCTCTTTTCGGAATTGTACGAAGCAGGACCACCTTCTTTGGATTATTATTCCTTGTTCCTATGTACGTCTTCGCTGGGGATTCAGCTATATTGGCGGCAGAGTCTGTGTCCGTGCAAGAGGCCGACCAAAACAACTGGGGGGCACCTAAAGTTCAAGCGTTCCAAAGGGAGGGGAAATGGATTATCGAAGGACGGAGAAATCGAATAGAGCTAAATCCGTCAGATTTGCAAATGACAGTATATGCACAGAGTCGGACCTGGTCGATGATACCATCATTTTCCGGCGACCTAATCGTTGAGAATTCGGGAACACGATTGTCTCTTCGTTTAGCCGATGCCGGGAAGAAGGAAATCTCGCCATACCAGATCGGCTTCAAGACCGGAATTAAAATTGATTTAGCAGGCTTTGCCTGCAAAGATAAAAAGATAGATTTGCAAATCTCGCTTTTTATCTGTCTCGAAGGAGATCAGGAGGAGCTTGTTTGTGAATTGAAGGCCACGGAGAAAACCGCAACGGTCATGGAGTGTTTCTGGCCTCAGGCCGTAGCTGACAGTTGCTTCGATTATACTGTGGTTCCCTTTATGCAGGGTATGTTACTTCCAAAAGATTGGCCGAAGAAGGTCAGGCTGTATAATACGGTGTCTTATGGGCGCGGATTATATATGCCGTGGTGGGGACATCAACAAGGCAAATCCGCCATGCTTGTTTTGCTGGAAACGCCGGAAGATGGCGGTTGTCGTTTCGAACATCCTGAAGGAGGGCCGACCAAAATAGAATTACGGTGGATTCACTCGCTGGGAAAATTGGCGTATCCACGACGTGTCAGGCTCTGCTTTTTTGATGAAGGCAACTATGTCACGATGGCCAAGCGATATCGCCGGGGTGTTCTCGAGACCGGTCACTTTGTTTCTCTCAAGGAAAAAATCGCCCGAAATCCTCTCGTGGAGAGACTGGTCGGCTCTCCTGTAGTTCATACGAGCATCCTATATCACATCCAGCCGGAATCCAGCTATTATCACAAAGATGAGCCCGCCAAGAATCATCAACTGGTCAGCTTCGATGAGCGTGCCAAGCAGCTTCGCCAACTGTCCGAAAAAGGGATAAAGCGTGCCTACGTGCATCTGGATGGATGGGGCTTTCGAGGATATGACAATCTCCATCCTGATATCATTCCGCCTTGTCCGGAAGCGGGCGGCTGGGAAGGTATGAAGCGATTTGCCGAAACCTGCGACCAGCTAAACTTTGTTTTTGCAATCCACGACCAATACAGGGACTACTATCTCGATGCAAAGTCATACGAGCCTCGTCATACCATCCTCGATAGAGACGGGAATCGTCCTTATGGTAGTACTTGGTATGGCGGCAAGCAGTCTATCCTGTGCTCCCGGCTGGCGCTGGGTCACGTCAAAAAGAATTACCTGTCCCTTCTAAGTCACGGTGTGAAAGTACGCGGGGCTTATCTTGACGTTTTTGCCGTGGTGCCTCCTGATGAATGTTACAATCCCGAACATCCTGTCAGCCGTGCAGATTGTTTGAAATATCGCGGCAACTGCCTGGATTTCATTCGTGCCAATGGAGGCGTTGTCAGCTCTGAAGAGCCGGCTGACTGGGCCATTCCGCATATCGACCTCGTTCATCACGGCCCCTATGCCCTGGTGCCGAATCCCGGACGCGGCCCGGCAATGGGAATCCCCGTGCCGCTTTTCAACCTTGTCTATCACGATGCACTGCTGCTGCCCTGGTCGCTGGGAAAAGGGGCTTGGGGAATTCCTGAAAATGACCTCGGATATTTGCACGGCTTGGCCAATGCCGGCCTTGCTTATCTATCGCTGAGGCCCGGAGAAGAGGAACTGGTACGCGTGCGGACGATGTCTGCTTTGCATGAACGAGTGGGGCTTTTGGAAATGACAAATCATGAGTTTTTGGATGAGTCTTTCCGAAAACAGCGGACCACTTTCGCTGATGGAACGAAGGTTACAATCGATCTGGACAGTGATACGTTCGAAATTTCACCGAAATTATCCGTATCGACTAACTAAAACACCCATAGATAATTGGCTCAAGCGGAAAATGTCCCTTCAGAATCAAGCCAATTAGTTAAAGTTCCCTTCTCGACTATCACAAGTTATCAGGTACGACGAATGGCTTGCGGTATTTACGAGAAATGAGCCGGTTCGCTTCTTTGCTCATTGGGCCGATGAATCTCTCTTTATCGGGGTCCATAATCAGCATCGAACCCAGGGCGAGCAATTCTTGTTTGATGTCAAATTGGTTGGCTAAGAGATGGTCAATCAGGCGATCATACGACTCGGAGAGTTCCGTCTCGCTTCGAATGATCTGTCGGATTTCGTCATTGGTTTTGTGCCTGCTTACTAGGTACGAGATGTTGGCCATGTGGACCAGCCCACAGGAGAGATGCCCCTCGAAAGCATCGGTCAGGAGCTCGCTGGTTTTGCGGCTGCGAACGACGCTGATAAAGTTCTTTTTGCAACCGGCTCGTTTGCGGGTGAATTCCTTGATTAGCCTTCCATTATTATTGAAAGCTGCGCCGTCTTTTACGTAACCACCTTCGCATTGTACTACAAATCCTGTTTGTATTCCGCGGAACTCGTCCATACTCTGCCGTCTGTTCTTGCTCCAATCCGATTGTCGGAACGATTTATTCCGGGGCAGGCCGCGGACTTCGAAAATGATAGGAGCCGGTTCGTAATCCAATAGAGATATCATCGTATTGGGGGTCTGGCCGTCGTCATCATAACCCAGACGTGCCCCAATGCTGATCGCTCGTTTCGGCAGCGTATTCTGCCGCAAGGCCCAGCGGCACCCGTCCATCGCATGAATGCCCATATTTCCAAGGTCGCCGTCACCGGTGTCCCAGTCCCAATGCCAGTCGTAGTGCAGGTGCTTGCGCATTAGCGGTTTCTTGGGGGCCGGGCCGCACCAGAGGTCGTAATCGCACGACTTGGGTATGGGTTGGGGACCATCTACCTTGCCGATGCTCATCCTTGGCTTGTAGTTAATCCCGTACACACACTTGATTTTGCCGAGATTGCCGGCCCAGATGTACTCGAGTGATTCCTCAATCGCGCCGCTGTTTCGAGGCCCATGAACGGCCTGTACCACGCGATTGTATTTGCGCATAGCCTCGACCATCTTGCGACCCTCGAAGATATTGTGCGATGAGGGCTTTTGCACGAAGACATCTTTTCCAGCCTGACAGGCCATTATCGTCATCAGGGAATGCCAATGGTTAGGCGTTGTGATAGAGACAGCATCGATTTCCTTGTCATCCAACAGGTCGCGGAAATCCTTGTAAGTCTTGACCTTTTCACCTCGCTTACCGAACTGTTTAACTTCATAGTTGAGGTGGTTTTCATCACAGTCACATAGGGCCACAACACGGACGCCCGGAATCTTTCGGAAGTCCCGGATATCTCCTCGTCCCTTACCGCCGATCTTGACGAACGAGCCGATCCCAATCACGCCGATGCGAATATCATCATTGGCGCCCAGGACCCGTGAACTCGACAAGGATAAAGCCGAGCCGATTGCGAGCGATGCCTTCAAAAATTCCCTGCGTTTCATCGATTGTCTCCTGTAATATACTGTCCTGTCCAAATTTTCATACTTGCTATCGCGCCTTGGCTTTGCCATCCGCTGCGACTCGATGCGTTAAGTCGCATCGCGGCGAGAGCAAGCCACGGTGGGCCGCCTGATATTCAATACTATAGCACTATTGCTCAAAATCTCAAGCCTTTGTGTTTGA
>JABAOC010001002.1_pt4 | contig 13915 bp, 8 predicted proteins | sample 7062161 | NCBI WGS metagenome assembly JABAOC01 (sample SAMN14538625, study PRJNA623070) | marine sediment metagenome | biome: marine biome [ENVO:00000428]; feature: marine pelagic biome [ENVO:01000023]; material: deep marine sediment [ENVO:00002113] | place: India: Gulf of Khambhat ... | reverse complement strand
CAAGAGAATTGGTCGGCAACGCAGAGCTGGTCTAGCAGACTCTCAATGTCAGGATGTCCGTAGACCGGAACTTACGGCCAGAAAAGGGAAAGGCTGTCACCCTGACTGAGACAGTCAGTAAATGACAGCCCTTCGAAAGGAGGTGCTGGTGGTTGTCAGAATCCCAAGCGTGTTTGATTAGCCACGACCACCTGAGACACTTACTGGAGCGATCTTCTCCTCCAGTACTTCAACTTCCAGCACTAATTCCTTCAGTTCCATCCGTCTCACCTCCTTTGTTTATAAAAAAGCGATACTTGTCGGTACAGATATTTCTACCTACTCAAAACTTGCGGCCTACCGGCTCAGCTTTTCACCAGATCACGGGAAGTTCGCCACGCAGACCTACCCTCGAGGTAGGCCCTCCCTTCATCCCTCCAACACCAAGATCATGACAAATCCCTACCTTGTCAAGCCTTTTTTAAAAAAAATCGCACATTCGGGAGAAAATTCCGGAAAATATTAAACAACGGCGGGAAAAACTACGTAGACGGGGATTTACTCATTTCCCGCTTCTGGCCGGTTCTGGATTGTCAAGCAGGGCTGTGCTGCTCAAACCGCACCCTCACTCTGTCTATCCTTTTGTGTCGGTTGAGATAGTTCGAGACCCATGGGATCGGGCTTATGCTTGGACTCCGGAGGTTTCTGCCAGCCACTCCTTTCTCCCGGCGGTCAGAAACCTGCTGCCAAAACTTTGAACACGCAGTAGGAAAGGCCGCCGAAACATATATTGGCCCCGGGAAAACAACCCATCTGTTGCGCGTGCCCCAGTGAGCCCTTTTGCGTACCTGGAAGGTAGGATTGAGACGTCTCTCTATACGGCGGATCGCTCCGGTCGATGTCTTGATCCCCAATCGAAGCCTGCCCTAGAGCCTTCCCAGGTAGATGGCGGCCAGTCCCAAAAGCATATCCGCCTTCAGCAGGTTACTCAGGCGATGGAGATTGGATGTAGATGGGTCGCGCCGCATGGACCAGATCGCATACACCAGAACCAGATCCACCCCCAGGACAACTGTGACCAGATAAACGACTGAAAAGACACGGAGGGCATAAGGGACCGGAGTCAGAATCATTAGAAGGACAAAAACCAGGGAACAGAAACCCATTGATCGATACACACCCACTCTGATAGGCAGTGTTGAAGCGCCCCTGAGTCGATCTCCTTCCACATCCTCAATGTCCTTTAGAACCTCCCGCCCCAGATGGAACAAAAAGGCGAAAGCGGCCGGGATCAGGGAGAGCCTGAAATCGCTGGTGGCCAGACCTCCGTAAACAAAGGCCGAGGCTGAAACCAGGGCTACGGTCAGATTCCCCCAGAGTAACCTGCTTTTCAACGAGTAGCTGTACATTATGAGGAGGCCGCTGGCGGCAATTGCCACCATTACGCTGGCCGGTCTGATCCAGAGGCTGGGAATTATTCCGCAGAAGATCAGCACCGTAGAGAACAACAGTGCAGAAGCGGGAGTAACCTCACCTCGGGGGAGAGGGCGATCTGGCTTGTTTATGCGGTCTATCTCCAGGTCGAAGAAATCGTTGATGGAATTTCCACCGGCGGAGACGAAGAAAGCAGAAACGCAGGCCAAAAGCACTTTTCCCCACGACTCTACGGTTCCCGACACTGCGGCTCCGACGAACACCGATAGGGCCGCGATGAGATTGTTCTGAACCCGGGCAAGTTTTGCGAAGCTGAGGACTCTTTTCACTGGTTCGACTCTGCCTTATTTGGCCTGCGCTGACGGCCAGCCCGGCCGAGCCGGAGTGCTGCTCCCAAGGCGTCGGTTACCTGGCATCCGCCTGTTCATCCAGCGTCTCAGCCCGGAGCATGCGCTGTCTCGGGACTGACGTTCCGGTCTCACTAGAAACTGTTCGAGACTCCGAAGTGTATCATGCCCTCGGTGGTGCTTTGGCCGGGCGCCAGGCCGTAGTCGATTGCCACCAGGCCTGCTCTGGAATTGACTCGCAATCCGAAACCGTAACCCAGCTTCCAGGCCGAGATTCTCTCAACCGAACGGCTGCCGCGGGCGAGAGCCTTCCGCTCAAAGTAGCCGTAATCTGTAAACAGCAGTAATCTCGAATCCCCCTCCAGTAGGAACCTGTATTCCAGGTTAGCCCATGTTACGGTGGTACCGAAAAACTCATCGTCGCGATAACCGCGGATACTGTTCCTCCCCCCGAGTTCGAATTGATCCGACACCGGGACCACCCTTTCGTCTGTGATCAGACCCTTCAAATGCAGTCCAACCAGGACAGTCTGGGCCTTCAAGCTGGGGAGGAAGTGCTCCAGATCCAAGGTAAGCTTGACTGAGGAGACGCGTTCTCTTCCGAAGGGCAGCGAGGCTGCGGGATGATTTATCTTATGAAGGTACCCTGCTTCGACGCCGTAAAGAATTCCCTTACGTGGATTGTCGCGCCGGTCCAAAAGATCAAGCCCAAAGACTGCTCCTATCTTGTATTTCCGGCTGTCGGGTATGCAGCACTCGCCCGCCGGACCGGGGACCACCTTCTCCCATCCGGCTTCCACCCCCCAGGATACCCTTTGCGTCGAGTTGAATAGGATTCTGGCACCAAACGAGAGCTTAAGAAATGTCGAATCACGGTCCGTCTGCGATAGGCTCAATTCCAGGGTAGGAGGCAAACCCAGCACCCAGGGCTCTCGGTAGGCAAAGAGCAGTCCTGAGGAATAAGAGTCCTTTCTGGACCAGTTCCACTGCATCCTTCTTCCGGTGCCGAAGATGTTGTCAAAGATGAGTTCCACGCTGCCGAAGATGCTTCCGCCTTTAGCGCCCCTGCCCGGCGCGTAACCCAGCATTCCGCTGAAGCTATTGTTCTTTCTCTCCCTCAAGGCGATTCTCAAGATCCCCTCTTCCGGGTTATCCCCAGCCAGAAGCTGGGTGCGGTCGATCCTTTCTATGAACGACAGCCTTCCGATCCTGTTCAGGCCCGCCTCCAAACGCCTCTGTGAGAAAAACCCGAATATTCCCCCTCCCACCTCCCTCAGAATCACCTTTTTGCGGGTTGACTTAAGCCCCTCCAACTGGACTTCGGTGATTCTCACCCGGGGCCCCTCCTCCACCAGAAAGGAAAAGGTAATCTCTCCATTACCCCAACTCCTGAAACCGGAGGGAGAGATTTGACAGTAGGGAAATCCGTTCTCCTCATACAGGTTCAATATCCTGTCTATGCTGTTTTCCAACCTATGCAGGGTCAAGGGCGAATCAGGTTCCGTACCTATCTCCGATAGAATTCTATCGCTGTCGAGGAAGCGATTACCCTGGACCTGAATCCGTTGGGAACGGCAGGGTTTCTCCTTCTCCCCCCAGCTCTCCTCTCCCAGCGCGGGGGCGCACCAAAGCCACAGAGCACAGGCAAGCGGAAGCAACAGACTGCCCTGTCTGAATCCCACAGGCATAATGGATCTGGCTGGTCGACGACTCAACATCTTCTTCTCCAAAAACCATAACGTGGATTTGAACCTATCCAATCCTGCGCTATGCACTTTGGCCATCCTTATCACGCGTTTCTCTAGAAAACCGCCTTCAGCTCCATTCTTGCCCGGTGATAAGCCCTTCTGTGCGCCAGGACTTCGCCGGAGTAAGCCGCGGATGTGACAATATGTGAGCCCCACTTATAATCGAAGAAGAGGCGCCAATCGCAGTTTTCTCCCCGTCCTTTTCCGTCGGAGAGAGCATAAGAAAGACTGCCGCCGCCCCGCGGGGAAGCAAGGTGAGTCCATCGAAATTCAGCCTTCAACCTTCCGCGTGAGAGAAGGGACCATACCAGCTTGGGGGACAGGCTGTAGATGTCCACCCTTGTGCCGCTGATCTCTTGGTCCCTTCTCCGGTACTGCGCAGACGCGTTGAGTTCCAGTGCCCGAGCCTGCCTTCTGGTAAATCCAAGACTCACGCCCTTGCCCATAACAAGATCTCTGGTCCCTCCCTCTCGCTTGTCTTCGATCTCTTCGGCGTCTATCTGGAGCTCAAGGAAATGTACGGAGGAAATACGGGATCTCAACAGAAGCTCGTGTTTGAGCGTTTCGTGTTGTCTGTCCCCATTTGACAGCAGCCTTTCTGCCTCTTCACTCTTCTCCCATCTGAATCGAAGGTTGAGGGGTCTGGAACCGTCGAGAAAGTACAGGTCATGCCGAACCAGCACATTCTGAGAGAGAATCTCCTTATCCGGCAGACCCGTAAGGGGATAGAGAAAGTAGAAAGCCAGCGACCTTCCTCCCGCCAATCTTCCTCTGAGGCTGAGGAAGGAATCGGTGGACAGTAGCCTTGCTACTCGCCACCAGAAAAAGCTGGGCCGTTCCCTGGATGACAGCTTGTTGGGAGAAAAGATCACCCTCACGCTTTTGTTCACCTCTGACGATGGCTGGCCCTCCCCCACCCATTCCGACAGCCGGACGAAGTCGCCCTCTGGATCGGCAACATAGTCTCCGTCTTCGTATCGATAGTTCCCTCTCCCTTCCTCCACCTCCAGATAGCTGTCCACCCTGCGGGAGGAGTGAATCTGGTTTTGGGAATGATAGAATTTTACGTTGACGATCTGGCTGGGAGGATAGAAATCCATTCTGCTTGTCACCAAATCCCATTTGTTTTCCGAACCCTCGGAACCACTTTGTTTCTTTATCCTTCGGGTAAACTCGAGATCCGAGGAGAGCATGGCCCGGAAGTCGCGCAGGGAGAGGCGCTGACGCACGCTGTAGCCGAAAGACTTTTTCTCTTGGAAACCCTGACCCTCCCGATAGGTCAACTGCGTGCTGGTTCTCAAGCTGGGCGATAAACCCAGGCTTACCTCCCCGCCGAGCTGATCAAAATTGTCCCTCTCAGCAGCCGATGCCCAAGTGGCAGCGTTGTTCCTTTCCCGCTGCCAGGATAGCTCAGCGTAGAGCCTTCTGTACCTGCTGCTCAGAACCACCAGGTTCCTTGTCTGCAGGCCATCTTTTGTCGCCCCCCCATCCCCGGTCATCCTTGATTTGATCCTCTCGGTCTTTGCCTTCGCAGAAGCCCAGCTTACAGGAACCAGCTGGGTGCCCAAACTCATCTTTCTTACGGCGAACTCTCCTTCCGCCTGAAGCTTCCCATATCCGAAATCGACCTGGAACGATTTGGAGGGCGCGACAAGTCCGCTGAACTGATAAGTTTTCTCGTCTGTGGAGACAGACTCTTCGGTCAGCCCCCATGTTCTCGCCTTCTCCACCGGCTCTACCCTCCCGAACGGGGCGAAGTCGCGGCCTATCAGCCTATACTCCCCTTCAAGTCTGATCAGGTGGAACTCCGGCTTGAGAAATTGAAAATCCGTCCTATGGTAGGCGGATCTGACCAGAAGCGCGTCGCCCCAGTTATTCTCGTCATCCTTGCCAGAGAAAGTATTCTTATCCCTCTTGCTTTTGGCCCATTCCATCTCGGCCTTCAAATTCTCCGCAGGACGCAGGGAGAGACTCAAGTCAAGAAGAGAATGGCTCTCAGGCAAAGGCAGAAGCACCACGGGCGAAAAGCCTCCGTTCCCCGGATACACGTATTGGCATATGCCGCCTCCGATATAGCTGTAGCTTCCCTTTCCCGGCCCCACCCAGGAGAATGAGACCCGGTAGGAGCCCGAGTCGCTGCCTGCGTATCGGTAATAGGGGACACCCAGAGAATCGTGGGCCAGTTCGTACTCTCCTTGACCTTTCCCTACGAACTCGGCGCCATCTCTCGAGGCCATGATTCTGTCGCTTCCGGCATCGCTGAGGATCTTCCTGTCCTCTGCAGAGAGGGTGAAGGCGGAAGGACGGTTTCGGTCGTCCTCCTCCAGTATTCCCGAAGCCTTAAGCTTCAGCCTCCCGTCGAGAAATGAGGCGCCGACATTCGCGCCGTGAAAATCCCTTCTGTAATCCTCTACCGAATATTCGAAATCGACGGCTATCCTGGTCTCCGAGGTAACCAGCCTTCTTGGGGTAAACTCAAGCGTGCCCCGGCCGTAGTCGATGCTATAATCGTTATTCGAGCCCCTTTCCATCTTTTCCCCGTCCACCCACACCGACTCTGTTCCGGGCAGGACCGTTATGTTGGTCTCTCCGTTTCTGCCCTTCAACCGGTAGGGGCCCTGTTTGTTGTCCTGGCCATAAAACCTGTTGGTGAAACTCTCGCCATTGGTGGAGGCGAAGGCAACCGAGGCCGAGGCTCTGCCGCTTCTGGCCTGTGCCGTCACCCCCTTCAGTTTCTTCTGGTAGAAAGACAGCTCCGATTCTGGAGTGGTGAGATAATAGTCTCCCAGCGTGCCGGAGAAATTCCGGGACTTGACCAGCATTTGGACTTTGTCCAGCTCTGCTAACCTCTTTGTGCTCCCTTCGGGCAGGGCGGGCATGTTCTGATCCGAAAGCTGGAGCGAGACCTCCAGATTCCTCGCAGCATTTCCTTTGGCCGAGAGCCGCAGGCCCTGTTTCAGCGAAACGTCCTCAGAAGAGCCCACCTCGAATGAAAAGGTCTTGCTTCCGGACAGAACGATCTCGGAAGATGCCTGTCTGGAGGGGAACTTCAGACCGCCCCCTTTGTCGACCCCGGCCAGTGTGCCTCGTATGGACGTAGACTGAGCCGCAGGGGGCTCGCTGGCCGCCCGCACCAGCTCCCGGTGAAAATAACGTCTCCTCAAGTTAAACTTGAACTTTTTATACCTAATCTCAAGTGAATCAGTGGTATAAAGGGCGGCGGAGAAGCTGATCTGACCACGGTCGTAGTCCATTGAGTAGTCTACATCTCGCCTCAGCACAAGCCCGTTCTTCTGCACCACGTCCGTATTCTCGAAAATCAAATGATCCTTAAGCCTGTATGGACCGGGCGTTCCGTTTCCGGTCAAATGCACCACTACTTCCATGTCGAGATCTGACGGCGGGTCGCTCGCCGCCCCACCGATAGCGGGCCAACATGTGAAAAGAAGCGCCAGCATAATGGCTGCCAGCGGCTGAGCAAAGGGCTTTGCCCTGCCACCAGAGACAAAATTGCCCCCACATGAAGAAGGAAAGATGAGCCATCTGGTGGAGGGATGCACCGGTTTGGATCCTTCGCGTGCTTCCGGCGGTAACTTTCTCATGCGTGCCTCTGCTTCGTCGGGCGGTTCGGAGATGACCGTTGCCCCCTATCTTAGAAGCTCAAAGATTAGTATGCGATTGTTCCCGGAATCGACGACCAGGAGCTGGCTTTCCCCTACCACTTTCAGGTCAGTGGGTCTGGACAGATTGGCCATTCCAGGTATCGACTTCCCATATTCCGCTAGCGCATTGCCGTCCGGATCGAATACCACCACGCTGTTTTTCCCGCTGTTTGCCACGTAGACCAACCCGTCTTTGCCTACCGCAACGCCGTTCGGGTCTTCCAGAACCTGCTCGCCGAAACTCCTCAATGTGTTTCCGAAAGAGTCAAAGACGACTATGCGGCTATTCTGTGAGTCCGCAACGTAAACGTCTCCGTCCCGGTCTACGAAAATTCCCTTGGGATCGCGCAGACCCGTCTCCGATTCTCCGAAGCCTCCAAAGCTCCTCTCGTATTCAAAGAACGAATTCAACTTGAACACCTGGTCGCTCTCCATGTCCGACACCAGAATCTCCCCGGAAAAAGTGATACCTATTCCCTGCGGCAGACCGAGCCCCAAGAAATCGTTCTGTTCCCGGATTTCAAGGGTGGAGACGAAGTTGAGGCTGCGATCCAGCCTCTGTATTCGCTTGTTCTGAGCGTCGACCACGTATATGTTCAGCCCATTGTCGGTGGCTATGTACGCGGGGCGATTGAACTCCCTGCTGCCCCATCCAAAGCCCCCGGCCTCCGCCAGAAACCTTCCCTCACCGTCACACTTGACCACCCGGTCGTTGCCGGTATCGGTGATAAAGATGTTCCCCAGCGGATCAACTGCGATTCCGATGGGCAGATATAAAGAAGCACTGCCCAGTTTTCTATCCCCGATGATCCCCACCGGGTTGAGCCCCTTAACCTTTTCTTCCAGGTGCAACCCGTTTTCGCCGCCCCGCTGTTTCCCGCCGAAGGACATGCAGGCACAGCATAGAACCAGAAAAAAGGGCAGGCATCTCATTCTTCTCAATTCGGCCTCTCCTTTACATTTAAGCTTCAGCCCATCGCATCCCCACAAAGTCTGCTTGCTTCCAAACGTGGCCGTATCCGCGGGATTTTCCAAATGCGCCGATCCATCCGGCATCTCTCATGGACCGGAATAGACCCGGGCCGGCTCCCGCACCTTGCCGTTTTTTCCTCGCCGTTCTCACGCCAACGCCGACAGGCAGGGCGCGGCACCCCGGTATGGTAGTCCGCCAACCGAAAGAAAAGACGACAACCCAAAAACCAAAAATCGCATCCTGGGTCGATGCGATTCGGTTAGCAAGATGCCGGGTCAATCGATTCTCGAAAGCGAGCTTTCTTCTTACCATCTTCGGGAGAGATAAAGCATGACCGTGGGATTATGGCCCAGAGGGTTGGCTTGGAGGTCAAACTTTACCTGAGAAAGTTCGAGGCTTTTCTTTCTGTTGTAGCTGCGCACGGTCTTCAGCGCATCCACCACCGAGACTATGCGATTCACCACGGAAAGCCCCACCATATATAGAGCCCTTCTTGACATGTCTTTACTTCTGTTCTTCATGTCCCTGTAATGCAACCGGGACTCCCGGCTGTCCCATTGCCAGTTCCAGAAGTCATCCTGGGGATAGGGCTGCTTTTCACCCCGGTTGTACAGCGGGGCAAACTGGTTATACTGATCTCGGTTTTCGTAGAATGCCAGTTCATCGAAGAACTGGTCAGATTTTCCGTCCGGGTTCACCCGGGCGTGGTCAGCGGCATAGCTTTTATAATCCTCCTTGAGCCAACCGCTGTACGTCCGGAACCCGAAGAAACCGGCCCACAACGACGCCTCGGAAAGCATGAATATCTTACCCTTGGTCTCTGCGCCGCCGTAAATCTCCCCCGCACCGGGAAGAATGAGCGAAAGCAGGGCGGCCGTGCTGGCCGATTTCAGCCCTTCCTTCTCCTCCTCAAACTCACCCGGCATCTGAAAGAAATCATCCTGCTGGTTTGCTCCCGAACCTCCAGCCAAAAAGCGCGGATCGTCCAGGGCAAAGCTGATCCCTGCTGCCTCAGGATACAACCTCTTCTCCGGCGACGTATCGCATCTCACCAGCGTCTCGGTCGCGGCGTAGCTCCGGCCGGAGGCCGATACGCCCATGATAAGCAGAAGCGAAAAGAGGAAGATTGTCTTTTTCATCGGCAAAGTCTTGATCGGGTCCCGGACTTGCGAGAGGCCATCTAAAAATCAAGGCTCATAGAGACGCGCGGAATCACCTCTCGGTCCCTTTCCACAAGTCTCATCTTGAAATTCAGCTGGCTGAACCTTTCCCCTTTCTTGTTGTATTTCCGAACCGAGATGGCGGCATCGAAGGCGGAGAGTATGTGGTTGGCCAGCGAGAACATGGCCGAATACGTGGCCTTGTTCAACAGATCGTTGGAGTCGCGACGCATATTCAGATAAACTTCTCTGTTTGGGCTTGACCCATCATCGGGTGCCGGCTCGTAGTCGTCCCAGCCTTCGGAGAACTGTTCATATTTGCCGATCATCTCGTAGTAATCGTCCGTCTTTGAATCCGGCAGGTGGTGAGAGAAACACTTCTCTTCGTGGGTGACCGGATCAGTATAGCACTCCCTGTCCGAGTCTATGCCATAAGTATCCCGCAGCCACTGTATGTATTCGTCCCTGGACCAGTGCCGGTCAGCGAACACCTGGTATTCGTCTTCTTTGTCCTTCCCCTTGCCGTGATAGTTGAAATAAAGGGCCCACAGCGCGGCGTCCAGCCCCAGAAAGACCACTGTCTTTATCTTGGAACCGGCATATAGCTGTCCGCTCCCCGGGATCAGCAGAGAGTAGACGAAGGCCCGCTTCAGGGACTTGCCCTTGAACCCGTATATGTCCACGGCCTCCTCCTCCCCCAGCGGACCGGTCTCCTGGGCCAGTAAGGGGGATTGAGTGAGCTTGAGCATCTTCAGTGATCGCTCAAAATCGACCTGGGCAAGATCGCTGCGAAACGAGAAAGGCTCGTCTCTGTTCTCGACGAACGTTGTCCCCCTGCCTGAGGAATACACGACAAGCATAAAGGCGAGAAAGCATACCGTAGCCCGAACGTATCTGCTGCTCATTCTGTCCTCCTTAAAGTTAATACTCCATTTTGGTCACGTCCGTTTAATCCGTTCAATCCGCTGATCTATTTGACGATGGCCATCTTGAAGAACACCACCTGGCTTTGGCTCGTCGATTTTGCCTCCACCCGGCAAAGGTAAACTCCGCTCGCAAACCCGGAGCAGTCCCAAATTCGCTCGTTATGCGTGCGCCCCTGTCCCGGCCCCGGGAATTGATCAACCAACATTCCTGAGAGATCATAGACTCTTATCCCGACCGCTGCGTCCTCTTTCAAGAAGTACCTGATAATCGTTTCATCCCCGGCCGGATTGGGATAGTTGAAGGCGGTCTTCTGTGGCAGCAAATCACCGGCCAGAGCGGGGAGTTCGGGCAGCTTCTCTTTGGGGAAGTAATTGGTGTGCCCGGCATCGAAGCCATACATGGGCCAAGGCATGCTCTCCTCCGTGTCCTGGGCGGGTAAGTCCCAGGCGTAGATGAAGCCATCATCACACGCGACCAGGAGTTCCACGTCGCTGTCTCTGTCAAGGTTGATCAGAAGCGGCGATGATCTAACCGGTCCGCCGACCGGAAGAGGGAAACCGCCTACCATCCTACCATCTCTGCTGTAACCCACGATTCGCCCGTCTTTAGTGCCGACGATTATGTCGGGATACCCGTCTCCGTCAGCGTCTCCCAGAATCGGCGAAGAGTCGATCAGATCTGTGCCGCCGCCCGGGAGGCTCAGCATGACCGGGAAGTTACCCACCGGCGCACCATTAAAATTGTAAGCAAAGATCTTGTTGCCCGAGGCCAAGATTATCTCCAGATAGCCATCTTTATCCAGGTCTCCCAGAACCGGGGCGGACGCAATACCTTCGCCAGCTGATACGGGGAATCCTTCCAGCAAACCCAGTTCTGTGTCATAGGCGTATATCTCTCCTCCTGCCATGCAGCAGAAGACCACGTCGCTGCTGCCGTCCCTGTCCAGGTCCCCTACCACCAGGTGGCGTCCTATGTCTCCACACGCGTCGGTACACTCCACAAAGTCCTGAGAGTAGATGTTCCACTTACATAGTTGAGCCTCATGTCCCTGGTGACTTGTTACCACGAAATTGACAGTGCAGTCTCCGGTGGTTGCCAGCCCGTAAACGGACTTCTGGAAAGGGGAGGAATACAGAACTTCGCCTGCAGAGGAGATAACGACAACGCCGACGTCCAGAATTCTGTCAGTCGCCACAAATATCTCCAGGCCTGATTTCGAGGAGTCGAAATTGGCGATCACCGGCATCGTCGTAATGCCGGTTGGCGCCGGGTCACCCAGCTGAAGGGGGAAGCCATCTACGGGGTCCGCTCTTCCGTTCTGGTCTCGATCATAAGGATGCCAGACGCAGACTTTGCCCTTCGCAGTTGCCGCCACCACCTCCAAGGTGTCGTCTCCGTCCAAGTCACCCAAGGATGGGGGTCCGACAAAGTCCTCGTTCTCTTCGGCGAATATGGCCAGCGGCAGTGTGGTCAGGGTGGAATCGTATAGCATTATCTCCACCGAATCCGGATACGGGAACAAGCTGGCACCTGAAGCATCCCACCCGTGTATGAACCGACCGGAGGAAGCGAATATCCTTAGGTCATTCTCCGCAGAGACCAGAGAGCTTACCCCCGCCTCGGGAATGAACTTTTGAGGGAAACCGGCCTGAACCCAGGCTGTGGAAACATCCAGCGTCATTACCGTATCCGATCGGCCGACATCGGCGACCTGGATGTGGGTGTCCGACCCGCCTCTGCTTCTTGACGAAGGAAACGTGTAAGGACCAAAATCGGCATTATTGCCCCGGCGAAACATGTCCTCGGCCCGGCCAAACCCGGTGTAATAGTTGCCTCCGAAATCTATGATGCCGTCCGCCTCCTCCAGTTCCAGAAAGCGCCGATCCTTATCCACCTGGAGGTGATTGTCCCAGAAGTTGTTCAGTCCGTCAAGATCGTAGTCATAATAGGCCACATCTTCGTCCAGATGCCAGATGAGAGTTCCCGAGCCTGGCAGAAGCCAGTCATATTCCCGGTTGTAATCCAGCTCGGCATCCACCGGACCCAGGATGACGTTGGTGGCGCTGTCCGCCCGCAGTGCGCTAAATCCGTCGCCGTCCAAGTCCTGCTGGCGATTCTCCACCAGAAAATACTCGCTCGGACTGATGGGAATCCGGATCAGTCGAAGCTGGTCGGTCAGCATCTCGGATGCTCGCAGCTCTATCTCCGTCTGATTCTTGATCTCCACCGGTTCTACGAATCCGAGGAAGGCCTTGCTCCACGCGCAGGGGTAAACCGGCAGCACGCCGTTGACGAAAACGTCATAGCCCACATCCACCCCTACGTTTTGGGCATTGTTATCCATCAAAGCGAAATCGCCCACCTGGGTCATGAAGTTTACCGAATTATACAGATCGGGCAGACCCAATTGATGACCAAACTCGTGAGCGAACTCCGCATTCAAGGCACCGACTCGATTGTCTTGTGATCTGGTTTCCGGCATAAAAATACCGTCCGTTATTGGAAACGTGTCGCCGTCCACCCACACCGTATCACTAAGCCTGATGTAACCGGTGAAAAGATCTCCCGGGGTGGGATTGACCAGTTCTCCCAGATCGCTCTGCAGGTCCGAGCCGGCGTGAAAGATCACAAAGCAATCATACTGTGAGAAGTCGATTCCGTAAATCTGCGGATCTTCGTACACCGAGAAGGAATCCGCCAGATTGAAGCTGTCGTGGAAGAACTGTCTGAGCATCTCCACCTTGTAGGAGAGAGACGAATCCGGGGCGCCGTAGTGAGCCATGGCATCTGGCAGCCGATAAGCCAGGCTCTCGTGTTTGGGAAAGACCTGGCCTTCCAGCGCCAGCCCTCCGCTTGATACCGTCGACCAGTAATTGTGCAGGGCCTGAATATGCTTGGTGAAGAAAAGCGTATCGTGAGGCGAGGGGTCTATCAGGTGGCCTTCCTCCTGCAAGAACTCCTCCTGAGCTCTCATGTCGAAAAGTCCGTTGCCCGTGGTTCGGGGATCGTCCGGAATCTCTTCCTCAAACTCCACCCTGATGGCCAAAATCCTGAGCGTCCTCATTTGCGGAAAGGCAACCTTGGATAGGCGCGGAGGGGAAAACGGAGCCTCTCTTTCCAGTGCCAGCAGGTTCCGCTGAGACACGTCGCTTATGAAGCCGAGATTCTGAACCGGTCTGGTTGATTTTTCCTCGAAGGGCGGGCTATCCTTGTCCCGAATCCGAAGCACCCGTTCGGAGCTTGGATGCGCCAGTCCTGCAAAACAGAAAAAGGCGACCGTGGTCGCGCCGATCAATTGGAACAGAACTTTGGCTCTTTGCATTTCAGATGACGGTTGTGGATCTTTGAGTTCGTCGTGCCAGCCGGAACGGCTTTGCTGCGATTTGCGGCTAACTTAGAATCTCCCGGTCATGGAGAACCGCATGGTATTGGACAGGGCCGATGTCTTGCTTGAAGGGATGTAGGCGAAATCGAATCTGAAGAGGCCGTACTGCAATCCCGCGCCGAACGTCGGGTTTTTCACGTCGCCAACCTTGTCGTACACGTATCCGGCGCGCAGGGAGACGTAGGTTCCATACCAGTATTCCGCACCCATATTCAGGATGGCCTCCTCAAGCTCCTGGCTGACGGGATCGTCCAGACCAACAAGTTCCTTGTTTACCTCGAGTGTCCCGGTCAGACGATT
>JABAOC010017347.1_pt3 | contig 13917 bp, 14 predicted proteins | sample 7062161 | NCBI WGS metagenome assembly JABAOC01 (sample SAMN14538625, study PRJNA623070) | marine sediment metagenome | biome: marine biome [ENVO:00000428]; feature: marine pelagic biome [ENVO:01000023]; material: deep marine sediment [ENVO:00002113] | place: India: Gulf of Khambhat ... | reverse complement strand
ATCGGGTTTGACCTGAGTAATCCGAGCCTTTCCATATGTGCTATCGGTCTGTATCGGAATTTGATACCCGAGGTAAGATTTTGCCTCATGGCCCAATGACTTAATCGCCATGGAAACCAAGGAGATGCTTACCTGCTCGCCGGTTGAGATGAGAACATCGAGCTCTCTCCCATCGGGAAGAGGGACTAATTCATGGGCGAGGTTGATGAGTCTATCCGTCTCTCCTGCCATGGCCGAAACGACGACGATAACATCGTTCCCAGCTTCCTTCGTCCGGATTGCCCTTTGGGCTGACTTTTCTATCCTTTCGCTATCCGCAACGGAGGTCCCTCCATATTTTTGAACGATCAAGGCCATTGTTCCTCCAACTCAGCACTGCTTCAAGAAGGGCAATGGGTAGCCCGAAACGATGGCATGGAACCCTGGACCGGTTACGAACTGCTGGCAGCTGGTCTATCCACTTTCCAACGAGCAATATCCTTCACGATATCTCGGTACGGATGACCGAGCCCTATGATCCGAAACTTCCGCCGATTCTCGCAGAGGTATGTAAGTTCGATCATTAAGCGGTTTTCGGGGAGGAGAGGGAGGATCTTTTCGGCCCATTCGATAACCGTTGCTCCATCACCATAGAAATATTCCTCGAATCCCAATTCATCGGTTAGATCCATCTCTTTCAGCCGATACAAATCGACATGGTTGAGCGGAATTCTTCCCGGGTATTCGTTGATGATGGTAAAGGATGGACTGGTCACGTAATACCGGTGATCAACGCCCAATCCCCTCGCCAATCCCTGGATTAAATGGGTCTTGCCCGTCCCCAATTCCCCGCAAAGACCCATCACGCTCCCGGGTTTCAGGATCTCTCCGATGAATTGCCCCAGTTGAATCGTCTCTTCTGGACTTGATGTGTACAATATGGCACTTTTCCTCCTCAGTGCCTTTGCCACGCGCTTTGCCCCTCCGCAGAAATGCATGGAACCCAATATAAAAAAAAATGAGGGGAAATGCAATATTGGCAAAAACCGCTGGTTCTTGAGTTGCCTGAGAACACCGTTGTCTCTTCGCGTAATGTGCTGAAGCACCGGGGTCCCTTTCGAAGGTGAATAACACCCTTCATCTCCAAGAAGTTGTCCTTCCTTTTTTGATGATAAGCGGGGAAACAGGTTAAAGGTTAGGCGTTATGCTCGAAGTCTTCGGGTTTAAGTTTTCTCAACCATTCCTCTAGACTATCGGAGGAATCCGGGCCCTCTTTGTCGAGCATGGCGTTTTTTGTTCGATGGAGTACATCCTCCTCGACAAAAATGGGTACCCCCGCACCGAGAGCAATTGCGATGGCATCGCTGGGCCTGGAGTCGATGGCGACCTGGCTTTCCTGTGATTTGATATATATGAGGCCATAATAGGTGTTTTCCTTGAGATCGCTGACGACTACATGACTAATTTTACAATCAAGGACATCAATGAAATTGCGGATGAGATCATGGGTTAAAGGTCTATGGGAGGAGGCCTTCTTCAGCTTGAGGGCTATGGCGTTGGCTTCGAATGGGCCGATCCAAATGGGAAGGGCATGCTTATTTTCTAAATCCATCAAAAGAACCACAAACCCGTTTGAGGACGGATCGAATGTAAGGAACTTGACCTTCATCTCTATCAACATCTTCTCCTCCCTGCTCGTTATGCTATCCTTACGTCGTTCCCAAAATCAGGGCCTTCCTTCTATTTTGGTCATAACCCTTTGAGCGTCACCCACGTATCCTTATCCCCATAGAAATGATTTCGCGAAATGGAGGTTTTAGCAACCGCTTCGAATCGAATTAAGCAAGAACTATACCAATCGATATTGGGGGCTCCAACGTCGAAGGGGATTTGTCCCATTATGGGATAATCTCTGTAGAGATCCTCCCATTCGCCTTGCCCCTCGGGATAGAGGCTGAAATTCCTGAGGACATCGGTAATGACGAGTCGGTTTCGAGTCAGCATAGCCTGGACCTCATACCATTTGCGCAGCGAAGACTCCACCATAGTCATTCCGATATATCCCGAACCTCCGCCCTCAGTCAAGGATCTTATCCCCCTCTTCAGGAAGGTGAGCATCCCCTTTATTCCCTCAGGGGGTTCGCTAATGAAGACATCGAAGGCGTTACGGAGGTGATGGGGAAGAGATCGGTTGAGGTCGAATTCCATGGTTTCGATGTTAAGACGGAGCGCCCCCGCTTTTTCCTCGATGAAACGGAGAACCCCTTTATCGATGTCGAGAACAAAAATCCTCTGACCCATTCCCAGCATCCCCAAATACAGGCTGAAGAGGTCGTCGTCACCAATCAAGAGGATTGCACGATCCTCCAGATCCCCCCTCTCATACATGAACGAGGCTTTTAAGGCGAGATCCGTGAATGAAATCAATCCCTGATTATAATTTGGATCGGGCGTAGGTCTCCCAGCAAGCACGGAGGTAAATTGTTGGAGGGTTTTACGGAAGATCCCCCCCACGATGACGCCCTTTCCATTACACGACTTACACCTCGAGTCCATACGGGGAAGATATTTTTCATTGCGCAGCAGTTGAAAGGTCTTGGTGGATCTATCGAAATGAATTCTCCCTCCGTTCATAAGACTCACTATCGTCGCTACGATGACGGAAAGGGTTGAATCTTGCAGGGCTACCAATTCCCAAAAGGATTTGGGGCTTTCCTTCAGTGCCCTCAATATCTGTATTTTGGTTCTCTCCATGGAATCGTGCCCCAAAGGAATCATAGAAATTCCCGATATGCTACTGAATATCACCGATATTGTCAAGGATACGGTTGATGGGTGGGTAAAAGCGATCTAAACAATCAGGCTGTGGCCAACGGGTTCAATGGGCCTAACGGGATCGGTCGCTGAGTGGACGGGGGAAAAGCAATAGTTATTTGCCCTTACTCATCTCTCTGAGGACATGGGGAATCTTCTCCAGTATATCGGTAGCGATCAGTGCCATCTCCCCCCTTTCATCGGCGGCTAAGTCCCCGGCGAGGCCGTGGACATAGGTTGCGGCGATCGCAGCGGATGCGGCGGGGAACCCTTGACATACTAATCCGCCAATCATTCCGGTGAGGACATCCCCTGTGCCCCCAGATGCCATCCCGGGATTCCCCGATGGATTGATGTGAAGATTTCCGTCCGGTTGGGCGATAATGCTTCGGGAACCCTTTAGGACGAGATAAACCCCATATTCAATTGCGAAATTCCTCGAGGTCTCAATGCGGTCGTCCTGAATCGCTTTGGATGAGAGACCAATGAGCCTGGCCATTTCACCCGGGTGAGGTGTAAGGATTATGGGGGATTTGATACCCTTAAGTATTTCCAGTTCAGCGGAGAGGGCGGTGAGGGCATCGGCATCGATGACCATGGGAAGACGAAGGGCCTTGACCAATTTCCGGACCAGTTGTCCCGTCTCATCCTCGGTGGAAATTCCGGGGCCAATTACAAGGGCCTGCGTCCCTTGGCTTATCTCAATGATCACACTGAGGGCATCAAGCCCGAGGGTTCGTGAATCGGTTTCGGGTAAAGGCATAGTCATAGTCTCCGTAAGCTTTACCTCCATGACTTCATTCAAGCTCCTTGGAATGCCCAAGGTAACTAGTCCAGCCCCCATCCTCAGGGCGGCCTTACACGCCAGTGTAGCCGCACCGGTCTTACCCACGGAGCCAGCGAGTACCAGAAGATGACCGTAATCTCCCTTATGGGTATCTGCTTGACGAGGGCCAGCGAGGAGGCCCTGGATATCCTCGTATTGGATGAGATGGGATCGAATGTCTTCTTCTCCTATCAAGTCGTCCGGGATTCCGATGTCGATGACCTCGAGTTCCCCGACAAATTCAACCCCCGGATGGATGAGTTGGCCTACTTTGGGTAATCCAAAGGTGGGGGTGAGGGCAGCTTTTATGCATGTACCCAAGGGTTTGCCGCTTGTGGCGTCTAACCCCGAAGGGATGTCGATGGCGACTATGGGCCTCCCCGTGGCGTTTAATGCCGAGATTACCTCCCTGTAGTATCCCTTGACCTCTGAAGCGAGGCCTGTTCCCAGTATCCCCTCAATAAATACATCGTGGGAAAGGATGTCATCTCTTGTTGCCTTAAACTCCCTTACGGTTGCAAGCTCTCTTACCTCGATACCGTCCTTGGTCAATATACCCAGGTTGGTCTTGGCATCTCCCTTGACGGCCTTATTCTCGGCGAGGAGGAAGACATTCACCCCCAGACCCCTCTTGATAAGGTGTCTGGCGATAACGAAGGCATCGCCCCCATTGTTTCCCTTGCCCGCGATGACGGCTACCCTTTTCCGCTGCAAATTCGGAAATCGACGAAGGATCACCTCCGTTGCCCCCTTGCCGGCATTCTCCATCAGGTCGATTCCCGGCACACCCCTTTCATGAATCGTCCGCCGATCAAGGATCCTCATCTGATCGGCCGTTACCGCTTTCATCTTTACACCTCTAATACCACCTGGGCGATCCCGTAGTCCTTTTCGTGGGAGATGCTGATAAAGGCCGACTTGATGTTACAATCGGTGAGGAAACCCTTGGCCTGGTTATGAACTTTGAGAGAAGGCCGGCCTAAGGGGTCATTGACAACTTCGATATCGGTCCACTTGATTCCCCCCCTGAGCCCTAAACCGAGGGCCTTCAACATCGCCTCTTTAGCTGCCCAACGGAGGGCGAAATGTTGTTCTGGTCTCGATCTCCCTTCGCAAAAGGCGATTTCGGCGGGCGTGTATACCCTCTGGGTAAAAAAGGGACCCCACCTTTCGAGCATCCTCTCAATACGGCGTATTGAAACGATATCTATCCCGATTCCATAGATCATTGAATATCCCTCAGGGGCTCCTTGTCAATTCGATCATATCTCAGACAGCCTGTCCAATCGAGCCAAGACTGCCCGGGCAACGATGCCGCGTTCCATCCTGAGCGCCTCGGTCACTTTGATCTCGGCAATACGTCTCACGTTGAAGTAATTGAGGGCATGACCCGCATTAATGCCGATATCCAAGCTATCGGCAATGTCTACAGCATCCGAATGGTTCTTATCATTTCCTTTCTTCCAGATGATCGATATTGTCTCCTCGTCTGATTACCCCTTGAACCCCTCATCCTTGCGAATGTGTGTTTCCTCCCATCATCTCCATCACCTGTCCAATAGCGTCCGTTAGTTCCCTGCCCATGCGAGTGATCTTATCCTCATCTTCCCCTTCAAGCATGACTCTTAAGAAGGGCTCCGTGCCCGAATATCGGGTAAGGATCCTTCCCGATGTCCCGAGTTCTCTCTCGATGGCTTTAATCTTTCGGCGGATCTTGGGCATTCTCAGGACGTCGATTGCCCTATCGATTTTGGTATTAAACTGTACTTGAGGGAGAGGGATCATTGATTTCGCAAGTTCATCCAATTGTCTCTGTTTGCTCACCATAATCGATAACACTTGAAGGGCGGTGAGGATACCGTCCCCCGTCGTATTATGATCGAGAAAGATGGTATGGCCTGATTGTTCGCCCCCCAGATTATATCCCCCCTTCACCATCTCCTCGACTACATAACGATCACCTACGGCAGTCCTGACAACTCTGATTCCCCGTTTGCCGAGGAAAAGATCAAGCCCCATATTACTCATGACCGTGGTGACGAGGGTCTTTTTCTTGAGCCTGCCCCTATCGGCCATGTCAGTGGCACAAATGGCCATGATATGGTCCCCATTAACGATCTTCCCATCATGATCCACGAAGACTACCCGGTCGCCATCCCCGTCAAAGGCCATCCCCAGATGAGCTTTTTCCTGGACAACCAGTTCGCTAACTCTTTGCGGGCAGAGCGAGCCGCAATCGAGGTTAATATTTTCCCCATCGGGCTCAACCCCAATGGGAATAACTTCTGTCCCCAATTCCTCAAATACGGCGGGCGCCACTTTGTAGGCCGCTCCGTTGGCACAATCCAAGACGATCTTCAGGCCATCGAGGGTTAGATTATTGGGAAAGGTATTCTTTAGGAAGACCACGTATCTCCCGACGGCGTCCTCTATTCGGTAGGCCTTTCCAATCTCCGTGGCTGTCGGCCGCAAGGAATCGATGCTGTTGGAGAAGATGAGTTCCTCGATCTGGGCCTCAAGGGCATCGGGAAGTTTAAAACCATCCCTGGAGAAGATCTTGATGCCGTTATCGTAAAAGGGATTGTGAGAGGCGGATATCACAACTCCGGCGTCGGCCCGCATGCTGGTGGTAATGAAGGCGATGCCAGGTGTGGGGAGCGGACCGACCAGTAAGACATCGACTCCCATGGAGCAGATACCCGACGCCAATGCCGTCTCCAACATATATCCTGAGAGTCGGGTATCCTTTCCAATGACAATTCTGTGCCTTCCCTCGCGGTTTTTAAAGATATGGGCCGTTGCCCTGCCGAGCTGCATTGCCATTTCACCCGACATGGGGTCCACGTTGGCTACACCCCTGATACCATCTGTTCCAAACAGTTTGAGCATCTCCTCCTCCACCGTGGCGCCTATTGCACGGGAACTTTAGCACATTTCACGTTCACTTTCACCTCTTCCCTGCTGATGGATCTGATGTGCAACTCCCCTAAACTCAAGGTTGCTTTTTTTATTGTGTCACTTTTCAGCCCGGAGATATCGATCTCTTCGGTAAAGATCTTTCTTAACCTCATCAACTCATTTTGGGCACCGACTATTTCAACGGCGGGGGGATCAACCGATACTTCGGTAATTTTGAACCCTTCAAAAGGTTTACCCACCAATATGGCTTCTACAGGGAGGTCTTTCTTTATGAGCTTTTCAAATCTCAGCATGATTGATGCTGGACTCACCATGGTTACCCTGAGACCCCTTGGAACCGTGATTTGTTCGGGATGGATCAGGAATTCGGCAACCCCGGGCTTCGCATTGGAAAGGTCGATAATGGCGCTTACCTCCCGAGGGGATAATCCTCTCAATAAGGTTACCGGTCCCCGTATTCGGATATTAATGGATTCTATCGGATTCTTGATGATGATCAGGGAGGAGGGAATGTTGCGAAAATCGAAGGGAATGGAAAGGGCGGTTTCACCCCCCCTTTCGCTGATGACGAAATACCACAATATGACGGCCAAAAAAATGGAGATGAGCTTTAAGGACAGGTTCTTGGTGAAAAAGGCTTTCAAGGAATCCCTCCCCTCATTGTTTAGACCATCTGGACCCTTTGGGTTGGAATAACCTCTGGAGGATTTTTCTCAGGGCGGTTGTATCCAGATTTCGAGTGAGTTTGCCGTCGAGAGCCAACGAGATGGTCCCCGTCTCCTCGGAAATAACGATAGCAACGGCGTCGGTTTCCCGCGTCAAACCGATGGCGGCACGATGCCGCGTGCCCATATTACTGCTGGTCTGGGAATCCGTACTGATAGGGAGGAGACAACCCGCCGCGGCGATTTTCCCGCCACGGATGATCATGGCTCCATCATGAAGGGGGGAGGGGGGATGGAAGATACTTCCAATGAGCTCTTTGGATATCTTTGCCTCCAAGTCTATCCCACCTTCAATATATTCCCCGAGACCGGTCTTTCTTTCCAGGACAATGAGGGCCCCGATTTTTTTGCTCCCCAAGGAGGCCGAGGCCATTATCAATTCCTCGAAGACTTGGGATTCCTCTGCACGGTCGACGCCGGTGAAGAATGGATTCTTCCCAAAGGTGGTTAGTGCCCTTCGAATGTCATGCTGGAAGATAACGATTATGACGAGGATGATGGAGCTCAAAAAGGTATTCAAGATCCAATGAAGGGTGAGCAGGTCTCCTTTTCGGGAGATAATGAAGGCTCCGATGATCAAGGCGAGGCCGAAGATCATCTGAACCGCCCTCGTTCCCTTGATGAGAATGATGATCCAATAGATCAGCACGGAGACGATAAGGATATCTACGATGTCCTGCCATCGAACGCTGGCCAAAATATCCGCGATACTCATGGGGTTGCTACCCTCTTAAGATGGCATCCACTATTTGTGCCGCCTTTCTTGCAGGACCTACATCATGGACCCTGAGGATATTAGCCCCGTTCATGATGGCTGCAGAAATGGAGGCCAGGGTACCCTCGATCCTGTGGTCTATTTCGGCATCTAATATCCTGCCAATGAAGGATTTCCTTGAGACACCCAGCATGATCGGTTTACCCAGGCTCTTCAACTCCGCTAGGTGGCGAACAATTCTCAAATTGTCTTCCAGCGTTTTCCCGAAGCCGATTCCCGGATCGATAATGATCTGTCTTGCCTCTACCCCGGCTCCCTCCGCAATCTCAATACTTTCCTCCAAGTACTCCATAATCTCCGTAAGGAGACAGTCATAGTGGACGTCCAATTGCATAACTTCGGGGGTCCCCTTGATATGCATCAAGACAATGGGGACGTCGTATTTGGCTGCCACGGCTGCCATGTTGGGGTCAAAATGTAATCCGCTGATGTCATTAATCATCTGGGCGCCGGCCTCGATGGCCTTCTCAGCGATGAAGGATTTATATGTGTCGATGGATATGGGGACATCAACCTTTGCCGAGAGTCCCTTGATGACCGGAATTACCCTCCGCAACTCTTCATCCCGCGGCAATGGTTTGGCTCCAGGTCTTGTCGATTCTCCTCCAATATCGATGATATCAGCTCCCTGAGAGGCCAATTCGATCCCATGGGAGATCGCTTTGTCTGGGGTAAGGAACATCCCTCCGTCGGAGAAAGAGTCCGGCGTGACGTTCAATATGCCAATGAGATGAGTCCTCTCATCGAGGTGGAGGCGGGTTTTCTTAAACCGAATGATATGAGGTGGCCCTTCCAGGTTTTTGAGACATTCGCGAATCCGGACCGCTACCCCCTGGAGGCCATTGAACCGATTTTCAAGCCTGTCGGTGAGGGCTTTTATCTGATTTTGGGTGCCCATGAGGATGAGGTCAGTGGCGGCAACGCTACAATCGATGATCCTCTTATCCATGGCGACATCACCGCCCAGTATAACCATCTCTTGTTTCAGCACGTTAGCCAGGCGGCAGTCGATTCCTTCGATCTTCAGATTGAGATGGAATATCTTTTCCCGCATCGACTCAATGCCGATGGGGTCGACACCAATGCGCTGCATTTCATGGATGGCCTCATCCGGTTTGCCGAAGGTAAGAAGTCGAACTCTTTTCATCCTTGGGCGTCCACCCTATCCATGGATGACGAGTAAGGGGTTGGTCTGTCCGGGTAGATGGTTAAATCTTTTCGCCTTTTATGATTTTGTCTATTTGATCCCCATCAAGGGCTTCCCTTTCCAATAAGGAATTGGCGAGGCTATGGAGAGTATCGATATTTTCCTCAAGGATTTTTCTTGCGAGCTCGTAGCTATTGTCGACAATCTGCTTAATTTCTATATCGATATCTTGGGCCGTCTTTTCGCTATAATCCTTGTGTCTGGCGAATTCACGACCGAGGAAGATCTGTTCCTCCTTCTGTCCAAAGGCGAGTGGACCCATTTTTTCGCTCATCCCCCNNCTTTGGGTTAACCCGAGGGCACGTCCCCGGGGTATGATGGTGACCTTGTGGATGGGATCGGTTCCAGGGATCATCTTAGCCACCAAGGCATGACCAGATTCGTGGTATGCAATATTTCTCCTCTCCTCATAAGGAATGATCATGCTCTTCCTCTCGGTCCCCATCAAGACCTTATCCTTTGCGTGTTCGAGATCTGCCATCTCGATCTGACTCTTTCCATGTCTCGCGGCCAGCAAGGCCCCTTCATTTACCATATTTTCCAGATCTGCTCCGGTAAAGCCCGGCGTGCCGCGAGCGAGGATCTGGAGGTCGACATTTCCGGAAAGGGGGTTTTTTTTCGTGTGAACCCGAAGGATTGCTTCCCTTCCCTTGATATCGGGAATAGGCACTATCACCTGGCGGTCGAACCTTCCCGGTCTCATAAGGGCGGGGTCTAAGACATCCGGCCTATTGGTAGCGGAAATGAGGATGACGCCGTCATTCGATTCGAACCCGTCCATCTCCACCAAGAGTTGATTGAGGGTTTGCTCCCTTTCATCATGTCCCCCCCCCAGACCAGCTCCTCGATGCCTCCCCACGGCATCGATCTCATCGATGAATATGATACAGGGCGCGTTCCTTTTTCCCTGGATGAAGAGATCCCTCACCCTTGAAGCCCCAACGCCGACGAACATTTCTACGAAATCGCTTCCACTGATGCTGAAAAAGGGGACATCGGCCTCGCCGGCTATGGCTCGGGCCAAAAGCGTCTTTCCCGTACCAGGCGCGCCTACGATGAGAACCCCCTTCGGAATTCTTCCGCCCAGCTTGGTGAATTTCTTTGGATCCCTCAGGAAGTGGATGATCTCTTCTAGTTCTTCCTTTGCCTCTTCGACCCCCGCCACGTCCTCGAAGGTTACCTTATGCTGGTCCTTGGAAAGGATTTTGGCACGACTTTTCCCGAAGGCTAAAGCCTTTCCCCCTCCAACCTGTACTTGTCTCATGAAGAAGATCCATACCGCTATGAGCAGGAGCATCGGGAACCAGGAAATTAAGATGGATTGCCAGAAGGGTGATTCTCCAGGAGGCTTTGCCGATATCACTACCCCCTTTTCCCTCAAATCCCTGACCAAATCGGGGTATTCTGGCATGAAGAGCTTAAATTCCCTTCCATCCAAATATCTGCCCGAGAGCTTATTCCCCTGAATGGTCACGCTGCCAATTTCCCCTCGCTCCACCGCGGCAATGAATTGGCTGAAATTTATGGCTTCGGGCTTTATCGGAGGCCGCTTGAAGAGATTAAACAGCAGGACCATCAACAAACTGATGACCAGCCAAAAGGCAATATTTCGATAGAAGGGGTTCAAAAACGGTCCCTTTGACATTGGTTTACAAGTACCTAAATTATTAAATTATTACACAGGCCACCTTTATTTTCAACTGCTATCTGGTATTGCCAGCCAAACCAGGATAGCGCGGTCCTATTTGAAGAACCGTTCGAAGAGTATCCCATACCTGAGACCATGACAACTGACCCATGTTCGGCTTGATCCAAGCCGTAACAGTGAATGGAGGAGGATTGTGGCACCGGCAATGATGACATCGGCCCTTTCTGGCGGAAGTCCGGAAATGGCTTTCCTTTCCTTCAAGGGGAGAGCTTTAAATAATTCGATCTGTCCCTCAATATCCCTCAGCTTCAACAGCCCATGATGGATTCGTGAAGGATTGAATTCCCTCAGGCCCTTTTTGACGGAGAACAAGGCAGTTATGGTTCCTCCGATACCGACAAGGGGAGGATTTCCCTTCAATGGGGGAATGTCCATCAGTAATTTCCTCACATGGGAGATCATGGCCTGATATTCCCCCTCCTCTATAGGGTCTGAGGTGAGGAACTGTTCCGTTAATGTTACCGAGCCGATGTTCAGACTGAAGACCCGTGTCCTACCGAGGACATCTCCGTAAATCCACTCCGTACTTCCCCCTCCGATATCGATGACTACCAAAGGTCCCGAGGACCATTTTTTATCATTCGCCACGGCCACATAAGAAAGTCGTGCCTCTTCCTGACCCGGAACGATCTCGATTTCCACGCCACATCGGCGTTTAACCCTTCGCAAGAATTCCGACCGATTTCTTGCCTCCCTAAGGGTACTCGTTCCAACTGCCACCACTCTTGTAACTCCCATATCACGGCATAGAGAGAGATAGCTATCGATGACATCGATGCTCCTTTGCATGGCGTGAGGGTTGATCTCACGAGTTCCCACAAGACCTTCACCCAGCCGGGTTGTGGTTTCCAGATCCATGATGGTTTGAAGCAAACCCTCGGGTGTCTGCTCGGCGATTAAGAGGAGGATGGTATTGGTTCCAATGTCAATGGCGGCATGGCGTTTCATTTTTGCTCAACGAACCTGGAATCATCCGTAGAAGAGAGGTGACTTGAAGAGGAATTGGCTCAAACCCTCGAAATATTTCCTCTAGAATTATGGCAGCAGTAAGCCCCGATGAGTAAGGTCAAAGAACGATCTGATCTTTGCTCCCTTGAAATGACGGCCATTTTGCTCGCAACGAGGAGATTGATGGGGAATTATGTGGGGGTTTCCGCGAGGGGCATCTCCTTCCATGGCTGAACACGACTTCGATCTGCATATCCAAACCCTCAATCGATCTTTTCCATTACAGCCGCGGCTAAGAGGGGAAGCATGATCTCGTGATGTCCGATCAACGAATATCCCTTACCCCCTTTACGGGTGGGCCGTTTCACCACGTTGACCGTTGGACGGTAATGCTGGAGGAAATCCATGTTGATCGTGGTGAAACGGTCGACTTGATGGCCAAGATTTCGGGCAAGGCTGAGGGCCTTAAGGAATACCTCTGGAAGGATAACTGCTGATCCTAGGTTCAGGTAGACTCCGCCCTCCAACTTGGAGATGATTGATGAGAAGATCTTAAAATCTCGATAGCTTCCCTCCCCAATGATAGCCCCGTCGGTTGAGGGATGCATGTGGATTACGTCAGTTCCAATGGCTACGTGCACGGTAATGGGGATACCCATCCTCGATCCTGTGGCCATAATGCTCAAACCGCCATAGGGAGGGTTTTCATCGAGGAGTTTCTTGCCCAGGGATTCACCCAGCCCCAAACCCCGCGGAACTCCCTCCCTAATACCCTCATTGATGAACTCCGCGGTTTCCCTGGTCATTCCGAAGGTTCCTTGATCCAGCTCTTCGGCAACATCCTCCGAAGTTTGGCCTGCCATAGCGACTTCGACATCGTGGATGATGCATGCCCCGTTCATGGCCACAGCTTTGAAAATTCCCCTTTCAATGAGGCTGTTGATGATGGGGCTGAGCCCGACCTTGATAGGATGGGCACCCATGGCCAATACGGCCATTCTCTTTTCTTGGAAGGTATCAACTATGCTCTGGACGATAGTGCGAAGATCTCTTCCCGCCAATATATTTGGTATTGCCTCATAGAAATCCTCGAATGTGCTCCCCTTGGCATAGGCCTTACTGAAATCATCGAGCCCCACCACGGATTTTCTCCCCGTTAAGGAGACGGTCTTAATCTTTCCCGGATCAATCTGGTCGAACCTCGATTTCATCTTATCTCCGTGAAGTGGGATTCAGTAGGCCATCTTAAAGATTTGTACCTCCACCATTTCGCAAAGAATATGCCCTATGGCCATGTGGACCTCTTGGATACATGGGGTACTGTTGGAGGAAACGATAAGCGAATAGTCGGCCACCTTTGCGAGGTCTCCCCCATCGTTTCCTGTCAGGGCGACGGTTTCAATGTCCATCTCCTTAGCCACCTCAATGGCCCTGATAACGTTAGCCGAGTTTCCACTGGTGCTGATGCCGATGGCGATGTCGCCTTCTTTTCCCAGGGCCGCAACCTGCTTGGAGAAGATCTCTGAAAAGCTATAATCATTGCCGATACTTGTGAGAATGGAGGTATCCGTACTGAGGGCTATGGCGGGAAGAGGAGGACGCTCCATGAGGAAACGATTGACAAGCTCTGCGGCGAGATGCTGGGCCTCGGCTGCACTGCCTCCATTGCCGAAGAGCAAGATCTTGTTTCCGTTCTCGAAGGCATCGGCGATAAGCTTGATGATGGCGATGAGTTGAGGGAGGTTTTCCTGTAAAAACTGTTTCTTAATTTTATCGGTTTCCCCGAACCTCTTAAAAATAATCTCTTCCATGGCCTCTCATATTATACCTCCCCACATTTCCTGTCAAGGGTTTAAGGGGGAGGAGTTTCCGGACTTTTGGGCTCTTTCCAACGCCCGATCGCCCACATTCCTTTGAGCCACCCAAATAGCAATTCCAAATGTCAAAACTCTTAATTTCCCTCAATAGTTCAGTAGTTAGCTTGTGAAACCAGTCGATAACTCAACGACTCGAACA
>JABAOC010015622.1_pt1 | contig 13918 bp, 15 predicted proteins | sample 7062161 | NCBI WGS metagenome assembly JABAOC01 (sample SAMN14538625, study PRJNA623070) | marine sediment metagenome | biome: marine biome [ENVO:00000428]; feature: marine pelagic biome [ENVO:01000023]; material: deep marine sediment [ENVO:00002113] | place: India: Gulf of Khambhat ... | reverse complement strand
AGGAGCGGCGAGACGCCGCGCCTACCCGGTCAGAGGGTCAGCAAGGAGGCCGGATGTTGAGCGGATTGGCAGCGGCTGTCAGGACGTTGTCCATCGTGCCTTTGCCGGGCCGAGGCGCACAGCGCCCGTCGGCCGGGCTGTCCTGGTTCGGCGTTGTCGGCGGCCTGATGGGACTGGTGCTCTACGCGTTGGCGCTCGGCGTGGACGCGATCACGGGACATGAATGGCCGGGCGGCGTGGCGGCGTTCGTGGTGGTAGGCGGAGTGGTGCTGACCAGGGGCTTGCACCTGGACGGGCTGGCGGACTGGGCCGACGGCTTCGGCGGGGGTCTCGACAGAGAGGAGACGCTCCGGATCATGAAGGACCCGCACACCGGGACGTTCGGGGTGCTCGCGGTTCTGTGCGTCCTGCTGCTCAAGTGGGCCGCCCTTGCGCGGCTGGCGGCACTCGGCCTTTCGGCCTGGGTCGTGGCGGCGTACATCGCCTCCAGAGCGCTGATTGTGGACGTGGCGTTCTGGTTGCCCTACGCCCGCCCGGAGGGCGGCACCGGGGCGGCCTTCGTCCGCGAGGCGCGGCCCTGGCACCTGGCTGCCGCGCTGCTGTCGGCAGCATTTCTGCTGCTGATCGGGTGGGGAGTGGCCGGCCTGGCCGCGCTGGCCGTCGGGTGGGCGATCGCCAGGTCGTTTGGGCTGTGGTGTCGCCGTCGCGTGGGCGGGGTCACGGGGGACTTGCTCGGAGCGTCGAGCGAGATCGTCGAGTCGGTCGTCCTCGTAACTGTAGCTTTGCTCGGGCCGGACGCAACGCATCTGTGGTCCGGGGGCGGCCTCCTTCCCTGAGCCGCCTTGCCGAGCGCCGGAGGAGACAGTGGTGCAGAGAAGCTGGAGCAAAGCGGCGCTCGTTGCCGTGGCGGCAGTGGTGGGCCTCTGCCTGTCCTGGTGGCTTGCTTCGGTGAGACCATCGTCGGTGACTGCGGCGGGCCAGAGGTCGGAGCCCGGCCGTGGCCGCCACCGGTTCCGCCGCATCGTGTGCATGTCACCTGCGGTTACTGAGATCGTGTTCGCCGTGAGCGGGGGCGACCGTGTGGTGGGCGTGAGCCAGCACGCGAAGTGGCCTCCCGAGGCGCTCACGAAGCAGTCCTGCGGGGGTTTCTTCAACCCGAGCCTCGAACGCATTCTGAGCCTGTCGCCGGACCTGATTATCTCCCAGGGAGAAGCGGCCGATCTGGGTGAGTTCGCCGGCGCCAATGGGATAGCACTCCGCTTGCTGGAGTTGAGGGATCTGGAATCCATCTTCGCGGCGATTGAGCGCGTCGGCGAGCTGCTGGAGCGGCCGGCGCAGGCTGAGCTGGTTGCCGCGGAGATGCGCTACCGGCTGGCGAAGGTGCGCGCCCGGGTCAGCGACGAACCGCGCGTAGACGTGCTGCTGGTGACAGGGCGCGAGCCGGGCTCCTTGAGTAACGTCTACACGATTGGGCCGCGGACGTTCCTGCACGACCTGCTGCAGGCCGCCGGCGGATGCAACGTGTTCGCGGACCTGCCGAGGAACTACGCCGCGGTGAACAAAGAAGCAGTCATCCGGCGCCGGCCGGAGGTGATAGTGGAGCTGCACGGGGAGGGCGGCGACCCGCAAGCCGCTCGCCGAGAAGTCCGCAGACTGTGGAGGGGGCTGCCCGTGCTGCCCGCCGTGCAGCAGGGGAGGGTGTACGTGGTCACCGCCACCTACGCGATGATCCCCGGGCCGCGGGTCGTCCAACTCGCCGAAGCCCTGGCGGACCTTCTGCACGGGGACGACACGTCGTGAACGCGGACGGGCTCCAACTGCAGGAATGCTCCTTCTCCTACGGGGCGGGAGAGTTCGAGCTTCACGACGTGTCACTTTGCGTCCACGCCGGGGAGGTGTTGGGCATCGTGGGCCCGAACGGTTCGGGCAAGAGCACGCTGCTGCGGCTGATGGCGGGGTTCCTCCGGCCGGGAGCCGGTCGGGCCAGCCTGGACGGGCGCGACCTTCGCGGCATCGCCCGGCGCGAGCTGGCCCGCCAGCTCGCGTTCCTGCCTCAGAGCCCGGAGACGGCGTTCCGGTTCCGCGTGGGGGAGGTGGTGGCCATGGGCCGCTATCCCTACCAGGGCGCCTTCGGGTTCCTGTCCGACGAGGACGCGCGCGCCACGGAGCGGGCGATGCGGGAGACGGATACCACAGAGCTGGCCGGGCGCGTCTTCTCCACCCTGTCCGGCGGCGAGAAGCAGCGGGCGCTGATCGCCGGCATCCTGGCGCAGGAACCGTCCGTCATGCTGCTGGACGAACCCACCGCCGCCCTGGACATCCACCACCAGACGGAGGTGCTGGACCTGCTGTGGCGCCTTTCGCGGCAGGGGATCGCCGTCGCGCTGGTAACGCACGACCTGAACGCAGCGGCGCAGTTCTGCGACCGGCTGGCGCTGCTGTCCTGCGGGGAGCTTGTGCGGCTGGGCGCGCCCTCGGAGGTGCTGGAGGAGGCGCTGCTGGGCGGCGTGTACGGGGCGCCCGTGCGGATCATTGAGAACCCGTTCACCCACGCCCCCCTGGTGCTTGTCCTCGGAGAGGCAGCCCATGAGACGCGCTGACTTACATCTGACGCCGGGCCGCTTCTGGACGGCATTGGCCGGCGGCCTGCTGCTATGGGTCGTGGTGGGGACGGTTTGTCTGATGTTCGGCCAGGTGCGCGTGCCGCCGGGGCAGGTGCTGCGGGTGCTGGTGGGCACGGCGGAGGACCCGGGGCAGGCCAACATCGTGCTGATGCAGCGCCTGCCCCGCGTGCTGCTTGGCCTGCTGGCCGGAGGCGGCCTGGCGGTGGCCGGGGCCGTCTTCCAGGCGCTCCTGCGCAATCCGCTGGCCACGCCTCACACTCTGGGTGTGAGCGCAGGCGGCGCCCTATGGGCCGTGGCAGCTATTTCGCTCGGTCTGCGGGCGCCCGCTTTCGGCGCGCTGACCTCGGTGCAGTTCTTCGCGCTGGCCGGTGCGCTGGTGAACGTCGCGATCATATACGCACTCGCGCGGCGCTCGCGGACCGTCTCCCCGCTGACTCTGCTGCTGGCCGGGGTCACGTTGGGGCTGATCTGCTCCGCGCTCATCATGTTCGTGCGTTTCATCAGTGACCCACAGAAGCTGGTCATCGTTGACCGCTGGCTGATGGGGGGGCTGGATGTGCACGGCTACCGCAGCCTGGGCAGCATGGTGCCGTTCTTCCTGCCCGCGGTGGTGCTGATGTTCACCGAGGCCAACGCCCTGAACCAGCTCGCCCTGGGGGAGGAGATGGCGGGTGGCCGGGGGGTGGCCGTGGGCGCCGTGCAGCGGGAGGCATTCCTGGCGGGCTCCCTGCTGACGGCGTCGGTGGTTTCGATCGCCGGTCCCATCGGCTTCGTCGGCCTGATCATTCCCCACGCGGTACGCGGCATCCTGGGGCCGGACCATCGCCGACTGCTGTGCGTGTCGGTGTTTGTGGGGGGCGCGTTCCTGGCGGGGGCGGACACGGTCGCGCGGTCGGCGTTTCCTCCCTCCGAACTCCCGGTGGGGGTACTCACGGCGATGCTGGGTGGTCCTTTCTTCTTGCTAGTTCTGCTGCGCCTGGGCCGACAGATGTGAAGCAGAGCCGGCCACCCATTTTTTGTCTTGACCACTCACGGCGCGGCATGTAGACTGGGTATTCTGTCGGTGGCGTACGTCCGAAAGTGTTCGCCTCCGCAAGGAGGACGGGGAACGGGCACCGACGCGCGTCAAGCACCGGGGCAACGCGAGTCATTCGGTCGTGGGGGGGTGGCACTATGGTCTTTGAGAAGGCGACAGACGCAGCGAAGTCGGCAGTTGCCGGGCAGCTGAGCAAGTTGATTGCGAACTCCTCTCCGGACTCTCTGGGCCGGATCTGGTCGCTGTTTGGGAAGGTGACAACCGATCCCGAGGACAAGCGCCAGGCACGCCGGTTCAGGTGGCTGGTCGAGCAGGGGCATCCCTTCGGACAGTGGCTGAAGCGCATCTCCACCGAGATGAATCCGAAGGCCAGGACCTGCCTGATCCGGAATCTGTACGGTTACGCCTGGTTCCTGAGCCGCTCCAGGCGACGCCGCTTCCGCCAGCAGCACGGCTACGACCCACCGTACATCATCGTGTTCGACGTTACGGCGCGGTGCAACCTGGCGTGCGAAGGGTGCTGGGCGGCGATGTACGGCAGGGGCGAAGACCTGCCCTACGATGTGCTGGACAGGGCGGTGACCGAGGCCGAGGAGAAGATGGGCATCCACTTCTTCGTCTTCTCCGGCGGCGAACCCACGCTGCGCAAGGACCTTTACCGCTTCTACGGAGAGCACCAGGACTCCCAGTTCCAGATCTACACCAACGGCACGCTCATTGACCAGCAAGTGGCCGCCCGCTTTGCCGAATGCGGCAACGTGATGCCCATGCTCAGCATCGAGGGCGACCGTCTGCTGACCGACGACCGCCGGGGCAAGGGCACCCACCGGCTCGTCCTCCAGGCGATGGAGAACCTGCGGGGCGAGGGCGTGCTGTTCGGCTTCAGCGCCACCGCCACCCGGAGGAACGCCGAGGCCATCATGAGGGACGAGTTCGTCGAACTCATGATCGAGCACGGATGTCTCTACGGATGGTACTTCCAGTANNATACCCATCGGCCGTAACCCGAACCTGGACTTGATGGTCACCCCGGAGCAGCGCGAGCACATGCGGGTGCGGGTTTACGAGCTGCGCAACAAGTATCCCATCTTCCTGTCGGATTTCTGGAACGACGGGGCGGAGGTCAACGGCTGCATGGCGGGGGGGAAGCGCTACTTCCACGTGAATAACAACGGCGACATCGAGCCGTGCGTCTTCTGCCACTTCGCCGTGGACAACGTGAAAGACACCACCCTGACCGAGGCGTTGAAGCACCCCCTGTTCGAAGCCATCCGGCGGGGCATACCTTACGACGGCAATCTGCTGCGTCCCTGCATGTTGATAGACAGGCCGTGGGTGTTCAGGGCCCACGCACGGAAACACGGCGCGAAGCCGACCCATCCGGGCGCAGAGACGCTTACCGGTCAACTGGCCGACGGGCTCGATGAGCGCGCCAGGGCATGGGCGGCGCTTGCCGGCCGGAAGTGGTCCGCAGGGGAGCAGCTGCCACTGTATCCCTATCCTCCCGACGAAGAGGTCCCCATCCATCTCCGGGTGGCCGCGCCGGTGCACGCTGGAAAAGGACAGTGAGTTGGCCGACAATGGAAGGGCCGGAGTATTGCTCCTCGTCGCTGCTCCGGCTCATTCTGTCATGCGCAGCGGACACCGGCAATGGCCCGGGACCAACAGCGAAGCAGAACCCTCCCCTTGATACCCCTCCGGGACCTGGTCATGTTCCCGGGCGTGATCACCGCCGTGCGCGTGGGCCGGCCACGCTCGGTCGCCGCCTTGCGCGCCGCCCAACAACGGGACAACACACTGGTCCTGGTGGCCCAGCGTGATGCCACCGTCGAGCGACCTACTCTCGACGATCTCTACGTGGTCGGCGTCACGGCAAACGTCCGCCAGGTGGGGGAAGTGCTGGATCTGGAAGTGCTGAACGTGTTGCTCGAGGGCGTGGCACGGTGCCGCATCGAAGCCCTCGAATCGGACGAGCCGTACATGGCCGTCCGTGTGGCGGCACTGCCGGAACCGGACCAGGAACCGCCCCCCGAGCTGCGCCGGGAGGTGGAGAGGCTGGTCTCGGCGGGGCCGGAGACCGTCCGGGCGCTGGTTCAGATGGAGTCGCTGCTGGGCTCTTCTGATCTGGGATACGCAGTGGCGTTCGGCCTGTCCCTGGAGGTCGAAGACAAACAGCGGATCCTGGAGGAGCTCGATCCGGTGAACCGATACCGCATGTTGATCCCCGTGCTGCGCACCGAGGAGCAGATCGCAGCGGCCGAACGGCGCATCCAGGAGGACGCCAGGCGCTCAGTCAGCGAGCAGGGCAGGCGGCAGTACCTGGAGGATCGCAAGCGCGAGCTGGAGAGCCGACTGGCTGAGCTGAGCGGCGAGCAAGACGAGCTGGGCGACGCCCGCCAGAGGCTGGACGAAGCCGAGCTTCCGCCGGAGGCACGGCGGGAGGCCGACCGGGAACTGGCGCGGCTCGCCAACATGCCTCCGGGATCGCCGGAGTTCCCTATCGCGCGCGACTATCTGGACTGGCTGGCTCAGCTCCCCTGGCAGAAGCGGACGGATGCGTTCGTGGACCTGGCGACCGCGCGGGAGATCCTGGATCGTGACCACTACGACCGGGAAGAGGTCAAAGAGCGCATACTGGAGTACCTGAGCGTACGGCAGCTCAACCCGCAGCAGGAGGGGGCGCTGCTGTGCTTCGTCGGCGCTCCGGGCGTCGGCAAGACGTCCCTCGGCCGCAGCATCGCGGAGGCAACGGGGCGCCGGTTCCGTCGCGTNNGGCCACCGGTCGCCGCTTCCGGCGCGTGTCCCTGGGCGGGGTGGGGGACGAAGCGCAGATACGCGGACACCGCCGCACCTACATCGGCGCCATGCCCGGACGCATCATCCGCGTGCTGCACGACGTCGGCGTACGCAACCCCGTGCTGATGCTGGACGAGCTGGACAAGCTGCGCAGCGGGCTCACAGGCGATCCCGTCTCGGCCCTGCTGGAGGTGCTGGACCCGCAGCAGAACGCCACGTTCGTGGACAACTACCTGGCCGTCCCGTTCGACCTGTCCCACGTGATGTTCATCGGCACGGCCAACACGTCGGACACAATCCCGCCGGCGCTGCTGGACCGGCTCGAGGTGATGGAGCTGTCCGGCTACTCCCCGGAGGAGAAGGTCTGCATCGCCCGGCAGTATCTGGTCCCCGCCCAGGTCGCCGAGGCGGGGCTGGACCCGAAGCGGGTCGAGATCGCAGAGGACGCCCTGGAGCTTCTTATCGAGGGCTACACCCAGGAGGCGGGGGTGCGAGACCTGGAGAGGCGGATCGCGGCGCTCTGCCGCAAGGTAGCCCGCCGGCACGTCGGCGGCCGGTTCTGCTACGAACACATGGACGCTGCGCGCGTGCACGACCTTCTCGGGCCGGCGCAGTACAGGCCGGAACGACACGTGCGCGTCGGCCGACCCGGTGTCTGTGCCACACTGGCCATGTCTCCGGCCGGCGGCCAGTTGATGTGGGTCGAGGTGAGCCGCACCGAGGGCGAGGGCAAGCTGACAGTGACCGGGCGCGCTGGCGAGGCCCTGCGGGAGAGCGCTATGCTGGCGCATCAGTTCTGGCGCAACCGGGCGGCGGAGTTCGGCGTCAGCCCTGACGTGCTGCGGCAGTCCGACTTCCACGTGCACTTGCCGGGCGGCGCAGTGCCCAAGGAGGGCACGGCCTTCGGCCTGGCCATCGCGCTGGGTTTCGCCTCGGTCTTGTGCGACGCGCCGATCCCGGAGGGCGTCGCCGCCGTGGGGGAGGTCACCTTGCACGGCCGCATACGCGACGTGCCGCACCTGCGCGAGCGCCTGGCCGCCGCCCGGCGCGCCGGAACCGGCAGGGCGATGCTGCCGGGGCAGAGCCGGCGCGCAGTCGAGCACATCGCCAGGGAGACCTCGCTTGAGGGCCTCGAACTGCGCTACGTGAAGCGGATCGCCGAGGCCGTCCAGGACCTGTTCCCGCAGATGCAACCTCGCGGGGCGACCGTTCAGCAGAGGAACGGGTAGGTCCGGCGTCCAGTGGGCTTCGAAGCCTCGGCGGAATGGGCTCGCCGGACCTTCAGGCGAAGGGAAGAGCGTGCGTTTGCTGATCGCAACTGGGAACCCGGGCAAGTGCCGCGAGATGCGTGCCCTGCTGGCGGACCTGCCCGTTGAAGTCCTGACCCCGGACCGTGTGGCGGGCGTGCCGGAGGTCGTTGAGGATGGCGACACCCCCGCCGAGAACGCGGCCAGGAAGGCGTGCCAGACGGCAGTCGCCTGCGGCATGTACGCCGTGGCCGACGACTCGGGGCTATTCGTGGACGCGCTGGACGGCCGGCCGGGCGTGCACAGCGCCCGCTACGCCGGCCCCGACCCGACGCCGCAGAAGCTGTGCCGGAAGTTGCTGAGAGAGCTGGACGGCGTGCCCGCGCCCGAGCGCACTGCCCACTTCCTGTGCTGCATCGCGCTCGGGAGTCCGGAAGGCGAGGTCGCCCTGACCGCCCGCGGCCGGGTGGGCGGGCGCATCCTCACGCACATGGTCGGCGAAGGCGGATTCGGCTACGATCCGGTCTTCTACTACGGGCCGGCGGGCAGGAGCTTCGCCCAGATGACGCCGGAGCAGAAGAACGCCGTCAGCCACCGGGGCAGGGCGCTGCGCGAGTTCCGCAGGCGCTTCCAGCGGTGGCTCACCAGCCGGTGACAGAGGCGGCAACCACTCACCTCTCCGCGCCGCCAGTCGCCTCACTGAGCTCCGGAGCCGGCATGCCCAGGAACAGCACCCACCCGATCAGCGACATTATGGCGCATAGAAGAAATACCAGCGGAAAGGCCAGCAGGTCGGCGTCCAACATCGCCCCGAGCAGCGGCGGCAGAACGGCACTGGGCAGGCTGAGGACCGTGAAGGAGACCGCCGTGTAGGTCGGCCTGCGCTCCGGCCCTGCGTAGCGGAACACCGCCGGCAGCATGACGACCATCCGCACCCCGAAGGCGAAGCCGTAGAGCCCGAAGGCAGTTGTCAGGGCCGCCGGGTGCGCCGTCGCGAAGGCAAATGCGGCCGCCCCGAGTCCGAACAGGGGGAAGACGCGGAACGGCGCCAGCGCGTTCCATCGGTCGCTGACGATGCCTCCCAGCAAGGCGCCCGCCGCGCCGGCGACAAACATCACCTTCGTACACGTGCCCGTGATGGCATCCGGCACGCCCGGGTACTCCAACCCGTAGCGCATCAGGAACGTGATGGTGATGGTGAGCGGGACGCACGTCAGCAGCGCGGCCACCNNCCACCATGAACCGGCGGAAGTCGAGCCGGCGAACGAGGATGTTCGAGACGTCCCCCAGGTAGTCCCGCAGACTGACGCCTCGCTGATCCGGCAGGTCCTCCTCCGGCTCCTCGTGCACCAGCGCCACGCAGAGGGCGGACAGGGCGTAGAACAGCACCGCGCAGCCCGCCAGCACCTGGTAACGCGCCGGTGGGAGGTAAGCGGCCATCACGTGGTCTATGGCAAATCCCAGCCCCAGCCCCACCACGCCGGGAACCGCCCGCCGGTAGCCCAGCAGCCGGCCCCACATGTCCTCCGGCACCGTCTTCGCGTACCAATCCGTCCAGACGGGAATCAGGAACCCGCTGCCCAGGCTGTTGGTGGTCTGGGTGACGAAGAAGACCGTGAGGGTGAAGACGGGCCCCCACCGCATGAACAGGGACGCAAGCAGCACCAGCCAGCCAACGCGCTGCACGAACACCCACAGCAGCACCGTGCGCTTCTTGTAGGCAAGACCCTCGATGCGCTTGGCGTAGAGGAGTTGCGGCGCGATAATGCCGACCCATATGATCGAGGGCACCAGACCGACCAGCAGCGCCGAGTCCGTCAGCTCCTTGATCATCGCCGGGATGATCACTTCCCGGCTGAACATGATCAGCGCCGCGAAGAAGAACACCCCGTCCAGGAAGTGGCAGACGATGTTGCGCCTTGAATGGGAAGCGGACACGGGAAGCNNCCGACCCGGGCCCCAGCGGGCGCTTACCGAACGCGGCGCATCTGGGCGCCCACGGACTGCATCAAGTCCACGAAGTTGGGGAACGTGACGGCGGCTGCTTCCGCGCCCGCCACCACGGTTCGGCCTTCGGCCGCCAGACCGGCCACCGCCAGGGCCATGACCACCCGGTGGTCACCGTGCCCGTCCACCTGCGCCCCCCGCAGTGGGCTGTGGCGAACGACGAGTCCATCGTCCAGCTCCTCGACCTGACCGCCCATCTTGCACAGCTCCCGCGTCATGACGGCCAGGCGGTCTGTCTCCTTCTCCCTCGCCTGCGGGACGTTGAGCAGCTCGGTCTTCCCCTCCGCGAAGCAGCCGGCCACAGCCAGGGAGGGGAGGGCGTCGGGCGTGGCGTTCAGGTCGAACCTCGCCCCCTTCAGAGCCCCGGGGCCCGCCACTTCCAGCCCGTCGTCGGTCTCCGAAACCTGGCAACCCATCTGCGCCATCATGCCGACCACGGCCTTGTCGCCCTGCACGTCGCCCATGTCCAATCCCTTCAGCAGGACGGTGGACCCGGTGACAGCGGCCGCAACGAGAAAGAACGTCGCGCTGGAGAAGTCGGCCGGTGTCGCGCGCTCGAACGGAGGGTAGCTCTGCCCCCCGGGCAACTCAAAGTGGGACAGATCGTCGGCCGCACGGAAAGCGATACCTTCCCGCTGCAGCCAGTCCATCGTCATCCGCACGTAAGGGCTCTCGTTGAGCAGGGGCACTTCGATCACGGTGTCCTCCTGTGCGAGCGGACACCCGAGCAGCAGGCTGGAGAGGTACTGGCTGCTGTGGCATTCGACGGTGACGTGCCCGCCGTGCAGGGGCCCGCCCACCACCAGGGGTGCGCAGCCGTTATGCCGCAGGGAACGGGCCGTGGCGCCGAGCTGGCGCAGTGCACCCAGCAGGGGCCCGACCGGCCGGCGCCGGATCTGCTCGTCTCCGGTGAACTCGGTCTGCCCGTCGGCCAGGGCCGCCACCGTCATCGCCAGCGACAGCGTGGTGCCGGAGTTGCCCACGTCAACGACCTGACCTCGGCGGCGGGCCGGGGCCTCCCGCCGGTGCCGACGACCTCCCAGGCGCCGTCGCTGCCCGTGCGGACGTCGGCGCCCAGGGCACGGCAGACGTGCGCGCAGCTCCTGGTGTCAGCAGACCGTAACGGGCGCAGCAGACGGGACTTGCCAGCGGCCAGGCTGCCGATGAGCAACGCGCGTATCGTATGCGACTTGCTGGCCGGGACCAGGACGCTGCCGCGCAGTGGGCCAGGGGTGACTTCGAGCTTCACAGGTGGACTCCTTCAGGCAATGGGCCGAGGCGGCGGGGCAAGATTATAGGGCCGGTTGGGACGTCTGCGCAACCGCCTGCGTCTTTGCATTGGGGGTCGGGCTGGCCGATAATGGCACGTGCTTGCTGTTCTGCTGTCTGCTTGTGGGCGGGCTGCGATGGGCAGGCGCATGGTCCTGACTGTGGATCTGGAGCCCGACTGGGGTGTGCACGGCACACGTGCGTATCGGGAGATCACCCCACGGTTCCTGGACTTCCTTCAGGCGCGAGGGATAGGGGCGACCTTCTTCGTGGTCAGCGACCTGCTGGACGTCACCGAGGAGCCGGTTATCGCCATCGGAAGGCGTAACGAGGTGGCCTCCCATGGCCGCAGCCATCGTCTGCTGAGCGCGCTCCCGAAGGACGAGGCGCGGGCGGAGCTGGTGCAGTCTCGCCAGCGCCTGCGGGGTCTGGGTTTCCCCGTCCGCGGCTTCCGGGCGCCGTACTTCCGCCGGACGCGCCGCCTCATGGGGCTCATGCGGGCAGCGGGCTACGGCTATGACGCCTCGCTCGGGAGCATTCTGCCCGGGCCGGCCAACGGGCGCCTGCACAGGCTGGGCTGCCCGTGTCGGTCCGACGGGGTCGCCGAGTTCCCAACGTCGGCAATGCTGGGAGGGCTGTTCCCGCTGTCGCTCACGTGGCTGCGCGTGATGGCGCCCCTGTCGCTNNCTGTCGCTGCGGCAGTTGCCCCGAACCGCGGGACTGATGTACCTGCACCTGCACGAGTTTCTGCCGCCGGAGACGGCTTCGTGCCTGCCCCCGCCGTTGCGGGCGGTGCTGACGCGCAACTGCGGCGAGAAGGCGTGGGAAGTGCTGGAGGATGCGCTCGACGGCCTTGGCGCTGAGTTCGCTACCTGCGGGGAGGTGCTTGCCACGAGAAGGGAAGGCGAGGAGGGCCGCTATGACTGAGGACGATCCCATCGTCATCGCAGGCGCCGGCGTCGCCGGACTGGCGGCGGCCTGCCGCCTGCAAGGCAACGCCGATGTCCCGTTCCTGGTCCTTGAGAGGAACGAGCAGGTGGGCGGATGCAGTCGGACGCTGGAGCGAGACGGATTCCGGTTTGACCTGGGGGGACACCGGTTCTACAGCCGGAAACCGGAGATTGAGCGGTTCGTGCGTGACCTGGTGGGCGACGACCTGTTGACGGTGGACCGCATGAGCCACATACGGTTCAACGGCAGATTCGTGGACTACCCTTTGCGTCCGCTCAGCACACTGCACGCCCTTGGGCCTATCGGAGCGGCATGTGCGCTGCGCGACTACGCCGCCATGAAGCTGCAGCGGCTTGTGGACTCGCACGGCAGTGAGCAGACGTTCGAACAGTGGGCGCTCCATCGTTTCGGGGAGTACCTCTACCGCGTTTACTTCAAAGTCTATACCGAGAAGACGTGGGGGGTGCCCTGCTCGGAGCTTTCGGCCGACTTCGCCGAGCAGCGCATAAAGGGGCTTTCGTTTCGCGAGGCTGTCAAGGACGCCATATTCAAGACGGGAGAGGACGACTCACTGGTGCGCCGCTTCCTGTACCCCCGCCACGGTTTCGGGCAGATACCCGAGGCCATGGCACGCTCCGTGGAGCCGCCCAACAGCCTCGCCTGCCGGCGCCGGGTGGTAGCCATCGAGCACCGCAACGGCCAGGTCAGTGCCGTACGCACGGTCACCCCGGAGGGCCGGGAGCAGCGCNNCTCCATCCCGCTGGACGAGACCGTCCACATCCTCTCCCCGCCGGCGCCGCCCGAGGTGACCCGGGCGGCTGCTGGGCTCTGCTACCGCGACATGGTCATCTTGCTCCTTCTCCTCGACAGGAAGCAGGTCAGCAAGGATCACTGGATCTACGTGCCGTCCCAGGAGGTCGAGTTCTGCCGCCTGCACGAGCCAAGGAACTGGAGCCCGGAGATGGCGCCCCCGGGCCGCACCTCGCTGGTCGTCGAGTACTTCTGCCAGGCCGGCGACCGAGTGTGGGAAGCCCCCGCCAGCCAACTCGCCGCTGCGGCCGCCGGAGACCTGGAGAAGATGGATTTGATTGCCGTCGACGAGGTGAGCGGTCACTGGACTGTACGCCTGCGGAAGGCATACCCGGTGTACAGGCTTGGCTACAGGAGGCGTCTGGACACCGTCAACGACTACCTGGACGGCTTTGCGAACCTGCACCGAGTCGGCCGCAATGCGGCATTTCTCTATACGAGTTCCGACCATTACATGGACATGGGCCTGAAGGCCGCAGAGAACGTGCTGGGCCACCGACATGACCTGAGCATGATAGGGCGCGAACCGGGCTACGCCGAACGTTGACGGAGCAGCGGAGCATGAACCTGCGGGGTACCTGCCGGGTCTGGCAGCGGAAGGCCGTCCGACGGGTGCTTGTCGTGGTGATTGCCGGCGCCACGCTGTTCGTTGTCATCGCGGGCACCGAGCGCGCGTTGCGGGGCTCGAGCGAGTACGCCGGCTTCCGCGAGATCGTGCAGGTCAGTCTGGTCCAGCACCGCGACCACTACGAGGCGATCCCGCACATCCGGGCCTATCCGCCTTTCTTTGCCATCGCCTGGGCGCCGTTCGGCGTTCTGCCCTGGGATCACCTGCCTGACAAGAACGACGTTCTCGGCTCATCTACGCCCGGCCAGGCAGCGGCCCTCGGGGCGGAGGCAGCCGTGTGCCTCGCCCTGATGACAGCCATGACCTTCTGGTCGGTGCGCTGCATCGCGGCGGCTTGCGGGCGGGAGTACAACTGGCTGAGCTGCCTGGCCGTGCTGACCTGGCTGATGGCCGGACCTCTGATGCTCAACTCCGTGGTCCGTTGCGAGACGGATATGTTCGTTCTCATGCTCGTGGCCGGGGCGATGGCACTCATGTTTGTGCGCCGGCGGCCCTGGCTGGGGGGAGTGCTGCTCGGCGTGGCGGCTTCCTTCAAGATCACCCCGGCCTT
>JABAOC010015489.1_pt1 | contig 13922 bp, 15 predicted proteins | sample 7062161 | NCBI WGS metagenome assembly JABAOC01 (sample SAMN14538625, study PRJNA623070) | marine sediment metagenome | biome: marine biome [ENVO:00000428]; feature: marine pelagic biome [ENVO:01000023]; material: deep marine sediment [ENVO:00002113] | place: India: Gulf of Khambhat ... | reverse complement strand
GGTTTTCGCTAATCAAAAATAGAGTTTGCCATATAGTGAACAGGTTATAGAAATACACCCTATAAAACTCCGGAACCTCCAGTGGTAAGTTTAGGTTGACATTTAGCCGGGTATTGCTAAGCTTACTAAGTAAGTGTTCCTTCAACTGCTGCTCAGGAAGCCACTGGAGTAATCTCAGATGACCGACTACTCAAGGGCATCGGAGGCCGAGCTTGAGATCCCTGAAGGGGTCAAAATCATCACCTTTCCCGCAAGAGGGCATATACCCCTGATTGAATGGGAATACCCGGAATTCCAATCCCTCTGCCCTGTCTCCGAGAGGCATGATCAAGGCCTCGTCACCATACGGTACAAGCCGAGGGAAAAGATCCTGGAGAGCAAATCAGTGAGGGATTACCTCATGGGGTGGAGGAACAAGCGGAATTGGCAGGAATACATCACTGAGGAGATTGCCGATGTCCTCCATAAGGCCTGCGAGCCCGAGTGGCTGACGGTGGCAATCAGCTGGAACGCGAGGGGAGGGATATCCGCCAGAACAACCTCCCAAAGGGGAAACCCGCCTTCTTGACTTTGATGTGGACCCTGTTTATATTTCAGGTTGTAGTTTAACTGGAGAGTATATTTCCAGGAATGAAGGGGGATTAGCTTACACTACAGATGGCCAATAAGGATTACTATAAGCTACTCGGAGTCAGTAAATCCGCCAGCACTGGGGATATTAAGAAGGCTTACAGGAAGCTGGCTATGAAGTACCACCCTGACAGGAACAAGGACAACAAGGCCGCCGAGGAGAAATTCAAGGAGATAAGTGAGGCCTACGCGGTCTTGAGCGATCCAGAGAAGAGAAAGCAGTATGATATGTTCGGGGCCGAGGGGTTCCAGCAGAGGTACAGCCAAGAGGATATCTTCAGGAGTTTCGATTTTGGCGATATATTCAAGGAATTTGGCTTTGGAGATCTCGGCGGCTGGAAGAGGGGTGCAGGCTCGGGTATATTCAGCAACCTCTTCTCCGGGGCAGGTAGACGTCCCAGATACGGGACAAAGGCGGACCCCTTCAGCTCCTTCTTTACCGACTATGGCGATGGGGCGACGGGCTTGAAAGGCCAGGATCTCATCTATGAGCTCCCCGTACACCTGGAGGATATTGTCAAGACCCATGAAAAGACGATCTCCTATAATGTGGGTGGGGTACATCAACAGATAAGGGTCAAGATTCCCGCAGGCATAGCGGATGGCAAGAAATTGAGGCTCGCGCGCAAGGGGCAACCGGGACAGGCAGGAGGAACCCCGGGGGATCTTTACATCAAGATAAGGATTTTGAATCATCCTATGTTCCAGAGGGAAGGGAACGACCTTTACGTCAATCGAGAGGTAAAATTCTCCGAGGCCGTATTGGGGGCAAAGATCGAGGTACCGACCATTGACGGCAAGAGGTTGAGCCTTAAGGTACCAGCCGGGACCCAAAGTGGCTCAAAGCTCAGACTAAGGGGATATGGCATGCCCAGCATGGATGGAGGAGGGAGAGGGGACGTATACGTGAAGATAAACGTTGCAGTGCCGAAGAAACTAAGCAGCAGACAGAAGGCATTGGTAGAAGAGCTGAGAGATCTGGATCTGTAGGCTATGTCAGTATTCCTGGGGCAACTCGTTAAGCTGGGCCAAGGAGAACACAGGACCCTCTGTGCACACGTATTTCTGACCGATGTTACACCTGCCGCACATCCCTATCCCGCATTTCATCCTCATCTCTAAGGATATGATTATCCGCTCAGGTTCAAATCCCGCATTCTCAAGTACTGGCTGTGTGAATTTGAGCATAATAGGTGGGCCACAGACAAGGGCGTAGGAATCGTCACACGCTGTAATCTTTTGCTCCGCAATGGCGGGGACAAACCCGACGTTATGGGGCCACTCTGGATCATCGGTCGCATCAACCGTGAGATGGACGTTTACGTCATCCCTCTTCTCCCACTGCTCGAGCTCCTCCCTGTAGAGGAGCAAGCCCGGGGATCGGGCCCCATATAGAACGGTGATGCCCCTAAATCTTTCCCTGTTTTCCGGATGCAGCATGTAGACGATAGCCGCCCGCAAGGTGGTAAATGCAAACCCCCCACCGATGACCACCACATCTTTCCCCTCCATCTTCTCCCAGGGATACCAGTTACCCAGTGGACCCCTGACGCCGACGATGTCACCCTCCCTCATATTATGAAGGTATCTGGTTACCACCCCGGCCTTATTGACGGTAAACAGGAGGAATCCCTTCTCCGTGGGGGACGAGGCCATGCCGAGCGGTATCTCCCCCTTCCCAACTATGGACACCTCGCAGAATTGTCCCGGGAGAAAGGTAAACCCTTCCACATCTGCCTTATTGAGGAAGACGACCCTAAAGGTCCTTAGACTCTTATCCTCGGTCTCTGTAATGATCTGCTCAATCCTTGCGGGGTATGGGAGATAGGGATTACCCGACAACTGATCCTCCTCACTGTTCATAATTCGTTCATAAGCCTAAAGACCTCTCGTATATCGATATTGACAGGACAGTATCTCACACACCTTCCACAGCCGACACAGGCGACCCCGTTTTTGTACTTATCCACATAGTACTTTAACTTGTGCATGAATCGCTGTCTGACCCTCTGCACCTTCTCAGCCCTCGGGTTGTGCCCAGAGGCATGGAGGGTAAAGAGTGGAAACATGCAGCTGTCCCAGTTTCTGATCCTATCCCCCTCTGCTCTTATCACCTCATCCTGTATATCAAAACACCAGCAGGTGGGGCACAAAAAGGTACATGTACCACAATTTATGCAGGCAAAGGCAACATCATCCCAGAAGGGTGCATCGAAAAGGTCATTGACATTCTTCTGCCCTAGTTTATCAGTGGGTACATGACTGGTTATCCTCTGCTCAGCTTCCCCCCTCAGCTTATGGGCCTTGTTTCGCGATCCCTCGTCTGCATCCCTCTCAACCCCTCCTGACTGTAAGAGTGCTTTACCCTTTTCCGTCAGGGGCCTGGCCAGGACGTATTCTTCAAGGTCAAAGAGCAGGACGTCCAGGCCCTCCTCATGAAAGGGCCCACAGTTGACAGAGGTGCAGAAACAGGTGCTGCAGGGCTCAGTGCATCCAAGGCCAACGAGGGTGATGGAGTTCAGACGCTTGATCCACCACGGATCTCTAAATTCCGGGTTGTTGAAGTTAACATCGACCAATCTCATGGCCTTGGCATCGCATGGCCTGATGCCTACTACGGCTGTAGGAGGGTAGGCTCTCGTGGCCTCCTTTAGGATATGGGCATCTTCAATTTTCTCATCCAGGGTGAATTCAAACATCCTCTCTGATTGGGGGAGCACGAATGATTTCGGTGAAAGGCATGTGTTGGTGAACCTGAGGTCTGGCCCTTGCCCATCGGCTATGGCCTTAAACCTATAGAAGCCCTGTTCCTTAATGGGCACCAAGACCTCATAGGTCTTTTTCAAGGCCCGCAGGAACCCCCCAAATTCCCTTTTCTTCAAGATCTTATCCGTCATCGGGCAGGTCATCTGATAAACTCATCATAATCGTCCGGTCTATAGGTATCAAGGGGAGGCCTTTCCTCTATGCTCAATCCAGCCTCACAGCCATAGAGATCAAAGACATCCCTATTCAGTCTTCTGGTAAAGAACCTCACCTTAATATCCACCGGACAGGCCTGCTCACAAGCACCACAGTCCGTGCACCGACCGGCACAGTGGTATGCCCTCAGGATATGAAAGGTCATCGTATCGGTGGGATCAACACTCTTTCCCACCCACTGCGGGTCTGACTCATCCACAAAGCAGGTAGGACAGTAACACAGGGGGCAGGCATTCCGGCACGCATAGCACCGCGTGCAGTCCTTGATGAGAGTTGAGGAGAACTCCCACCTCTCATCCCATGCCATTGCCTCTATTTCCCCTACATCATCATAGGGGTCGGGGTCCTTCCTCTCCTCTACCAAATCACCCGCGATGGCATCATAGAGCACCGGATTTCTGTGCATACACCGTATGCAGTTATCCTGCAAGTAATCGGCCTTGTTCAGGGTATGCTCGAAACCCTCTCCCCTGACCGTAATATCCCCATCGGATTCAGCGATCTCCCTGACCTCCTTATCCCCCACAAGGGAACACAGCTTTCGCCTGTCAACCATCCCCTCACAGGGAACCCCGATGATGTAGAGCTGCTCCCTCTTGACCTGGTTCTCTACAATATGTACTGCAATGTTCCTTGAGTCGCACCCCTTGGCGATTATCCCTATCTTTCCCTCTCGCTTGGGGAGATAGGTGGCCAGGTTCATAAAGCAGAAGCTGTCCCAGTATAATTGGTCTGTTTCCGCTGCATCCCTTATCAAGGTCGGCTCTGTCATCATGGGGATCGAGCCCTCTTTAAAGCCGATAATCAGATCCACTGCCTTTTCCTCCAGGATCTTTCTGGCTATAGCCCTTATCTCATCTACATACCTGTTCATTACGCGACCCTCGCCCTCCCCTTAACGAGCTTCTTTGCTGGGCCAACTGCCCTCACCCCTTCAAGTACCTCCGTTGCCACCTCAGCGAACTTCCCCGCCTCCGAGGATGATATCCATGAGAAGTGGACCCTTTCCGGTTCTATTCCGACATGCTCCAGCAGACCCCTTAAAAGGGCGAATTGTCGTCTCGCGTAATAATTACCCTCCAGGTAATGGCACTCTCCCGGGTGTCACCCCGAAACCCATACCCCATCAGACCCATGCATAAAGGCCGATAGGATGAATTTGGGACTCACCCTTGCAGAGCATGGGACCCTGATGGGCCTTATATTTGGAGGGTACTGAATTCGGTTGATCCCCGCTAAATCCGCAGCAGCATAGCTACACCATGCACAAAGAAAGGCCGTGATCCTTGGCTCCCAGTGAACCATTTCTCCCCCCTCAAATACTTCCGATCATGGCCATGACCTGCCCCTCATCAAATCCGTTGAGGTGTATGGCACCTGATCTGCAGGATGCAACACAGAGGCCGCAACCCTTGCACAGCACTGGATTAATCTCTGCCTTTCCCGTCTCATCATTGATTGCAGGTGCCCCAAAAGGACATATGGCTACGCACACGCCGCAGGTGCTGCAATACCGCTGATTCACCGTGGCTACCGTTCCACTGGTACGAATGACCTTCTGTGCAAGCAGTGTCACGGCGCGCGATGCAGCTGCCTGCGCCTGGGTAATGGATTCATCAATGGACTTCGGCGAGTGGGCAAGGCCGCAGAAAAACACACCATCTGTTGCAAAATCAACGGGCCTGAGCTTTACATGGGCCTCCACAAAGAAGCCGTCCTCATTGAGGGGCACCTTGAAGAGCCGGGCCAAGGAAGCCCCATCGGTGGGTACTATTGCAGATGCAAGGACCAGCAGGTCGGGCTCGATCTGTATTTCCCGCTTTAGCGCACAGTCGGTAAAGCTCATCCTGAGCCCCTCATTAACCCCCTCTACCTTTACCCCCCTTTCATGATCGTACCGAATGAAGACTGCGCCCTTTTCCCTGGCCTCTCGGTACAGATTCTCCCTCAACCCATAGGTCCTCATATCCCGGTAGAGGATAAAGACATTCATTGCTGGGTTTATCTCCTTTAAGAGCAGGGCGTTCCTGACTGAGTGTACGCAGCATACCCTGGAGCAGTATGGACGCTCCGGTATCCGGGAGCCCACGCATTGGATGAAGACACAGGTGCCCACATCCCCAAGTCTCCTAGCCTTCTCCATGAATAACCGGTCCAGCTCAAGGGCGCTCAGTACCCGCGGGTCTTGACCATAGAGGTAGTCATCGACCTTGAGCTCTTGTGCACCGGTTGCGATAATGGTAACCCCGTGCTGCAGCTTCCTCTCCTGCCCATCGCAGCTAATGGTGGTGGTGAAGTTCCCCACAAATCCCTCTACCGCCTTGATGTGCACGCTCAGGTAAGGCTCAATATTTTCATCTGATTTGATATCAGCCATGAGGGCCTTGAGGTGCTTCTGGATATCCTCTCCCTTCCATGTCTGATAGAGATTCAGGGCGTTTCCCCCTAACCTGTCGGACTTCTCGATGAGATAGGTCTTATAGCCCTGCTCTGAAAGGTTCTGTGCAGCAGCCATCCCCGCGATGCCACCGCCGANNCCATCCCCGCGATGCCACCCCCGATAACCAGGGCAGCCTGTGTGGTCTCCAGTTCAGTTTCGGGTAATGGCTCGAGCAGGGCCACCTTTTCAGTGGCCATCCTCACGAGATCCTTTGCCTTTTCCGTGGCAGCCTCTGGATTATCAGCGTGGACCCAGGAGCACTGATTCCTGATATTGGCCATCTCGAAGAGGTACTTGTTGATACCTGCATTTCTCACCGTTTCCTGAAACAGGGCCTCATGGGTCTGAGGCGAGCAGGAGCCAACAACGACCCTGTTGAGCTTGTGCTCCTTGATTGCCTTGGTGATAGTCTCCTGGGTATCCTGCGAGCAACTAAAGAGATTCTCCTCCACATATTCAACAAAGGGCAGGCTCCTTGCATACCCGGCAACAGCTGGAACATCCACTACCCCTGCTATATTGGTGCCGCACTGGCATACAAAGATCCCGATCCGTGGCCTCTCACCCTTGATGGCCGTGTCGGGTATCTCCGGAGGGAGCTCCTTTTTCTTGGAACAACTGAATCGGGCCTGTGACAGGAGGGCGCCTGCTTTCCCTGCAGCGGCGCTTGCATCGGTAACCGATGAGGGGATATCCTTGGGGGAGTGGAAACACCCCGCGATAAAGATACCGCGCCTTGACGTCTGGACTGGAGAAAAGCTTTTGGTTTCCGGGAAATTGTAGGGATCGAGATCGACACCTATACTTCGGGCAAGGTCCCCTAATTCGTGGGGCACGGAGAAACCAATGGATAAGACTACCATATCGAACGCCTCTTCAGCCCATTGCCCCCCTTCATCCGTATACCGTATGAGGAGATCTCCAGGACCACTTCTCTCAAGGATGTTCGCAATCTTCGACTTAATGAAGCGAACTCCCTCCTTGTCTTTGGACCGATTATAGTATCGTTCAAAATCCTTACCGGAGGTCCTGATATCAATATAGAATATGGCTGTATCAAGAGGACCCCCTATGTGATCCTTAGCAACCATGGCCTCCTTAATGGCGTGTGTGCAGCAAACTGCCGAGCAAAATGGGCTGGCGCCAGCATGTACGTCCCTTGACCCGACACATTGTATCCATGCAATCTTCTCAGGCTCCCTTCCATCAGAAGGCCTGATTAGTTTTCCCTCAGAAGGACCGGAGGCAGCGAGTATTCGTTCAAATTCCAGGCTGGTCAGGATGTTGGGTGATCCCCTGTATCCATAGGTATCGTGGATAGCTGGATCGAAGGTCTCATAGCCAAGTGCAAGGATAATTGAGCCGACATGGAGGGACAGTTCCTTTTCCTTTTCCTGAAAATTGATGGCTCCACTTGGACAGAACTTCTCGCAGGCCTTGCACCCGCCCTTCTGGAAATAGATACAAGTTTGGGCATCAATGGCGTACTTCAGTGGGACCGCCTGTGGATATTTCACGTATATTGCCTTTCTCTTGTCGAGTCCCTCGTTATATTCATCATCCACCTTTCTTGGGCATTTCTCAGCGCACAATCCACAGGCGATACATCTGGCGAGATCAACGTATCGAGGTGATTGGACGAGTGTAACCTCAAAGTCACCCTCATCACCTCTCACGCTCCTCACCTCTGCAAGGGTCAGTAGCTCAATATTTATGTGCCGGCCGACCTCGACCAGTTTGGGTGAGATAATTCACATGGCACAGTCGTTGGTAGGAAAGGTCTTATCCAGCTTGGACATGACACCGCCTATGGATGAGGATCTCTCAACGAGATACACATAGTAGCCGGAGTCGGCCAGATCCAAGGCGGCCTGCATCCCGCTAATACCTCCACCTACCACCATGACTGATCCAACACTCCTCTTCATTCCCGCTCCCCTGAAACGCGCCTTCGTTATAATTTTGGGCCCCATCTTTGTCAATGAGATTATCGAACCCCATTGAGTTGAGAGGGTAAGCTCCAGAGCAGGGGAGGATCGATGCCGAGGTTGGAAGCTGTGTTGAAGGGGCTTAGGGAAGGAGAGGGCTAAAGAAGGCGGTTCTCCTGACTACATCCTTAGGATGGTATAGTATTGACCGCTCCGGTCGATCTTATCCCCCACCGGGGTGCCACAGAATCGGCAGCGGTATTCGTATTTGTCGCCTTCAGGTAAGACCAGCAGCAGCGACTTAATTACCGGCATGGCCTTGCCGCATTTAGGGCAGTAGAGCTCCGTTGCCTCGAATTCAGAATAACCTGAGGGATCTTGCCTTTTTTCCCTTAGAGGAGAATACCTGAAGGGCCCTGGAGTATCCATAAATGATTTCCTTTTCTCCTCTGTTATGCTAATGATACCTAATTTTACAAACGTCTAAAAAAAATGCAAGCAGGGAATAATAGGTGTCGGTTCCAGTTTCGGCGGAACAGGAACCAACGGGGGGCAGTTTAAAGGAGGAACGAATGAAGATAAAGCACATTGACCACATAGGAATCGCTGTCAAGAGCATTGAGGAAGGAGGAAGATTTTTCACGGATGTCCTTGGGTTAAGACTTGAAAAGGTAGAGACAGTTGCAGAACAAAAGGTCAAGACCGGCTTCTTTCCGATTACTGATAGCGAGGTTGAACTCCTTGAATCCACAGAGCCAGATGGCCCTGTAGCCAAATTCATTGATGCAAGAGGTGAAGGAGTGCACCATATCGCATTTCGGGTGGAAGACATTGACGGCGCCTTGAGGGAATTAAAGGAAAAGGGGGTGCGGTTGATTGATCAGGAACCACGTAAAGGGGCTGGTGGAGCCAGGATCGCGTTTATCCATCCCAAGGAGGCACACGGCGTCTTAGTGGAGCTTTGCGAGAAGTAGAGCTGCATTTTCGCCGCATATCTTTCCTGTGGCATTCCTAGAGAGACCTGCCTCCTCCATCTCTTTGAAATAGCGACCTGGCCTGAGGAGGGGAAAATCGCTTCCGAATAGTATCCTGTCCGGGCCAACGATTGTGGATGCGATAGAGTATATGTCTCTGTCGTAAAGATTGGGTGATGCAGCGGTATCAAACCATGTGTGTTTCAATAACTCCTTCATGTCCCTCTTCATCAAATAGTAAAAGAAGAGCCCCCCTCCCCAGTGGGCAAGGACTATTTTGTTGTCTGGAAAATATCGCAAAAAATCGCTCATCTCTTTCAACGTCATTTTTGTCTTACCAGGGTAGTAATGGCCGACGGGCTCATTGGTATGGAGGAGCACGGGCACATCAAATCTTCGTGCTATTTCAGCTATAGGCGTAAAGGCTTTGAGCGCATCATCGGCTATAGTTGACGTATAGAATGCCAGTTCCCCTATCCCTGAAAGGCCGGATGTGAGGCACCTCTCAAGCTCCTCTTCAGCACCTTCAGCCAAGGGAAAAAAGCTGCAGAACCCTATCAGCCTGTCTTTGTATCTTTCAACTGCATCCATGATATAGTCATTGTTTCTCCTGAAATACTCCTGGCTATGCCATGGGAAGCCGAACACAACGGATCTATCAACTCCCTCCTTATCCATATTCTCGATAAGCTCCTCCACGCCGGAAAGCCTTGATCCAGTGACGCTATAAAGGAGCTTGAATGCCGGTTCATGGTCAAAGAAATCCTCTCTTCTGGCCGTGATCTCAGGGGGGAAGATGTGGGTGTGGAAATCTATTACCATCACAGCATCTGGTACGGATCAACATCGATTATCAGTCTTACCCCAGTCGCACTCAGGATCTGGGCGGAGCACTTGTGTACCTCTTTCAATAACTGGTTAAGGTAGCTTGATCTACGGGATTTTATAAGCATCTGCTGCCGGTATTTCCCCTTGAGCTTTGCCATCGGCGCCTCAACAGGACCGAGTACCTCCACATCCTTTTTACCCCTCGACTGCCTCCTTAAGATATTGAGGATTTTCGCGCCCATCTGCCGAGCAATCTCCTCTGTCCTGGGCCTGTTGTTTCCAAGGAACCGTAGGTTGGCTAATGCTGAAAATGGGGGATAGCTGAGCTGCCTCCTGAGGTTCCTTTCATGTGAGAAAAATCTTCGGTAGTCGTGGTCCCTTGCTGCAGTGATAGCATAGTGGGATGGGTTGAATGTCTGGATGATGACCTTTCCGGGGAAACTTCCCCTCCCGGTCCTGCCTGCTACCTGGGAGAGTAGCTGAAAGGTAGTCTCTCCTGCCCGGAAATCCGGGCAATTCAGGGACAGATCGGCAGAGATCACCCCAACAAGGGTCACTTTGGGAAAATCATGCCCTTTGGTAACCATCTGTGTCCCGACGAGGATATCTGTCTCATACTGGAGAAATCGCCTTAAGACCTGTTGTACCTCACCCTTATGTCTCATAGTATCCCTGTCCATTCTCTGAACCCGTGCACCAGGAAAGGCCTCCCGTAAGATCTCCACCACCCTCTCTGTACCAAATCCATATGGCTTTAGGCCCTCCCTGTTACACGCGGGACATCTACCGGGGGGACGAACCCTAAAGCCGCAGTAATGACACAGCAGATTGTTTCCGGATTTATGGTATGTCAGGCCCACAGCGCAGTTTGGGCACCTGATGGCCTCCCCACAAAACCGACACAGATAGACGGCGCTGAATCCCCTCCTGTTCAAGAAGAGGATAGCCTGTCTTCCCTCAGCCAGGGCCTCTCCAATCTCCCTCCTCAGGGGGGGGCTAATTATGCTATCATCCCGCGCAGCCCCACTCCCCTCAAAACTCGTCATATCCACGACTGTTATATCGGGCGGTTCCCTCTCGAGGATCCGTTTTGGCATGGTCAGGAGGCCATATCTCCCCCTCACACCATTCTGGTAAGACTGTACCGAAGGGGTCCCGGAACCAAGCACAGCAATGGCATTGGTGAGCTTTGCCCTCACGATGGCAGCATCCCTGGCCTGGTAGCAGAATTTCTCCTCCTGTTTATAGGAGGGATCATGCTCCTCATCGACAATAATGAGTCCAAGCCTGGAAAAGGGCGCAAAGAGGGCGGATCTGGCACCTATGACGACATCGGCCTCTCCCCTTGTTATCCTGACCCATTGGTCGTATCTCTCTCCCATGGAAAGACCGCTATGAAGGATGGCGACTTTGTCTCTAAGGCGGGCCTTGAACAGGGAGGCCAGGGAGACGGTCAGGGCAATCTCGGGCACCATTACTATGGATTGCAGTCCCAGGTCCCCTGCAGCCAAGACGGCATGGTAGTAGACCTCTGTCTTGCCACTGCCAGTTACCCCGTGCAGCAGATAGGGAAAAAAGGAGTTCTCCTTGAGCTTTGTCCTTATCATCTCCAGGGCCTGTCCCTGTTTGGAATTCAAAGGTGGAGGGTCGGGGGAAATGAAGAGGTCTTCGCCTGCTATGTCCCGCACGACTGGCCTGAGAGATCTTTTCAGGAGCCCCCTCTTAACCCACTTATCCACGAGATAGCCCCCGTTCTTGAAGGTATTTCTTACCTCACGCAAGGAGACCTCCTTCCTTTTGGTAATCATCTCTAAGAATTGGGGTTCATTCCTCGGTGTCCTTTTGGCCTCAAACAATGATCCGTCCAAAGTAGCGCCCTTCTTAACCGAGATGAAGACCATCTTCAAGAGGCCAACCCTGTCCAGCCACCCCTTAGACGGCATCACCCTGCTACCTGGGATATTCACGTTTAGGCCTGCGGGAAGGGCTGTCTTAATTACCAGGCCAATCGGATAGAGGTAGTAATTGGATAGCCATTCGAAGAATTCAACCATGGTTGGAGGGAAGAGCGGGTAGGGGTCTATAATATCCAGTATATCCTTTAAACCCCTTCTGTCTTCGGGTGGAATAATCCTGAGGACGTATCCGGTTACCTTCCGCTCTGAGAAGGGGACGAGGACCCTCTTGCCCACCTCTACCTTGTCCCAGAGATCACCTGTCACCCTATAGGTGAACGTCCCGCTGACAGGAAGGGCCACAGCTACCTGGATATATGTCCTGTTGGGAGCCTCAGGCATCGGCAGTAGAAGACGTTTAGGATTTGAGAAGGCATTGCCGAAAGATGCACATTTCGGGTCCTATAATATCCCAAGCGCCACCAGAGACAAGGTAAAACTCGCAGTATTTTCGTCTTGGCTTCTTATTCTTGGTCATTCTATGGTGTGTCGCATTTCGTCCTGGGGGCCTGGGATTTCCGGCTCCATCGTATCCAGGTCCAGTGGGCTCACACCAAATTGGGCCTTGATTGCGGCTATATCAAAAAGAGAGGCATCGACAGGTGGGTTTACTTTAATCTCCTTTATGCTGTATTCCTCTACAGTGGCCCCCTTGAATAAATAGGCGATCTTATGGGGATACCAGGTCTGCTCCATGATCTCCCTGTAATCGGAGAAATGGTAACGTGCATTGCCATACTCTAGAAGGAGGGGTAAGAAGAGGTCCTTATCGACAAGAAGCCTGGGGCTCCCCTCTTCCTTTTCCCCAATGAGGTATGCTATTCTCCCCTCAAACCTCGTGAGGGATACCCTTTGGACGTCTACGCCTATGAGTTGAAGTCCTTCCAACAACCGTTTTGGCTTCTGGGCTAAGAGGAGAAAACGGTACAGGAGATCCAGGCTCTCCCCATCATAGGTAATAGCCCCGTTGGTAATCCTCAAGGTCCTCGTGGTCTTATGGATTACGAGGCGTTTGCCAGGCTGCCCTACCATGTCCGACCTATAGAAATAAGGGGACTTCAAATAGACAATCTCCCCAAAAACCGTCTCCTCTTCCTGACTGAGGTCCTTTACCGTAGTATGTTGGATTATATGTAGTGTCGTGACGTTGAGGAATTTCCCGGTCATAAATTCGATAATCTGAGCCGAAGGGAGTATATACGGCAGCCCAATTGACGGTGTCATAACGATAACGATTAAAGCTGTGTACGTCAGGAAGTTTGATGCTCTTGCCATAGCTGCTCCATCTGGATGATTAACTCATTCAACCTCTTTCTCTCTTCCTCGCCTAATACGCAGGCAGGAGGGGATTTAATCCTGATAGGATCGACAAACCTTCCCCTTTTTACCACACTGAAGTCAAGATGAGGACCCGTCGACAGCCCGCATGAACCAACGTAACCGATCACATCCCTCAACAAAGCCCTCCCTCATTCACTTGTGGTTGAAAGACCAGTTTTGCCTTGACTCAATACAGTCGCCGCAGCTTTCCACACGGGGAGCGATCAATTCCCCCGTGGGCGCAACACTGAGGCTAGATCGGGAAAGAATGAGCATGCGTGCATCGACCAATAGAACGGCCGCAGAAAGGAAAGGGAGCCTCTTCGACCTCCAGGCAGACACGGGTTTATTGATCTTCTTGCTCAGCCCTCTTTCCCTCCAAGCCCTTTCCCAGAAGGATACTGTGATTGCTTCTTGGTTGTAATTCATAATTTGATAAAAATAGTTGACATATTAATTTCTTTTTTATATTAAATATAAAAATTACGATATAAATATATTATAATTATAAATAATTTTACCCCTTGAAAGGAGAGTGTATATGGCTGACTACATATATTGCCTGAGGAAGAAGAACAATCCCCGCATACACGTCAGAATATGCCAGGAAAAATGTCCTCTTAACGATCAATGTCCCGAGTTTCTCGCATATCAAGAGAGAGCCAGGAGCCAATCCCTAGTCTCAAACCCGAGACCGATCATACCATCTCTTCTGAGCCCCGTGGCGTCAAAAAATTGAGACACGCCCCTGCGGGCCTCCCACTTCGTTGCCCGCTTCATACCCTCTAATCTGCCCACCGGCCATGGGCAAGAGTGGACATAGGGAGATCAGGTCAAAAACAGTAAAGATTTTCTATTGACAAAA
>JABAOC010001413.1_pt3 | contig 13926 bp, 14 predicted proteins | sample 7062161 | NCBI WGS metagenome assembly JABAOC01 (sample SAMN14538625, study PRJNA623070) | marine sediment metagenome | biome: marine biome [ENVO:00000428]; feature: marine pelagic biome [ENVO:01000023]; material: deep marine sediment [ENVO:00002113] | place: India: Gulf of Khambhat ... | reverse complement strand
CGAGAAATAATAATTGATTTATTAAAAAAGAGAGTGGGTCTATAAGCCGAGTTTTGTATCCCGCCGATAAGGCGAGCGGCGATCATTTATCTTGACCAACCGTTGCCGGTTGGCTCTGCCTTACGGCAAGCGACCTACCCACCGGTAGAGCGGCTGTTAGCCGCTTATACTCGGGCCGAGTGACCGGCTGTTTGGTCTTGCAGGCGGTGGGGTTTGCCCTNNCGCTCTTACCGCACCATTTCACCATTGCCTGTTCCCATGGGGACATCGGCTGTGTATTTTCTGTGGCACTTTCCCGCGGGTCACCCCGGGTGGCTGTTAGCCACCACCGCGCCCTGTCCTGCTCGGACTTTCCTCCGGCTTTAAAAAAACCGGCGACCGCCCGACCCACTCTTTAAATCTAAGCATAATAAATACTCATATAAAAAGCAAGCATGGCACTAGAAAATTCTTTCGAGACTAAGTACTTCAATGGCAAGGTAATGAATGCATAAAACTAACCAAAGCATCAGGTACGAAATTAACTGGTTGACGCATAATGACCCGGATTGATAGGGATTATTTTACAAATGACTGAGTAACTATAAGAGAAAGGCAAAATTACATATATATTGTGTTATAAAATACCCAATTCGGGGCTTTTAAAACTGGGCGGCCAGACTCGGAGGATAAAAAAAGCCATAAAATGCCAAAAACAAAGGTTTTTAGCTTAATATATTGCTTGGAAATTGCAAATATATTGAATTAATGCAATTTCTTAGCCAATATATATGTTGAAAAACATTAAAATTAGCAAAAATTTAAAATTTTTTTATTTTTTTCTTGGCAGTACTGCTTTCCTGCGTTATCTTGGTTATTGCATGGAAATTTTCCTTGATGCTTCCAAATATTAAAGAGTGACCAATGAAAGAAATAAAAAATATAAAAGAAAAGAAGTTTCGACGGGGTCGCATGTCGAAAGAAGAAGTCCTGGAAGGCCAACTTAAAGTTCTGTCAAGACTGTATTCTGATTTTGTATTCAGTTCAACAAGTAGTAGGAAGATTACACTTGAGTATCAGGACTTAGAGAAAATATGGAAAAGGAAGGATAAAAGAACCTTTAATAAAATGTGCAGGGATATATCAGATTTTTGCTCCTTTGTAGATCTTTATGAGCGTGGTATCCAGGTTGATAAAAGCACCTTTTTTCGATCAAATCTTTGCAAGGGCCGCAATGTAAAAGAGAGAATTGCTCATAAACTGGGTGAGCTTATCAGTGAAATATCAGTGAATGGTCTTGCGCTTGGACCAGGCTCGACTGTGTTGATCTGCACCAAAGTTCTTGCCGAGGAGGAGAAGCTGCCCAATGTGATTGTCACTAACAGCCTTGGAGTTTATGATGCGTTAAAAGGATACCAAATAACGGATTTGATTCTTACCGGAGGAGAATACAAAGCTGAGATACATGCCTGTGTTGGAAGAGGTGCTGTAGAAGGATTTCGAAATGCTCGTTGCGAGGTCTCTATCTTGGGAGTTTCTGCTATCAACAATGACGGAGAATTATTAGTTAAATATTATGATGAAACTGACGTATTAAAACAGATGTTGTGGTCTACGAGCAAAAGAATCTTTGTCGTGACCTCTAATGAAAAATTTGTGAGTCGTGATACATTTCCAGTGGCGAGAATCAAAGAATTATTAGAAGAAATTAACAATGTAGAGATCTATATTGTTACTAATTCTTGCAAAGATTTGGAAGATAAGGAGAAACAGCGGCAAGTTAAAGAAGTTGCCAGTACGTTAGAAAAAATCGGAAATGGGAAAAGGTTAAAGATAATCTGGGTTGATGATTAGAGCCATTAGATAAATTCAGGGAGCACTTTGATAAGTGTGACAAAAGTGAGGAGTAATAATTGATTAAGGAGGTTGAAAATGAAGGAATTAGCTGTATTAAAGAAGCGTATTTCTACATGGCCATTCAGTCTCAAAGAAGGTTTAATCGTTAAAAAGATAGGACTCGACGCATTTATGGTAATAATTCGTACTACAAAAGAAGAATCCTCTGTACCGCCGAGTGCAATTATGAGTTTAAATGGCTGTCCAGAAATTACGCTTTTGAAAAGGGTTGCCGTCGAATACTTTAAAGCTACTGATCATAAACCGCTTGAGCAAATACATTTAAATAATTGCAAGTCTTTACTTGAGAGTGCTTATGAAAACACACCAACAGAGTTGCTTGATGTTAAAAGAGAATTGAGATATGCTTTAGATTTGCTGGAAGACTACATAGCTCGTGGCTCATGGTATCATTGCGATGCTGAAGAATTTTTTCTCTGTCACATTGGCAAAGCAATATTGAGTATTATGGAATCGTGAAAAATTTGGCGTGATGTATATATTTTTACGCTGGATACTGTTATTATGTAGTGAACGCAATATACAAACTATTTCTTTCCAATCCGGTTATTTATAAAACCCCCAGATGTGTCAAACGGATATACTGTGAAAAAGACCATTATTCTGCTGCCTTTAATTTTCTCCTTAAGCCGCCCAATTTACTCTTTTTAATAGACTTTCAATTATTTGCGGTCGGTTATTCCCGGCATCAATTACTTTCTAAATAATGTTTTGTTAGATTTTCAACACGTATTCGCGCAGAATGCCCTGTTAAACGTCAGGCTCGATACGATATGCTTGAGCGGGAATCATAATGTACCGGTCTTCAGGTTATGTTGCCGACTTTGGAGATTTCGATGTGATTCTTGAAATGCTTATCATCAGTTTCGGGGAAATCTCTTCTATAGTGGACGCCCCGGCTTTCCCGGCGTTTCTGAGCGGATTGGGCTATAAGTAGAGAGTTCGTGAGCATATTCTGACATTCCCAACCATCCGGTGAGTCGAAGATTTTGTCCATAACATACCTTTGCCAGAATCTTATAATTTCTTGGAACTCTGTAAGCGGCTGGTCTGATCGAGTAATGCCGACATTTCGCCACATAAGGGCTCGAAGCGAGTTTCTCACGTCGTCGGCATCCAGCCGTGTACGGTCCGAATGGGGTATCTGATATTTTATCAGAGGGTGCTTGAGATAGGCGACAGTTTCTTTTTTCTTTTGTGAAACCTCTTGTCCGGCGATTTTTCCGAACACAAGTCCTTCGAGCAGTGAGTTGCTGCCAAGCCGGTTTGCACCGTGCAGCCCGGTAGAGGCGATTTCGCCGCAGGCATAAAGACCTTCGATGCTTGTTTTGGCCGCAAAGTCGGTTTTTACGCCGCCGATCATATAATGGGCACTCGGTCGTACCGGGATCAAGTCGTTGGTGATGTCGATATCGAAACTTTCGAGCAGCTCGTTAATCCAGGGAAATCTTTTTGCAAAATACGCCTTTTCGAAATGACGGACGTCCAGATGGACATGCGTCGATTCGGTTTTTCGCATCTGGGCCAGAATTGCCCGGCTGACGATATCGCGCGGAGCAAGCTCGGCAGCTTCGTGGTAGTCCTTCATAAAATGCCGGCCTTTACTGTCCAGCAGGGTTGCTCCTTCGCCGCGAACTGTTTCAGAAATCAAGGCTCGCGTTGCTCCTGCGATGTAGAGTGTCGTTGGGTGGAACTGGATTAGCTCCAGATCCCGCAACACGGCGCCCGCCCGGTAAGCCATAGCGATGCCGTCGCCGGTTGCGACTTCGGGATTCGTAGTCTCACGATAGAGCCGGCCTGCTCCCCCGGTAGCCAGAATAGTATTTGCGGCCCAGATGATTTGTGTGCCTCTCTGGCGTTCATGGCCAATGATTCCCACGCACATGTTGTCGTCGTTGGTGAGCAAATCGATCGTGAAGAAATTCTCCAGTATTCTTATGTTGGAATTCCGTCTGGCTCGTTCTATCAACACCTCAGCAATCACCCGTCCGGTTTCATCGCCATGAGCGTGAGCGACACGAGGATAACTGTGGCCACCTTCGAGTGTAGCAGCAATACGGTTTTCTTTCAGATCGAACTCGGTGCCCCATTTGAACAGTTGCTCTACAAGTTCCGGCCCCTGGCGGACGACCAGGTCAACGACACCTTTGTCACATATCCCGCAGCCGGTCTTCAGCGTATCGGCGATGTGTGATTCAAATGTGTCTGTTTTATCAAGCACCGAGGCAATACCGCCCTGTGCTTTGAAGGTGTTGCTGTCTTCGACGCTACCCTTGCAGACGATTATTACGCTGCGTCGTTTGGCTGCTTCGAGTGCGGCACGAAGACCCGCAATACCGGCCCCTATCACCAGGCAGTCGGAAAAAAGCTGGTGTGGTGCGGAGATAGAGTTAATATTAACCAGATAGCGTCGGAATTCCGATTTTTCAGCCATAATTTTAATGCTCGATAAAATTTTAGGCTATTCAATTTTAGATTGTTTTCGACTCAGGGTAACCTGGTCTGTGAATACTCTTTCGTCATCAGCGTACTTTAGAACGAATGCCTGAAGCTCTTTTGTTGATCCCGTAAGAACAAGTTTGTCCCCGACGGTAGTATGTTCTAATGCGCTCGGATTTTCCTTAAGCAGTTCTTCCATTTTGGATTCTAACGTTAATCGCAATTTCAACTGGGGTTCTATGGAGTCTATCTTCACGAACGTATGAGCGGGTATTAGGAATAAAGAGTTATATGGCCAGTCCATCTTGTTCGGGTCTTCCGGATTCCAGGGCAATTCGCTTGGAAAAATATCCAGGAAAAGCTTATCCTGTAGTTTCACCAGGTGAGCCACAAACGAGCCTTTCATTCCCTCCTCATCAGTGAAGATCAACTTATACGCATTTTTCGGCTCGTCGATACTCTTGAATTCCCATGTGGTTTTGGAGTCGTTGGAGTCGTTCACCCACGTCCCGTACAGTTTTTTGTCCAACACGACATCTTTTTCTGTATAAAGCGGGTGCAGTGATATTACGGGCACACAGCCGCCTAAAAGGATAGCGAGCATGTAGAATAAAAGCTTTTTTGTATTCATTTTTCGGTCTCCTTTCAATATTGACTATTTTGTTTTGATCCGCTATCTGTGATTCTCATTTTCCATGATCAAAGACCAATTGTCAATTGCAAAAAGAAGTCAAAACCGATAAATTGCAGCGGTTAAAACTTAAATGAGTAATCGGAAGACAATGAAGGATGATGTGTGTTGGATTTGGATTTATTTGGCTGGGTAGTGGTTGCTGTTTGTGCTGTGATGGTTGGAACGACCAAAACCGGGATGCCCGGGCTTGGAATCTTAGTGGTGCCCCTGATGGCGCTGGTTCTCCCAACGCGACAATCGACCGGGATTTTGCTGGGCATTCTGATTCTGGCGGATTTTTTTGCAATCACATACCACCGGCGTAATGCCAGGTGTGGGCACGTGCTGCGTTTGCTTCCAGCAGCTTTTGCCGGGATTGTAGCGGGATACTTCGGCTTGAAGTTCGTCAACGACCAACAACTCAAGCCGATTATTGGGGGAATAGTTCTGGTAATGTTGGTCGTCAATTACTGGCGAATCAGGGCCAAAGGCGANNAAGGCGAAGATGCGCCGGTCCCGACACAATGGTGGTTCGCCGTCGCGCTTGGATTCATGGCGGGCATAACCACGATGATGGCCAACGCCGCCGGGCCGATCATGATTATTTATCTGCTGGCGATGCGGCTTCCCAAAGTCGAATTTGTCGGAACCGGAGTGTGGTTCTTTTTTGTTGTCAACTGGCTTAAGGTGCCGTTCAGTGCTAATCTGGATTTGGTGACGGCGGAATCCGTTAAACTCAATTTGATGATGCTGCCGTTCATCGCCATCGGGGCGGTTGCGGGAATATTTTTTCTAAAACGAATCCCCCAGAAGGCATTTAACGCTATCGTACAGGTTCTGGCCGCCGCGGCAGCTATTAAACTTCTGTTTTAATTGGAAGGCTTCGTAAGTTACGAAACAAAATTGCTTTGCAAAACCTCACATAAAAAGCGATGATTGAAGTCATGCAAGGGCGTCAGAGCAAAGACAAATTTAGTTCCGCCAAAGAACGGATGCTCAGGTGGGATCTGAGGGGGCGTGATATTGTCGATCCTCGCGTATTGGCTGTGATGGCTGAGGTTCCGAGGGAAGAGTTCATCCCGCAGTCGTACCGTTCACAGGCCTATAGCGACGGCCCGCTGCCCATCGGGATGGATCAGACCATTTCCCAGCCGTATATTGTCGCCCTGATGACTCAGGAATTGCAGGTCGACCTGGAATGCGAGGTTCTGGAGATCGGGACCGGCAGCGGATACCAGACTGCTGTTTTGAGTAAGCTGGTAAAAAAGGTCTATACGATAGAACGATTCAGTGAGTTGGCGGATTCGGCCCGGACGGTTTTAGGCAAACTGGGCATTAGCAACGTTGAGTTTTATGTAGGGGACGGCAGTAGCGGCTGGCCGGCGTCGCGATTGCCTTCTTCGGGATGTTTCGACAGGATTATGATTACCGCTGGCGTGCCGAAGATTCCGGAGCCCCTGGCCGGGCAACTTGCCGAGGGCGGCCTGATTGTTGCTCCTGTAGGCGGCAGAGCAGTGCAGGGGCTGGTGGCCTGTGAAAAGAAAGCAGCAAAACTAATAACCCGAGCGATCTGTGACGTCCGATTTGTCAGGTTAATCGGCAAACATGGATTCGAGCGATAGAAAATGGCGGACACGAAGAAAAAGAAATGACAAAGATAAACGAGAAATCACAAACCAGACCTGACTTATCGATGCCGGTCCAATTCCTTAAAGGTGTCGGGCCGGCCAGGGCCAAGACCTTTGCCCAATTGGGGGTCGAGACGGTAGGGGATTTGCTGGAATATTTTCCTCGTGACTGGAATTTTCTGCCGGAGCCAAGCAAGATAGGCCAGATGCAGCCCAATGAAACGGTTACTATTTTTGGCATGATTGAGTCGACTGACTACCAGAGTTATCGGAGACAGCCGCTTTTCGAGGCCTTGATCAGCGACGATACCGGGGTGTGCAGGATTGTGTGGTTTCACGGGGGCTATCTTAGCAATCAACTCGAACCGGGCCAGGTAATCATGGTATCAGGCAAGGTGACTTTGTACAAACATCAGTTACAATTGACCAATCCGAAATTTTTTGTGCTCGACGAAGAACATCCGCAGCCGCCTGAGTATTTCAGCGGCGGAATTTATCCTGCCTGCGAAGGACTGTCCAGCGGGCAAATAAAAATGATCGTTAGCCGTGTGCATGACGCGGTTGATGAGCTTGTGCCGGAATTATACGACGAGCGCTTCTGTAAGCGTGCAAATCTTATCAGTAGAAAGAACGCATTTCGATGGATCCATTTACCGCCGGATGAGGAAAAACTAGCGCAGGCAAAACGCAGGTTGAAGTATGATGAGCTGTTTCTGATGCAGTTGGGATTGGCGCTTCGAAGATACAAGGTTCAGCATTTTTCAAAGGCGGTACCGTGCGGCTGTACTGATAAGATCGACAGCAGAATCCGAAGGCGGTTTCCGTTCCTGCTCACAGAGGACCAAAACGCGTGCATTTCTGAAATTATCGCGGATATGGACAAGTCGGAGCCGATGAATCGACTTTTACAGGGTGACGTAGGCTCTGGAAAAACAGTTGTAGCGCTTTATGCCGCCTTGCTGGCGGTTGCGAACAAGATGCAGGTTGCGATAATGGCCCCGACGGAGATTCTGGCCGGCCAGCATTTTCTCAGTATTGAAAGATACCTCAAGAACAGTAATGTCAAGCGGATATTGATAACGGGAGGGATGACCGGCAAGAAGAGGAATGAAGTTTTGAACGCAATCGGTTCCGGTGAGATTGACATTGTTGTTGGGACTGTGGCGCTGCTGCAGGCCGATATCGAATTTCAGAAGCTGGGCCTGGTTGTGATCGATGAGCAGCACAAGTTCGGCGTTGCGCAGAGGGCGCAGTTACGCAAGCAAACGACGCCGCATTGCCTTGTGATGACGGCCACACCGATACCGCGCACGCTGGCGATGACCGCGTTCGGGGACCTGGATGTCTCTGTGATCAGGCACTCGCCGCCGGGCCGGAGGGCCGTGATCACACGCTGGGTGAGCCGGCATGACAGGCAGAAGGCATACGAATTCATCCGCGAACGGCTCAAAGCGAAGAAACAGGCATATTTTGTCTATCCTCGTATTACCGCAGTTGAACAGGCTTCTGATGTCAAGGCGGCGACCGATGAGTGGGAGCGGCTTTCGAAGAAAGTTTTTCCTGAATTTAATGTTGAGCTTCTGCATGGCCAGATGCCTTCTGCGAAAAAACAGAAGGTAATGTCGGAATTTAGAAAGGGTAAAATTGACTTGTTGGTCTCGACGATTGTCGTTGAGGTTGGCGTTGATGTCCCTAACGCTACAATCATGGTGATAGAAGGGGCCGATCGATTCGGATTGGCACAACTCCATCAGCTCAGGGGGCGAATTGGACGGTCTGATGCCAAATCGTTTTGCTTTTTATTCACCGAGACCGACAATGAAACAGCGAAGAGCAGGCTTGAAATCATGGCCCGAAGCAGTGATGGCTTTGAGATAGCCGAGCATGATTTACGGCTGCGCGGCCCGGGGGAGATGTTCAGCACACGGCAGCACGGCCTGCCCGATTTGAAAATCGCGAATATCGTGGACGATTTCGATTTGCTTGTGATGGCACGAAAGAATGCGTTCGAGATGGTTTCGAACGATCCGATGTTGACGCGGGCTGAGCACAAAAATATCCGTCGGGCGCTGCTGGCCAAGTTTGGGGATGCGATCGGCTTGGCGGATGTCGCCTGAAGGATTTTAAGGTTTTCGATTTGCCATTTCCTGTTTCAGACTTACAATTGTCAGTTGAAACTCGGCTTTCAAAATTGACTTATGCAAATAATTTATAAAAACAAGCCGCTGGAGAGGGTTTTAATCGGTGCCAATGCCTTGGCTGCGGCTGTGGTTGTTGCGTCATTCGTTTTGTTGTTTGGTTTCCATGAGCCTTTGCTTCGGGCCTGGATTTTGTACACGGTTCAGGTGGCTTTGCTCTGTGTATTTGTTGCCGAGAAAGTCGTCCGGATGTTTAATGCCGTCTCAAAGTCCGAATTCTGGCGGGCCAACTGGTTCGAGATTCCGCTTGTGCTTCTTCTTGGAGCCTCTGTCTTCGGGGCCGGGCGCTGGTTTGCCCCTACCAAAGCGGAAGCGGTGGAAGTTCGGCATTTTGCCGTTGGTCTTTATCTTATTGTCCAGGTCATCACAAAACTTTGCAGGACCAGCGTCAATCTGGCGGCATCCGGCAAGAGCCCGACGCGGACTTTGATTGCGAGCTTTCTGGTTTTGATATTTTCCGGAGCGGGGCTGCTCATGCTGCCGGCGGCGTCCGCGGACGGCAAAGAAAGCCTGAGTTTTGTCGATGCCTTGTTTACAGCTACCAGCGGGACCTGTGTCACTGGGCTGATTGTCAAAGATACCGGTCAGGATTTCAGTATGATGGGGCAAATGGTAATCTTGGCACTGATTCAACTCGGCGGCTTGGGGATTGTCGTATTCGGTGCGGTTTTTGCGCTGCTGCTGGGGCAGGCGTTCACCCTCCGGGAATCGGTGGCCATGCAGGATTTGCTCAGCGCCAGAACGATCAGCAGGATTGGCAATATGATAGCTTTTATTTTTGTCAGCACGATTCTGATCGAAGCGGTCGGCGCAGTGAGTCTTTCGGGGATGTGGGCCGGTGACGTTCAGAACGAGTGGTTCTGTAGTATTTTTCATGCCATCAGCGCTTTTTGTAACGCCGGCTTTAGCCTGTTTAGCAACAGCTTTGTCAACTATAACCGGAGCTGGCAGGCGTGCACAGTGATTTGTCCGCTCATAATCCTGGGCGGGCTTGGCTTTAGCGTGCTCTACGATCTGGTGAATATCGCGTCTGACAGAATCAAGCGGTTCTTCAAAAAGGGGTTCTATAAGCAATACAGGTTCTCGATGGAAGCCCCGAAACGGATGCGGCTTCAGACCAAGATCGTTCTTAGCGTCAGCGCCCTTTTAATAGTGCTGGGAGCCCTGGCGATTCTTTTATTTGAGCATTATGCGGCTGGCGCTGGCAGTCAAACCGAAAACACGATTACCAATGCCCTGTTTCAGTCGATTACAGCCAGGACGGCAGGTTTCAACACCGTCGATATTTCCTCAATGTCGCCGTCCAGCAAATTTATTTTGATTCTCCTGATGTTCGTCGGAGGTTCGCCCGGTTCGACTGCAGGCGGAATCAAGACGGTCACACTGGCAGTCATTGTCATGGCGGCGATCGCAGCCCTGCGGAAACGTCAGGAAGTCGAGATGTTCAGGCGCTCGGTTCGGGTGGTTGTTGTCGGCAGGGCGGTTACAGTTACGCTGCTTTTTGTCGCCGTTCTGTTTATTGGCACCCTGGCACTGAGTATTACGGAGAATTCGAACAGCTTTACAATGTCGGATATTATGTTTGAGGCAGCATCCGCACTTGGAACAGTCGGCTTGACGACGGGCATTACGTCTCTTTTGACAACGGCCGGGAAATTGATTATTATTGCTATGATGCTGATTGGCCGGCTGGGACCGCTGACGCTGTTAGCGGCGTTGACCTTTAACTTAAAGCCGGCCCGTTACAATTACCCGCAAGAGGCGGTTATTGTCGGATAATTTCGTCGTGCGTATTGCTTGGTGCGTATCGCGCAAAATTAGAATGCAATACGCAATACGATATACGTAATACGGTATAAGAGGAATAAATTATGAGACGGTTTGCGGTAATAGGATTGGGGCGATTCGGCCAGAAACTGGCCATCGCGCTGGCGATGAGCGGTGCCGAGGTAATCGCTATTGACAAAAACCGGGATGCTATCGAGTTGATTACAGACCAGGTCAGTCACGCCGTTAGGCTCGATAGCACCGATGAAGAGGCACTCAAGTCCCAGGGTGTGGACAAGGTGGATGTTGCGATTATCGGTATCGGACAAGGAGCCGGGGGTTTCGAGTCCGCCATCCTGACAGTTGTGAACCTCCGGCAAATGGGCGTCAAACAAATCTACGCCAGGGCGGAGGATTTGATTGCCGGCGAGGTCTTTTCCAAGGTGGGGGCCACCGAGGTGATTTACCCCGAAATCGAATCAGCCGAGCGATGGGCCTATAAGCTGATTGCACCGCAAATCGGGGAAAAGATAGACTTTGCGGAAGGCTATAGCCTGGCCCGGATAAAGGCACCGGCCAGTTTCAACGGCAAGACGGTTATGGATTTGCAGCTCCGGCAAAAACACAATGTCAATCTGGTCTTAATCAAACGTGGTGAAAACAGCAAACAAACAAAAGCCGAGAAGGGCAAGATTATTAATGTCCCGATGCCCAGCACAGTGGTTTATCAGGGTGATATTCTAATGGTCGCTGGCTCCGACGCCGACCTCGCAAAACTACCGCAAGAATAGAAATTGAGAATACGGAACTTAGAAATCGGCATTCTGTGTTCTATATTCTACATTCTGCGTTTTTCATTTCACTGGACACCCTGATGTTCCAAAATTTGCAGATCATCTTGAACAAGTCCCAATTTTCGTTAATGTTATAGAACGACTTGAGAAATGTCACATCTTCGTCCGGTAAGTCTTGAAAGCGAAGGTAGAATGCCTCTTCGGTCTTTGGTGTGCCTTCGAACCATTTTAACGTGGTCCAGGAGCGCCTGTGACGTTCAAATTGGGGTTGTTTAATCTGGGTTTCAAATCTCATTTTGTCCGCTGTGTCAGTGTTATGATGTGTTTTCATTGATTTGCCCGCTTCCATCCTCATACAGCTTTCCACTTCCTTACAATATTATCCTCCTGATGTTTTTGCTCAAGGTGGCTACTTCTTCTGTGCCCTTGAACAACCTGCAACAAAATGGACATCGGCAAGTACCGGGCATCACTTTAGCGCAATCAGCAGCAGTAGTAGTAGGAGCCATATTGTCTCAGAGAAGGGGGTAAAGCTGTCGGTATATATCAGATTTTTCGATATTCTCTGAGTGCATCGAGGAAGTTTTTCATATCCTGTGGTAGAGATGCTTCGAATTCTATTGTCTTACCGGTTGTCGGGTGTTTGAATTCAAGGCTGAATGCGTGGAGAGCGACGCGACTTAAAATCGGCTCTTGCACTGCTGGTTCGGTATCAGCCAACTGCCAGCGATAGACGAGTTTGCCACCGTACATATCGTCGGCAACGATGGGGTGCTTTATGTATGAAAGGTGGACGCGGATTTGATGGGTTCTACCGGTCTTTGGAGTCAGCTTCAGCAGAGAAAAGCCTCGAAAAGGTTCGAGCACTTCATAGTACGTTACGGCTTCTTTTCTGGAATCTGGGCGAACCGCATATTTTTCCCTGACTCTTGGATGGATGCCCAGGGGAGCTTTGATACGGTCGGCATTCAGTTCCGGTGTGCCATGGACGATTGCCAGGTATGTTTTGTTGACCTGCCGCTGTTCGAATTGTTTTGCGATTTTCCACTGGGCCGAGTCATTTTTTGTGACGACCATAACGCCAGTAGTGTTTTTATCGAGCCTGTGAACGATGCCCGGCCGGAATTCGCCGAGGCCGGTTGATAACTCGTCTGAATGGAACACCAGGGCATTTACAAGAGTTCCGTGTGTGTTTCCACGTGCCGGGTGCACAATCATCCCGGGTTGTTTGTTGAGAACTATCAGTTCTTTGTCTTCGTAAATTATGTCCAGCGGAATATCTTCGGGCGGAATTTCTTTGCTGGGCAACTCAGGCGGGGTAAACTCAATTATGTCACCCGGGCTGAGCTTCTGGCTTTGTTTGGCGATTTTCCCGTTAACCTTGACGGCTCCCTGCTTGATCGCATTTTGGATGAAGCTGACGGCTCAGATTACTGAAACGGCCGTGGAGATATTTATCAAGCCTGCGTTCTCTGATCGAGTGGCCAACGTGAAGTTGTTCTGCCGCGTTGGTGACCTCGGATTTATCATCTGAAATCGGACCTTGTGAATCACTTGTCGGACACATTAGCATCGACGGGTAAATTAGCCTCAGCCGGCATATCAGACTCGGGTAGCATATCGAACTCAAGGGGCCGATAGATATTGAAGGGCGGGATGATATTCGGCAGTTGATCAGTACCGGTCGGTGTTGTCTGTACCGTGGGTGCCGGGGATTTAGGCGCAGGCTTAAAGACAATCTTTTGCTGATAATCGGCCATTGTTTCAAGGCGGCGTTTTGCCCGGATGGTTGCAAGAGTGCTTTCGAAACCGGAATTTCCCGCGATATCCTGATATATCTGCCGTGCCTGCTCGAAATTGCCAAGTTCTTCCTCGCAAAGACCCATACCGAATTTTGCCGTTGCAGCCAATGAAGGATTCGTTGAGCATTTCTCGAGCGCTTCGGCGTAACTGGCTTTTGCTAGATTGGTCTGGTTTATTAAATACTGCTCTTCGACATTTCCATAGTGCAGTTCCGCTCGCAGGGCTTCTGCCCGTTTAATAAGTGCCAGAGCTGCCATTCGCTTGTTACTTGTATTTTGGGCGAAGGTCTGGAGGCTGTTTGCCGGCTGGAGAAGTACAAACGACCAGTCTCTTCCCTGGGACTGCTGGCCCTGAAGGATTTGCATTTTGCCGCCTGATATCTGATTAAGCAGTTTTGTAAATTCGGTCTGTTCTCGCACCAGTAGTACATTTTTGCTGTATAGCCTCCAACCATATAGGACTCCGGCCACAGCCACTACGACTACTACAATGATGATCGTTACAAGGTTTTCTTTTATCCATTCTGGCAAATTGCGAAGCCATTCGGCTAATTCATTGGTTTTCAGTTCATGCCGATGATCGGATTTCATTTCTTTCTCCGTTATTTCGTATTGCGTATATGGTATTGTGTCGTGCGCGACTGTTCTACGCAATACGCATCACGCACGACGAACGACAGGCTTAATTGTAGCAGGATTTGTTTTATCTTGCAATAACCATCTTTTCCG
>JABAOC010007875.1_pt1 | contig 13930 bp, 10 predicted proteins | sample 7062161 | NCBI WGS metagenome assembly JABAOC01 (sample SAMN14538625, study PRJNA623070) | marine sediment metagenome | biome: marine biome [ENVO:00000428]; feature: marine pelagic biome [ENVO:01000023]; material: deep marine sediment [ENVO:00002113] | place: India: Gulf of Khambhat ... | reverse complement strand
GGAAGCGAAAGGATAAGGGTTTTCGCTCATCAAAAATAGAATTTACCATATAATGAACAGGTAATGGAAATACACCCTATAAAACTCCGGGAACTCCAGGCATACCTTCGTGGGTCATCGGCTGCCGTACTATCTATGGACATTCTGAAAAAACAAAGGCAGTTTCGGCTTGACCATCTTTAACGGATGTATTACTCACTTGATGAATATTCATGCCCTGGATAATGCCGATGAAGGCATGCTGATGAGACACCCACAAGAGTATGCGATCTTGGGACTTTTGATGAGAGGGAATAGGCATGGTTATGAAATTCACCGCGATTTCTGCTCGGGCCTGGGGCAATTGTGGTATGCCGGAATGAGTCAGATCTATGCCCTCCTCAAGCGCTTAGAGGTGACGGGAAAAGTGACGTGTAAGGTTGAGACTCAGGACAATCGTCCCGCCAAGAAGGTTTACTCAATTACCCCTGAAGGACGCGAGGAGTTCCTCTCGTGGTTTCATGCACCGGTCCAAGAGGTTCGCAATCTGCGGCTTTATTTCTTAGCCAAGCTCTTTTTCATAAAGGAATTGAAACTTCCAGACATCAGTGAGGTGATCGCAAGACAGATCGAAGTGTGCCAGAGACAGTTGGAGCGCATAAAACAACAGGATAAGCTCTGCCGCGATGAATTTGACCACCTGGTATTCCAATTCCGAATCTGCCAGATCGAGGCAATTCTCAAGTGGCTTCACGACTGTGAGAAATACCTCTCCCTTTGATCAGAGGGAGGCCAGATGAAAAAGATCTTACTCTATTCATTTATCGTTGCTTTCTCTATTACCTCTGCTGGCCATCTGATGGCCGCTCAAACGCGGATAGCCGCCTTTTGCGGTGCCGCCAGCAAGCCGGCTATGGAAGAGGCAGCCAGGGTGTTTGAGAGGAGAACAGGGATAAAGATTGATCTTTGCTTTAGTGGTTCGGGAATTATGCTCTCACAGATGAAGATGTCGCGTCGAGGGGATTTGTATATCCCCGGTACACCCGACTACATGGTCAAGGCCGAGAGGGAAGGCGTGGTTGACCCTGAGACGGCCAAAATTATCGCCTATCTCGTTCCAGCCATTGATGTCCGACACGGCAATCCCAAGGAAATCCGAACCCTCTCCGACCTGGCCAGGCCGGGGATCAGGGTGGGCATTGGAAATCCCGAGGCAGTGTGCGTGGGCCTATATGCCGTGGAGCTACTCGAGCAAAATGGGCTCTTAAAACAGGTGCAGAGAAATATCGTCACCCATGCCCCAAGTTGCTCAGCCACTGCATCCCTTTTGCTCATGGGGAAGGTAGATGCGATTATAGGATGGAGGGTCTTCTCGAAATGGAAGCCCGACAAGATCGATGCTATCCTCCTCAGGCCAGATGAGGTGCCCAGGCTGGCCTATATTCCAGCCGCTATATCCACCTACTGCCAGGATGCGGAGAGTGCACAAAGGTTCATAGATTTCCTCACCTCACTGGAAGGCCAAAGGATCTTTGCCACGTGGGGATATGTAGTTACGGAACAAGAGGTGAAGGAGTTCGCCCCCAAAGCTCAAATTGGGGGAGAGTACAGGCTTCCTCAGGACTACCGACCCTCGGTGGGAAGATAAGAGTTCATTTGAAAAGTGAGAAGATCGGGAATGGCCTCATTTCACACGCGAAGCGGAATAACGGGTGAGAGGACATTTAAGGCAGCTACCATAAGCGCTCTCGTCCTCCTAACCCTGTTCTTTACCGGCATTGTGGCCTCCATGGTAGCCTATACGGATTGGAATACCATGTTCTCCACACTCATGTCCCAGGAGATCCTCTTTGCCATTAAACTGAGCCTCATCACCGCTACCATAGCCACCATAATTTCCATTTCCATCTCCGTTCCCGTAGCCTATGCCATCTCCCAAACCCAATTCCCAGGAAAAGATATCATTGATACTATACTCGACCTGCCCATAGTCATCTCCCCCATCGCCCTGGGGGCAGCCCTGCTGGTCTTCTTCAATACCCCTGTGGGGGCCGCGATAGAGAACAAGGTCTTGAGATTCGTCTTTGAAGTACCCGGCATCATCCTCGCCCAGTTCACCGTAATTAGCGCCCTATCGGTTAGGTTGCTGAAGTCCACCTTTGACGCTATTGACCTCAGATATGAGCAGGTGGGGAGGACATTGGGGTGCAGTAAACTGAAGGTATTTTTCAGGGTAACCTTACCATTGGCCAGGGATGGTTTGATCGCCTCCAGTATTTTGACCTGGGCCAGGGCTGTGGGGGAATTCGGAGCCACCGTAACCCTGGCCGGGGCCACCGGCATGAAGACCGAGACTTTGCCTATCGCCATATTCTTGAGCCTGGCTACCGCTGATGTGGAAAAGGCGGTAGCACTAATCTTCATCCTCATCACGATCGCTGCAGTGACCTTGATCGCCCTCAGGAAGATCGGTGGTAAGAGGTATAAAATATGATCGAGACGAAAAATCTTTCAGTGCATATAGGCGATTTCTCTTTAAGGGATATGAACCTTAGCGTTAAGGACAGAGAGTACTTCGTCATCTTAGGGCCAACAGGAGCGGGAAAAACCCTACTTCTTGAATGTCTTGCTGGACTATTCCGTCTCGAGAGGGGAGAGCTATGGGTAGACGGAAATAATGTCACATCTTTACCGCCGGAAAAAAGGCAGATAGGTTATGTACCCCAGGATTATGCCCTGTTTCCTTTTTTGAATGTAGTAAAAAACATAGCATTTGGATTAAGAGAAAAAGATGCTCAGCGGAACGAAAAGGAAAAAAAAGTGAAGGCCTTGGCCAATTTATTAGGGGTATCTCATTTGCTGTACCGGGATGTACGGAGCTTAAGCGGGGGAGAAAAACAGCGGGTAGCCCTAGCCAGGGCCCTTGCTACCTCCCCAAAAATCTTACTTTTAGACGAACCATTAGGCAGTTTAGATGTCAGGACCTCCAAACATCTGAGGCTCGAGTTAAGGCGGTTTCATGAACAACTCGAGATTACCACCATACATGTAACCCACAATCTAATGGAGGCAGAGGAAATAGCTGATAGAATGGCCGTTCTCAATATGGGTAAACTGGAGCAAGTCGGCACTCCGGAGGAGGTTTTCTTTTACCCCCAGAGTGAGATAGTCTCTGATTTAATCGGGACACCAAACATCTTGAACTGCGACCATTGCCGCATATTAGGACATGGATTAATGGAGGCTGTTTGCGGAGGGATTACTATAGTCCTTCCCTATCAAGACGAAGCGGTTAGGAAAATTGCCCTCTTCCCCAGAGATGTCTATGTATCTACATTTAGACCGCCGGGACCGGACGTAAACCGCTTTAGGGGAATTGTTACGGAGATTAAGCCTTTCTCCTCCTTGATAAAACTGATGGTCAGGGTTGGTGAAAATAGCCTAATGACTGAATTACCCAAGGACATATTTGAAGATATGGGCATAAAGGTGGGCCAAGAGGTCTTTTTGATACTAAAATTGAGAAGGTTAAAAGTCCTTTAAGGGATGCTGCTCATTTGCATTCCTTGCCCTCACGCCGAGCTCTCTCCAGGCCTATCTTCTCGTTTAGTTGCATCGGTGCCTGCGAGGCCGATCCTCAATCTGAACTCCCTGATGGCACAGTAAAGGACTGGAACTACTAGGATTGTTACCACATTGATAACCATCCCCCCAAAGGAGGGAATCGCCATAGGAACCATTATGTCAGAACCTCGCCCGGTCGAGGTCAGGACTGGAATCAGCGCAAGTATCGTCGTAGCCGTAGCCATCAGACACGGCCTTACCCGCCGCTTGCCAGCCTCGATGGTTGCCGCACGGATATCCGGCACCGATATAGGCCTTCTTCTTGAAAAGGTTTGATCCAGATAGGTGGCCATAACGATACCGTTCTCGGCAGCGATGCCAAATAGCGCAAGAAATCCCACCCACACGGCAACACTCAAGTTAAAGGGTCGAACCTGGAAGAGTTCTCGCATGTTGATCCCGAAGAAGGAAAAGTCGAGAAACCATGGCTCGCCGTAGAGCCAGATCATGATGAAGCCACCGGCCCAGGATACCAGGATACCGGAGAAGACCAAAGTTGTGGTGGATACCGAATTGAACTGGAGGAATATGATCACGAATATGATGAAGAGCGCAAGCGGCAGGACTACCATAAGTCTCCTCTCGGAGCGAACCTGGTTTTCGTAGCTCCCGGCAAAGGTGAAGCTTGCCCCGGGTGGAAGCTGAAGCTCGCCACTCTTCACTTTGCCATGGAGGTAGTCCCGAGCCTGCTCAACCACATCGACCTCAGCATAGCCGGGCTTCATATCAAAAATAACGTATCCTATAAGGAAGGTATCCTCGCTTTTTATCACTTGCGGTCCCCGGACATAGTTGATCTTGGCAAGCTGGGTGATGGGTATCTGCGTTCCGTCAGGGGAGGGGACAAGTATCCTTCCCAGATCATCGATGTTGTCGCGCAGTTCACGTAGATACCTGACTCGAACGGGATATCGCTCCCGCCCCTCCACGGTGGTGGTGATACGCTTCCCACCGATAGCCACCTCGATCAGATTTTGAACGTCTTTGATCTTGACGCCATAACGCGCGATAGCACGCCTGTCTATATCGATCTCCAGATAGGGCTTTGCAACAATGCGGTCAGCAACGACAGTGGATGGTTCCACTGACGGTACCTCTTTGAGATACCGCTCGATTTGAAGGCCGACTTCCTCGATGCTCTCAAGGTCTGGCCCCTTCACCTTAACCCCCATTGGTGCTCGCATTCCGCTTTGGAGCATGACAATCCGCGCTGCTATAGGCTGCAGCTTCGGAGCAGAAGTCGTTCCGGGAATCTCAGCAGCTTTGAGGATAGCGTTCCAGATGTCATCTGGCCTTCGAATACCCTCCCATGCCTTTCGACCGTTGTTCAGATCTGGGTCTAGAGGGGAACGCCATAACCTGAAAGGTTTTCCATCAGGATCAGGTATAAGGCGGCCGGTGTCGTTGCGGATGAAGCGTCCCCTAACTACGTATGGCTCACCATCTGGTCCGGGGAGGGGCGTACCGTCTTGGTTACGAAAAAAGTCTGTTTCCTCAGGCGAGAAACGAAAGGTGAGGCGCTTCCCGCTCCGATCGACGACATACTCAGGCCTATAATTTATGACCGTCTCAATCATAGAGATGGGTGCCGGGTCAAGGGGAGACTCGACTCGCCCGATCTTCCCTACCACCGATTCGACCTCAGGTATATTCCGTATTGCCATATCCTGCTTTTGAAGGACATCCGCCGCCTCGCCTATTGAGGCGTGCGGCATTGTGGTTGGCATAAATAGGTAAGATCCCTCGTCAAGGGGGGGCATGAATTCCTTGCCTAACCCAGGGAACTTGTGTGCAACATATGAAACTTGAGCCGTGCCTTTAACCCGATTCGGCAACCAACTGAAAAACGGATCGAATCCAATCCAGATCATGAAACCAAGGAAAGTGATCAAAGCGGGAACAGAGAGAAAGAGGGCCTTGTGGTCTAAGCACCACCGTAATATAGGCTCGTAGGCACGCATGAAAAGCTGGAAAAGGAGCAGCACTCCACCAAGAAGTACCGCAACGAACCCGAAATTGCGACCAATACCTTTTTCAGGACCAAGGGGGAGCCAGTGGTAAGATAGCACGAGTGCCACCACCAAGACGGCCAGACCAGTTGCCACCCAGGGCATCCATCGCCTCACAAGCCCAGGCATCCATTCCTCGGCCAAATGGTACAGACCGATAAGCGCAATCAGTACACCTGCCCACCAGATCACGGTCAGCGCCATGATTATACCGATTAGGACCAGGATCCCGTGAAAAATGCGGCGCAGCTTCAGGCCCGGAATCCTGCCTGTAAACAGAATGTGAGCGGCGGGGGGAATGACTGTGAGCGCCACGATAACGGAGGCAAAGAGAGCGAAAGTCTTTGTGAAGGCGAGGGGCTTGAAGAGCTTTCCCTCCGCCGCCTCCATAGTGAAGACGGGCAGGAAGCTTATGATCGTGGTTGATATCGCAGTTAAGACAGCGTGACCTACCTCCCTGCAGGCGCGGAAAACCACTTCAAGGCGATCCTCTTTTGGGTCTGCCATGTCCAGGTGCTTGAGGATATTTTCACAGACAACGATCCCCATATCCACCATGGTCCCAATGGCGATGGCGATACCGGACAACGCCACAATGTTGGCATCCACCCCGAAGGCTTTCATGGCTATAAAGCACATGAGTACGGCGAGCGGAAGCAAGCCGGATATGAGCACGGAACTCTTCAGGTGCATTACCATGATGATGACTACTATCACAGTCACCAGTATCTCATCTGTCAACGCTGTGTTCAGCGTCCCCAGAGTCTCATAGATCAGGCCGGTTCGATCATAGAACGGCACGATCTTTACTTGGCTTACGGTGCCGTTGGGAAGAACCTTTTTAGGGAGACCGGGTGAGATTTCCTCGATCTTCTTCTTCACATTCTTGATCGTGGCTAGGGGGTTTTCCCCGTATCGAACGACGACGACTCCGCCGACTACTTCGGCTCCCTCTTTGTCGAGGGCACCTCGCCTGAGTGCCGGTCCAACGGTCACTTTAGCGACATCTTTCACGTAGATGGGAACGTTGTCGCTGACCTTGACAACGGCATATTCAAGATCCCTCAAGCTCTTGACAAACCCGAGTCCTCGAATGACGTACTCAACCTTGTTTACCTCGATGGTGCGTGCCCCTACATCTATGTTGCTCATCTTGACTGCCGCGAATACCTGATCAAGCTTTACCTTGTGAGCCCGCATGGTGTCAGGATCGACGTCGATCTGATACTCCTTTACAAAACCCCCAACAGAGGCAACCTCGCTCACACCATCAGCGGAAAGTAGGGCATAGCGGACGTACCAATCCTGGATGGTCCTGAGTTCGTGCAGATCCCAGCCGCCTGTGGGATGCCCTTCCTCATCGTGTCCCTCCAGCGTGTACCAGAAGATCTGACCGAGGGCTGTAGCATCCGGTCCCAGGGTAGGTTGCACCCCTTCGGGAAGCGTGCCCGCCGGCAGGCTGTTCAGTTTCTCAAGCACACGCGATCGTGACCAGTAAAAGTCCACGTCGTCCTTAAAGATCACATATATGGTTGAAAACCCGAACATGGAGTAGCTGCGAATTGTCTTCACCCCTGGGACACCGAGGAGCGAAACGGTTAGTGGGTAGGTGATCTGATCTTCCATATCCTGCGGGGAACGGCCCATCCATTCACTGAAAACGATCTGCTGATTCTCCCCAATATCGGGAATAGCATCTACGGGAACCGGACTCCGAGGCAGTCGTCCTAGGTCCCAGTCAAAGGGTGCCACCATGATACCCCAACTAAGAGACAAGAGAACAATCAGAAAAACGATGACTTTTTTCTCTAAACAGAACCGGATGAGCCTATCAATCCATGAGGAAGTGGTCGGCTTGTCGGTTTTTTCATCCATGGTGTGTGCTCCAAAATGCTCCTTCACCTAACTGGAGGAAACTGTCTCAATAATCGGTTCCATGACTATTTACCCTTAAGCTGCCGCCTGACCTCGCCGCATTTGGCCATGACCGCACCAAAATAAGGGTTGCGGATGTCCGTGTCCTTTTGAAGCCAAGTAGCGCCCTTGTCCTCCAAGGCCATCGGGCAGGAGAGCTCGAAAATGGGGCCTTCCGTTTTGACTCCAAGGCTCGCCACGGCCTGGGCCATGCCGACGGAAAGCGGTTCGAATCCGTTTCGCATGTGCGTGATATCTTCAGCTTCAAGGATTTTACCAAGCCCGGTGCTGAGGAGTTCAAGGGCCTCCATCCAGATCATGTGGGCCTCGTCACCCAGCAGTTGCATGTCCACCCCCTTAACTGTTTGGTCGAGTTTCCTGCCCTCCCTTTTTGCGGATTGAATATCATCTCGAGCCAGGGCCTCATGAAGGGCAAGATACAGGTCGAGGACTTTTCCGAGCTCTTGTTTGAACTGTGCTGGCACACCGCTGGCCTGCTTCATAGCGTAAGTCGCGTGTTCAATGGGAAAGGAGTCTTTGAGACGATCAAAATGTTCGGCGAGGATCGCAAGTAAACGGACAGCCTCTTCTGGCGTCTCGGATTCCGAGCCAAGGATTGCATCGTTGCCTAGTAACATTACCAATTCCCTCCATATCAGCGCGGGCCGTCCGGTAAGGGACCTAGCACCAGGGGCGTGAAGCGTCCGGTGAAATGCCTTGTAACCTTCCCTGGATTTCTTGAGGTCTCGGGTATCTACAGATTCTTTGAGTTCATTAAAAGAGGTCTCCAGATGATGGAGCTGGGAAATCATAGCCCCTGGAACCTGGAAGGCCGATTTTGTGGCACTGGCCTTTGGTGAGCCGTGCCCATGCTGGTTTCCACCACCCGCTGCCCCGCCTTGCTGGTTCATCATGCTGGGTTTCGCCATTATCTGAACAGCGCTGTCGATCTTGAAGTTGCCGTTCGTAACGACAAGCTCGCCTTCGGAAAGGCCGCCTTTCACGATGTAGTAGTCGCCTGCCCTCGGGCCGAGCACGATTTCTCTTCCCTCATAGGTGCCCTGTCTTCCGGGCACCTCCACATAAACGATTGCTCGCTTACCGGTGATCAGCGGTGCCGAAGCTGGGATAACAAGCGGTTCCTCCCCGCCTGTGGCCTTCATCCAGTTAATGGCTCTCACGAACATGCCGGGCTTGAGTTTCCCTGCACGATTAGGGACATTGACCCTCACCCTGACGGTGCGCGTTCTTTCATTGACCACCGGATCGATATACACCACCTTGCCCTTGAAAATCTCGCCAGGATGGGCCTCGCACTGAAAATCCACACGGTGCCCGAGCTCGATCCAGGGCAGGTCCGATTCATAGGCGTCCAACACGACCCAGACCTGGGACAGGTCCGCAATGGTATAGATGCGGGTCCCGGTCTTAACGTACATACCCTCCACTACATCCTTTTGGACGACAATGCCGCTCATGGGCGCATAGAGGGTAATGTGGTCTGAGGGTGTTCCCCTTTTGATGACGGCTTCTACTTGGTTTTTTGAAAGCCCCAGCAGGCGCAACTTCTCCCTGGCCGCCTGCTCGGTCCGTTTCGCGGTTTCTCTGATGCGCTTCAAACCGCTCTCTTCAAGGTCTTTGATGGCCTTTATGGCCTGGATGAGCTCGGCCTGGGCCGTAAACAATTCCGGGCTGTAAATGGAGGCCATGGGCTGACCTTTTTTGACAAGGCTTCCGGTATAATCTACATAGAGCTTATCAATCCGCCCTCCCATCCAGGCAGTGATGGACCCCAGCTTTGTCTCGTCATAATCTACCTTTCCGACCAACCGGGTCTCAACGCTCACTGACCTGCGTTCCACCGGGTGGGTCATGACCTCGGCGAGTTTCCGAGCCTGGGGAGATAAGGTGATCTGCCGCAGGCTAACGGCTTCGACATCCCCAGAAGCGCCGTCTTTTTTTACCGGAATCAGATCCATGAAGCACATGGGGCATTTGCCCGGCTTGGGCAGTTGAATCTGAGGATGCATGGAACAAGTCCAGATAACGTCAGTTTTTCCACCTTCTTCAACGTACCCCTTTCCGTAGGACACCTGGACCGGATTGGGAGTTTCTTTTTCCCTTCCCCCAAGAAGGTAACCGAGGGCAAAGACTCCTATGGCTATTGCCAAAAGCCCTATTTTCAATGCCGACTTACCGACTTTTCTTTGAGTCGTTGTCATAGGTGTTTCTCCTAGCTGTTTTTGTCTTTTCAGATCCCCCTTGAAGAGCGGTTATCTAGTAGGTTAATTGGATTTAGGGACCTCTTCCAGGACCACGCCCTCATCCTGGAGCTTTTTCATGTACTTGTCCGGGTCTTTCTTGAATTCCTCCGGGCAGGAGGGGCAACAGAAATAGATGCGCTTCCCCTCATAATCGACGTATAGTTCTTTGTTGATCTTGTATCCCATCACCGGACATTTCTCCTGTTTGGTCTCTTTCGCGAAAGAAAAGTTGGTGCTCGCTGCAATAAACGAGAAAAGGACCATGAGCAGAAGAATAACTCTTGCTGAATTTTTCATTTCTTCATACCTCCTTAAAATGGTTTAGAGTTCGATGAATTTTGATCCTAAAGCTGTTTCACCGATCCCGAATGGGTGACTTCGGCATCAGCGAGCCGTGAACCTTGCAGGGAATCTCCTTCCCCATGAGCATCTCCAATTTCGCAAAACTCTGTGCCTGGTCAGCGACGGCTCGTATGTACGAGAGCTCGAATTCCAGGAGGGTTTTTTCGGCGTCGATCAGATCCAGAGAGCTCCGGACCCCCGTCTGAAACGCCTCGAGCGTGACGCCCAAGGACTGGTCTGCCTTAGGGATGAGGGTGTCCCGATACAGGTCGATCTTCCGATGGCCGTCGCGATATTTGTATAACGCTAGCTGCAGATCTGAGAGGAGCTTTTGTCTAGTGCCGGTCCTATTCCTTATAGCCGAAAGTCTCCTGACCGTAGCTTCCCGGACTGCGGCGCGTCGCTTGCCCAGCCAAAGGGGAATATTGATCGAGACTGAGGCGATAACAGGATCCTCCCCACTATCTGGTGTCATGGGGTTGAGGGCCGGGTCGGTGACGATAGTCTCCAGACCGAAAGTGACGTCCGGGAGGAATTCCTTTTGGGCCAGATCAATGCCAGCCTTCTCCTTGGCTTCGAGATACTCATATCTCTTAATCTGGGGATTGTACTCAGGAAGTTGTTCAAAGAGCTCTTCATCGGTCAGGCTGATGAGCATGACAGGGATATCAGGCGGCCAGGGGAGCTCGGTGTCAACCGGCATGTTCATGGCAGCATTGAGTCTGGCCATGATCGGCTTTCTGAGGTCCATCAACGTCCTCAGCCGGTCCTCCAGCTTTCCAAGTTCGACCTGGGTCCTTAAGACGTCAGCATACGGTATCGCCCCGGCAGAATATCTCGCCCTGGCCACATTTTCCAGATAGCCCAAGAGTCCTATGTTCTCTCTGGTGATCTCGATGGCCTTGGCCAGATAAGCGTACTCATAGTAAGCGTCCCTAACCTCGTAAAAGATCTTGAGCTTAATCGCATCATACTGGGCCCTGGCTGCATTTGCCTCCTGCATCGCCATGTCTCCTTTCAGGTTTAATTTGTCGAACCAGGGAAAAGTCTGAGCGATGCCTAATCTTGCGCGTTGAGGGCCTGTTCTGGTCTCAATTGATCGAATGAAGTAACCGAAAGTGAACCTTGGGTCCGGCAGGGCCTTTACTTGAGACACTTTTTCAAGGGCTGCTTTCCAGCGATAAAAAGCGGCTTCAAGCTCGGGGTTTTTGAGAGCCGCTTGAGCCAGGTATTCTGAAAGGGTTACCAGTGCTTCGTGCTCGACGTCTCCTTGGTTCTGCAAAGATGTTTCGGCCGAATAGACATTGTTTTGCAGCTCGGCCGTAAGGTCCTCGGCCCAAACATCCCCTGAAAAGACAAAAGAAAGGAAGCAAGTAGCAGCGAGAAAACCAAGGCTTCCTGTCAAGAGAATTACCCCATATCCCACATGTCGTTTCCAACAGTTGCAAAAAGGAATTTTGTGAGTTCTCGCCCTCTCCATTTGCATACACTCTATCTTTGACTACCCAATATTTAGGCTGCGCTAATCTCTTTTAGTACCACAGTGTGGTAGCAAATTATAACACAAAATAATACTTCTCTTTCTTATGTCAAGCTATTTTTTATTTTTTAGGTATTCCTGGGCCTATTTATAGCCATAGATATTCCCAGAATAGCAACACCTCCATTACTAGCCATTGTGAAAATGGGGATAGATTAAAGCCGGAGTTATTAGAATCCATCTATGGAGAAGGAGAAATGGCGGATGCCACGGCTCACATGACATAGGAAGCTAGAATGTCTTGGCCCCGGGTCTTTCTAGATCTGGAACTATATAACGCTCTGCTTGTGCATTTTCTGCCCTCGCCTTTATGAGCTGGGCTATGATACTGATAGCGATCTCCGCGGGGGTTTCCGAATGGATACCAAGCCCAATGGGCGCGTAGACCCGATCGAGAAGCTCCTTTTTTATACCCTTATCTATCAGGCTCCTGTAAAGGAGAGCGATCTTCCGTTTGCTTCCGATCATACCAATATATCCCGCAGTGCTCTGCACTGCCTGTTCGAGGACTTCTCCATCGTAGAGGTGTCCTCGCGTCACTATCACCACATAGGATTGAGGATTGATCTGTAGTTTATCGAATACCCCTTCAAAGGGCTCAACGAGGACCTCATCTGCTTCTGGAAAGCGTTCTGGATTAGCGAAGATGGGCCTGTCATCGATGACAACGACCCTAAAATCTGCCATTTTTCCAAGGGGCGAAAGGGCTAGGCCAATATGTCCAGCACCAAATATGTATAATGTTGGATCGGCCTTAATCGGCTCCAGCAGGATCGCAATGGACTGACCGTTTGTCTCAAAGGAATGAAGCGTTAAGGCTTTGGGGGAATTCTCTTCACACCAGCGCCTTATCTGGCCTTCAAACACCTCACCTTCTGATAGGAGTCCCCACTTTTCACCCCTTCCAAAGAGGACCTTGGACCCTTGAGGCGAGATTGTAGCGCCTCCCCTGGAGACAACCGAGGCAAGGATCCCGCTAGCCCCTTGCTCCCTCATCTCTCTTACCCTCTGATAAATATCAAGCTGGCTGCCCTGTCCACTCTGAAGCGGCTCTACAAGAACAGTGACCGTCCCTCCGCAGATCAGCCCCTCCATATCCTCGTAGTCAAGCTTAAACCTCATCAAAGCGCTTCTCGAATGGTCTATCGAGTCCATTGCTCCCTGCCATACTTCTGCCTCAAGGCATCCTCCCCCGACAGATCCGGTGGTAGGACAGCCCTTTGGGACAAGGAACTTTGCGCCCACCCCTCTTGGAGAGGACCCCCTTGTCTCGATAACGGTAGCCAGAGCTGCTGGAGTACCCGACTTTAACACCCTTACGATCTCTGAATAGATGTCCTCCATCCCTCTAACCTTCCTATGAATACTCCATCGATGGGTCTGGTTATTTGGAGAGCGGTGTACTACCACTTAAACTGAAGGCTGTCGCCGACCTCTTTGATAAACACCGCTTGCTGCTTGGTGAGTCTGTCGCCTATCACCGTTGCGACCTTCTGCATGAGGAGGAACCCGATGTGGTTATTTTTCTCACATAGACACAGCAGCTCAACCCCTCCCATCCTGATAGCTCTGGACTTCCCAGTGCTATAACAGGAGAGAGTAGTTTTATGGGGCCGGATTAAGGCAGACCAGCCAAAACACTCTCCTGGCCCTAGGGTGGTCACCGTCATCTCCTTTGAGGTCTCGCGGTAGGGCAGCTCAAATCTAAGATCCACGGTTCCGTCCTCCAAGATAAAGAGATAATCCGCGCTTTGCCCCTCGGTGAACATTCTGTCACCATCGTTAAAAGTGACCTCCTCGCATAGCTCTGCCACCTCCGCTAACTCCTCCTGACCAAATCCCTTGAACATTTCTATCGAGGCGATTTTCTCTTTACTGAGCATCGTCCACCTCTCCTCACGTATTGTTTACGGTTGGATCAAAAGCTGGAAATTTATACTGAGCAGCTATTTTATTAAGGCCTCTATAATATCCGTGTTGCTGATGATTCCCACTATCTGCTTGCCGTCGAATACCGGTGCCCTTCTGATATTCGCCATCTTCATAAGACGGACCACGTTCTTTATGTCCAGCCCCGGTGAGACCATCAGGAGAGGCTTGGTCATGATGTCTTTCACCTTGGTATATTCCAAATCCCTCCCTGTCTCAACTACTTTGGCGACGATGTCCTTCCGGGTGATGATGCCGTAGGCATCGTCATCATCCTTCCTGTCAACGATGAAACTAGAGGTACCTTCCTTCTTCATCCCGATGATCGT
>JABAOC010012012.1_pt1 | contig 13934 bp, 12 predicted proteins | sample 7062161 | NCBI WGS metagenome assembly JABAOC01 (sample SAMN14538625, study PRJNA623070) | marine sediment metagenome | biome: marine biome [ENVO:00000428]; feature: marine pelagic biome [ENVO:01000023]; material: deep marine sediment [ENVO:00002113] | place: India: Gulf of Khambhat ... | reverse complement strand
GCGGGCTCGTCGGCTCAAACGGGCCGCCAAGGCAATCCTCGCGCGCCGAGATGAACTGGCTGAAATCCTGACGCGTGAGCATGGTAAGCCCTTGGCCGATGCACGCAAGGAGATCACCGGCGCTGCCGCGACCTTCGAATACTACGGAGAGGAAGCGCGACGCATCGCGGGCGACATTGCGCCTCCGAAGTCCGCCACCGCGCGCAGCCTGGTGGTGCGTCAGCCGGTTGGGGTCGTGGCAGCTATCGCGCCGTGGAATTACCCTGTGTCGTTGATGGCCTGGAAGGTTGGCCCTGCGCTGGCGGCCGGCTGCACGGTCGTCGTCAAACCGCCCAAGAACGCCCCCTTGGCAGCCACCAAGGTGGCTGCCAGTGTTGGTGAGTCGGACCTCCCCGACGGTGCGGTTAACGTCGTCACGGGGCCGAGTTCGGTGGTTGGGGAGGAACTCGTCAGCAATCCCATCACGCGCATGGTGGCCTTCACCGGTTCGACAGAGACAGGCAGACACTTGATGCGTGCCGCCGCCGACGACCTCAAGAAGCTCATCCTGGAACTGGGCGGTCACACGCCCTTGGTGGTCTTCAAAGACGCGGACCTCGAACGTGCGGTGGCCGATGGCGTCAAGCGCTCCTTCCGTAACATGGGACAGATCTGCAACGCCGTCAACCGCATCTACGTCGAGGAGGAGATTGCGGGCGAATACATCGAGCGTTTCGTGGAGTTGACGGGCAGGCTCACAATGGGCGACGGCTTGGCCAACCCAGACGTGGATCTGGGGCCGATGATTGACCAGGAGGGCATCGAGCGCACACAGCGCCATGTGGACGATGCCCTGGCCAAAGGCGCTCGACTGCTGTGCGGTGGCAGGCGTCCGGACGCACCCGAGCTGCGCGGAGGGTTCTTCTATGAGCCGACCGTGCTGGTCGACGTTAGCTCCGAGATGCTGGTCATGCACGAGGAGTCATTCGGGCCGATCGTCGGCATCGCTACCTTCAGTGGTATGGAGGAAGCGATTAGATTGGCAAACAGCACCGCATATGGGTTGGTGACGTACGGTTATACCCGGGATCTGAGCACTGCCTTCGCCTTTAGCGAAGGAGTGGAGTCGGGTACGGTGGCCATCAACACGGTCAGCCCGGACTCGCTCTACGCGCCCTATCCCGCCTGGAAGCATAGCGGCATCGGGTTGGAGTTGTCGCACTATGGTCTTGAAGAGTACCTGCAGGTCAAGCATATTGTCATGGAGATTGGGTAGCGCGTCGTGTGAGGTTGCGGTGGCAAAGAAACACGCAGGGGCTCGCGGTCAGGAGGCGCCGACCAACGCCTGCATCATGGACGGACGCAACGTGGCGCAGGCATTGCAGATGTGGGAGCCGGTGCATCCCGGGATCTAACCCGGCCCTCCATTATCGAAAGGAGGTGATGTGATCGAACCTGGAGTGGAGAGACGTGGCGCAGAATAGTCTGGTCACANNTTGGCCATGCTGGTTGCGGGTCTAGCGGCCTGCGGGCCGCCTGCAGCGCCACCAGGGGAGACGCCTGCTCCTCCGCCCCCCGAGGAGGTGACCATCACCTGGGCTACCATCGCCGGGTTCTACACCGACTGGGCTGAGGAGGTGGCTAGGGAGTTCGAGGAAGAGACGGGCTGGAATGTTGAGGTCGTGGACATCGACTTCTCCCAGTTGTACGAGAAGCAGGTCATCGAGATGGTGGGAGCCACTGGCGCCTACGACATCATCACCTATGACGTGGGCTGGAAGGCCGAGTTCGCTAACAGCGGCTATCTCCTTGCCCTCGACGACTATATCGCCGCCAGCGACCCCGCCGAGATCCAGTTTGAGGACATCCACCCGGCTCTGGTCGAGGCGTCATGCAGGTGGAAGGGCAAGACCTGGGGGCTGCCGTACTACACCTTCACCATGGGCTACTTCTATCGCTGCGACCTGTTCGAGGACCCCGGCGAGATGGCAGCCTTCGAAGCGGAGTACGGCTACCCGCTGGACGTCCCCCAGACCTACGAGCAAATGGCCGACATCGCCGAGTTCTTCCGCCGCGAGCCAGGCGACACGCTCAAGGGCGAAGCCGTGACCGAGGACTTCTACGGCATCGGCCTGATGGCGGGCCGCTTCCCCCACGTTCAGGACGAGATGATGTCCATTGCCTGGACGCATGACCAGGACCTGATCAAGGACGACGGTACGCCTGGCTGCACCGAACCGGGCTTCCTTGATGCGGTTCACCTATACGTTGATGAGTTGCTGCCCTATGCACCGCCTGGTGCGCTGACCTCGGCATATGACGAGGTCGTGGGCCAGATGCGCCAGGGGCTGATCGCGCAAACCGCAGCCTTCTACCTCGACCAATGGCCCAATATGGTCAAGACCGAGGACGAGGTACCCGGCTCCGAGATTTGTGCCGCGACCTCGCCAGGTGCTCACACCTGGGTTGGAGCTCTGACGCTGGGCATGACCGCCGACGGCAAGCATCCCGACCAGACCTGGGAGTTCCTCAAGTGGATCACCGGCCCTGAGGCGCAGCGCAAGTTCGCCGAGGGCGGTGGCAGCACCTGTCGTGTGAGCATCCTCACCGACGAGGAGTTCCTCGACGGTCGGCGGCTGGCGGCCGGTCACTTCCCGCCACTGATGGAGGTTCTGGATCACACCGCCGAGTGCGTCTTCTACCCCAACTACTACTACGTGCCGCAGGGCGGCAAGATCTACGACGAGGAGACCGCCTGGTTCTCGTCCGCCACCAGCGGCGAGTACTCGGTCGAGGACGCCATGGCCAACCTGGCCGAGGCGATCGAACGTCACTGCGATGGTCCGTGCGAGATCCCCAACGACCACCTGGAGGCCGACTACAGCCCTGTACCGTGCCCCTTCACGTTCGACACCAGCGTCCAGATAAGGAAGTAGGGACAACACATCGTAAGCGTTCCCCAGAAGGGCATGGGGTCCTGCATGCGGGACCCCATGCCCGTGGGTAGGGAGTGTGAGAATGAACGAAGCAACTGAGAAAGCACCTGAGGCCGGCAGGGCGCCCAAGAGAGCGATGTCGGATACCTGGTATTCCTTCCTGCTCATCACGCCAGGTACGATCATCATCGTCCTTTTCGCGGCCTTCCCCCTCCTCTACGCCATCAACCTTTCCCTCCGCCACGTCGACCTCACCAGCGCCGTCGGTATCGGGCCATACGTCGGCCTGGATAATTTCCGCTTTGCGCTGAACGACACGTTCTTCTGGCAGGCAGCGCGACGGACGGTCATCTTTGCCATCGGTGCCGTGACTGTGGAGATGGTGTTGGGCATTGGCATCGCCTTCCTGCTGAATGGGTTGCGCTGGGGCCAGGGGATCGTACGCAGTCTGCTGATACTGCCCCTGGCCGCGGCGCCGGCGGCGGTGGGCCTGGTGTGGCGCTACATGTACCATCCCGACTTTGGCGTCTATAACGCCATCATGTCGATCCTGGGCCTCCCCGAGCGTAACTGGCTGGGCGCCGTCGAGCTGGCCATGCCCAGTGTGATCGTGTTCGACATCTGGCAATGGACGCCCTTTGTGGCACTCATCGTGCTGGCCGGCCTGCAATCGCTGCCCAAGGAGCCCTTCGAGGCGGCCGAACTGGATGGCGCGTCAACCTGGCAGGTGCTGCGGCGGCTCACTTTCCCCATGCTGGGCCCCGTATTGACGCTTGTCTTCGTGCTGCGCTCCATTGACGCCATCCGCCTGTACGACGCCATCGTGTCGCTGACACATGGTGGGCCGGGGACAGCGACCGAGACCCTGACCTACTATCTCTACCGACTTGGCATGAAGTTCTTCAGGCTGGATCAGGCGAGCGCCATATCGCTGATGTTCCTCTACGTGACGATCATCTTCACCGGGGTGGCGCTGCGTTCAATGATGCGCGCCCAAGCCGAACGAGCAGGGCGCGCATAGGGAGGAGAGGAGATCAACGATGCAAGCCCGAACCTTCGCTGTGGCCGATCTACTGAGGTACACGCTGGTCATCGCCCTCCTGATCTTATTCCTGTTTCCCATCTACTGGATGGTAACCACCTCGTTCAAACCGCCGCCAGACATCCTCACCCGGCCGCCCAAGTGGACCTTTGAACCCACCCTCACCAACTATGTCTACGCCTTCGAAGAGGCCAATTTTGCCCTCTTCATTAAGAACACCCTCATCGTGTCTCTGATATCGACGGCCATAGTCATCGTCCTGGGGAGTCTGGCTTCCTACAGCTTCGCCCGTTACAACCCGGGCGGCGGCCATCTGATGTTTTTCATCCTTACCACCCGCATGATGCCAGCCATCGCCGTGATCATCCCCTTCTTCGTGATCTTCAAGGCCATCGGCGAAACACGCATCGGAGAGACATTGTGGCTGGGACTGGATAGGCCCGGCACGCTGGTGGTGTGTTACACGGTATTTAACCTCCCGTTCGCCATCTGGCTCTTGCACTCCTTCTTCCAGGACATCCCCGTAGAGTTGGAGGATTCGGCGCGCCTGGATGGCTACTCGCGTTTGCAGGTGCTACGGCGGGTGGTGCTACCCTTGGCCGCGCCAGGCATCGCGGTGACGGCCATTTTCACACTGATCTTCAGTTGGAACGAGTTTCTCTTCGCCTTTCTGCTCACACGTGACGTAGCCCGCACCATCACTGTTGGTGTGGCCGGCTTCTGGACGCAGCGTGGAATCCTGTGGGGCCCACTGTCGGCGGCGGCGGTTGTTTGCGTGGTCCCGATGATGATCTTCGCGCTCATCCTGCAGCGCTACATTGTGCGCGGCCTGACCTTCGGGGCGGTGCGCGGATAACAGAGGAGCGCAACTATGTCCATCACTGAGATTTGGGATCGGATCTTCTGGTCTGCTATTGTCGCTATCTTCGTGGGCCTCGTGTGGCTGAAGTACGTAGACCCCATTGTTCCTTGTGTGGGGCCGGGCCTGGTCGTGGCCGCGATTGGAGGCGGAATCTACTTCTATCCCTGGTGGCGAAAGGCCAGGCGAGCCGTTCAGACGGACGAAAGTGTCGTGGAAGGAGAATAGCGGCCAATGCTAGAACTGCGCTCTCTGACCAAAGAGTTCGGCAAGACGATCGCCGTCAACGACTTGAGTATCACGTGCGAAGAGCGTGAGTTTCTGGTCATCTTCGGCCCAGCTGGGGCCGGCAAGACGACAACCCTGCGCATGATCGCTGGCGTTTTGCAGCCGACGCGCGGTGAGATCTACTTCAGGGGACAATCGCTGAAAGGCGTACCTCCCGAGCATCGCAATATGTCTATGGTCTTCGAGTACTATGCCCTCTACTCGCACCTGTCGGTGTTTGACAACCTGGCATTTCCCCTGAAGGCGCGTGGCTACTCCGGTGACGAAATCAGGCAACTTGTCGGAGAGATGGCAGGCATCCTACAGATATCCGAGTTACTGGACCGTCGTCCGGGCTTCTTGAGCGGCGGACAGCGACAGCGCGTGGCGCTCGGCAGGGCGCTCATTCGGGATGCCGACGTCTATTTGCTGGACGAGCCCATCTCCCACCTGGACGCCAAGCTTCGCCACCGCATGCGCGGGGAGTTGAAGGCTATGGCCGCGGAGAAGGACGCGACTGTCGTCCACGTGACGCACGACTCCCGCGAAGCTATGGCCCTTTCGGACAAGGTGGCGGTGATAAACAAGGGGAGACTGATGCAACTCGGCGCCCCCGCCGAGATTTTCGACCAGCCGGCCAACGAGTTCGTTGCCGGGTTCGTGGGCGAGCCGCCCATGAGTTTCGTGGACGTGGAGTACACGGAGGAGGACAGCCAGCCCGTCTTCCGCATCACCGGGACTGACTCGCGCTTGCCCGCCAGTCTAGAGGTAGATGCCTTCGTCAAGGATAAGGGCCTGCCCGACACATTCCGGCTTGGTGCGCGGGCCACCGAGGTAGGCGCGGCGCATTCGAGAAACGAGACGTACAACGTACCGGGTGAGGTGTTCGTGACCGAGACGCTGGGGCATCGCAATATCCTCACGGCCAGATTGGGCAAGAACCTGGTGCAGCTGGTGACGCCGCCCGAGCTCACGTTCCAGGTCCAGGACACTGTGTGGCTGAACCTCAGCCAGGAGAACCTACATGTGTTCGCCGACGGACTGGCCGTTACACACCCAGTGCGCCACAGTGACTGACCCTTCGTCATAGCAACCAGGAGGCGATAGGAAGTGGCTTCAGTAACTCTGGAGAACGTGTGGAAGAAGTACGGGAAAGTGGAAGCCGTATGCGGCATTTCGCTGGACATCGCCGACAAGGAGTTTATGGCCTTCCTTGGGCCGTCGGGTTGCGGAAAGTCCTCCACGATGCGGATGATCGCGGGGCTGGAGGAGATCACTTCCGGCAACATCTACTTCGACAGAGAGTTGGTCAACAAGGTGCGGCCCCGCGACCGCAATGTCGCGATGGCCTTCGAGACATATGCCTTGTATCCAACACTGAACGTGTACGAAAACCTGGCCTTCCCCTTGCGTGCTGCCAGGCGGCCCGATGTCGACGTGGACAAGCGCGTGCGCGAGATCGCAGACATCTTGGAAATCACCGACCTGCTCGATCGGAAGCCCGCCAACCTGAGCAGTGGTCAGCAGCAGTTGGTCGGCCTTGGCCGAGCCCTCTCGCGCGAGCCCAGGGTCTTCCTGCTAGACGAGCCAATCTCCCACCTGGACACGCGACAGCGTCTCCGCATGCGTGCCTACATCAAGCGCCTGCATATGGAATTAGGCTACACGATGATCTACGTGACCCACAATCAGGAGGAGGCCATGGCCCTGGCCGACCGCGTGGCCGTGATGAACGAGGGTCTGCTCTGCCAGGTTGGCACGCCGGAAGAGATCTTCCACAACCCCTCAGATGTGTTTGTGGCAGGCTTTGTGGGAGAGCCCCCCATGAACTTCCTGGAGTGCGAGTACCGTCGAGAAGACGGCCGACACCTGTTGGATCACAAGGGCACCACCATGGAGATGCCTCCCCTCGGCGAGGCTTTGGCGCAACGAGGTGCGATTCCACCTCGGGTGACGTTGGGCATTCGCCCCTTCTACATCGACATCGGGCTGAAAGAGTCGGCGCGTCAAAAGATCCCGGCTGAAGTCTTTGTAGTTGAGCCCTTGGGCGACATGACGGTTGCGACTGTGGATCTGCTTGGGACGCGCCTGCAGATCGCGACTGAACTGGGCTTTCGTGCGCGCCCCAAGCAGACCGTGTGGCTGGCACTGGACCCCACCCATACGTTGCTGTTCGACGCGGAGACCGGACTCGTGCTCACGGACCAGGCGCAGAACCAAGAGAGCACAGCTGCCAGAGCAAGTACTAGCGGGGCGTCCTAGCCGAGCAGAGGGCCGTCTCCCCGTGGATCACGCCCGTCACAGTGGTATGCGCAAGAGACCCCGGCTGACAAGCCGCCCTCATGCTGGCCGAGCCACGTAGTGTCCATGGGTCTTGCTTATCGGGCCTCGGTGACTCCCCGCTTGAGTGGCTGTAAGAGCAAGCTTTCTCACTTCTGGTGCGGATCCAGCGCAAAGGAGGACTGCCATGCCCAAGTACGGAGCACACACCTTCCTGTGGATTGACGAATGGACAACGGAAAAGGGAAACCTGGCGATCGCCGCCACAGGCAAGGCTGGTTTCGATTTCATCGAGATTTCCCTATTGAAACCCGACAAGTTCGACGCGGGGGCCCACAAGAAGGCTCTCGCCACTGCTGGGATAGAGGCGACAGGGTCACTGGTGCTGCCTGAATGGGCTCATATGCCCGAAGAACCGAAGAAAGCCAAACAGTTCCTTATCAGCGCACTTGACCAGGTCGAAGCCGTGGGAGGAACCTACCTTTGTGGATGTACGGCCTTCGCCTTGGGCAAGTTCACCGGAGAGCGCCAGATGGTCATCGACACGCTGGGTGAGGTGGCCGAGGAGGCCAAGAGGCGGGGCGTCACGCTGGGTATCGAGGTGGTCAATCGCTACGAAAGCCATCTGTACAACACACTGGCCGACCTTCGGGAGACCATCCTGGCCACCGGTGCAGATAATATCGTGGTACACGCCGATACATACCACATGAACATCGAAGAAGAGGGGCTCTACAAGCCGTTGGTTGAGTGCGCCGACGTGCTGGGCTACATGCACATGAGCGATAACCATCGCGGCTTGCTCGGCAGCGGCACAGTCAACTGGGATGAAGTATTCCGGGGTCTGGCCGATGCGAATTACCAAGGGCCATTTGTCGTCAAGTGCTTCCCGGCAGTCAACCCAGAGCTGGCTGCGGCGATCAAGTTGTGGCGGCCACCGTCCCAATCCTCCGAGTTTCTCGCGAGCGAAGGGCTTAAGTTCCTGAGGCAGCACGCTGAGAAGTACGGCATTGGACGGTAGCCGACCGGCAAACTAGGCAGATACTCACCTTTTCGGCGCATATATGCGCCCAATTGCGATGAGGAGGCGATGCGATCATGACTAAGAAGATCGGAGACTATGAAATACTGTTCCACTGGAGTCGCTTGGATTGGCTGTTTGAAGATGAGGAAATGGGCGCTGAATTCTACGAAAAGGAATTCTGGAAGCGAGCCATGCCCGCTGGGGTAAAGATCGATGCCGATGGCATCTTCTACGTGTCTGTTCCTCGCTGGGCACCAGGGATTCCGGCCACCGTGAACAGGATTGAGGTCGTGGACGGTAAACCGGTGCTGTCGGCCTATCCAAGCTGGGAAATGAACAGGATAGGTGATCCGAATGCCCTTCAATCGGTACTCGGATGGGAAATCGATGAGAACAACAGGGCGTGGTTCCTGGATCAGGGGCACATAGAAGGGGCCCCTTGTGTTGATGGAGCGCAGAAGATCGTATGTTGGGATATGGCCAGCAACAGTCTTGTCGACTCAATCAGGGTTCCACATGAAATCGCATCCTACACTGCATCTTTCCTGAATGATCTTGTGATTGACAACGCGAATGGTTTCGTGTATATCGCCGACTCGGGGATCTTCTCTGATCCTCTCGAAGGCGGTTTGATCGTTCTGAACGTGGAGACCAGAGAACTAAGAAGGGTCTTGCATCAGCACTACAGCACCCAAGATCTGGCTGGCTATTGGTTCAAAATCGCCGGAACGCCCGTGTGGCAGGACAGGCCAAATAGAACTGGAGCCGACGGGATCGCACTTTCGGCCGATCGAAAGACGCTCTACTGGTGTCCCCTGACCGGGAGGACCCTATACTCCATAGACACAGCGCTCTTGCAGGATTTTGCCACGCCGATGAGCGAGATCGAAAAGGCGGTCAACGACGTCGGGGACAAAGGAACCAATACTGATGGCATGGGGGCCGATGATAAGGGCAATATCTACTATACGATGTTGGAGGGTCAAGGAGTAGGCATATACAATCCTGAAACGGGTGCCTTCAGCACCCTCGTCACAGACGACAGGATGATCTGGGTGGACGGGCTGACCTTTGACAACAAAGGTCATATCGTCTTCAACAACAATCGTCTTCACAAGTTGTTTGACGGAGAGCCAGACTGGGACAATGAGTACAACCTCATTGTGTGGAAAGCCTTTGTGGGAGATGACGTGAAATCCTATCTGTATTATCATCTCGAGGATTGATGAAGTCTGTCGGGCCGGATTGCCGCACATCCGGCGCAACCATGAACTAGTCGCTGATCCTATACGGAAAAAAGAAATCAGCGCCCCCATTCCGTCAAAGCGTTGGGGCCAACCGGAGGATCTCGAAGGCACGGTTATCTTTCCGGCCTCCAAGGCCCCGAATTACCTTCATGGGGCGGTCATCCCGGTTGACGGGGGGTGAACGGGGCGCCGATGCACTCGCGGAAGCGAGACACCCAATGGAAAGGTCTGTATCCGTCCAGCTAGAGCGTGCAGTTGGTACCATGAGATGAGTGTAAGGGATATCATCCTCGCGGTGGATATTGGCACAAGCGCAACCAAAGCTGTTCTCTTTGACCCCGACGTCAACCAGGTTTCCATCGCAAGAAAGCACTACCCCATACTTACTCCTCACAAAGGTTGGAGTGAACAGGAGCCAGAAGTCATCCTTACGGCGGTGTTGGAGGCAGTACGGGAGATCACAGACTGTCTTCCAGAGCGCAGCCGAATACTGGGAATCTCGTTCAGTGCTCAACTAGGCAGCTTACTTGCAGTTGATGTGGATGGCAGAGCGCTGACAAACTCCCTCATCTGGTCTGACACCCGAAGTGTCGATTCCGCTCGCTCAATTGGCGCGGAGCCAGCAGCCCGAGGGATCCATCAGAGAACAGGGTGTCCCATTGATGCCATGTATGCCCTGGCCAGGATTCGGTGGCTCAAGGAGAATACCGAACTGCCAGAGAATGCAAGATTCATCTCCATCAAAGACTATGTGATTTTCAAGCTTACCGGACAGTGGGTGACTGACTGGTCCATCGCCTCCGCGACTGGGCTGCTTGACATTGGCGAGCAAGACTGGGACCAGGCCGCGCTTTCGCTTCTTGACCTGACCCCTGCCAATCTTTCAGAATTGGTGCCCCCAAGATGTGTCTTGACTCGGTGGAACAAGGAAATGGCTGACCTGATGGGAGTCTCTCCCGACACGCGGCTTATTGTTGGTGGAGGAGATGGCCCACTGGCGAGTATCGGTGCTGGAGCGTACAACTCCCATAGTCTGGCAGTGAATGTCGGAACAAGCGCAGCTGCTCGTTTGACGATCTTCGAAGCCGCAGTTGATCCTGAAGGCAGATTGTGGACCTATATTGTGGACGAAAACCTGTGGGTCATAGGCGGGATCGTAAGAAGTGGAGGCATTGTCTATGATTGGCTTCTGAGGAACCTGTTCTCGGGAACGGAGGAGACCCAGGATGATGCACTTCCTGGACATATCCATGAATATGCAGACCGATTGGCTTCCGCTGTCCCGCCAGGAGCTGAGAACCTGATATTCATTCCCTACCTCGGAGGTGAGCTGTCCCCTGATTGGCATCCACACACCAGAGGCAGCTTCTTCGGCCTTGATTTTGTACACGGCAGAGGTCATCTTGTCAGGGCCGTCCTCGAAGGGATTACCCGATCGATATACAGAGTGGCAGAGAGTATTCAGTCCTTGCTCGATGGTCCGTTCAGTGAAATACGTGTAACAGGAGGGCTCACCGCTTCTCCTACATGGCTTCAGATCGCAGCGGATATGCTCGGAGCTCCGATTCTGGTGCCTGAAAGCGCGGAGGGTTCCGCAAGAGGAGCTGCCATGCTGGCAATGATCGCTCTCGGGCTAAGAACCGATTTTCGAGATTTCGCTGATTTGACTGTGGCCCGAAAACGCGTTGACCCCAGAGAGGAGATACACGCCTATTACGAGAAACAGTATCAGAGATTTCAGGAACTTCTCGAGTATGCAAAGAGTACTCCGAAAGATTGGGAGGTGTGAACATGATAAGAGGATCTCTGGTTCCTAACATCACCATTTTCGACTCTAGGGGTAACCTTGATACAGACAAGACGAAATGGCACATGCGATGGATGTTCCAGAAAGGCCTGGATGGTCTCTTTCTTACGGGATCATACGGGTCGGGTCCCCTAATGACCAATGAGGAACGCATTGAGGTTTTCAAGGCGGCAAAAGAGGTCGCGTCTGAGTTTACCGATAGGATTCTGATTCCTCATGTGGGTTGCATTGACACTTCGTCCACTGTGGAGCTTGCGAGAGCTGCTGATGAGATCGGCGTGGATGGAATTGCCGCGGTGCCCCCCTTCTACTACAAGCACAGTGAGGATCTGGTCATCCAATTCTACAAGGACATTATAGAAAGCGTTGGCACCCCGGTCTATGCTTACAATAATCCGGTAACCTCAAGATTCACCTTTACGCTCAGGACGATCCAAGAGCTTCAGGATATGGGACTGGCTGGTCTCAAGGACAGCCCACTGGATGTCGGTTTCGTAAGTACGGTGTATCTTGATGCAAAACTCCGGAACAAGGATTTTGAAGTAATCTTGGGGACTTCAAAGGGCTGGCTTCCGTTCTACTATATGGGCATCCGGGCGACTATCGCTGGCATGAACAATTGGGCTCCGGAAGTGATGACTGAAATGATCAGATCGACTTTCGAGGGCGATCGAGAGAGATCAGAGAGACTCTACATGGCTATGATGGACTTGAGTAAGAAGATGCATTTTACCGACAGCACGATTGCTTCCCACATGGGACTTTATGCGCGAGGTTTTGATGGCGGTTTCCCGAGAAAACCCATGATCCTCCCTCCATTTGATGACCCCAAGTATAAGGAGATAAGGAGCTTCTTGAAGAATGGCTTCGATGAATTGGGAATGGAGATGGAAACAGGAGATGACAAGACCGTAGAATAGACAACTCCAATCTCGTGAGGAGGTCAGGAATCATGAAAAAGCTGATCAACAAGCCCGCCGACGTCGTACGTGAGAGCCTGCAGGGGATGGCAGCTGCTCACGCTGATCTCATTAAGGTGAGCTACGACCCCATTTTCGTCTACCGAGCCGATGCGCCGGTGGAGGGAAAGGTCGCTGTGATCTCCGGCGGGGGCAGCGGCCACGAGCCTACGCATGTCGGGTTTGTGGGCCCGGGGATGCTCGACGCGGCCTGCCCCGGCGACGTGTTTGTCTCGCCGACCACCGAGCAGATTTTCGAAGCAATCAGAGTGGTCCAAGGCGGGGCTGGCGTGCTCAACGTTGTGAAGTGCTATTGGGACGACATGGACGTCTTCGCGGAGGCAGCGGAGTTGGCCCACCGCGAAGGTATCCCCGTCGCCAACATTCTCATTGACGATGATGTGGCGGTCAGTGAAAGCGTCTACAGCCATGGGCGCCGCGGCACGGGCACTACCGTTTTGGCCGAGAAGATTTGCGGCGCGGCCGCCGAGCTGGGCTACGATCTGCCGAAGCTAGCTGACCTGTGTCGTCGGGTTAACCTCAACGGGCGGACTATGGGAATCGCTTTCACTCCATCCACCGTTCCTGCCAAGGGTACCCCCAGCTTCGAGATAGGCGAAAACGAGATGGAGGTCGGCATCGGTATTCATGGCGAGCCCGGTCGAGAGCGGATGTCGTTAAGGACAGCGGATGAGATCACAGAAATGCTAGCGCTCGAGATTATTGACGATCCTGCCTATGAACGAACCGTTCGAGAATTCGACAGCGCGAAGGGCGAGTGGGTAGATGTCGACTTGGTGGATCCGCCCTTGCAGCCCGAAGACCAAGTTCTGGCGTTCGTGAACGGCATGGGGGGAACGCCCATTCCGGAACTCTACATCGTCTACCGTAAGCTGGAGGAGATCTGCCAAGAGAAGGGCCTAACAATCGTGCGGGACCTGATTGGCACCTACATCACTGCGATTGAGATGCAAGGGGCTTCCATCACCCTGCTCAGGATGGACGACGAGATGCTCAGCTTGTGGGATGCGCCCGTGAACACCCCCAGGTTGCGCTGGGGCGCCTAGGAGCTCAGGTAGCGTGTGCATCGTCCTTGGAAGGGGAACCTGCCTCTGCATCAAGGCCTCCACACCGTGAGCCAGATAGAAGGCCAGTCCAGCATCTTGTTGTGCGACTAGTCCGGGAGCCTAGGCAAGCCCACGGCCAACGACGATGAGATCACTCTGAAGAAGGACGAATTCAGGATGGGAACCGTAGAACTTGCCAAGGATGGTCCCTTGGTCACGCCCATCTGTTTCGGCTGTTGGTCGATGGGTGGCGCGTGGCGCTTCGGGTGGGCGGACATTGATGACGATGAGTCGGTCGCCGCCGTTCACAAAGCGCTGGACCTGGGCATCAATTTCTTCGACAACGCGGCCGTCTACGGACTGGGCCATGCAGAGGTGGTGCTGGCTAAGGCACTTGGTAGCAGGCGCAAGGACGTGGTCATCGCCACCAAGTGTGGGGTCTGGTGGTTCGAAGATGAGCGCGGGTT
>JABAOC010013809.1_pt2 | contig 13937 bp, 12 predicted proteins | sample 7062161 | NCBI WGS metagenome assembly JABAOC01 (sample SAMN14538625, study PRJNA623070) | marine sediment metagenome | biome: marine biome [ENVO:00000428]; feature: marine pelagic biome [ENVO:01000023]; material: deep marine sediment [ENVO:00002113] | place: India: Gulf of Khambhat ... | reverse complement strand
CACCGCAGGGCGCGAGCCGTGCTGAAGGCCGGGGGAAGAGCGGTTTTCGAGCAGACCGTCAGCATTGGTCCGGGCCAGCCGTTCTGCACGGATGTCTCTGTGCCTGCACAGACCGAACGGACGGAGCTTGAGGCCGTCCTGACGACCTCGGAGGGTGAGACCTTGATCTCGTATCAGCCGGTCCGAGCACCATACGACGCGAATCTGCCGGAGACGGTCAAGCCGCCGCCGGCCCCGAAGGATATCAAGACCGTTGAAGAGTTGTACCTGACCGGTCTGCGCGTCGAGCAGATCAACAGTCCGCGGGTAGATCCGTTCGATTACTACGAGGAGGCCCTGAGACTCGACCCGTGCGATACGCGAACGAACACGATGGTCGGGATCAACTACAACCGGCGGGGCATGTACGACAAGGCCGAGGAGCATCTGCGCCGGGCCGTTACGCGTCTCTCGGCCGAGTACACGCGCCCGGGCGACACCGAGGCCCTGTACCATCTCGGGCTCGCCCTGCGGGCGCAGGGCAAGCTCGATGAGGCGTATGACGCGTTCTACCGGGCCACGTGGGACGGCGCCATCCGCTCAGCGGCTTACTATCAATTGGCCGAACTGTCGTGCCGGAAGGGAATATTCGACACCGCCCTCGATCATGTTGACCGTTCGCTGTCGACCAACGCGCTCGACAGCAAGGCCCGGAATCTCAAGGCCATCCTCCTGAGACGCTCGGGCCGGCCGCAAGAGGCACGGGACATCGTGAGGGACGCGCTGCAGGAAGACCCACTCGATTTCCTGGCGCAGAACGAACTCTACCTCATCGAGCGCAAGAATCGGACGTTGCGGGACCTGGAGGTGGCCATGCGGGGCGATGTTCAGGCCTATCTCGAGCTGGCCACGGACTATATGAACATGGGCTTGTGGGATGAGGCCGGCGACGTCCTGACTCGTATCGACCGAAAGAAGGCCGGTGCGGCCGGAACGTACCCGCTCGTCTATTACTATCTCGGCTACCTCTGCCAACAAAGGGGCAACACGGAGGCGGCCGGCGAGTCCTATTCGCAGGCGCGGAAGATGCCGGCCGACTATTGTTTCCCGTTCCGGGCCGAGTCCGCGGAGGTCCTGAAGGCGGCCCTGGCGCGGAATCCCGCCGATGCCAGGGCGTACTACTATCTGGGCAATCTGTTCTATGACTTGCAGCCTGACAAGGCCATCGAGTATTGGGAGCGGTCGCGCGAGCTTGACGGCATCTTCGCGCTGGCGCATCGCAATCTGGGGTGGGCCTATCACCGCACGCGGAACGACGTGCCCAGGGCGATCGCCAGCTACGAAAAGGCCGTCGCCTGTAACGGGGACGACCCCCGGCTGTTTGCCGAGCTGGACCAGCTCTATGAGCTGGGCAACACGGCTCCCGAAAAGCGCCTCGCCGTTCTGGAGGAGCATCATGCGACCGTCGTCAAGCGCAACGACAGCTTCGAGCGCGAGATCACGGCGCTCGTGCTGGCCGGCCGGTGCGATGAGGCCATCAGGTTCCTCTCGGAGAGTCATTTCCACGTTCGCGAGGGGGGCGGCGAGATCCACGACGTTTACGTGGATGCGCATCTGTTGCGCGGCCTGAGCCGGCTCCGGCAGGGCCAGGCGAAGGAAGCGCTCGAAGATTTCCGCGCGGCAGGGGAGTACCCGGAGAACCTCTCCGTCGGCAGGCCGAAGAACGATCCGCGCGCCTCTCAGATGGCCTATTACCGCGCCCGGGCATACGAATCGCTGGGAGACGGCGAACGGGCGAAGGAGTGCTACACGCAGGCGGCGGATCAGAAGGGCAGGTTCCGAGGCTCGGAAACCCGCTTCTGCCAGGCAATGTCTCTCAAGAAGCTCGGCCGTGACACCGAGGCCCAGACCATTTTCGACGAACTGGTCAGGACCGGCAAAGAGCGACTCTCGGGCGCCGAGGCCGCCGATTTCTTCGCGAAATTCGGTGAGCGGCAGACGCCGCAGGCGCGGCAGGCATCCGCCCATTTCACCATCGGCCTGGGATACCTCGGCAAAGGCGACATCGACGCCGCTCGCAGCGAGTTCGCCGAGGCCGCGAAGCTCAACGTCAGCCACGTCTGGGCGAAAGAGTTGATGAAGGAGACAGACTGACCGATTCGGATGAGGTTGGTATCAGTTGGAGCCTCTACCAGAATGACTCGGCATCCGTCCAGGGCCTCTGTGAAAGCCGGCTCGGTCGCCGCGACTCTGTCATTCCTGCGAAGGCAGGAATCCAGACACCTCACGCACGGGGATTGTGGCCAAGCATAAGCACATTCGCATTTTGCGGGTCGGCTGGACCCCTCCCGGCCTGGATCGGCTTTCGGCCGCAACCAAAAATGCTTGCCAAAAGAACAAGATGTTGCGCCCCTGCGGTGCAGGGGCGACAAGCCGGCGTCGCGCACGGCAGCCGGAGCCGTCTCGGGGCGGGCCTCATTCTGTCAGGGGCTCTCATTGGCTATGGGCCGATGCAGTAAAGGGCTTTCTCCGTGCGGATGAAGATGTTGCCCTGCGCGATCGCGGGACTGGCGCAGCAGGTCTCGTTGAGCGCGTTCTCGGCCACGATTTTGAACTGTGGCCCTTCCTCTACGATCGTCGTCTTTCCATTTTCGCCGAGGAAATACACCTTGCCGTCGGCCCAGACCGGGGAGGCGGAGAACTTGCCGGCCAGCCGCTCGCGCCAGAGGACCTCGCCGGTGGCCGCCTTGAAACACTTGGCGATGCCGCTCTCGGTCACGGAGTACAGGCGCGGCGCGACGTACAGCATGGACGACACGTGCGGGACATCGTCCTTGGATTCCCACACGATGTGGGTCTTGGTGACATCGCCTTTGCCGCCGAGACGAACGACCCGTATGGTCGAATCGCCGAACCCGGAGGCCGTAAACGCCATACCTTCTCCGATGACAACGGAAGGCACGACGCCTTCGCCCGGACTCGATGCCGTCCACAGCCGCGCGCCGGTCTTGAGGTCGTGGCCCTGGATGACATCGCCGGCCCCGCTGACGAGTTGGTCCTGTCCATCCACCCTGGCCACCTGCGGCACGACGTGTGCGATCCGCGAGCTGCCGCGGCTGCCCTTCCACCGCGTCTTGCCCGTGTTCTTGTCCACGGCCAGAATAACCGCCTTGTCCCACGGCTCCTGCCAGCCGACCTTTTCGTTGGGCGGCGGGCTGCTCCAGTCAAACGCCACGATGACAAGGTCCTCGTACAGCACGGGCGAGATGGCCAGCCCATGTTCGCTGTAATATTCGAAGTCGCTGTTGACCCACTCGGTGCTCCCATCCATCGCGACGGCGAAAATCCGGCCATCGCACGCAATCAGATAAACCCGCTTGCCATCGGTCGCCGGCGTGGAGGAGGCATAGGAATTGAAGCGCTGTTTGTGTCCTGCCTTCTGCCGCGTGATATCTTTGTCCCACGCCACCTGTCCGCTCCGGCGGTCGAGGCCTAGCAAATGCAGCGACGAGCCGCCTTCCAAAGCCGTCGTCACGAACACGCGCGCGCCGAAAACGATAGGGGAGGACCAGCCCGCGCCGGGGATCGCCGTCTTCCAGCGGATATTCTCCGTCGCACCCCATTCTGTGGGAATGTTCTTTTCCTGTGAGATTCCCTGTCTGCCCGGCCCACGAAAACACGGCCAATCCTCGCCCCGCACCGTGGATGTCGCAATCAGCCCAAGAACCGCAGCCACGACCACGAATCGTACCTTCTGCCAACCGCTCCTGCCCATGAGTCCAAACCTCCATCATCAGAATCCCGATAAGGACCGACACACCCGCCGCAAGGCCCACGCGACCTCACGTCCGATTCACCCAGCATACCAGATTCCACGAGACGTGCATACGTTCTCGATACGCGTGCTGCTGCCTCTTACCTTTCCCAGATCAGGTAGCCCGATATGCAGAGTACCAAGCCCACAATCCCGCAACACAGCAGGATAACACCAAGCACGGCAAGGAACACCAGACATATCCGGATGATCCTCGATATCGGCCCGGCGACAAATCGGCGGTATCTCGCGGCCACGACCCAGCCTGTGAGGAGAAAACCGCTCAGGATGGCCAGTGAGGATGCGAGATCGACAATACCCTGAAGAAAGCTGTCCTCGGGGACGCAGAATCTCCACTGTCGCCACGCATACGCAACAATGAGCATGCCGGCCAACTGCACGGCCAAAGGCCACGCCACTCTCCAAGCCATTGACAGTCGCTCCGATGCCATTTTACCAGAATACGCGCTCGCGCCCTCATTCTCAATCCAGACTTCATTGTCAGTCTCCATAGGGAGGGACGTCACAACTGTCCCGGGGGACTGTGCAAGCGCTGGTCCGACTCCGCCGATGCGTGACGCCGACCGGAAAATGCGCTCATTTCTCCGGCTTTGTTGGTACGATATAGGAAAGTAGGAGCGGCTTTGGCCGGCGGACAACGTGTATTGGAACGCGGTGATCGCAGGTGGATTATGTGTGCATCTCATGGCAGACGCAGGAGGCATCCTGTCAAGAAAGCAGTCTGGTTTATCACGGCCGCAGTCACGGCGGTAGGGGGGGCGTGGCTGCTCTGGGTCGGCAGCACTCCGCCCACATCGACCCACGACGCGCAGATTCGGGTCGCGCTGCCAAAGCCTGCCGGTCCGATGGAAGCCAGACTGGCCGAGTACGACCGCATCATCGAGGTCGTCAATGCTTGGGCCGGCGAGGCGGGTTTCGAACGTGTGCCGCCGGAACAGGCCGGCTCTATGCATCTGTCGCAAGGTACCAGTGCCGCGAACGGCAACGAGAGAGTGACCTGGTTCCGGGAGACCCAGGCCGGCGACCCCTCGTGGCCCATTGAGGTAATGGTCACTTTCGATCCGGATGCCGCGCCGGTGGTGGAGATTACCATAGCGGAAGGTTACCACAAGCAACCCAGCCCAAGGTTGCACGACCTCCACCGCACGCTGCTGGAACACCTGAAGGAACACTGCGGCGACCGAATCGTCTCTTCCCGTATCCGGTGACCAGGAGACGCCGGGGAAGCCGGCGAGTTCGAGAATTGCCCAGCGGCATCACCCGGATCATCTTCTCGGCAGTATCCCACTGGGATTGGTCCATTTGCAGGAATTTTTGGCTGGGGCCGGAGGCCGCCCTGTGCACTTCTCATTCTATCGACAGATGCATCGGGATCCCCGAACGGGAAACGTTTTGGCGCCCCCCCGAGCGGCCCAGCTCGCCCTTTCTGAGTAGGGGCGAATGATCATTCGCCCTTCTCGGCACAATTATCGGAAGTGCTATGGGAAGGGGAACGACGAGGAGGCGAGCGGGGACGCTCGCTCTGCTCTACGGCCGAATCCGCTGCCGAATGCTGACCGTGCCAAAGGCCCGACTTGCATGAGATTTTTCTTGCCCTAAGTACGCAGAGTGTGTATACTAACACAGTGATGATAATATGGGCAGAATCTCATCTGCCATCTCTTGCAGTGGGGGCTGGAGCACTGGGGGAAGTGGACAGGCCCTTTTAGAGTGGCAGACTGATATGGCCGCGGGAGGAAGGAAATGAAAATCAGCATATCACTTCTAATTTCGGGAGTTGTTATCGCAGTGCTGTTGCCTGCGGTTGGGGCCCAGGGCGTAGTTCGCTATGTCGCCCTCGACGGTTCCGGCAAAGACGGCCAAAGCTGGGCTACCGCCTACAAGACCATCCAGGCCGCGATTGACGATGCCGCGATGACCGCCGGCGGCGAGGTTTGGGTCAAGCAAGGCACCTATACGGTATCCGGCCCTGTCTACGTGGAGAAGGCGATCAAACTGTACGGCGGCTTCAGCGGTGTCGGCAGTACGCGCGATTATGAGGCTTACTCGACCATCGTGGACGGGGCGGAAAACGCCAAGCACTGCTTCGAGGTCGTTGCAAATGCGTATATCGACGGCTTCACCGCCATCCGCGGCTGCGCCTGGGGGTTCTCACCCCACGGAGGCGGCATGTACATCCACGATTGTGGCGCTACCGTTGTCAATTGCACCTTCCGCCGCAATTATGCCAATGAGTGGGGGGGAGGCGTTGCGACCAGCGGGGCCGACGGCACCGTGATCGAGAACTGCGTGTTCGTCGAGAACGTTGCGAGCGAGGACGGCGGCGGTCTGCACAACTACCAGTCGAGTCCGACGGTCACGGGATGCGAATTTCGGACGAATAAGGCCGGTGCGGACGTCGAGGCCTGCGGCGGGGGCATGATGAACGTCGAGGGAGCGCCCGTCATTACGGACTGTACCTTCACTCACAATTCCGCCGACTTCGGGGCCGGCCTGTGCAATGATTCGTCCGATGGGACCATCGAAGGCTGCACGTTCGCCGACTGCAATACGGCCACCATCGGGGGCGGGGGCATTTACAACCGCGCGGGCGCGCCCACGATCAGCCGGTGTCTGTTCTATCAGAACGCAGTCGGCCACCGGGGCGGCGCCATTCTCGACAAATCGGCGAGCGTGATCGCCAATTGCATCATGTGGAACAACTCGAGCATGTCCTATGGCGGGGCTGTCTATCTGGATACGACGCTGGACCTGTCTATCCCGAACGCCCAAATCACCAACTGCACGATGTACGGCAACCGGGCCAGCACCGGCGGGGGTGTCTTCAGCTTCAACGCCGCCGGCCACCTGACGAACTGCATCATCTGGGGCAATCAGGCCTACATTTCTCACCCCGGCGTTCGCAACTATGTCTCCTACTGGCCCACCCGGGAGAGCACAGCCAGCTACTGCGACATTGAAGGCGACTCCACATTTCCGGGCACAGGGAATATCCGCAGCGACCCGGAATTTGTAAATCCGGCCGGCGGGGATTTTCATTTGCTGTTCGACTCACCTTGCGTGGACCAGGGCAGCAACGTGGCCAGCACCGGGTCGGAGGATTGCGAGGGCAATCCGCGCATCGCGGACGGTGACGAGGACGGCACGGCCACGGTGGACATGGGGGCGCTGGAGTTCCAGGGCCGCCCGGACCCGATGAGACGCGGCGAGATCGTGCAGGGTATGATGTACGACGGTCCAACCGATACTTCCGCCATCTACACGTTCACCCTGATGGTGGAAAGTGATGATATTGTGGATCACATCGAGTTCCAGGCGCCCGGCGGCAGTACGATCTACACGATTCCGAACACGCCGCATACGTCAACGGGCAACGTGGAGACTTATCATCGCGTCGAAGGCAGCACCCACGTATGGGAGTACCGGGCCGAATTTGACGACCCCGCGTCCCTGGCACCGTACGGGGACGGGATTTACCGTATCATGGCGCGTTGTACGGATGCCTCGGTCCGTGAGACCCAGGTGATGCACTTCACGCCGGGGACCTCGAATCCCGTGGCGCAGCCGACGCAGAAGCCGCAGATCACCTCGCCCGCTTACGACGCTGAGGCCACTTCTCCGGTTGCACTCACCTGGGAGCCCTGCACCGATGGGAACGTCAACGACCTCTTTCTGGTCATCACGAACACCAGTACGGGCGCGGAGGTCACCGCCGATACGTACGCCAAGAGTGCGACCGGCTCGGACGCATACAGCCTGAGCGCGGCTACGTACCGCGCCGATCTGGTATTCGCCAATATGTACGAGGCGGCAAGCACCGACGGCACGCCGTTCAGATATGGCAAGATGGTCCTCATGGAGCACCGCTTCAGCGTCTCCTACGGCGACGTCTCCTATGACAGCGTTTACCGCTTCTGGTCGCCGGTGCTGGGATGCCACTTCTACACGATCGATGAAGCCGAAAGGGACCGGGTCATCAATAACTACCCAGACGTCTGGAACTATGAAGGCCCAGTCTTCAGCGCTTGCAAGGACCAGTCCCAGCCCGGTTTGAAGCCGGTCTATCGCTTCTGGTCAGGCTGGTCTCACTTCTATACCATTGACGAGGCGGAAAAGGACTACGTCGTTCAGAACTACCCTGACGTCTGGACTCTTGAGGGAATCGCGTTTTATGCCTATCCGGCGGGCGCTCAACCCCCCGACTGCCAACCCGTGTATCGTTTCTGGAAGCCCGCCAATAACAGCCACTTCTACACCATAGACGAAGCCGAGAAGGAGAAGGTCATCACCGACTACGCCTGGGTCTACACGCCCGAGGGCGTCGCATACTACACCTACCCGTAAGCCACCGTCCGCCGTGCTCGACCGGTATCAGTTGCAGCCTCGTTGGCGTGCCCTCCGTGAAGAACCGAGATACGGATTGGTGAAACCGAAGGGGGCCCGACCGACATTGGACACGGGCTCAGGACAACGTTTTCTCGGCATTGGCCCAAAGGGCATCCCACCGGATGGTCACAACAGGCGGCGCCGACTGCCGACCGCCGTGGGAACAGAGCCGAGCAGCATTACCAAGCCCGGGTCCGCCGCGTCCATGTTGACAAGACCCAAGACCGTCAAACACACGGCCAGCACCATTCCGGCCAGGAACCCCCCGATGTGGGATATGTATGCGGCGGGGAAATTCCCGACTATCCCGGCTCCCAACGTCGTCAGGAACCACACCAGGATCAGCCAGGGTCCCAGACTGCCGAATTGTCGAAAACAGATGACAACGTGCATCCCCAGTACCCCCATGATGGCGCCGCTGGCGCCGATTACGGGGCGACCGTCGTACGCCAGGTGAACGAGCCCGGCGGCGGCGCCCGCGGCCACATAGGCGACCACATAGGTCGCGTCACCCAGCCTGGGACAGACGTAGCGCCCGAAGACCCACAAAGTGACGAGATTGCCGACCAAGTGCACCATGGTCATGTGCAGCCACATGTGCCCGAGCAGGCCCGGCATTGAGCTGTTTTCCAGAACCAGGCCGCACAGGTGCTGCGCGCCGGGGTCCCAGAGCATCTGCACCGCAAAGGCACAAGTGGTGACCAACATAATGGCGTAGTTGCTGAACGGCACAGCGTCAGGACGACCAGGTGTCACAAGGTGAGCAAACAAGGCCACAACCTCCGTGTAAAACACACTCCATCCATGCGATACAGAAGATGCGTTCAGGATAGCAAGATGTTCCCGGGCGTCAAGAAAAAAGTCCCATAAGTCATCGTTCGCTGATTTAAGACACGGTGAGAGTCTTCCAGGTTAAGCCCGCAGCGGTATCTGTCGATACATGGACTGCGGCCGAGGCGATTTCTCCCTTGGGGATTTTTCGCCTTGTCTTTCTGGGAAAGGTTAGGATGCCAAGGAATGGCCAGGCGGTCCGTGAGTGGTAGCGAATATGGCTGAACGACCACCGAAGAATATGGTTGCTCTGATCGTCGTTCTGGCGCTCGTACTGGCGGGGATCATGCTCAGGCAGTTCGGGGTCTTGCCCACCGGGTCGAAAAGGGGTGGTGGTTCGGTGGCGCCGGGACAAGACACCGGGGCGACCGGTACCGTGACGCCAGGCACCGGGGATGCACAGGCATCGCCCGCCGCCGTTCCGGTGCCGTGGAAGAAGCCCGACGCGGTCGGCCCTATCGTCCGTGACCCCATGCACATGGATTTGGCCAAGCAGCTTGCCACCCAGGCATCCACCACGCCCGGTACCACGCCGCAGGGAACCGAGTTCTCGGTAACAGGCATCGTTTACAGCACTGAACAGCCGTCCTCCGCCATTATCGACGGCCGGATTCTACGCGAGGGAGACGCCATCTACGGCGCCACCATTACCCGCATCAATGAAGACAGCGTGGAGTTCAGCATGGGCGACAAAAGATGGATCGTCAAGGCCGGGGAGCGCACTGTGACTCAAGAGTGAGAGACACGAAATCACACGGTCTGAATAACGCATATTTCCAGGAGATTCGAACCATGAGCACGAGAGATTGGCAGTATTTGCTTTTGGCGGCGCTGTTGGGGATCTGTCTGGCGGCCTCGGCCGTAGACGGCCAGCAGAGGGCGACGCCCATCCTGGCGGCGGCCCAGACGGGACAGCCCCCGGCCCCCCTCTCCGAGCTGCAAAAGAGAATGAAAACGATGGTCAGTGTGGATTTCCGCGAGGCCCCGATTGAGGACGTGATCAAGAGCTTCGCCGAGCAGGCCGATATCGACATCGTCAAGGGCCCCATGGTCACGGGCACAGTTACCGCGACGCTGACGAACGTGCCGCTTGATGAGGCGATGGAGAGCATCTTCGCGGTGCACGGCTACGGATACACGGCCACGGACTCCATTATCCGGATCGTCCCGCGCAGCGAGTTGACGCAATTCATGACCAAGCTGGAGACGAAGTCCTACCGCATCGACTACGCGGCCATGGACGAGATCACCAAGGCCATCACGCCCATGCTCACACCCCAGGGCCGCATGACGAGCAATCCCAAGACCAACGACATTTTCATCACCGACACGGAAACGCAGATCAAGCTGATCGACGAATTCATCGAGACGATGGACCGGGAGGTTCCGCAGGTCCTGGTCGAGGCCCGGATTTATGATGTCTCGTGCTCGGCGTTTCTGGACTTCGGATTCAACTGGTCCGTCGGGACGTTGACACTGTTCGATCCGGCGACGGGCCTGGCCATCGGGGGAGAGACGGAGCCTTTTACCAGAGCGACGTTTGGCTCGACCATCACGCAGGCGCCGAAGTCGGCCTTCGGGCTGCGTTTTGGCGTCCTCAATGACGACGTGGACATCGACGCCACCTTCACCGCCGCCCAGGATGACGTCAAAGCCCGGCTGCTGGCCAATCCGAAGATACTCGTCCTCAACGACCAGGAGGCCACGATCAAGATTGTATCCGAGATCCCGTACCAGGAGCTGACGCAGACCTCCGGCGGCGGCAATATCGGCACGACCAAGTTCAAGGAAGTCGGCGTCGAGCTGACGGTCCTGCCGCACGTCACGCGAGACAACAAGATCCGGCTCAATCTGAGCCCGATCTTCAGCGTGCAGACGGGTACCGTTTCTCTGGCCATCCCGGCCGGCTTGGGCGCGATTGAGAGTCCCCAGCCGATCGTGGACAAACGAGAGGCGACCACGCAGGCGCTCATCTCAGACGGTGAGACCGTCGTCATCGGCGGCCTCCGCAAACGAGACCTTGTCCAGGAAATCTCGAAAGTGCCCCTCCTCGGCGACATCCCGCTGTTGGGCGAGCTGTTCAAATTCCGGGGCGAAAAGGCGGTGAACAGCGAGCTGGTCGTCTTCATCACGCCGCGGGTCGTAGCCAATCCGCAACTGACCAGCATCGAGGCCGAGAAGTTGGACCGCATGGAAAACGAGTTCTGCGAACCGCAGGGGCCCGACGTCATGTTCGACTGCTGCGAGCAAAGCGACTGAGAGATATTGCGACGGACGAGCTGATGATGTGGGTGGCAGCATCGGGCCGTGTGCCTGAGGCTGCCACCCTTGTTTTGTCAGCCCCGGTGTGCAGCACGCCGGCTGCGTGCGCGGGGCTCACGGGCCGGCCTTCTGGTAGAGGACGGCGCACTCCATGGTGCAGGACAGGCCCGCCTGCTTGCCGGGGGCGGCCGTGACCGTGAACTGGTCAACGAGCACCACCGGCTGGTTCCGCTCCAGCTCGTTCAGGAAGCGCAGGAATTCCGGAAAGCCGCCGGTGAAGGAAAAGACCAGGTCCCGCTGCGCGATCCGCTTGAGCTCGGTGGTGCCGACCTTGGTGACGGTGGTGACGTGCCGGCCGGAGAAGTCACGCAGCCCGTTTCGCTCCGCGAGGTCGCGGATCTTGAAGTCCAGCCCGCTGAACTCCTCGCTGCTGAAGACGAAATCCGCGTATCGGCGTTCCAGCTCTTCCCGCTGCTCACGGAGCTGCTCCTGGCCCCGGGGTGATTTGGCCTCCATGAGCAGATTGAACCGGTCCGTCCTTTCCGCGGCCCGCTGCTGGCAATCCGCGAGGGCGCGCCTCCGTGGCGCCGCCAAGCCGAAATGAAAGCCGGCCAGGGCCGCCAGGCACAGCACCCAGGCAACGATCAATCGGATGGGAGGCTTCACGTTTATGTCCACCACTCGATCCTAACTGAAGTTCTGCAAAATGGACATTAGTCCTGCTTTGGCCGGGGCGAATGATGATTCGCCCCTACGGTTTCAATCGGCACTCAATGACATAGTACTGGAACTCCCGGCCCGCGATCTGCTGCTGCCGCTGCGAGATGATCCGGATGTTGTCGGGCCCGGGCGCCAGGGGCAGGGCGGCCCGGAGGTCGCGGACGAACTGCTCGACGGCCACCGGCCCCGTCGGCGATATGACGCCCATCATCATCGAATACTCGTACTTGCCCCTGGCCTCCTGGCGCTTGGTCATGAGGTCGCCGATGGTAATGGTCTCCGGAGCGGTGCGGGTGAGCGCGACGAGGATATCGGACCATTGTCCATGGACGTCGAGGGCGGTCCGGACTTCCTCCAGGCTGGCATCGACGTCGGCCCGTCGTTTGTCGGCGGCGGCGAGGGCCTTGGCGACATCGGCCAGCCCGGCGATCTTGTCTTGGAGCCGGGCCGTCGCCTGCTGCTCCGCCGTCAACTGCCGGCCGCAGGAGTAGTAGTAAACGCCATCGAACGCCAGTGCCACGATGAGGACGGCGAACGCGGTCGTCGCGCCGGCGGCCAGCAGGGGATGGCTGCGCGGCGGCTTGGCCTTGCCCAATAGCAGGTCAATCGTGAACATCGCGCAGCGACCTCATGGCTAAACCCAATGCTACCGCGAAGGCGGGACCCTGTTCGGCGAGCTCGCTCTTGCGCACGGCCCGCGCGACGGGCAGCAGCGACAGGGGATCCCACAACTCGACCGTGCCTCCCAGCAGGCCGGCCATAATCTCGATAATCGTATCGACCCGTGCCAGCCCCCCGCAGAGAAAGACCCGGTCCACCGAGGGACCCGACCCCCTCGTCCCGTAGTAGCGAACCGTCTCAATGACCCGTTCGGCCAGCGTGGCGCAGGCCTCCTTCAGGCTCGGCTGCAACTCCGGCAAGGCGAACCGCTCTTCGTCGGTCTTCTCGAGCCAGCCGACGACGACCTCCCGCGGCTGGCCCGTGCCTTGGCAGATATGGCTGACGATGGCCGCCCCGCCGTAGGCGATATCGCGCACGAACGGCAGCCCGTCCTCGGCGAGAATCGCCAGATTCGTATAGGAGCCACCCAGGTTCAGAATGAGCGCCTTTTCCCCCGGTTTGCGGGCGTTGCAGGCTTCCAGGCAGTTGAGCAGGGCCAGGCCGTCGACATCGACCATCATGCAATAGGTCCGCCCGCGCTCGCACAGCTCGCGCCGTTGCGCGATGACGGTGTTTTTGGCGACGACGAGGATACCTGTCGTCCGCTCCGGCGGGCCTGCCCGCGATCCCCTGCCCGTCGGCCCGGCGAGCACCTGGTGGGCCACCGTGCTCTCTTCAAGGTTGAACGGGCAGACCTGGGCCGCCTCGAGCTCGATGGCGGAGGCCAGTTGCTTGCGTGGCAGGGCGGGGAAATCGAACGTGCGGACGGCCACATCCGGCCCGGACAGGCCGCAAACGACCGCACCCCCCGGCTCGCGCAGCATGTGCAGGCAGCGCCAGATGGCCAGGGCGGTCTTGTCGGAAGGGAGCCCTTCGTGCCCCGGCTGGTCAATCGCGGCCTGGGCCAAGCCGGTCACGGTCACCTGCTCGCCCTTGCGGCGAATCCGCGCCGCCTTGACCGCCGTCGTCCCGATGTCCAGCCCGAGTAGCTGGGGGCCTCGCAACGCCATTCCGTGTAGCAACGTTGTCCTCTTCGTCCTATCGTCTATCGTCAAGAGGTTGCGCGGCTCGTTTCGTCAAATGGTTGCGTCGGGCGATGTTGGCACCGTTCCGCGGTCTACGCAACCGATACGAGCGTCGCAACCGCAACCGGCCGACTCGTCTATCGTCCGGCGTCATTCCCACCAGCGGCCGACGACAAAGACGGCCGCCGGGTCGTTTATATTACCGCTCAGCAGCCGCGTGTCAAAATAGAAATTCCCGG
>JABAOC010026404.1_pt3 | contig 13939 bp, 8 predicted proteins | sample 7062161 | NCBI WGS metagenome assembly JABAOC01 (sample SAMN14538625, study PRJNA623070) | marine sediment metagenome | biome: marine biome [ENVO:00000428]; feature: marine pelagic biome [ENVO:01000023]; material: deep marine sediment [ENVO:00002113] | place: India: Gulf of Khambhat ... | reverse complement strand
ACCAGAGGATCGACGCCGTCAGCGGCGTGCTTTCGGCGGCCGGCGCGATTACCAAGACCACGGCCGGCAGCTTGACGCTCGGCGGCACCCTGGGAATCACTCTGGGCGATACAGTAGAGGTCCAGGACGGAAGCCTGACTCTGGAGGACAACACCGCCGTTGCCGCCACGGACGGCAGCGTAAAGGCCAGTCAGAATGTGGTTTTGGCGAATGGCAGGACTCTGACCGGGACAAGCTCGCTGCTCGTTGAGGCCACTGCGGGCGAGATTAGCGCAGCCGGCCTCGGCAGCGTGATAACTGCAAACGGCGGCTCACTGACCCTGCGGCAACTCCTCGATTTGGATTTGGCTCACTTTAGCTTTGGGAACCAGGTGAATACCGATCTGGTGCTACACAGCTCCGGCGGTTCGATCACGATCGTCGATGCGGCTCACGGCGGGAAGACCGAAAACGCGGCGGATCGATGGAAATCTATTACCGCCGACGCCCACGGCCAAATCGCGCTGCAAGGCTCGGGCAGTGTTGTGACCTGGGCGCTGGAGTCTGCCACAGGCAACATTGAGGTCCTTTCAACCGGCGGCGACTTGATCGTCAACGGGCCCGTAAATGCAGACCGTTCTGACTCGACCGGTGGAGGCGTGGGCCTTGTGGCGGATGCCGGCAGGATATACACAGATGATACCTCCGGGACACTGAATGTCTCCATCACCGGCTGCTCTGACGCCGTTGCAGAGACAGGGGTGGTTTTGCCCTTCAGCACGGACCCTCTGGCGCGATTCTGGGCGGCCATTGTCATCCGCAGCAAGGGCGGCCTGGTATTGGGTCCAGATGCTACTTTGAAAGCGTACGGGACATACTACGCCGACGTGGATGATCGCCCCGGCGTCGGTTTCCTGACCCTCGGCGAAGGCGCCGGCGATCTCATCGACGTGGCGATCTATCTGGGAAGTTCGTCGACATTGGAGCTGTTCAACGTCGATGTTCGTTCCAAGGTGGATTTCCTCGCAGACTATGGGGGGATGGTGATAGACGGCGGCGATGCCGTGACTTTCAAAGATGCGGGAAGTCTCTTTCTGACTTCAGAAGCCTTCGACCTGACCAATCGGCTGGAGGTCGTCTCACGCAGCAGTATCACTAAAGAGGAGCTGGTGCTGGGCCGCCCTGTCGACCAGCCCAAGTTGCCTTATGCCGAGGACCCCGAGGGCATCAGGACCGATTGGCCGCTGTTTACCGGCACGTACGTGCTGCGGGGCGAGCTGGGAGTGGTAGGGAACGCACGCCAGCTCGACTGGACAGACTCGGTTCCGCTGGCGTTCCCCAAGCCCCTGGAGCTTGAGGAAAGCGGTAACGTGGAAGGCCCGGATGTGGAGAGCCTGGTCGCGCTATTGAGCGAGTTGGGAATTGGGGTTCAGCCCTACCTGGCGGATGCCTACGCAGGCTCTCTGAGCACGGACCTGCGTCTGCTCAAGGCGGCCGAGAGACTGCAAGGGCTGATTGTGATGCTCGAGGACGCCGACGGAAGGCGGACCGCCGCACTGCGGGCGGTGGTGGGTGAGTCCTTCCCCACACTGGACAGCCTTTCTGAGGAGCAGGTAGATTCATTCCGTCGGGAACTGGCCGGGCACGCTGGGGATGGGACCGACCACGACTTGGCCGGCCAGACCCTTTCCGCTCTCACAACATACGTCGGCATCCTGAGCAATGACGTCGGGTGGCCCATGGACCGATCCGTGGGATTCGTTATGGCCCGATACGTCCCGCGATTGACGGAGGGGGATGACATACGGACCGCCGTGGTTCAAATGCAGTTGGAGCAGGCGTCAGGCACATAGCTGCACCAACACCAGGGGCACCGGCAACGTCGCTCTTGAGGACGAAAGGCCGAATCAGAAGTCGCGCGGCGCGTCGTGACAGCAGCTTCCGCGATTTCGTCTCGGCCGTTTATCTGGCCAAAACCATAACGCGGAATCCGACGTCACCGTCCCGGTCATTGAAGTCCACGTTGTAGTCGGCCAAAGACTCAAGGAGTATATACCTCAGCGGTGCCACACAGGAACCGCCGCAGATCTGGGGCGGGGCACCATCGGTATCGCTGCTGCACCACTCCCAAACGTTCCCAATCATATCGTACAAACCCCACGCATTCGGCTTCGCAGCGCCGGCCGCGGGCCAGGCCGAACTGTAAACGCTCTGGTCATCAACGGCTGCGGCCGTGTCCAACGTCCTGTCCTGTTGATAATCCTCCACCGCTCCAATGGGGGCGACCGGCAGGGGAGGAACCGTTCGGTCTTTATCGCGGTTCCACTCTTCGGCGGCCTTTTGCCAGGCGGTCCCTCTCACGTGCGCATAGCCGACGATCTGCGAGGGGTCATTGCCCCAGGGAGACACGGTATTTGTGCCTGCCCGGCAGGCATATTGGTGCTGGGAAACCGTGGGCAGTTGCCCGCCCAGCCACTGCGCATATGCTTGAGCGCCGTTGATGGTTACCCATGTCACCGGGATATCGGCATCGGCATCGGCAACCGCAAAAGTGTTCGCCGTCCTGTCCCATTTTATGGCACAAGAGGGCACATCGGTGGCGGTGCACTGTATCAGCCTGTTGTTACTCGCGTCGGTGAATATGGACCATCCCTGCAGGTTGGGCCCGCTCCGTTTGGCCCCGTACTTTTCGAGGAAGAGCCTGTATTGGCCGTTGTTTATCTCGCGCACGGCCATATAAAAGGGTTCAGGATTGCCGGCGCTCGCGGGAATGAACCTGAGTATCACGCTGGGGTCTTTCTTGGACACAATGTAATTCGGCCAGCCGACATTCTTGACGTTCGCGAGATCGACCGTTTGAAAGAAATCGAGCCATTCCTTCTGTCCCTCATTCACTGCTTGTCTGATCTGCTCCCAGTCGGTGACTTGGACCGTTTTGTTGAGCAGTTCCTTGAGGGTGGCGAGCGACGCCATGCTTTGGCCGGAATCCTTGACTCGTCTAAGAATATCGATGCCTGTCTCGATGATTGTTTTCTTCTCGGTGGCGGACGGCAAACGGCTGATATTGATGGGTTCGAAATCCGCACTCAATTCTATTCTGGCGGCGAAAACCAGACGCTGGGTCTCACCTTCCAAGAACTCCAGGTACTTGCAATATTCCGGCTTGATTATCGACGCAACCGCCGCTTCATGAGCCAGCAAGGTTTCCCAGAGCTCTCTGCATATATTCGCATCTATTTGGTCTTTGTTCTTTTCAATGGCAGGCAACGCGAGAAGGGCCTCTATCTTCTGCGTCGTGCTGACAAACTTGGCATATTCCTGCTCGAGCCTGGCGAGATTCTGTTTCGCAGAGCCGGTCAGCGTGCTGCCGATCGAAGTCACAAGCTTTGTGATGCCGGTTATTCTCGCCCCCCAGGAATCCCGTTGGGGCTTTGCGACGTTTTGTTCTGAGGGGCCGGTTCGCGTTCGGCCCAGCTCATCTTCGATAAGTTTTGCGATCTGCCCGATCTTTTCGTCCCACGAATACGCATTTCGTGGGTCTTGCGGCAGCTTCTTGTAATCCTTAACCTCCTTCAACCAGTCCCGGAAGGTCTGAGCGGTGACAGGCTCTTTGGAATTATGAACATTGCTGGCCTCGAAGAAGATGTCCTTGCGGATTTCATCGTTTTGCCAATCCGCACCGCAGACGTAGTCGGCAAGCACTATGGAAAGACGTTCGAAGTCTTCAAGCTCACTTGGGTTATAACCGCTCGTTGCTTCAGCGGCGAACCGTCCAAGCTCTGCGAGAATTCGATCTCCGGAGCGGTTCTTTTCAATCAGCGCTATCTCACGTTGAATTGCCGTTTTGGCCAGGTTGTCAAGAAGTTCGTTCTTGCGGGCAACGGCCTCAAAGTCGGTCCTGAGCCTTTGCCGGACTTCTCTATCCTGGCGGAGGCCTTCGTATTTGTCCGGCCATCGAGGCTCCGTGAGTTTGCCAAGCTGCCTCCAGGCCGCATAGACGGCCTCCGTATGCAAGCGCAGGTCGAGTGCTGCCTGGACGAGTTCTCGCTCGTCGCTGGATTCTTCGATCTGCTCCAGTGCCGTCACCCTCGCCACGGGCTGCGCAAGGGCGTTGCTGACCCTCGAATCCTGAACGATAGGAGTGTCCTTCCATCTCTGCCACAACGACCGAATGGTTTCATCGCTTTGGGGCAGGTCGTCATCGAGGAGATAGAAAAGATCCAGTGCATCCTCTATCGCACCAAACGCCGCAGAGACTCCGGCCAGATTTTCTCGCCATTGATCGAATTCGGAGAACTGGGCAAGACGAAAATCCCTGAAGGGGCCGTCGTTCACGTCCGGTACACTATTCGGCAGCGGCATCTTTTCGAGAATCCGAGCTATCCGATCGTTTCGCTCCCGTTCATGGACCTGCGCAAGCGTCTGTCTCCAGGTCTGCTCTCCGGCGTCCGTTCCCATCAGTCGAGGCAGGTTGGTCCGCAATTCTCCATCCAACGCGACCAGGTTGCGATGGGTTTCATCCACTTTGCGTCGCAACTCCGAGTACGACTGCAAATCCCGCTCGATCACCGACAGGGGGTATTCATTGAGAAGCTCATCCCTCAGCGCAGTCCACTTCGCACCAACCTGGTCGGTTTGACCGGCAGAGACCACTTCCTCTTGGATACGCTTGACATAGTCTCGCGGCAGCTCCCGCGCCCGATCGGCCCTGTCCCGAAGCTCGGCAAGCCGGGGCTCACATTCCTTGATCTTCCGTTCCATTTCTTGCCGGTTCTTCGCGATGGGTCTGATGGCTCGAATCTCCTCGATACTGACCTTCAGCTCGTCCATCCCTCTAGAACACGCATCCGCTTCGGGGGGATTGGAGACCTGAGCCTCCTGAATATAGCCGTCGATCTGGCTGATCAACGCATTGAACGGCTCGCGAGGGTCGGCCTGCAGATAATAGTATCCCTCGATTGTCGCGAGCCTTTCCCGGAAGACCTCGCCCGTTGGAGTCTCCGCCGCATCGTTTCCGTGGTCCTTGGCAAAAGCCTCTCGGTCCATTGCTGTTTGCCAGGGACCTCCGACAAGTTCAGCGAGTGTCCGACCCAGCCCGGCTATTTCATTGAGTCTTCCTCCGAGCGTGCCGAGGATATCCTCACCGGCAGCGCTCGAAATCGAAGCCACTTCGCGGTCGACATACTCATCGTCGAATTTGCTGAGTATCGGGTCGCCCAAGCTTTGAATTGCCTCCTGGTATTCGGCAATTTGGCCCAGAGACACGCTGATGGTTGTCAGTGTGCCGTTTTCGTCGAGATCAAGGATCTTGTCCATGTTTTCGGCGATCGGCTGGTTCGGCTCAGGCCTGACCGAGCCCGCCAGCGATATCAGGTATGCTGCCGGTTTTCCCCACCGGCGTTGCTCAAACCGGCGGGCCGCTTCGTTTAGTGCCAGGAGCAGAGGGCACGCGTCACTCGAGTTGGGATCGAGCACGCTCTTGATCTTCTCTATGGCTGCGAGGCCGTCGCCGGTGTCACCGGCCGCCGCCAGGTAAGGCTTATCCACGATGTACTCTACCGTCATGCCTTCCTCGTCGGCGACCCGATAAGGGTATCCCGCCGCTTCAACATCTTCCAGGATGTCCTTGACTTGTGCATTCTCCCGCCATCGCTTCGCCCGCAGGTTCCCTCCTTTCTTGTTCAGGCCCAGGCCCTGCACGTACAGAGCGCCTGCCCAGTCCCGGTATTCCTGGCACAACCTTTCCCACTGCACTTTCTCGGGCGGTGGGGGCTTTTTCAGAACGAAGAACAAGGCAACCGCAGCGGCAGCGACGATCATCACGCCGGCAGCAACAAGCCGGCGATATGAACGAACGGGCCTCATCTTCTCGAGCTGAGCGAGGTCATCCGCCAGGGCCTCAAGCGTCATTGTGCCGGGTTTCGTGGCGACAGCGAACAGTCGATTACACAGTTTTCTCCAGTAGGTCCCCTGTCTTCCAAAGCGGTGCCATTCCTTTGAATCGGGTGCTTGCCAGCCATCCACGTTGGGTGGCGAGCGGTGCGCCGCAAGCTGATAGATGAACTCGGCTACGGCCAACAGATCGGTGTCCCAATGCGCCTCGGCATCAACATATTCGTCCGGAAGGGGATCACACAGTACGATGTGCCTTTCGGAAATGTCTCCCGTCCCGCCAATCAGAACGTTAGTGGCCTTGAGGTTCCCATGGGGCCGTCCGCGTGCCTTTTTCAGTTCCAGCAAGCCTTCTGCCACCGCCTTGATGATGACACCGAGAGCTTCACTGCTGAGCTTGAGACGAACGTCGACGAGTTGTTGAAGCGAATGGTCGTACCTGTCTGTGACATAGAACGCTCCCTCAGACGTTGTGCCGCGCTCAGCAACTGGCGCCCAATGCTGCGCACCGCCGGCGGCAACTCCCTCCTGTACGCCGGCGCTCTTGAGAAACAGATCGATTTCGGTCTCGGCCTGCCCTTCTTCCAGCAGAAGAACGGGCGGCTGGAAGACTTTAATGGCGTGCTTGTCGGCTGTGCTTTCCGAAGCTCGGCCGCTGTAGACGACAACGTACCCCATCCGGTGGATTTCGCGGACGGTCTCAAAGCGGCCAAAAGTCGCCATTCATCCACTACCTTCGTCTACGGCAACCGCGGGAGTCTCACTGGGATTTTGCCTTCGGGACGACCAGAGCGACGACGTCGCTGCTGTTGATGGCAATGTCTATGCTCTTCTGCCATCCCCAGTCGGCTGAATCCAAGGCCGGCAGCTCCAAACGCCTTGCATCTGCATTGCCCGGCAAGTCCGGAAATACGCCGGGCAGATCCGCCAAAACAAACAGATATTCAGCTTTTCTCTCTTTCCACACCTTGATGATGGGGTCCTTCTTCGGGAGCACTCGCTCGCAGGGCTTGCGTCCGAATTGGATCACGTACGTGTGCTCGGCAGCGCCTTTGCGCAGTTGATTATCGGGTTGCCAGTATTGGGTCATGGACATATTCTCCCACCGGTCTTTCTCGAACCTGTTGACCCCTACAAGGTGGACCTCGACTGACTTGCTGCACACGTCGTCATCCGCGGTGACGGTCACTGTGCGAGACAGCATTATATTGGCAGCTTGAGAACATCCTCCCACCAGAAGACAGGTGGCCAGCAACCCCGCAAGTTGATATTTTTCGCGCGTCATCCTCATGGGCAGCTCCTCTAATTCATCCTATCATTCTTTTCCGACGCTTCTTGGCTTTAGAGGGCCAAAATCGATCGAAGTGCTTTTGACGACCGGAACCAATCTCAGACCATCAACTTTCTAAGTATTCGGGCGATTTCCTGGTTGGCCCTCCAGTCTGTGACGATGAGCCCGCGGGTCCTCAGTATGAGATCGTGCAAATCTCCGGCCGTTCTTTCGAACACCTTGTGGAGGCCGCCTGGCGGGGCGTCGCCGTAATCCCGGCATTCACGATAGGGGCCGGGCCCTGGGAACATCCGCAGAATGATGGCCAGTGTCGGCCACCATAATTCGGGGGCAATCGCCCCAAAAGCCTCGTCGGCCGTCATCTCATCGAAGGTCAAGTGTTGCGGCCCCAGCGATTCGCGCCACCGCGCGTCCCCCTTAAACACCTCGTTTATCCGCTGCTCGATGCTGCGGGACGCGTCGGACTCCGTTTCAATCTGGCGCAGCAGACTCAACGTTTCGTCAAGAACGACCGGCAGACTATTCGTATTATCGACCAGAAGAATCCTGACCGCCAGCACCGCCAACGAGTAAAGGTCGCAGGGACTGCTCAACAGGGGTATCGTCTCGAACGCCACCTCGGCCATGGGAACCCCTTCGGCCTTGCGCAAATCGGAGATCACCGCAGCGTCAAGGTCCTGCGCAACCGTTCGAAAACGCCACTCGCCGGCGGCCAGGGCCGAATCCTTTTCGAGATGACTAGGCAGGCAGATTTGGCCGAAAGCCAGATTCAGCCGGAACAGGACCAGGTCGTGCTGCGCCAGCGCCAGGCGTTCCTGAGTGGCAAGCGTGCCTTCGACAGCGGTACTACCGCCGGAGTCGGCCAAGACCTGTCGAATCCGGACCGATGCCCGCCCTTGCGCCGGAAAAGAGCCCACCAGTGGGCGGTAGACCGACGTTTCACCGGCCCGTGATGGCACATAGTACCGGAAATCGCTCTTTCCTATTCCCAGCGGAATGGCGTCGCCGGGATCGTCGAGCACCGCCCTGGCGGTCCACAGAAAGGGCAGCCCTCGCCCCGGTTCGCCCAGTTCGACCCGCCAGGTTTCAGGACTGATATTGAGGAGTGGGCGCTGAAGGCAGCGAACGATGGAATGCACCGAGGATACAAGATCCGCCAGCAGTCGGAGCTTCAGATGGAAAGTCTCGAGCAGCCGGCCGGACCGACCCTGGGTTTCGAGGAAGAACCAGCCGGCCGCGCTCGAGGCTTGTTCCTCCCTCTGGAGCGCCTTGAGCGGCCGACCGAGGTCGAGCAGGGACCTGCCGTGTTTCAAACCGTCCCACGGTTTGCCGCTGAGGACATCGACGAACGTCTCGAGCCCGATGGGGGCATGTTTCTTGATGAGCACCAACCCGGCTTGCGGATTCAGAGGAATCATATCGGCAGGGTCACCGGCGATCTCGGACATCGGCTTGGTGAAATCGTTGGCAGGCGCCCCCGCCGTGACGGGCACGAGTGGTGAGTCGTCGCCTGATTCCGGGATGTGCAGGTAACGATGCAGCGAGCTGCCGTAGCCCGGCAAGCCCTTGGACTGAAGCCGCCCTTCGTCCGTGCACAGCCTCCACGCGGCGCCGGAATTGACCTCTACAGGATGAACTGGAGCAGCCCTGGAAAGGTCCAGGAATGTCGGCAAGGCGTGAGCCGATTCCCATCCGGTCTTTACTATCGCGGCCCCGTCGGCTTCCTCGAAGGCTTGACAGAGCTGCTGCCAGCGCGTATCCAGCAGCGAGTTTGAGAGCGCGTGGCGGGCCGCCGATACTGTGTCGACCAGGGCTCCGGCATTTTGAATCCACACTTCAAGCCACTCGTGGACCGTGTTGGCGCCATCCACGATGCATCCCAGGTATACCTTCGCATCCATCGTGTCGCGAAGCATGATAAGGTGGCCGCCCATCGGCTCCGGCTCGCGTCTGACCAGAACGCAGATCTTCAGGGTCGCAGCCTTCTGGTCTTCAGAAATCGGGACAGCGACGTAACCTTCCGGTGGGGATTCAGGGCGGCTTTGGGCGTCAGCAAACGACACAGGCAAATCACCTCACAACTGTCGACAGGCATCACGGATCGCAGGATAGCCGGCACATTGCCTGGCCGTAGAGGCCGTTCAAGGCTATCCAGGCCCTATTCTATTGCTCGCTCACCTGCTGTCAAGCCACGTATCGGCATTCGCATTTGCGCTTCCTTCGTCGCATCTCCGCAGGACAGGAACCGAGTCGCCCGACAACGGGCCTGTGGCATGGATGGTGCTAACCACCGATGAGGACGGTGAAACAGCCGGACGCAATTGTGCCCCCGTGGGCCGTGCTGTCGCCCTGTCGCGCGGCGGGCCGGCCGCCAATCAGGACGGTGGCCGAGCCCTTGACGATGCTGTCAGGTGGACCGGCGCAAGTGGCCATATCACCGACGACTGCGGCAGGCTGGCCGCCGATCAAGACATTCGCCACGCCGGGGCCGGTAATCGGCCCGCCGACGTGCGGCTTGGGCCCCACCGGCGTCGGGTCCTGCATCGGGCAGGTGTGCATGTCGCCCATGCGTGCTGCTGGAAGCATATCAAATCCCGTCAGCCATTTCCTTTTGCTGTCTTAGACCGTTGCCGGTCAGAGGGTGGCATAATCTTCGGGCTTCTTGCTAAAGTAACTGCCCCGGGTCATTTGGTTCGACCCATTCACCTTGAAAGTAACTTCGGATTTCATCAGAACGTCGTTATTCGTCAGAACCTTTTTGAATTCCAGGAAAACACCCGAGTAGTGCTTCTTGATCCATTGCTCCATCTGCTTGGGGGTCATTTTCACAGCATCTTTGATTCTCTCGGGCTTTACGACGACAGCCTGGAAATCTGTGGTCACGTCGATAGGGCCAAAGACCTGGCATTCGAATAGGTAAGTGGCATCGCTGATGACGGTCGGGAGGTTCTGCATTTCGCCCCACAACTTGACAAAATCGGTGACATTATAAGGTTTTGAATGCACCAAGCTGAAAAAGAGGATATCGGTGACTCTGCAGCGTCTATCCACATCCGTCCCCTTAGTCATGTCTTTCCGGTCCCGGCCATAGAACAGTTGGTCCAGCAGCAGCAACAGGCTGCGCACCGGCTGTGACCTGTCGCCAAAGGTATAAATGCACCGGTCCTTGACGCTGTCTATCTTGAAGAGCAGTTCGTGCTCGCCATACACCGGATTAGGTTCGGGGATGCGCGGTTGGTGCGAAAGCGAACAGAACAGCGGGCGGGACCGCTGGGGGATGGTGAAGCAGTCGTACAGCCAGAGGTCCTTATGATTCCGCCAGTCCATATAGTGGGCCGGTCGTGGGCTGGATCCTCCCGTTTCTGCATAATGCTGGTCGATGCATTCCAACGTAACACTTTCCCGAAAGCCACATTCGGGAAAGATCTGACTGTATTTGAAGTCCCGAAGCTTGAGCGGGAACCATGCCATCGGCACGCACTTCTTGGTATCGGGGGGTTTGGGCATTTTGAAGATCGCCTTGGCCAGGTCATCGTCGAAGGCCTGATCGACGTAGAAGTTGTTCTTCATCTCGTCGAGTATCTTGTCGACGAGCCGTTCGGCCGCTGCGTCGTCCCAGGTGTTAACGCCATCAATCAAGAAACCGGATTCGAACGTCTTCCTCTTCTTTTCAAAGAGATCCTTCACTCGGAGTTTGATGTCATCCAATCGCGTATCCTGGCGTTTACTCCCGCTCTTACAGGTGTATTTGATCCTAACCTCATGGAGCCGGTAGTCTTCGGCATCCTTGACCACCGTGTCGACGAACGCAACTATTTTCCTGTCTTCTGCAGATTTGATGGATGTTACGTTCTGGATACCAAAGAAGCCTTTGGGGAACTTGATGGTTTCCTTCCGGCTGCCGCACTCCATGTGAACATCCGTGTTCTTCTGCTCAGTCCTTGTCGCTGGCGCCTCAATAAATTCCGGCGTCATCTTCAGCCACTCCGGGGCGTATTCCTTGACCGACGCAACAACGCGCTTACGGACGATTTTCTCACATTCGGTGCGCTCGTCCGCTCTAGTTGCGGGGGTATCGAACTTTGGCAGATATTGCAGGTATTCCTGCACGGCCTCCGGGAGGGCCCCGGGAAGGCTGGCGTCACGGTAGCGCGGATGACTGGGCAGCTTGTTCTTGGGCCGGTCGTCCTTGAGCACCGTCCACACCTTGTTGATCAATCGGGTTGCTTCAACGGAGAACTTCGACCCGTCCCCGGTCTTGCCGTACAAGAAGTCGTAGTGGTCCGGAGATACAAACCCCAGCGCTCCGTATGGTTCGAATTTCATTTTCAGCTCTTTCACACACGTCCACGACCAGTGCTTGTCCAGCGTCGCCTTGTCGCGCGAGGCGGTGATGACGTGATAGATCACCGCCGCGACCTCCAACGCCTCGCGCGCATCCGCGCCTTTCCCGGCGACCTTCTCCAGGTGCAGGGCCATGAGAGTCGGATCGTACAATTCCTTGAGGTACAGTTCGAGTCTGTCCAGCTTCAACGCGCTCAACCAAGACTTCTTTTCGACCAGCTTTCGCCGGTTCTCGCCGAACTTTTTCTCTACCTTGTCCAGGTGCTGCTTCAGGTGCTGGGCGGCGATGGTTCGGGTCTGCCACCGCTTCAGATACTTCACCTCTGCCTTGCTGCTCTTGCCTGTGGTGTCCTTGTCGGCCCGGCATTGCACGCGTTCCTGGCTGCTCAGATGCATTGCGATCAGGATCTGTATGGCCAGGTGGTCGTATTTGCAGCCTGGATAATGCTTGTGGAACGTCTTGATGGCGTGCTTGGCGTATTCCTTGAACTGTTTGCCATACAGCGTGGCATCGGCGGTGGTCAACTGCTTCTTAAAGAATGGGCACACTTCGCCCATGGCTTCCAGAAACGCTTCGGGCGTCATCGAGATGTCGGCCACCGTGGAGACGGCCGTCTTCTCCTTATCGTACGCCTGCCGCTGCGCCCCGATCGTCAGTTCGCTCTTCCTAACCTCGTCCAGAGGTCGGTCGCCGGACTCCAACGGGCCCAGCTCCCACATGGCGCAATCGTCGCAAAACACACGATCCTTGGCAAAACAAATTTTGCACGCCCCCGTACGCGGGTCCTGCACATCGGTGAGATCCTTGTTGCATTGATGGCATTTAGCCATAGTCAAACTACTCTTTCTTATCCTGACCGGTCTTGTTGGTGTCGTGCACTTCGCTCAGCTTCTCTTGGGTTGGTTTGTCCGCTTCGCCGGTGGGCTTCAGGCCATACGTTCGCTGGAAGAACCGGATCGCCACGGCCAGTTCCTCTTTTGACGCGTCGACCTTATCGAGCAGGCCCAGGTTATATAGGCGCTGGGCCACGCCATCGCTTACCTGCACCGGGTCGAGCTTGCCGAAATTGATCCTTATCGTCTGGCCGTTGTCATCCAGATAAAGTTCACCCTGCTGGGCATCTGGCGGAATAGGCACGTCGAGAACCCCATCGGCATCCGTCACGCCCTCCCTCTTGTGAGCACCATCAATCCAGAGCACAAAATTAGTATTGCTGCGCGGCTCGGTCCCCTTGAGCAACTGAAGCCGGAAGCGTGCAGGCACACCCTTCCTTCGGAACCGATGTCGCTGTTCGGCGGCGCAGGATTCCTCCTTTTCCACTTTGTCTCGTATGTATACTACATCGCCGGACAACAGGATGTTCGGGTCCTTGCGGTCCTGCTTGAGCTTGCTGTTTTTCGAATCGTTCCAAATGGTGTCCGGAAATAAGCCGTGCTGGAAGGCAATACTCGAAATGCAGTCTCCCTGCTTGACGGTGTATTTCTTGTAGGCCATTATTTCTTCTCCCATGCGTCCTTGTCAATGTCGGGAAAACAGATTTTGCACGTGCCCTTCTCGAAACCTTCCACGTGGGCAAAGCCCTTTTCGTCGAGCGTGCCCTCGGCGACGGAGTCGTCCGGCAGAGTTATCTTATACTTTTCGCCGGGGATGGGCTCGTTGTCTTCGCCGACTAACTCAATCTCAATCCAACTGGTCTTTTTTTCTTCTTCCTTTTCTTCCGTCTGTCTTTGGGCCTCCTCCGATGGAGGCTTGTGCGGCTTGACCTGCTGCGCGCCGTATTTACCCGACTGTGTCCTGGCCTGCTCGGCCTTTATCTCAGCCATTTTGCCAGGGTCGGCGACGTCGGCATCTTCGGCCTTTTTTGGTGCCGCCGGTGGAACTGCTTTGCCTGCCTTTCCGCTCTTCTTGCCCATCTTGGCACATACCCTCTGTCAGTTGATCTTCACTGTGCCGCCCTTAATCTCTGTCATCACACTCCCCGTGACACCTGCCTGATTTCCCTGAACCTTGATCTGTCCGCCGGTCTGTATCTCGATACCGGCCGGCTCGATTGCGATGTACGAACTGCCGACGCTGAGAGTGATGTTCTGCAAACCCTCGATCACGATATTTTGGGCTTTCAGGTAGTAATTGCCTGTAGTCGCCTCGGAGTGGTTGGCCTTGAAGACCTCGATGACGTCACCCTTGACGGTCAGCGAGAGGCTCTTGCCGACTTCCTTGGCCTCCTTGCCTTTGACGGTGAGGTTGCGATCCTGCCCGATTTCTTCAAGATGGTTCTGCTCCACAAATTCGTTGCGGTGGCTCTTCACCTGCTCGAACTTCTCGTTCTCGACGACCATGTGGCGGTCATGCTCGATCGTCTCGAACCGGTCGTTCTTCACGCGGATATCCAGGTTCTTCTCCGCATGGATGAAGATCTGCTCTTCGCCTTT
>JABAOC010003290.1_pt5 | contig 13945 bp, 11 predicted proteins | sample 7062161 | NCBI WGS metagenome assembly JABAOC01 (sample SAMN14538625, study PRJNA623070) | marine sediment metagenome | biome: marine biome [ENVO:00000428]; feature: marine pelagic biome [ENVO:01000023]; material: deep marine sediment [ENVO:00002113] | place: India: Gulf of Khambhat ... | reverse complement strand
GAAAAGCCTCTGGATGCACCGGCTTCGGTCGGCACTGACGGCGCTGGGCATCGTCTTTGGCGTTTCCTCGGTGATTGCCATGCTGGCCATCGGCGAGGGCGCCAGCCGCGAGGCGCAGGAATCGATCGCGCGGCTGGGCAGCCGGAACCTGATCATCGAGACCGTCGAGCCCCCGAAAGAGCGTGCCGATACCGGCAAAGCGAGCCGCATACGCAGCTACGGCCTGACCTATAAGGACGCCGAGGCCATCCGGAACACCATACCCGATATCGACGTGGTCGTGCCCATTCGCGAGCTGGACCAGGAGGCCCGGTATCTCAGCCGCAAGGTCCTGGTGAAGATCATCGGTTCGGTGCCGTGGTATAGGGACATTGCCCCCGTTCGCCTGCTGCAGGGACGCTTTCTGTGCAGCATCGACCTGCATCTGCAGCAGAATGTCTGCGTGCTCGACGAACGTTTGCTCCAGGGCCTTTTCGGGTTCGAGGACCCGATTGGCAAGGACATTCAGATCTCCGGCAACTGCTACCGCGTGGTCGGGATCGTTGGCGGAGGCTCTCTCGATGTCGGGCGGGGTGTTTCCGATGAGGACGTGACGTCGCTGCCGGAGGGATCGGCCGGCGCGGCTACCGGCTGTATCTACCTGCCGGTGACGACAGCAAAGTCCCGCTTCAGCGAACTCGACCTGAGTTACAGCGGCGGCCAGCGCAATGCCAAGCGGGTGGAGTTGCAGAAGATCACGGTCAAGGTCGGGACCACGGATCAGGTGTTGCCGATGCGCGACGTGCTCGACACCCTCCTGGACAGACTGCACGAGCAGAAGAGAGACTATCGGATCGTCGTGCCACTGGAGCTGTTGCGGCAGGCCCGGCGTACTCAGTTCATCTTCAGCATAGTCCTCGGGTCCATTGCGACGATCTCCCTGCTGGTGGGCGGCATAGGCATCATGAATATCATGCTGGCCACTGTCAGCGAACGAACGCGCGAGATCGGCATTCGTCGGGCGATGGGGGCACGGAAACGCGATATTGTCTTTCAGTTCCTGTCCGAGACTCTGCTCTTGACGTTGACCGGCGGCGTGCTGGGGATTGTATTGGGGCTGTTCATTCCTTTTCTGGTCAGCCGGTTCAGCAATATGCCGACGGTGATTACGGCCACGTCGCTGGTGCTGGCCTTTGGCATCAGCGCGGCGGTCGGACTGACGTTCGGCCTGTACCCCGCCTGCCGAGCGGCCGGCATGGACCCGATCGAATCCCTACGTCACGAATAGCTGGACAACACACAGCAAACCACGCCACGTCTATGGGATTATTCGACAATCATGCCGGGCGACATGCCTTTTGTGTCCCTAAATCGCTGCTTTCCTCTTGACTGTTCCGACAGAGAGTCTTATCATGAACGTCGCTTCTTCCTGGTGAGCTGCTGGTAGATTGGTTCGTGATCGGATGGTCGGTGACTTTCGACCGTGGCAGGTATTTTGTCTTGGCAGGGGAGATTGGTGGAGGCGGCAGAATGCGTGAGGCCTGCGAGAACGGCCCCGAGTCTGCGGAGGAAGTGCTAGGACTGCGCCGACGCGTAGCGGAGCTCAAGCAGGCGAACGAACGGTTGAGGCGGCAAGTGACCCTTCTTGAGAATGAGCGGGACACGGTTCGCGAGGCGTTGGCGCGAAGCCGGTCTCAGGCGGAGGCACAGCGACTGGCGCTCGACCCTGAGCGGCTGCTCGCCGCCACGTTCGACGCGATCACCGAGCCGGTGATGGTGGTCGATCGCGCCGGTGTGATTCGGGTGGCGAACCAGACGGCTGCGGACCGGCTGGGCTGCACACGGGAGCACTTGACGGGACTGGACGGGCGCCAGCTCGGTCCCGAGATCGTGCCTTCGGAGATTCGTGATGCCGCCTTGACGCACCTGGCTGCCACCGTCGAAACGCGTAAACCGGTTCGGACGGCTGATGAATACCGGGGCAGATTCTACGAATGTACTTTCTACCCCGTTCTTGACGACGCCGGACAGGTGACCCACGTCATCATATTGTCTGCCGACGCGACGGCTCGCGTCGGGGCCGAGAAAGAGCTTATCGAGAGCCGGCAGCGCTACCAGGATCTCATCGACAATATGAGCGACGTTATATACTCCACGGACTTGGACGGCAATGTGACGTCGGTGAGCCGCGCCATCAAGACCTGGATCGGCCGGGAGCCGGAGGAAGTGATCGGCACAAACGTCCGCCAGTGGGTCGCGCCGGAGACGGCGCTGACGGTCGAGGCCGCCCGACACAGGGCGCTGGCGGGAGAACGGGCCGTGACGGAGCTGGTTCTGCACGACCAGAGGGAAGGCGAGCGCGTGGCGGAAATCAGTATTGCACCGGCGCGCGTCGACGGACGGATCGTGGGGACGCAGGGCATCATTCGCGATATTACGGCACGGCGCCAGGCCGAACAGCGGGTCCGCGAAAGTGAGGAACGGCTGCGGGCCCTCCTGAACGCCGCGACGGAGTCAATCTTCTTGGTGGGGCGCGACGGAGAGGTTCTGACGGTGAACAAAACGGGGGCCGAAAGGTTCGGGTTGACACCGGAGGAACTGATTGGCCGCCGACCGTCTGACGCCGGCATGGGAATCGCGCCGGCCCTCGCCCGGCGGCGGCAAGCGGCGATCAGAAAAGTCTATGACACAGGCGAGGCCGCTCATGTCGAGGATGAAAGAGCGGGCATTTGTTTTGACACCACCGTCTACCCGGTTTTCGACGCGGGTGGTAAGGTCACCAGTGTGGCAATTTTCGCTAAAGACGTGACCGAACGGAGAAAAGCACAGGAGGAAATCACCATCCTGCAGCGGCAGCTGGAGTTTATTCTCGGCGCCGCCAAGACCGGGCTGAACGTCACCGACAGGGCTTTCAACCTTCACTACGTGGATCCGGCCTGGCAGAAGCTGTACGGTGACTACAAGGGCAGGAAATGCTACGAGTATTTCATGGGACGGGATTGTGTGTGTCCCGGGTGTGGGGTACCCAGGGCCTTTGAGAGCAAGCAGGTCACCGTCTCCGATGAGGTTCTGGTGAGGGAAGGGAACCGGCCGGTCCAGGTCACCACCATTCCCTTCCAGGCCGAGAACGGGGAGTGGCTGGTGGCCGAGATCAACGTGGACATCACCGAGCGAAAAGAACTGGAGCGCAGGCTCAGAGAGAGCGAGGAGAGGTACCGGACGGTCGTTGAGAGTGCAGGGGAGGTTATCGCAATTGTCGACGAACGGGGCGTCCTTCAGTTCATGAATACCACCGCGGGCCGCCGACTGGGGGGATGCCCGGCCGACTTCGTTGGCAAGACGATGTGGGACCTGTTCCCCCGGGACGTGGCCGACCAGCAGGTGGGCCACGTTACCTCCGTCATTCGCACGGGAGAGGCGCGGAACGAGATCAGCCTCTCCATGGTCCAGGGCGAGCTCCGGTGGTACAACACCACCGTGGTGCCCTTGGACGACCGCACCACCGACGTCAGGGCGGCGCTGGTCATCGCTCGGGACATTCACGCGTTCAAAGAGGCGCAGGACGAGTTGGAGGCGTATCGCCGGCAGATGGTCTGGGCCGAGCAGCTTGCTTCTCTGGGGACCCTCAGTGCCACCCTGGCGCACGAGCTGACACAGCCTTTGACGGTCGTTCATTTGTCCATTCAGAATGCTCTTCAGACTCTCGAGGGGACGGCGTGCCCGGGAAGCGTCGCGGAGGACCTGAACGACGGGCTGGCGGAGGTCTCCAATCTGACGGCGATCGTCGAGCGCTTCCGCCGGTTCGCGCGCCGGTCATCGGAGAAGGTGGTCAAGGAGGTGACTCTGTCGCACGTCGCGCGCAAAGTGATGCGGCTGCTGGAGGAAAGTGCGCGGCATGCCCGTGTCGCCCTCGAAACCCAGGGCCTTGAGGACCTGCCGCCGATCTATGCGCATGAGAAAGACGCCGAGCAGATGTTCTTTGCGCTGACCCAGAATGCAATCCAGGCGGCCGACGGCTCGAAGGACCGCTGTTTTCGCATCGGCGGTGTCCGGCGGGACGACCGGGTCGAACTGCAATTTGCCGATGATTGCGGCGGGATACCCCCGGAGAATCTGGAGCGCATCTTCGAGCCGTTCTTCACCACGAAACCACCGGGCGAGGGGACGGGACTCGGGTTGTGCATCGTTCAGCGGATTGTCGCGCAGGCGGGAGGGCAGCTGTGGGTCGACAGCCGGTGGGGCGAGGGTGTCACATTCCATATCACGCTGCCTGTCGAAAAAACGTGACATCATGCGAATGGAGTGCCTATATGGAGAATGCCGACGCTGCCCAGGTGGTTTTTGTCGATGATGAGCCGACCGTTTGTGATGCGGTGCGCAAGACCCTGGAACGTGCCGGCATGAGTGTGCGGTGTTTCCATGGTGCCGACGATTGTCTCGCGTATCTGGCCCAGGGAAGATGTGACCTGCTCATCACGGATGTGAGAATGCCGGGCAAGGACGGCATCGAGCTGTTGCACGAGGCGCGGAAGCACCTGCCCTGGCTGCCCGTCGTTGTCGTCACGGGGTGCGGGGACGTGCCTATGGCGGTCCGGGCGCTGAAGTCCGGCGCCGCGGATTTCATTGAGAAACCGCTGGAACGCGACACTCTCCTGGGCACCATCAAGGCGTTGCTCGCGCGGAGCGCCGCTCAGGGTGTGTTCTCCGATCTGGCTCTGACGAAAGCGGAGATGCGGGTTCTGCGTCTGATTCTGGAAGGCAAGAATAACCGCGACGTGGCGGCGGCGCTGCATCGCTCACCCCGCACGGTCGAGGTCCATCGAGGCCACCTGATGCAGAAGATGGGCGCCGGTAACCTCGTCGAGTTGCTCCGGCGTGCAGCCGACCTGGGATTGCTCAAACCGAGTCCTCCACCAGGAGCGGACGGCATCAGCCCGAAGTAGCATGGGCGTCCCGCCCATGAATCCAGGAACACGGACAAGATACCTCCCCTGAGCGCCCGGGCCGATTCACCTGGAGCGTATCGTAATCGATTTGTTGCCTGGCCGGGTGGTATGGTCAAGCGATGCCTGGCGATGGCCGTGCTGTACGCGCGGGAACCATCGCCAAGACCTGTGGCCTTGACGCTGCCACCCGACGCTTACGCCCCACGACGAAAAATTCACTCGTAATCGGTACCAGGCTTCGCGACGATGGTGTTGACACGGTCCCGACGCGCCGGTACCGTGAGGCATCGGATGAATTCTCAACGAGGCTTCAGGGGCAGGGTCGCTATATGGAGAATCAACCGCACAGTCGAAGAGGGCCGCAGACCCGGAGCATCGGGGCAGGGGACGAGGAGCGTGCGGTCAGCCGTCGCCGGCTGCTGCAGACGGCCGCACTGGCCGCCACCGCGGCGCGGTTCGGCTTCCGGGGCGGCACAGTCGGGGCCCAGGAAAAGGGCGAACGTCCCACGCGGGCAACGGGCGTGGAGGTGCTGAATCCCTGCGGGCGTGTCCCGGTCAGCCTGATCATCGACGATTCGACCTGTCTCGTGAATCTGGCGCACTTCGGCATCCCCCATTTTGCCGAGGTGTTTCCGGACAACTACAAGCAGGACTGGCGGAGGCTGCCGCGCGAGATACCCGATTCCTTCGTGCGCAAGTTCGGCCAGTGGTGCCGCGAGCACGGCGTCAAGGGCAAGTACAGCATCGTCCCGTACCCGGCCTGCGTCGGGTGGCTCGACCGCGACATCCCGGGCTGGTCGAAGAAGGAACTCGACGAGAGCCTCAAGCTCGTGCGCGAGCTGATGATGCCCCACTGGGACATCCATCCCGAGATGGTCTCGCACACCTGGGTTATCGACACGAAAACGGGCCGACCTTACCCCGAACGGACGGACCGCTTCATGGAAAACTGGCGCTGGACCGACGGCAAGTCCGTGGACCAGCTTGCCGACTATATGAGTTATGCGCTGCACATCCTCAAGAACGCTGGGCTCCAGTGCGAGGGGATCACGACGCCCGGCGGTTTCGGCAACCGGGTTCTCCCGGAGTTGGCCCAGGCCACGTTACAGTCGTGCCGGGACGTATTCAAAGCGGAGATTCCCCATTACTTCCGGCACCTGTTCACGGACGAGCGGAGCGTCGCCCCGCGCGTCGAGTATGCCTCCGGCCTCGAGGGCCCGGACCCGAAATGCGTGGTCTCGATCATCGGCTGCACTGGCGACTGGTTCGGCGGCTGGGACGGCCTGGAGCGCGGGTCGGCCGACAGGTTCATCACGGAGGACCTCCAGGGCGGCCGGCTGCCCCAGGTGATCGACGAAGGCGAGCCCGCCATCCTCGTTTGTCACTGGCCGGGGATTTACTTCAACGGCGAGGAGGTCGGCTTCAATATCTTCAAAGAGGTGGTGCGTCGCATGCACGCCCGCTACGACAACCTCATTTGGATGAAACTCTGCGAGATCGCCCGTTACTGGGCCGCGCGGGAACTGACGCAGGTCACACGGCAGGGAAACCGCGTCACCTTCCAGGCGCCGTTTGCGACATCGCGCTTCACCGTACGGCTGGACGGCGGACCCTCGCAAATCGCGACCGTCACCATAGACGGCGCGGCAAAGAAACTGGAAGCGGTGCAGAACGCGTTGTGGCTCAAGAGCGGCACGTGGCATCATGACGGCAACGGTACGACGGTCTGCTTCGATTTGCCGAAAGGCCGGTGCGCGGTCGAGATTTGACGGGGTGTCATACGGTTCCTTGTGTCTGGCCGGGAGGAAACATGAGATATCGCGCAAACCACCCGTTCGTTGCTGCCGTGGTTGTCTGTGCGATGGCGGGAACGACGGCGAAAGCGGCGGCCTTGTCCGTTCCGCGCATGCCGATGGAGATCCCGTTCGAAGACACGATCCGACACCGCTGGCTCGGCAAGCCGGTATTGGCCAACAGGCTGCTCGACGATATGGAGGACCTGGACAACTGGTCTCACCACGGCTTCGGCGCGATGAGCCTGACGGCCGACCGTTCCAAAACCGGCGGCCGGTCGCTTCGATTGACCTCTCCCACCGTCGGCGACAAACCTGGCGGGGCACTGGGACGACCGTTCGGTGTCGCGACGGCCCTCCGAGAGTTCGACGGCGAAGACTGGACGGCGTTCAACCGTCTCTCGTTCTGGGTGTACCCGACGTTGCCCGGCTTTCGAGTGATTTCGATGTGTGCAGTTCTTCACAACGAGGGCCGGGAGAAGGTGCCGGGGATGTACGACCGCAACGGCCGCAACTTCATCCTGCTGGAGCCGGACCGGTGGAACCATATCGTGTGGGAGATTGCCCATCTGGGCCGGGACAAAGTCACCGGCGTGGAGTTCACGTACCGCCTTCAGGGCAATGAGCCCGGTGCGACGACGACCGTCTGTTATGATATCGACCGTCTCGAACTGCAGAAAGTGGAGGCCGACCATTTCGAAGGCTGGGAAGTGGCCCCCGGGCGAATCGCCTACTGCCATGCCGGCTACCTCACCCACGCTCCGAAAACCGCGCTTGCCGCCGGCTCGACCGGAAGAGAATTTCAGATCGTCAACGTGCAGACAGGTAAAGTCGTTTTGACGAAACCCGTGCAAAAGGCGGAGTCCCGCATCGGCACGTTCGATCTCCTGGATTTCACTGAAATAGGGAAGCCGGGCCCATACGCGATTCGGATGGATGGCAGAACCACGAGGCCATTTGACATCGGCGCAGATGTGTGGCGCGTCACAGTCCTGAAGACAATCAACTTCTTCTATTGCGAGCGTTGCGGCACGGAAGTGCCCGGCGTTCACGATGCCTGCCATCGCGATTGGCGGGTCCGCCACGGCGACAAGGAAATCATGATCAACGGCGGCTGGCACGACGCCGGTGACCTCTCGCAGGGACTGGTGAANNGGCCCGTCACCTGCAGAGTACCGATTCGGTACTGGCCAACCGCCTGGTCGACGAGGCCTGCTGGGGTCTCGACTGGGTTCTCAAGACGCGCTTCGGCGATGGCTACCGCTGCACCTGGGCCACGATGGATTTCTGGACCGACGGGATTATGGGCACGGTCGATGATGTCACCGTCAAGGCGGCCAACCGGCCGTTCGAGAACTTCCTGGCCGCCTCCGCCGAGGCCCTGGCCGCACAGATGCTCAAGGAGCGCGACCCCGTCCGGGCGGCCTATGCGTTGCGAGTGGCCCAAGAGGATTGGCGTTTCGCCGTCGAGCGCGTTGAGAATCCGAACCTCGAGCTGGCCGCGGCCGGTCTGCAGAGTTCGTTGGACCTGTACGAGGCGACGGGCGACCAGAGTTACGCCGACCGGGCGTATGGTTTCGCAGAGATCGTGCTGAGCTGCCAGCAGCAGGATGCCCCGAAATGGGACATGCCCCTGACCGGCTTCTTCTATGCGGACCCGAAGAGAGAGCGCATCCTTCACTATTCGCATCGCGGTCACGAGCAGGCCCCTGTGGTTGGCCTGGTGCGGCTATGCCGGCTGTTCCCACAGCATGCGGATCGGCCGAAATGGGATAACGCCCTCGCACTCTACTGCGAGTACTACAAGGCCATTGCCCAGTACACGGCCCCGTACTGCATGCTGCCGGCATCGATTTACCACATAGACGAATCGCGCCGGGAGACATTCCGCGAACAGGTCGAAAACGGCATTAAGCTTGGCGACGGCTATTACCTGCGTCTGTTCCCCGTCTGGTTCGATTTCCGCGGCAACCACGGCACGGTCCTGTCGCAAACCAAGGGGCTATCGGCCGCCGCTCGGTTGCGAGGCGACGCCGAACTTCTGGAACTGTGCCGCAAACAGCTCCAGTGGGTCCTGGGCCGCAATCCGTTTTGCCAGAGCACGATGTACGGCGCGGGGCACGACTACGCCCCGCAGTACACCGCGATGTCGGGCGATATGGTCGGCTCGCTGCCCGTGGGCATCGAGACCCACTTCGAGCGCGACGAGCCGTACTGGCCACCGGATAACTGCTACAACTACAAAGAAGTCTGGGTGCATCCGTCCTCCCGCTGGCTATTGCTGATGTGCGATCTGTACGATGACCCATCGACGGCGGCCGACTGACACTGACAAAGGAGCCTCACGCGGTTCTTGCATACTTCTTTTGCTCTCGCGGGAGATGGTGGGCATTTGACTCTCTGCCGACCGGCCCGTCCAGTTGCCTGGCTCTTGGAGGCTCTGCCCCCAAACCCCCGGCATTTGCCGCTTTAGGCCAATAGCATGATCGCATGAAGCCGCGATACCACAGCCTGCCTGCGGTATCTCATCGCAATCGTTTTTATCTGCACATTCCATTGCCGCCGACACATGTCTCGTGTAGTTTATACTCGCTGTTGTGGAGGATAGGGCCGGAACCCTATTTGCGGTGTATCCCAAGCGGCAGTCCGTTGTGCCGGCAAACAAGGGTTCCCAAACGCGATGTATCGCGTTTGGGGCCCCGCCCCGAGCGCCGTAGCAGTCCAGCAGGATGGGCGACGCTGTCGGCTTGGGAGCATCGTTTTGCTCTCTTGCCATGCTATTCGTGCAAAGCGAAAAGTGCCAGGGGTCCGGGGACGGAGTCCCCGATGGCTGGGCCGTGCTCACCCACGAGTATGAGAAAAACCGGATGAGCCCTGAAGGAGAACCCGAAATGAAACGACGTGATTTTCTGAAAGTGGCGGGCTGGAGTGCAGCTTCCATTGTGGGGCTTGGTACGCTCCATGCGAACGAGACGCGGCGGCCCAATGTTGTTTTCATCCTGGCCGATGACCTGGGTTACGCAGACCTGGGCTGCTATGGGCAGAAGAAGATTCGGACGCCCAACATCGACAGGCTTGCGGCCGAGGGCATGCGGTTTACCCAGTGCTATTCAGGCAACCCGGTTTGCGCGCCGTCGCGCTGCACGCTGATGACGGGGTACCACACGGGCCACGCCCAGGTGCGGAGCAACAAGCAGGTCGGCGGGGACGATGCCTGGACGCTCGGCGTGACGACCGGCGGGCAGTGGCCGCTGGAAGCGGGCACGTTCACCGTGGGTCACCTCTTCCAGCGGGCCGGCTATGCCACCGGCGCGTTCGGCAAGTGGGGGCTTGGCCGGGTCGGGACTACCGGCGACCCGCAGAAACAGGGCTTCAATCACTTCTTTGGCCCCATCTGTCAGCGCCAGGCGCATACGTACTACCCGAATCATCTCTGGCGCGATGGAGAAATCTTCTGGATTGGGGAGAACAAGGATGGAGCGGAGCGGGTGTATTCGCACGATGTGATCTGCGAAGAGGCCCTCAAGTTCATCCGGTCCAACAGGGACAAGCCGTTCTTCCTGTACGTGCCGTCCACGATTCCCCACGTGGCACTGCAGGTGCCGGAGGATTCGCTGGCCGAATACAAGGACCGGTGGCCCGATCCGGCGTACGACGGCAAGAGAGGCTACGTCCGCCACGCGCATCCCCGGGCGTGCTATGCCGCCATGGTCACGCGCCTGGATAGAGAGGTCGGACGGATCATGGAGCTGCTCAAGGAGCTTGGCCTGGATGAGAATACACTCGTAATCTTCTCCAGCGACAACGGCCCGACCAATGCAGGTGGCTCGGACGCGGGCTTTTTCGAGAGCGCCGGCCCGCTGCACGGCCTGAAAGGGTCCGTGTGGGAGGGCGGCATACGCGTTCCGTTCATCGCCCGCTGGCCCGGCCGGATCAAGCCGGGCAGCGAGAGCGACCACGTCGCGGCCTTCTGGGACTTCCTGCCCACCTGTGCGGAGTTGCTCGGGGAGCAGCCGCCCCAGGGAATCGATGGTCTCTCCATGCTGCCGACGCTCCTGGGCCGGCCCGACCAACAGAAAGTGCACGATCACCTCTACTGGGAACTGAACGGCCAGCAGGCGGTCCGCATGGGTGACTGGAAAGCCCTGCGCCTCAAGCCGAACCAGAAGATTCAGCTCTTCAATCTCAAAGCGGATATCGGCGAGAAGAACGATGTCGCGGACCGGCATCCGGACATCGTCGCGCGGGCCGCGGAGATATTCACCCAGGACCGCACGGAGTCCGAGGTCTTCCCGCTGCAGAGGTCCAAACCGGGGCGGTAGCGCCGATAGCCTGTATGTGCTCAGCCTGGAGAGTGTGACAAGGGGTGGCGTGAACAGACTTATTGGGTTCGTTCAGAGTTCTTGAGTTTCGCGTGGCATAGATATTGAGACGGGTGGCAGCGGGGCACCCCAAAGGCACAATTCCGCGTCTGGGGACCCCGATGTCAAGGCCGAAGGCTTTGGCGATGGTTTTTCTCCCGCCGGAATCAAGCCATCGCCAAGCTGCGCTTGACGCTGCCACCCGGTCAGGGAAGCTCTCCCGTCGCACTTCGCATTATTCGAGAGATTATTCGCCCTGGGTGTAACTTGTGGACGAGTTGCGCTCACTATCCTGTCAGGAGGGCCCGAATGTGACGAACTGAGAAGTCTGGCAAGACGAAACTGAAAGGAGCCAAATCATGAAGGCAGGATGGAAAACACTGATCGTTGCGGGCGTCGTGCTCGTGGTTTTGAGCGACTGGGTGATGGCGCAGCCGTGGGGCGGTGGGCCGGGCCGAGGCCAGGGCCGGTTTCAGGGGCCGGGCAGGGGAGGACCCGGACCGATGGGACAACAGTGGGGACCGCAGGATGGTCGCGGGGCTTGGCGTGCGCCTGGGGCCGGTCAAGACGGTCCCGGAGCATGGTGTCCGCTGGGCCTGGACCGGGGCGCAATGCGCGGCCTGCTCGGCCGCCGGCTGAATTTGACGCCCGAGCAGAGAGAGAAGATTCGGAGTATCGTGGAAGAATCACGGTCCAGAGTGCAGGCCAGGATCAAGGAAGTGCTGACTGAGGAGCAGCGTCGGCAACTTCAGCCGATGCAGGACAGGGCCGGGCAATTCAACCGGCCGATGCCACGGCCCGGGGCCGGCATGCGGGGTGGCGGGACGGGCGCACAGGGACAAGGCGTACGCGGCCGTATGGGCGCACGCGGACAGGGTATGGGCGGCCCGATGGGCGCACGCGGACAAAGCATGGGCCCGCGTGGCCAAGGCTGGGGCGGCCCAGGCATGCAGAACTGGGGTCCTCAGAGGGGGCCCGGCATGCGGCAGCCTCCGGTTCCGTCGGTCGGCGGCGGACCCACAGCGGGCGGACGGAGACAGGGCATGGGGCCTGCCCAGCAGGATGGCGCACCGCCGCTGGGTCGGCTGTTCGACCGGGCAGATGCCAACGACGACGGCACTCTGACGCGAGAGGAGCTTAAGGCCTTTCAGGATACGATGCGGCGCGGCCTGCAACCCCCGCAGTGACAACTGTGGAATGTGGGTGATGGTGGCCCCGCCTGCACGACCTTGCCGGCGGGGCCGATGTCGTGCCCCGGGCGGGTGATGTCTGGGGAATTGTCTTGCCGGGAATGTTGTGCGCGGCTAAGTCATTGAGATATGGTTAGTGCGAGTTGCCTGGTGCCGGAGCTTTCAGCGCTTGAGGCCGCCATTGTTCAGTCAGTGCGGGCCTTGGCGCACGCGATGCACCCGGGAGGCGCCGATGCGTCTGTGGATTCGCAGCCGGACGATATTACCGACGTGGAGCAGACGCGGCGGGGAGACCCCGATGCGTATCGCCGGCTCATCGAGCGTCACCAGGAGCACGTCGCGCGTATCCTCTGGCGCTTCAGCCGCGACCGTGGGGTCCATGAGGAACTGGTGCAGGACGTGTTTGTGGAAGCCTACCTGGGCCTGAACAACTACCGCAGCCAGGCGCCGTTCGAGCACTGGCTCGCACGCATCGCGACGCGCGTCGGGTACCGGTACTGGAAGGAGAAGGCGCGCCGGCGCGATGCGGCGACGTTCGATTTGCGGGAATGGGACCGGGCCGTCAGTGACGATGGTATTGCGGATGGCATGGACGCCGACCATGCCGCCGCGTTGCTCTACGACCTCCTGGCACAGATGCCGCCGCGTGACCGGCTGGTGCTGACGCTGCGCTACCTGGACCAGTGCGACGTGGCGGAAACGGCGCGGCGCACAGGGTGGACAAGGACGATGGTGAAAGTGCAGACGCTGCGTGCGCGCAACAGGCTGCGCAGGTTGATCGAGCAAGACCCTGGCGCCGCGGCGCGTCGGGGTGGGACGGAGTCAGTCCGATGAACTGGGAAGAGAAGATTGAGCGTTTGGCGGCCCGGGCCCGGGCGGAGGAGCCGCCCCGGATCGATGTGGCGCAGAGCGTTTTGCGCATCCTCACGGCGGGGCGGGCCGAGCCTCTGACGATGACGGAACGGGTTTGGATGTGGCTGGCGGCCGTTTCTTCGGCGATTGCCGTGCCGGCCGCCATTGTCGCGTTCATCCTCTACACGAAGTCGGCCGGGCCGTTGAACGAGATTGCAGAGGCGATTTCATGGGCGATTCAGTGAACCATAATGAGGGCCTCGACAGCCCGACGGTTCTGCTCTGCCGGTTACACCGCTGGCGCATGGCCTTTTTCGGCCTGATTATTCTCCTGGCCGGGGTGACGACCGGCGTCGCGACGACACTGCTGACCCTGCACTGTGTGGGTCCCAAGTCGACGCCGGACCCGGAAGTGGTGGCGGAGGTGATCCTACATCGCATCGCGCCGCGCCTGCAGTTGTCGCGGGAGCAGGTTGAGCAGGTCCAGCCGATCCTGCACGAACACATACGAAGGCTCGATGAAATTCGAGAGGAGGGCCGGGCGGCGATATTCAAGGAATTGCGGTCGATGAACGCGGAGATTTCCGGCGTGCTCAAAGAGGACCAGGAGCGCGTGTGGCACGAGCTCATGCGCGGTCTGCCGGGCCAGATGCCGCGTGGTCCCGGGCGGCGCGGCCCCGGCTTCGGCCCCGGGCCCGGACCCGGCCCGGGAGCAGGGCCGTTCGGCCCGCGCCGTGACCGGCCGGGCCCACGTCGCGCGTCCCCCAACAGCCTGCCCGCGCCGGACGACTCCCGTTAGAGACTATCTCAAAACGGCAATGTCA
>JABAOC010025765.1_pt1 | contig 13951 bp, 15 predicted proteins | sample 7062161 | NCBI WGS metagenome assembly JABAOC01 (sample SAMN14538625, study PRJNA623070) | marine sediment metagenome | biome: marine biome [ENVO:00000428]; feature: marine pelagic biome [ENVO:01000023]; material: deep marine sediment [ENVO:00002113] | place: India: Gulf of Khambhat ... | reverse complement strand
ATCTCACTCCATAGATGATGAGAATTCCCGTGGCCAGAATCTGGGCGACCAGCTTCCATGTGGCGGACCGTTCTTTCACATCATCGATCAGTCCCACTATTAAAATTACCGTGCCGCCGAGGATGACTCCTTTCAGCTCATCAGAGAAGCTGAAATTCAAGAAGATGGTCACCACGTAGGAAACATAGATAGCCAGACCTCCGAGGAGTGGAATGGGATGCGCATGGATCTTTCTCTCTTCGGGATGGTCCAGTATTTTAAGCTTTTTTGCGATTCGCCTGAAAACCAGAGTCAAAAAGAAAGCAAGAAGAAAAGAAAAAACTAGAAGAAACAGCCATCTGAAAGGAATTCCATCCAGGAACAGATGGAGGCTATCCAGGATATTTCTCATACTTCCGGCAATATCCTAAAATATTTTTTGGACAACAGCAATGATTTTTTCTATTTCCTTCTCTGTGAGAGAAGGATAAAGCGGGATCGAGATTGACTTCTTCCAGGCCTCCGTGGTGTCAGGGAAGCCATGAAGATTTAGACAAATGTGCAGAGGGATGTAAACCGGGCGTTGGCAGATGACATTGTTCTTCTTTGATTTCTCAAGATAGACAGATGCGTCATCCTCTGTTTGAACAACAAAGCGGTAATATATATGCTCTCTTCCTTCTTTCCTGACTGGGAGAGAGAAATCGCAACCCTTAAATTCCTTGAAATACAAGTCGGCGATTATTCTCCGCCTATCCAAGAACTCTTGCAGGTGAGACAGCTGGCTCAATCCAAGAGCAGCCTGAATATCCGTCATCTTGTAATTGTAGCGAAGCGTATACACATCTTTATTGTCATATTCTCTCAAATCTTTGATCCGGGAAACCAGCTCTTGCGAATCACTGGCAACCATACCCCCTTCTCCAGAAGTGAACACTTTGGTGGCATAGAATGAAAACACAGAAAGAATCCCGAAGCTTCCGACTTTCCGGCCTATATAATGAGCACCGACCGACTGCGCACAATCCTCGATCAGCGGTATTCCAAGCTTTGACAGCTCGCCTATTTCTGCCGGACAGCCAAACATATGGGGAACAATGACTGCCTTTGTTTTTTGCGTGATCGCCCTTTTCACAGAATCAACAGCTATATTGTACGTCTCTGGATCAATATCTACGATTACAGGAGTGGCTCCGGCGTACTGGACAGCGTTGAGGACGGCGGTGCAGACAAAAGAAGGCACGATGACTTCATTCCCATCTCTCACTCCCAGAGCCAATAAAGCGAGATGAAGAGCCGCAGTCCCCGAGCTGGTGGCTGCCCCTTCTTTTTTGCCGATGAACTCAGAGAATTGTTTTTCGAATTCACCCACAACCGGGCCTTGAGCGATTTGACCGGACTCTAGAACAGAGGAAACGGCTTTAACATCCGTTTGTGTAATAGTCGGACGGGAGTGAGGAATAATATTATCAGACATCGCGTAGAAACCTGAAGGCTTTGAATCCTTCGGCATACTTGACTTTTCCCTGAAAGCCACGGAAATTGGCAATCGCTTTGACACTTTCCACCATATCCAGCTTTGTGGGGTAGGCTTTGCCCACTTGAGAAGTGTAGACCTGGATCAATTTTTGCTTTTCTTCCAGTACATCCTCGATGTCCACAAAAATATCCGGCTCAAAATTAATGGATGTATAATCCTCGTAGAAAAAGACTCTTTTCACATACCTGGTCGCAGCCAGGGTGCACTCGGCCAGCGTGCGGTGATCCTGGTGGATGTCTTCAATGTAGTTGACATAGACTTCATCGGGTTTGACTTCTTCTATCACTTCATCAATCTTGGTGATGATGATTCTCTCATTGGGGAGCTCGGTATCCACGCATCCTCCCCAGAAGACCTTCTTGACTCCCAGTAATTTCATGGCGGCTTCTTGTTCCTTTTCTCTTATTTCCGCATCTCCGCCGAACTCTCCTTTGGTGAGAACCATAAAATAGACATTCATTCCCTTATTCGCGAATTTGAGAAAGGTGCCGCCACAACCGTATTCAATATCATCTGGATGGGCTCCTAACGCTAAAATATTCACTTCACTCTCCTTTTTTTAAGATTGAAAGGCTATCCGGACCGCAGTTGAACAATAAATCTATGATGGACAGAAAAGGCTCAAAATCCCCGTAAAGCTGCTCATACCGAGGGTGTTTGTAATCTTGAAAAACAACTTGAATCCCCTCTTCTTTAAAAATATCTAAATCCATGTATTTCGCCCCATCTTTCCCCGAAAGGTAGACATCTCCTCCCAGGTGCTTGCATATGTCGATCAGCCGTTCAGTGCTCCCTTCTCTTGATTCCAGTTCTGAAGAAAGAACAAGCTTCTTATCCGCTAGTCCCAAGACTACAGCCAGGTGCTTAATCATATGAATGTTAATATCCACTAAATATGTCCATTCTTGTGCATAAGCCTGCTCGAAAAAGGCGATGTAGTCTTTGAAAAAAGCTGATTTTGAGTAGTGTGTGACCAGCGCATTCAAATGTTTTCTTCCCCATTGAACCGTATTGTTGATTTCCACTTCGGAAATCTTCTGAGTGAAGCTGTGGATCACAGGCACAGAGAGCCACTGCCAGCCATCGGATGTTTTAATCTTATTCCGGTTCTGCCATTCATTCTTTTTAAACTGCACATTGTCCAAAAAGACAAACACATCACTTCGTTCGATCTTATCAAAATATCCCAACCAGGGCAGGTATTGCGGCTGATGGATGGAAACTATCATTTTTTAGGCCTTGTTGTTCTCCACTAACCTCTGTATCGCAAGCGACATGGATGAATGACCTCCATTCAAGCTTCAACAGGGTGTTTCACGCAAGGAATTTCTTTTAAAATACAAGACGCTTTTGAATTCCCAAGACAGATAACCCTCAGTTTCTCAAGGAACATTAGAGGAGGCTGTCATCTATAGCCTTTTCGATGTGCAAAACAGGAGATTTTGCGAGGTCAACTCTTTTGGGTTCTTCCGGAGGCTTCCCTTCTGAGTCAAAAAATATCTCGACAACAGGGCGTAAAGGCCGATCTTCATGCGTCTGGATGATTCGACCGATCTCATTGTTGTTTAGAAGTACAAAGCTTCCCAGGGGATAAGGGGTGATGAACCTTAAAAACTTTTTAACCAATCGAGGCTCGAAAGACCTTTTTGCCTCCTGGACAACTTCCCTGACACCGTCATAGGGAATAATCTTCTCACTGCGATAGGGACGGGGATGGGTCATTGCCTCATAGACTTCAATCATAGCTATGATTTTGGCAGCTTCGGAAATCTCCGGGCCTTTTTTCCCCTCTGGGTAACCAGTTCCGTTTATTCTCTCATGGTGCTGATAGACAACCTCTGGAGTGGATTCATGTATGTCACTGATATTGGCCAAAAGTTCCAGGCCATAAGCGCAATGTTTTTTGACCTGTTCAAACTCATCCCTGGTTAATTTCCCAGGCTTTTTGATAATTTTCTCCGGGACCTTCAGCAGGCCGAGGTCATGGAGCAAAGAGGACACACATAGATCCAGGAGTTGTTGCCGACTGTACTCGAGAGCCATCCCAATGCCTCCAGCTAGTATGGCAACGTTGAGGGAATGAGAGTAAAGATAATCACCTGTTTCACCCAAATGTCCAAAAATGTTTATGAAAGAGACCAATGTATCCTTGTCTAGGTGGAGGTATTGGATTATTTTTTCTGCGATGCTGAAAACCCTTCTTCCCATCACTTTCTTTCCTTCGACAACATCCTCCATGACCTCCCTTAAATCGACGATCGCATCCTCGTATATCCTTTTCATCTCATGCATGTCAATCGGGGCTTCCTTCGCTCTGACCGCCTCTGATATCAGACCAGGCTTGTCCCTAGGCTTATTTTTAGACTCTTGAGCTTTCCTCAACATGTTAGATAATTTAACCATGATATTAATGGTCCAATCCAGAAATGGCCTTTCTCACTAAATCTGCGTTTATTCCTTTGGCTTTTTTAGTGAATCCCAACAGCAAACACATATCGCAAATACTGTTAATCTCTCTTGGAACTCCTCCTGAATTCTGCCAGATTATATCATGAACATTGTTCGCAAATATTATATCCTTGGCTCCAGCAATCTCCAGCCTATGGAGAATATAGGCTTTGGAGTCTTTCTGGCCCAAAGGATTCAGATGATACCTGATCGCCAATCTCTGTTTTAATTGTTTATATCTATCAATAATATCTCGAAGTTCTGGCTGGCCGATAATAATAAGAGTTAAAAGAAACCGGTCATTCAACTGAAAATTCAGCAGCAGTCTCAGTTCTTCCAGCGTTCTTATATCTTTGATCGATTGTCCCTCATCGACGATGATTACCGTATCTTTGTGGCTCCTCATATTCTGATAGAGCCTCTCGTTCAGCTCCATCAATAGCTGTGTTTTTGGCCAGGAGGGAGAGCTTTTTATGCCTAGCTGAATGCAAATTTCTCTTATGATTTCGGTGGGGCTCAATAATGGATTGGTCACCAGTGCGATATCGTACTTATCGTGAGGCAATATTTCAAATATCCGCCGGCTTATGAGAGTTTTCCCACAGCCGTAATCCCCGGTCAACAACGCGGCTCCCTTGCGTTCCTCGATCGCGTACGTCATCCGTGTCACGGCTTCCAGATGTTCGTGGGAAGAATAGAGGAATCTCGGGTTGGGTGTATTCTCGAAGGGTTTCTCTTTTAATCCCCAGTAAGCTTCATACATATTCTTCTCTTATTCGGAGAAAATTATCATGCTTATTTTAGTGTTAATAATAACTTAAACAAATCATTGAAGTCAAATAAGATGGGGACGTTCCCCAAGGTGCCACCTTAGCTTATTAGCCTCCCCATTTTAGCCTATCGTGTATAAAACAAAGTTATGCGGATGAGCTTATTGGGCTAAGGTGGCACCTTGGGGAACGTTCCCTTATATGATAATATACTTCTACACTGGAGACGCTGTTCATTCATTTGAAGGAGGTTCGAAGAGGACAGAGATATGAAAAATTGCAGAGTAACTCCTCTGACCTTGATTCTTATCCTGGCTACACTGATCATTCCCGGCGCAGCCCAGACTGACAAATACATCCAGGTCCCCGGACTCATCGACCTCCGTACAGATTTCAGCGACGGATCTCACTCCCTCGAATTCATAATTCAGCTGGCGAAAAAGAGAGGTTTCGAGGTGCTTTTTATCACTGACCATGACCGCAAAGTTCTGGAGTACGGCATTCGCCCCTTCCAACACATCTTTAAAAAAAGAGTCGAGACGCCTTCAATCAACAAAACCGGCCCTGGAAATTACCTGGATACAATCCAATCGGCATCAAAAAAATATCCAGAAATGATTCTTATCCCAGGGGCAGAATCTTCTCCTTTCTATTACTGGGAAGGAAGCTATCTCAAAAAAAATCTGACTGTCTGCGATTGGGAAAAGCATCTCATCATCATCGGGTTGGACGATCCGAAGGATTTCAAGGAATTGCCCATACTGCATAATGGCTTGACCACGAGATACATTTCTTCACGAATGACAGTGGGATTTTTCCTTATATTCATCCCTCTGGCGGCTGGCATTTTCCTGATCATAAAAAAGAGAATCCTCAGGTGGGCAGGAATTGTTTTAACTCTTTTATCCCTGCTTCTTCTGATCAATAACCATCCCTTCAAAAGTTCTCCGTTTGACCAGTATCATGGATATCGGGGAATCCCGCCTTACCAACTTGTGATAGATTACGTGAATTCCCGGGGTGGGATGGCTTTCTGGAACCATCCGGAGACGAAATCCGGCGGAGGAAAAATTGACTTTATTTTCAAGGATACGCCTCCTCATCCTCAAGTTTTGATAGAATCAAAAAATTATTCGGGTTTTGCGACTCTCTATGGAGACAGTATTACTGTTACAGAACCAGGAAATCTCTGGGACAAGGTCCTGAAGGAGTACTGTTCAGGCCTGAGGAGAAACCCTGCCTGGGGAATCTCTTCGGCTGATTTTCATCAGGAAGAGGCAACCGGAGAAAAATTAGGAAATTTTCCCACTGTATTTCTGGTCGAGCGTAAAACCAAGGAAGCTATCCTGGATGCCCTGAGGAACGGACGGCTGTATGCCTGCAGGGGCGATGCCGCCTTACCCAGACTGGTTCTCGATGATTTCTCGATCACGGACTCGGAAAACGCCCTAAAAGCGGTCCTGGGAGAGGAAATCCAACTAAAAGACAAGGCAAAAATAAGCATTCGTATAACCACATCAAGCCCAGAGAAAGGGAACACGGCTACGGTGAGGCTGATCAAAGAAGGCGAAATTCTGGAAACCTTCTCCGGAAAGACTCCTGTGACCTTCACCTACCTGGATGAATATTCTCAATCCAACAAAAAAACATATTTCCGTCTGGATGTCAAAGACGAAAAGAGCAGAATTATCGTTTCGAATCCGATCTTCGTTCACTATTCAGACTCGAATTCGCGCTAGCCTTTGTCATCACTCCTATTGTGCACTTCAACAGCTCGCTCCAGGATAGCCTCAAACATCAATGTTTTCGAATGCTCACATTTTTTAACAGTTATACATCTATCATCCAATCCCTAGTTTTTTCTGAGAAAAATCGGTGCCGGAAAGTCTTGAAAGGGAGAGATTTATAGGGAAGGATGTCCGCCTTCAACGGCAGACTTTCCAAATCAGGCAGATTGCTTCTGACGACTCGCTACTTTTTCAATAACAGTCTAACCCCAAAAGCAATGGCGAATAAAAGCAGGGCTTGTGTAAACTGGAGGAAGGCTTGAGCTTCAATTCCCATGATTGGTTTGACCATAAGCCTTGAGATGATTCCGATAATCAAGACAATGGCAGCCACGATGATGAGCAAGTCACAGATGATTGCAATAGTTTTGTCCAAGGTGTTTACCTCCTGATTTCCCTAAATCACTCTGAATGATATTTATCCATTTCTCCAATGTCAAGCTTTTCAAGGAAAAATCCGGAAATCGTGTAAAAGGAAAGGAAATACTCCATAAATCCGAACAACCTGAATTATTATGAGATCAACACACTCTCAGGTGAAACTTCTCTTGCATTCTCTGTTTTCACTTTCCTCCAAAATTTTTTCCCTGAAAAAATAATGATTTAAAAAGCCATCCCAGGGTTGACAACCGAAAAAATCGAATCATGAGCTTCTGTGAAGTTGTTTTTTTTCTCGTATTTAAATAGAATTTGGGTAGTAAAGCGACCAAAACATCCTCATCTAAGATAATGGTTTGGAAAGAAAAAATAAGGAAGCTGAGGGACTACAGAGACTTTCCTCTGCTTTGGCGTACATTTTTTACGTCTTTAAAGGTCTCCCTTTCTCAAGATAACCCACTCATCTCCCTGGCCAATCTCAGGCAAAGAAAGAATGCAGAAGAAAAGGAGAAAATTGTGAAGTATGTTAACTTCTGTTTGCATCTCCGCCGGCGACTGGGCTTTAAAGACTCCTGCCTCACTTCTTCCCTGCTTCTCTGCAATCTTCTCCGCCAAAACGGCATAAACGCCCGCATCAATTTCTCTGCAAAAAGGGATAGGGAAAAAATGGAGGGTCACTGCTGGGTAAGTGTGGGAGAGGAAAAAATTGTAAGCGACTACACACTCATTTTCAAATATCCCTGAACAGGAGAATCCTATGTTTCCTCTTGATGCAATCATTTTAAAAAACGAAAGAGTCCCCTGGCGGATTATCGAGGGTGAGGCTATTCTCGTTAAGGTCGATTCAGGTGAAGTGATTCACCTCAATGAGGTGGCGGCAGAGATTTGGCGGATTATCGATGGCAAAAGGAAAATCTCAGAAATCGTTGATCATATCCAGAAGGATTTCGACGTCGAAAGAGAGCAGGCGGAAAAAGATACATTAGAATTCATAAAATCGCTCTCAGATATAAATCTGGTTACGGAGAAAGGCAAATAAAAAGACTGGAAAATGACCAAACCTTTAAAGATTAGTATCGCCGGTATTTGCGCAGAAATCCGGGCAGAAAACAGCCGCACCCGCGCTTATTTGCTGAAAAAACTCAGGAATTTTCTATCCGCACAAAAAAGAATCGACTTGGATATTCAAGTAGAGAGGAATGAAGTCTCTCTCTCCAACCAGTCTATACCCCAATTATTTTTTGAGCGAGGGAAATTCCGTATTCTTCCGGATAAGAATCGTGGAGTCAGTCTGGGAATCATCGACCTGGATGAAAGGTGTTGTATTATCTGTGATTTTGCAGAAAAATCAAAGCTTCTTCATTCGCTTCTTCTCTGCTTGGCTCTCTTTGTCGAAAACTCAGGAGGAATCATCCTTCACGCCAGTGCGGCTTACAAAAACAGCGACGGCTATCTCTTCCCCGGTCAGGCCAATGCCGGGAAAAGCACAATACTCAAACAGATGAAGACCTACTCCCCTTTTGCCGAGGAATGGGTGGCTGTAAAGAAAAAAGGGCCTGATTTCTTTATGTGGAGTATCCCTCACCCAAACGCACAAAACAAAAAGAAAAAAATCCAGAAAATCTTTTTCCCGAAAAAGGGGAAAACTATCGAAATTAAAAGGCTCAAATCCCAGGATGCAGCGAAAAAACTCCTTGCCAACTGCTTGTTTTCCACGATGCATCCAGAAATCGTTGGAGGAGTCCTGGGAAGAGTCGCCGAATTAGCCCAGAGAGTATCCTGCTGCGAGCTCGAGTTCCCTCTCCATGTACGGCTGGATAAGAAAATTGAACAGACAGATTTTTTAAGAAAAAAGAAGAAACCGCCACAGAGGATGAATTGGCCTGAAGGGCTGGACCTCTCCGCGCTTCATGAATCGTTGATCCTGACCTGGGATTGCAATCTCCGCTGCCTTCACTGCCGCCCTTATTTGCCTCCAAACGGAACACTTTCCTTTAATGATGTCAAAGAACACCTTGACTCGCTTGGGAAAAAAGGAGCTCTCTTTCTTCATATAACCGGAGGAGAACCATTGGTGCACAAAGATTTCTGGAAAATCGTCTCCTCTGCGAGCCAGAAAAATTTCGCTCTCATCCTCCACACCAACGGCACCTTGATCACTCCTGAAATAGGAGAAAGATTAAAAAACCTCACTTTCCTGCAGGTTTCATTGACTGTTTTAGGCGGAAATGCCCAGACTCATGATTCCCTGACCGGTGTCAAAGGTTCCTTTGAAAAGACTGTTCATGCCCTGAAAATCATGAAAGAAAAAGGACTGGATGTGGTTCTATCCACGACTAAACTTAGTGACAACCAGGATGAGATTCCTGAAATGGAAAGATTGGCAAAAAATCATGGAACCACCTTAAAAATTATCCCCTACCAGACTCCCCGCAAAGGAGAATTCGAGGAATTCAACCGATGATATCAGAAAAATTTGCAGAGAAGCTAGAAGAGAAGCACATCCCTTTGTTCTCTTCCATAGAAATCACCTCTCGCTGCAATCTGCGCTGCAAATTCTGCTATCTTGACCATGCGGACAACGATGAGCTGTCCACAGCAGAGATAAAGGACTATCTTAACCAGCTCGCCGGTCTTGGCTCGCTTTTTCTCTCTCTCACAGGAGGGGAACCTTTGCTGAGAAAAGATTTCTGGGAAATCGCCCAACACGCTCATGACCTGGGCTTTGCCATGAACTTGAAGACCAACGGGACTCTTATCGACGAAAAAAAGGCGAACCGAATAGCCGGATTGAATTTCTACCGCGTGGATATCAGCCTTCTTGGAGCGACACCTGACGTGCACGACAGCATCACCCAGGTCCAGGGTGCCTTGGATAAAACAATCCGGGCTGTCAAATTACTCAGAAAAAAAGACATTCAAGTCTTCCTGATGAGCACCATCATCAGAGACAACCTCTCGGAATTCATGAAGATAAAAGAGCTGGCCGATAAAACGGACGCTCAACTGGCAAGCACTCCACTTGTCTATCCAAAAAATGACTCGGGAAAAGAACCTCTCAGATACCGTCTCACAGACGAAGAGATGGCTCATTATTTCAGGGAAACACTCAATCCTCAGTCAATCAATGTTCTCTGTTCTGACTCAGACTCTAATCCTTTGATCTGTCAGGCAGGAAGAACCGATATCAGCATTAACAGCCAGGGCAAGGTCTATCCCTGTCTCGGTTTCCCCTGGGAAGTCGGAGATTTGAGAAAAGAGAATCTTGAGGAGATTCTCGAACACTCAGAAAGACTCTCTCTTTTCCGTTCTCTCGACGGAAGCGAATTCAAAGACTGTTTTCGCTGTGAACTCAGCTCTCTGTGTACACGCTGCCCTGGCTTGGCCTTTCTAGAAAAAGGAGATTTTTTAGCGATATCTCCTGAACACTGTCGCCAGACATATATCATGAAGGAGGTACTCAAATGAAAAAGAAAAAAGTCTACAAGAAACCCAAGATGAAAGTTGAAAAATTGACCATGTTCTCTCAAACGTGCCGGGTCAATACTCACTCCTGTCCCGGAGCCCCGAGCCTCCAAACAGCCGCTCAATGCCTGAAAGTATAATATTTATCTGATTTTTTATTTGTCTACCACTCAATAGGGGAAAAAATTTTGACAACCTCGAGGGAAGATTTACTGATTTCTCTTTCGACTCTGGCCAGAGAAGACAGCGACAAAAAGAAAGAATTAGAAAAAATACTTGGTGAATACGAAAACTGGCCGGAGTTTACGGAAAATGAAATTTCCCTCCCGGTTTATTATCACCTAAAAAAACTATCCCTTCTGGACTTTCTCCCTCCTCCAATCAACAGGAAACTTGAAAACCGCTTTCTGAGCAACACGGCTCACAACATCATCCACCTCGAAAACCTGGCACGACTCGCAAAAAAATTGAGCAAACAAAAAATACCGCTCATGATTCTGAAGGGCGCGGCTCTGTGCGACACGGTCTATCCTCACATAGGGCTCCGCACTTTCTGCGACCTTGATATCCTCATTCGTAAGAAAGACATTCAAAAGGTGATGGGAGTACTGACAAAGCTTGATTATTCGATCTCTCACAGTCATGCTCGACATCATTTCACTGCGTATCAGGAATCAAATCATTCCCTCCCTCTTGAAGTGCACTGGGACCTGGTGAACGAAGCCAGTCCATTCCAGAAGTACGCTTTTCAACTTCGTTTGGAAAAATTCTGGCAGGATGCCATGTCATTCGAATTCAGGGAAACAGAGGCTTTATGGCTCTCTCCAGAGCATCAGCTGATCTATCTTTCGGTCCATATGCTGAAAGAAGGATATTCTAACCGGAAATGGCTGGTAGACCTCTATTACGTCCTTAAATTCTTCAGAGGAGGGATCGACTGGAACAAACTTTTTGAGGAATGTGAAAAATATCAGGTGAAGCGGCCTCTCTACTATGCTCTTTCCACTCTGGAGGAGATTTTTCACGTTTCTGAGATGAATGGAGATGTGTTGAGCCAGGAGATACTGGATAAACTAAAGCCTGCGAAAATCTCACGGCTTGAGCGAAAAATTCTCGATCGCCTGAGAAAAAACAAGTCACTGAAATCTTACTTCCACCGTTTCTTTCTGTATCAATTTTCCATTGAAAAGGGCAAGGATAAATTAAAGGCCCTCTTTTCTCTAATGAAATACGCCTTCCAACTCTTAAAATAGAAATAGGGGACGTTCCCCAAGGTACCACCTTAGACCAATCAGTCCATTTGTACCATACCCTATTGTATCCTGCTGGAAAGGAGCGCAAACAAAAGAAGAATCAAAGAGATGGAAAATATCAAATGTTGAAACGCAATCCCTTTTTTGATGGTCTAAGGTGGTACCTTGGGGAACGTCCCCTAATACTAATATTGACTTAAGCTGCCGTCTTTTTTGGCCCATTTCAGGGCAAACTCAAACAGCAGGACTGACAGCGGGAACAAAACCAATGCAAAACCGAGCAATGCCAAGATCTCAGTCTTCACCTGGGTAAAGGAGTAACCGGCAAGAAGAATCCCCCTCAACGCATTCAGCGCATAAGTTATGGGAAGAGCATGAGAGATGATTTGAAGAGGTCCGGGCAGTACGGTTATGGGATAATACACTCCGCCCAAAAGGTCGAATGAACCGGAGACAATCCAATTCACAGGATTCCCTCTCTTAAAGACCATGACAAAGCAGGAGGAGATGATGCCCAGGCTGCTGAAAGAAAGGATCGATAAGAAAAAAACGACCACAATCAATAGAGGCCGGGAGAGGCTAAACTCGATACCGAAGATGAACCTCCCGATTAAGAAGATAGACAAGAATATTGAATGAAGAGTAGATGAAATTCCAGAGAGAGAGATAAACGACAATGGAAGAGGATCGGGTCGGCGTGATCAGCATGGCTTCCAGTGTTCCGATCATCTGCTCCTGCCTGAGCGCATTCCGCGGAAGTCCCCAGGCCCACGCCCAGAAATGTTGAGAACGCGATCCCGATCAGGACAAACGGAAAATAATCTCCTCCGTATTCCTGAAGGTGGGGTGCGGCCGCTTTGCCAAACAGCTTGGCAATGAAGAAAAAAGTCAGCACGGAAAAGAATACCCCGATGAGATTCATCAAGAAAGCGGATTTATAACTTATCTCCGTTAAAAAATCTCTTTTGATGAACGCCGCGGCTTTTGTTAAGAACACCCGAGTTTCCTCACAATCATCCTAAATAAAATGCTTAAAGATATCTTCAATCGTGGCTTCTGGAGCTTTTATTTTCCTTTTTAATTCTGAAAGTGTGCCCAGGGCCTTGACAACTCCCCTGTCCATGAGAGCCACTCTGTCCGCAAAATCTGCCGCTTCTCTCAGCACATGCGTCGTGAACACGACTGTTTTCTTTTCCTGGCCCACTATTCTTTCCTTTATGAACCGGCGAAGCTTCTCCGCACTGGAATGGTCAAGACTTTTCGTGGGTTCATCCATGAAAAGTATTTTGGCATCACTCAGAAGACACCTCGCTACCGCCAGATGCTGCTTCATCCCTGTGGAATATTCATTGAATCTCGTGTCGACATATTCCTGCATATCCAGCAACTCAACAAGGGACTCTATCTTTTTCTGAGTTTCATCCGATTTGAGGCCGTGGAGAGCTCCAAAGAATTTTAAATTCTGCTTACCTGTGAGCCTCCAGTAGAAACTCCTCTCTTCTCCTGTCACCAGTCCTATGGATCTTCGAACAGCTTCATCATCCCTTGTTATATCGTGTCCATCAACGAACGCTTCTCCCCTGGTTGGGAAGATTAATGTGCACAGCATTTTGATCAATGTGGTCTTCCCAGCTCCGTTGGGACCCAGGAGCGCGAAGATTTCTCCTATTTTGACATCGATAGTCACGCCCTCCACAGCTTTAACAACCGGTTTTTTTCTGAACATTCGAGGAAAAAAATCGATGAGATTTGTCGAGGGAGTAAAATATTTAGTCAAGTCTCGGGTTTTTATGATGGACGTTTCACTCATGGATGCACACAGGCAAGAAGGATATCCAAACCTCTCTTTTTCTTCGAAACTCTAATCAAACAGGCGTCAGCCTAAGGAGCTCGCTGTTTTCAAATTGACGAGGACGGGCAAAAACATTCACTCCCGAGTTCTGGCCGTCCCACGTAGCGTTCCTTATCTGCTGGAAAGTTTACCTCAAAGAAAAATGCCCAGTCAAACATCTCTTTCAATTAAGCTTGAATAAATCCTATTTGAACAGCTTTAAAATCCAAAAAATACCTTCTTTTCGTGCCTCATCCGGAATAATATGCCCTACACATCCTCTTTTTTCATATCACTACATCTCCGTCAAAAAAGCTCCCTTCGGGATTCACGTTTAAACTGTATTGAAATTATTTCTTCTCAATGATATATTCGGGAAAAGAGCGGAAAGATGCAAAAAGAAAAAAGGAAACACAGCCGGGCGAAGTGCCTGATTCCAGCAGAACTCGTGGATTCAGAGGGGAGAAGTGTCATCACCGGGAGAGTCAATGTCAAAGATT
>JABAOC010025423.1_pt3 | contig 13956 bp, 16 predicted proteins | sample 7062161 | NCBI WGS metagenome assembly JABAOC01 (sample SAMN14538625, study PRJNA623070) | marine sediment metagenome | biome: marine biome [ENVO:00000428]; feature: marine pelagic biome [ENVO:01000023]; material: deep marine sediment [ENVO:00002113] | place: India: Gulf of Khambhat ... | reverse complement strand
CTGATCAGGCGAACGGAAGACGGAGCTTTAAAAGCGGACGCCGGGCTGTTTGATTTGCTCGACGAGGTGCACGATACCTTGGCGACATTGCTCGACCAAATTCGCCAGGCAAGGCCGCTGTCAAACATTGATGCCCTGAACGCTAAGATCGTCCGGGTGCTTTCGGCGGGCCCGATTCTGGTCGCAGAATCCGATGCGCACGAGGCAACGCCGGTGGAAACCGAGTTCGAGGATTCTGAGTCTTCACTCGCGGTGCATGCGGATCGCCGGGCGCAGGAGGAAGCCGAGCCGGTGCGCGAGCGCCGTGATCGCCGCGGCCAGGTCCGGGTACGAACACGGGTATTGACGGATCTGGTTAATTACGCCGGTGAGGTCAGTATTGCACGTGCGCGCATGGAACAGCAGGTTCACGGCTTAAGAGAGAACTTGAACGAGCTCACCCGCAATGTCACGCGCTTCCGCGACCAGATCCGCGAGCTTGAAATACAGTCTGAATCGCAGATCTTCTATCGTACCGAGGAGATGGAGGAGTCGGCGTCGGCCAGCGGATTTGACCCACTCGAGCTCGATCGCTACTCGCGTTTGCAGCAATTGTCGCGCACCCTTACCGAAAGTCTGCATGACCTGACGACGATCCAGGGCAATTTGCAGACTTATGCCGGCGAGGCGGAAACCACGCTTCAGCAACAGGCACGCATCAATGCCAATCTTCAGGAAGGGCTGATGCGCACGCGCATGATCTCTTTTTCGACGCAGGGTGCGCGGCTGCGCCATATTACCCGCCAGACGGGTCGCGAGCTCGGGAAACGTGCAGAACTCGAGATTACCGGCACAGATGTTGGCGTCGACCGTACCGTGCTCGAACGAATGATGGGGCCTTTCGAGCACATGATTCGCAATGCGCTCGACCACGGCATTGAAAGCGAAGAGGAGCGTCGTCGCGCAGGCAAACCGCCGACGAGCAAGATTACTGTCAATACCAGTCAGGAAGGGACCGAGATNNGGGGCTGGACATTGGCGCGATTCGTCGTCGCGCGGTGGAGCAGGGCCTGATGGCCGAAGACAGTGACCTGTCTGACGATGAGCTTATCCAGTTCATTCTGGTTTCCGGCTTCTCGACCGCGCGTGCCGTCACCCATCTTTCCGGGCGCGGGGTGGGGATGGATGTCGTTGAAAATGAGGTGAAGCAACTAGGCGGTAGCATGGCGGTGCAGACCGCCGCCGGCGAAGGCACAACCTTTACTATTCGTCTGCCGGTTACGCTTTCGATCACGCAGGCCTTGCTTGCGCACGTGGGCGACCAGATGTTTGCCGTGCCCTTGTCTGCGGTCACCAACATCATCGAGCTGCCTCCTGATAAGCTCAATGTATCGACGGGCAAGACCCCGCTGCTCAATTTCGAGGATAGGACCTATTCTTTCATGCATCTCGGTAACCGTCTGGGCATCCGCTCAGAGGCGCGCAACGGCGGCAAGGTGCCCTTATTGTTGTCGAAGATCGGTACGCGTGATGTGGCGCTGCAGGTCGATGGTTTGGGCGGTACGCGAGAGATCGTCGTCAAACCGCTGAGCCCGCAGCTCAACGAAATAAAGGGTTTCGCCGGCGCCACCATACTTGGTGACGGGACCGTGCTATTGATTCTCGATGTCGGCGGCCTATGGCTGACAGACCAGGCCCTGCAGGTTGAGCATGTCGAGCAGGTGGCGCCGCAGGGCGAACATCCGCACCGCCCGGTCATCATGGTCGTGGACGATTCGCTGACTGTGCGCAAGGTGACCGGCCGCCACCTGCAAAAGCGCGGCCTCGATGTGTTGACGGCTAAAGATGGCATCGACGCCATCGAGCAGCTGCACGATCGTGTAGTCGATGTCATGCTGATCGATATCGAGATGCCGCGCATGGACGGCTATGAGCTGACGACCCGCATACGTTCGGAAGCGAGGCTGAAGGGCATCCCGATCATCATGATTACCTCGCGTGCCGGCGAGAAGCACCGCAAGCGCGCCTTTGAGCTCGGTGTCAACATGTACATGAGCAAGCCCTACCAGGAAGAAGAGCTGTTCGCGAACATAGACACACTGTTGGGCGAGGCGAAGGCGTCAAAGGTTGTCCATTAGGGAGGCTTGATGGCGAGAGGCGTCTTTGTTCAGAAGTTACGCGGCCGCTGCGCTCTCCTTACTGTGCATCACGGAATCACCATTGGCTAACTCGGGTCAGTTCGTACTTTTCAGAATCGGTGACACCTCTTATCTGGTGCCAGGCAGCGCCACGGTTGCGATCGACAAGCGCGATAACCTCAGCACCGACGACAGCAATCGCGGTGGTGTTTGCGCTTGGCGCACGACCGGGGACGAACGCTGGCCGGTGTACTTATTGGACGCGCGGCTGCGCCCCTCGGGTAGCGGTCACTGGGAGCGCGCCATTTTCCTGCCGGCGAGGCCGCAGCCGGTGGGTATTGCGGCCAACGCGGTGCAGTTGTTGCCGCAAAAGGAAGTCTCAACAGTCCCCTTTCGACCCCTCGGCCCGCCGCCCGCAGGTGGGGGGCATCTGTTCAATGCCGCCTGGGTGCATGACACGAATGTGATTCTTGTATTCGACCCCGCCACATTAGGACTTTTTCTGCTGAACCGGCCGGACTGACAGAGCATGAGTGCGAGCCCGCAAACGCGTATGCATCTGCTTGAGATTCCCCTCGGTCGGTTTCCATTATTGGTGCCGAGCGCGACGATTGCCGAGGTCGTAAGCATGAGTGCGCTCGCTGCGCTACCCTGTAGCCCGGCGTGGGTACTGGGTGTCTTGGGTTGGCGCAACCACGCCGTGCCAGTGGTCTCCTTTGAGGCACTGCTTGCCGGCACGCCGCCGCAGCGGGGGCCACGTGACAAAGTCGTGGTCTTTTATCCGCTACCGGGCAGAAGCGATGCCGAGTTCTTTGGTATTGTCAGCACACGCGAGCCTCAGCCGCATCTGATCATTGAGGGCAACGAAATCCTAGCGAGCCCGGCCGGCGCAGTCGACAGCCCTTATGTGGGCGCGACCGTGAAGCTCGGCGCGGCGACGTTGCTGATCCCTGACTTTGAAGCACTCAATGCGGCGTTTTATCAGTAACGACGGATACAAGTTGAAAGACACAAGAGCATAAAAAGGGTTTTGGTTTAGCCTTTCCCTCGTTGCTTGGATCTTGTATCCGGGCTCATGCTGTGGCGATATTGACGCCGTCCCATGCAACATCGGCGAGCATATCTATTTCATCCTCAGTGATCACATAGGGCGGCATGAGGTAGATCACGTCGCCGAGCGGACGTAGCAGCGCGCCGTTGCCGAGCGCGTGACGATAGACGCGCTGCCCCCGTCTTTCCTGCCACGGGAAAGCGCGTCGCAAGATCTTATCGCTCACCATCTCCAACGCCAGGATCATGCCGGTCTGGCGGACCTCGGNNNGTGCGCGGCGAGCACCCGATTACGTTCGATGACATCGTCCTCTTCAAAGATAGCGAGCGTCGCCAGTGCAGCCGCGCAAGCCAATGGATTGCCGGTATAACTGTGTGAGTGCAGGAACGCCCTGAGCTCAGCGTAGTCGGCGTAGAAGGCCTCATACACCTGTTCCGTTGTCAGGCAGACCGACAGTGGCAGATACCCGCCAGTCAGTCCTTTGCCCAAGCAAAGGAAATCGGGACTGATATCGGCCTGCTCGCAGGCAAACATAGAGCCGGTGCGACCAAAGCCGACGGCAATTTCGTCGGCGATCAAGTGAACCTGGTGACGGTTACATGCCTCGCGCAGCAGACGTAGATAGACCGGATGGTACATGCGCATGGAACCAGCGCATTGGACCAGTGGTTCGACGATGACGGCGCAGGTGGTGTGCGCATGGTCGGTGAGCGCCTGCTCCATTTCCGCAAACGCCGCCACGCTGTGCTCCTCCCAGGATCGCGTGGCTTCGCGCAGGTAGCAGTCTGGCGACTCGACTGTGAGCACTGGAAACAGCAACGGTTCATAAGTTTGCTTGTACAACGCCACGTCGCCGACCGANNTGCCCCGAGGGTCTCGCCATGATAGCTGTTAGCGAGGTTGATAAAGCCGGTCTTGTGCTTGTGGCCAAGATTCTGCCAGTAGTGAAAGCTCATCTTTAAGGCGATCTCGATCGCGGCCGAGCCACTGTCGGCGTAGAAGCAACGGCTCATGCCAGGTGGCGCCAGTCCCAGCAGGCGTTCGGACAAGGAGACGACGGGCTCGTGCGTGAAGCCTGCGAGGATCACGTGTTCAAGCGCGGCCGCTTGTGCGGCGATGGCGGCGCTAATGCGGGGATTTGCATGCCCGAAAAGATTTACCCACCAGGAGCTGATGGCATCGAGATAGCGCTTGCCCTCATAGTCTTCGAGCCAGACGCCGCGGCCCCGGCGGATGGGCACCGGCGGCCAGATCTCGTGGTCCTGCATCTGGGTGCAGGGATGCCACAACACGCGCAGGTCGCGTTCGACGAGGTTCTTGTTCGCCACGCCCTAACGTTACAAATCCTGGCGATGAGCGACAAGTGAGGCGCGCCGGCGCCGCTGGCGCGCACAGAGCCGCGCCATGCCCGTCAGGCGCGATGAAAGCTGACGATCACGGCGCGGACATGCGATAATCGCCTCGCCGCCGTGCGACCGACGGGGCGCAGTCGGATTGCCGCACTCCTGGATTCATTGCCCTATCGCTGGCTAGAAACGGCGTTTCGGCGCCGGTGGCGCTGTGTTCTGAGCCGGTGACACCCGCCTGGCTTGAAAGCCGTGGGCGGGCAATGGCAGACGGGCGCTATGCCGCCAGACTCGAGCCCAACCCGGGTCACGGCGAAATTCCTGAAAACCGGCTCTGATCTGCGCTCTCAACGAGGAACAGCTAATGTCCGCGAAGCCCGAACACAGAGGTCCCGACCGGCGTGAGCTGGCGAACGCCATTCGCGCACTCAGTATGGACGCCGTGCAAAGGGCCAAATCAGGTCATCCCGGCATGCCGATGGGAATGGCAGATATCGCCGAGGTGCTGTGGAACGATTTCCTGCGACACAATCCGGCGAATCCCCGCTGGTTCAATCGCGACCGCTTCGTGCTGTCCAACGGGCACGGCTCGATGCTGCTTTACAGCGTGTTGCACTTGACGGGTTACGACTTGCCTATGGACGAGCTTGAGCGCTTCCGTCAATTACACTCGAAAACCCCCGGGCACCCCGAGTATGGACTCACCCCGGGGGTGGAGACCACGACCGGGCCGCTCGGCCAGGGCTTGGCCAATGCTGTGGGCATGGCGCTCGCAGAAAAGGTGCTGGCAGCCCGGTTCAACCGCCCCGGTCACGAGCTCATTGATCATTACACTTATGTTTTCTGCGGCGACGGCTGCCTGATGGAGGGCGTTTCACACGAAGCCTGCTCGCTTGCGGGCACGCTCGGGCTCGGCAAGCTGATCGCACTCTACGACGATAACGGCATCTCCATCGATGGCAACGTACAAGGTTGGTTTACCGACGACACGACGGCGCGCTTCGAAGCCTATGGTTGGCATGTCGTACCGGCTGTGGATGGCCACGATGCGGATGCCATCCGTGCGGCGATCGAGCAGGCGCACGCTACCGAGGACAAGCCAAGCTTGATCTGCTGTAGGACCGTGATTGCATATGGGGCGCCGAATCTCTGTGGTAGTCACGACGCCCACGGTGCCCCTCTCGGCGAGGAAGAAATCGCGGCCGCGCGTGCGAAATTGGGATGGCGGCACGACCCCTTTGTCATTCCGCCACAGATCTATGCCGGATGGGATGCGCGTACCCGCGGTGCCGACGCCGAGCGCCACTGGGATGCAGCCTGCGCTGCCTATGCCAAGGCGCACCCCGAGTTGGCCCGAGAGCTGCAGCGGCGGATGCGCGGGGAGTTATCGGCCGAGTGGCCCGAGCAGGCTTCGGCGGTTGTCGAAAAATTAGCCACGGTCAAAGAAAGCATGGCGACGCGCAAGGCGTCGCAAGCCGCGCTGAATGGTTTTGCGCCGCTGCTACCGGAGCTCATCGGCGGCTCGGCCGATTTGACGGGGTCGAACAACACCAACTGGTCCGGCTCGCGGCCGATTAGTCGTGACCATGCCGATGGCAACTATATTTACTTTGGTGTGCGTGAGTTTGCCATGTCGGCGATCATAAGCGGTCTAGCCTTACACGGCGGCTTTATTCCTTATGGCGGTACGTTTCTGGTGTTCTCCGATTACGCGCGCAATGCGGTGCGCATGGCGGCGTTATTGCGGGCACAAAGCATTTTCGTTTACACCCACGACTCCATTGGCCTCGGCGAGGATGGGCCGACGCATCAACCGATCGAGCATCTCAGCGCTTTGCGCGTGATACCCAACATGATTGTGTGGCGGCCATGCGACGTCGCTGAATCGGCGGTGGCATGGAGGGCAGCGATCGAACGACGCGACGGTCCGACGAGTCTGGTGTTTAGCCGGCAAAACTTGCCGCCGCAAACGCGCGATGCGTCAACCCTGGCCAATGTGGCCCGCGGCGGTTATGTGCTGAGCGACCCCGGCAAAGGTCCACCGCGAGCAATCGTGATCGCGACCGGCTCGGAAGTAGAGCTCGCGATGCAGGCACAGAAGCTGCTGGCGGACAAAGGCCTATCGGTGCGTGTGGTGTCGATGCCGTCCATTGAGGTATTCGATGCCCAGGATCAGGACTATCGTGAATCGGTACTGCCGCCGGGTATCACTGCGCGCGTGGCGGTCGAGACCGGCGTGGCGCATCACTGGTACCGCTACGTCGGGCACAAGGGTGCCGTCATCGGCATGGACCGGTTTGGCGAGTCCGCGCCCGGCAATACCCTTATGGATTACTTCGGCTTCACTGCTGCTCATGTCGCGCAGACAGTCGAGCAAGTCATTGCGTCGTGAAAGCGTGCGTTCGCTGACGCCCACCTGGATAAGCGCGAGACAGACGCGTCGGACACGGTTCACGACTGACGATTCAGAAATTGCTGTAACAAGTTGGAGGCAAACATGGCGATCAAAGTGGGTATCAATGGTTATGGCCGCATTGGACGTAATNNAGATCAGAATAGTTGCCGTCAATGATCTTGGCGATGCCGGGACCAATGCCCATCTGACGCGCTACGATACCGTCCACGGCCGATTTCCCGGGGAGGTCAAGGTGGAAGCGGATCAGCTCGTCGTCAACGGCGATGCCATCCGCGTGTTGTCGGAACGAGATCCGGCAAAGTTACCTTGGGGCGAGCTCGGCGTCGAAGTGGTTCTTGAGTGTACGGGGCTGTTCACGAGCAAGGACAAGGCAGGTGCGCATCTAAAGGGGGGCGCCAAGAAGGTGATCATCTCCGCCCCCGGAGGCAAGGACGTGGATGCCACGATTGTCTATGGGGTCAATCATCAGATCCTGAAGGCGAGCGATACGGTCATCTCCAATGCCTCCTGCACCACCAACTGTCTGGTGCCCTTGGTGAAACCGCTGCATGAGAAAATCGGTGTCGTGCACGGGCTGATGACCACGATTCATGCCTACACCAACGATCAGGTCTTGATTGACGTTTATCATAAGGACCTGCGTCGTGCACGCTCGGCAACCCTGTCACAGATTCCGACCAAGACCGGCGCTGCGGCTGCCGTCGGTCTGGTGCTACCCGAGCTGAATGGCAAGCTCGACGGTTTTGCGATGCGTGTGCCAACGGCCAACGTATCCGTCGTCGACCTCACCTTCGTTGCCGCCCGCAATACCAGCAAGGATGAAATCGACAATATCATGCGTGCCGCAGCCGCCGGCGAGCTAAAAGGTATCCTGGCATACAACGATGAGCCGCTGGTGTCCATGGATTTCAATCACACCACGGTGTCGTCGACTTACGACGCCGGTCTGACGAAAGTGATCGACGGCAAATTGGTCAAGGTGTTGGCGTGGTATGACAACGAGTGGGGATTTTCCAACCGCATGCTCGATACCACTATTGCCTTGGTAAACGCCAAGTAAAACATCCAACCCAGAGACGCAGGGGCGGTGCCGCGACCCACTGTTTGCGGACCGAAGGATGGAAAACGCAAAGTTAATAGAGAGTGCTTACGACATAACCGGCCAACGCGGGGACCCGAGGCTGGCTGACACCTGCCTTCACGGTGAATGGTATTTTCGCCGCGCGTTTGCGTTGAGTAGTTTTGGGGATCTCAAACTATGTTTGTAATCAACATGAGTGATCTCGATCTCGCGGCTAAACGCGTACTGATCCGTGAGGACCTTAACGTGCCTGTCAAGGACGGCGCGGTGACCGACGATACACGTATCCGCGCCTCGCTGCCGACCATCGAGCGGGCGATGAAGGCGGGCGCCAAGGTCATGCTGATGTCGCATCTCGGGCGGCCCAAGGAAGGCGTGTACGATGAAGCATACACTTTGCAGCCGGTGGCCGATCATCTCTCGCGCCTGCTGCGAAAGCAGGTGCCGCTGCTGCGCGAGTGGCTCGACGGCAAGTTTGATCTGAACGACGGCGATGTCGTGTTGTTCGAGAATGTGCGCTTCAACAACGGCGAGAACAAGGATGACGAGGCGCTCGCCCGGCAGATGGCGGCGCTGTGCGATGTTTACGTGATGGATGCCTTCGGCACTGCGCACCGGGCACAGGCCTCGACCCACGGTGTGGCCAGGCATGCGCCAGTGGCCTGTGCGGGACCGCTGTTGGCGGCAGAGCTTGGCGCACTGGCTCAGGCCCTCGACAAGCCCGCACGGCCCCTGGTCGCTATCGTCGGCGGATCCAAGGTGTCTACCAAGCTCACCATTTTGGAGCGTCTGGCGCAGAAGGTGGACCGCCTGCTCGTCGGCGGCGGGATCGCCAATACCTTTATCGCCGCGGCCGGTCACAACGTGGGCAAGTCCTTGTACGAGGCCGAGTTGGTACCTGAGGCCCGCCGGCTCGACAAGCAAGCGCGAGAGCGCGGCGCTGCGATCCCCTTGCCGACGGATGTCGTCTGCGCGAAGCAGCTGTCGGCCGAGTCGCCCGCAGAGATTAAACCCGTTACGGCCGTGCAGGACGATGAGCTGATCGTCGATATCGGTCCGGCGAGTGCGGATGCATTCGCGCAGCTGCTGAACGATGCCGGGACGATCGTGTGGAACGGGCCTGTCGGGGTGTTCGAGATTGAGGCGTTTGCGCACGGCACCGAACGCCTGGCGCGGGCGATCGCGGACAGCAACGCCTTTTCGCTTGCCGGCGGCGGCGACACGCTGGCGGCGATCGCGAAATATGGCATCAGCGAACGGATTTCCTATATCTCAACGGGCGGCGGTGCGTTCCTGGAGTTTCTCGAGGGTAGGACGCTTCCAGCGGTTGCTATACTCGAGGAGCGAGCAAAGCAGCAGTAGCGGGTCGCGAGTGACGAGTGAAGGCTGCGCTTGCGCGCCGNNGCGCCGGTTGTGCTCGCTACTCGGAACTAGCGACTCGCCAGCGACTTTATGCGCCGAACCAAAATCATTGCCACGCTCGGTCCCGCGACTGACGATGCGGCGATCCTCGACCGGCTGATCCTTGCCGGGGCCGACCTCGTGCGCCTGAACCTGTCGTATGACGCCGCGGATGTGCATATCCGTCGCGCCCGGGTCCTGCGCCAACGTGCGCAGGCGTTGGGCCGCGAGGTGGGCATTCTGGTCGATCTGCAAGGTCCGAAAATCCGCATCGGCAAGTTTAAAGATCGCGGGATCAACCTGCAGGACGGAGATCGTTTCGTGCTGGATATGGACCTTGCCCTTGATGCCGGCACGGCCGAGCGGGTGGGCGTGACCTACAGTCAGCTTGCCCAGGATGTTGCCTCCGGCGACACCTTGCTGCTCGATGACGGGCGCATTGCGCTAGAGGTTGAGGAAGTAAAAGGGCCGGGAATCTACTGTCGGGTCGTCAGCGGCGGCCGACTCAAAAGCGGCAAGGGTATCAATCGTCAAGGCGGCGGTCTCTCGGCACGCGCGCTGACCGACAAGGACCGCGCTGATATGAGCACGGCGGCGGAGATCGAGGCGGATTACCTCGGAGTATCGTTNNCGCCCGTTCGGCCGCTGACATGCAGACGGCACGCGAGCTCTTTCGTGCCGCCGGCGGGCGTGGCGGCATGGTCGCCAAGATCGAACGCGCCGAGGCCGTCGAGGCCATCGAGGAAATCATCGGCGTATCTGATGCGATCATGCTTGCGCGCGGCGACCTCGGCGTGGAGATCGGCGATGCAGCGCTGCCGAGGTTGCAGAAGCGCATCATCGGACTCGCGCGGCGAATGAACAAGGTCGCTATCACGGCTACGCAGATGATGGAATCGATGATAGAAAGCGCCATCCCGACGCGTGCCGAGGTTTCGGATGTCGCCAATGCCGTCCTCGACGGCACGGATGCCGTGATGTTGTCAGCGGAAACCGCGATCGGCGAGTATCCGGTCGCGGCGGTCGCGGCTATGGATCGCGTCTGTCGCGAAGCCGAGAAAGAACCGCCCGCGCTTGTTACACGCGATCGCCGTGCACTACGGTTCAAGCGCGTCGACGAAGCGATCGCCATGGCGGTGATGTATACGGCCAACCACATGCCGGTACGGGCGATCGCCGCCTTGACCGAATCTGGCTCGACGGCACTGTGGATGTCGCGCATTACCTCTACGGTGCCAATCTACGCCATGACGCCGTACGTGCAGACCCAGCGTAAGGTGACGCTCTACAGTAATGTCTATCCGGCGAGCTTCGATTTGAGCTCGAGCGATCCGGCGGAGATCATGCGTGAAGCGGTCGCCGAGCTGCGCCGACGCGAGGTCGTGAGTGATGGCGATCTGGTGATTTTGACCATCGGCGAGCCACTGAAGACGCCGGGCGGCACCAACAGCATGAAGATCTTGCGCGTCGGCGCCCCGCTGACGGCAGAATGACAGAACACCTAACGCAAAGGCGCTAAGACGCAGAGTGTATTGTTTACTTTTCCAGGATCTCGGCGTCTTCGCGCCCTCACCTCGGTTCTGTCTGTTATGACACGCTGCTGAACGCTACAAGGCAGACCCCGCGCTACGCGATCCGCGGTGTTAAAGGACAAAAGGGCACAATTATTTTTTCTTTGCGCCTCTGCGTCTTTGCGTTCGGCGTCTTATGCCGCTTCTTTTTCCATCGACTCCTTGTAACGCCCGAGTGCGGCCGCGCCGTTGAGCTTGGCGCGGTGGTACAGCGCTTTCTGCGCCGCCGCCACGTTGGCGGCATCGCCTTTCCAGGTCTCCAACGCCGGCTGTTGTAGCGCGCGCGCGTACGAAAAAGTCAACGCCCAAGGCAGCTCGACGCCGAGGTTGTGCATGGCATTCAGGTGCGCAGTGGCTTCCTCGTTGCTCTGGCCACCGGACAAGAAAGCGACACCGGGCACGGAGGCCGGGACGGTATCCAGCAGTCAACGGACGGTCTGTTGCGCGACCTCCTGTACGCCCGCCCGCTGCCGGCACTCTAGACCGGAAATCACCATGCTCGGTTTGAGCACCATGCCTTCCAGAGCTACACGTTGGACCGCGAGTTCAGCGAAAACCGTGCGCAGCGTGTACTCCGTCACCTCATAGCAACGCTCGATGGTGTGATCGCCGTTGATCAAGACCTCTGGCTCGACGATCGGCACAAGCCCCGCCTCCTGGGCTAGGGTGGCATAACGCGCTAAGGCATGGGCGTTGGCCTCAATACAGCCCCGGCTTGGAATGCCCTTGCCAATGGTGATCACCGCACGCCATTTAGTGAAACGGGCGCCGATCTCACGATACTCCGCGAGGCGTTCACGCAGGCCGTCGAGCCCCTCGGTGACCTTTTCCCCGGGATGGGCGGCAAGATCCTTAGCCCCCTTGTCTACTTTGATGCCTGGAACGATGCCGGACTTGGCGAGATGCGTCGCAAACGGTGTCCCGGCGAGGGTCTTGTCGCGGATCGTTTCGTCAAACAAGATGGCACCGCCGATAAACTCGGACAGCCCTTTAGTCGTGACAAGCAGGTCACGGTAGGCGCGCCGATTTTCCTCGGTGCACGCGACCCCGATCTTGTCGAAACGACTCTTGCAGGTGGGCGAGCTTTCGTCCATGGCCAGAAGGCCCTTCCCTGGAGCGACCATGTCTTTCGCTGTGGATTCAAGCGCTTGTTTGCTCATGGCTGCAAATCCCCCTTAATTTGCTGCAGATTTAGGCCAGACAGCGGGCTGTGAGGCGAATGTCGCAATCTATATGACAAGCGCCCGCCAAGTCTAGCCTCGCAATTTGGCGGCCCCCCGCCCGCCCGCTGCAAACACACGGCGAACCTGCGCTATCATGGGGGCGTGGTCCGACGCGCGATCCTTCATGTCGACATGGACGCTTTCTACGCATCCATCGAGGAGCGCGACCGACCGGAGCTTGCGGGTCAGGCCGTCGTCGTGGGCGGTACCCCGCAAGGGAGAGGTGTGGTCGCGGCCGCAAACTACATCGCGCGCAGCTATGGGATTCGCAGCGCCATGCCGGCGGCGAGGGCAAGGCGACTGTGCCCACATGCGATCTTTTTGCCTGCGCGCCATCACTACTACGGAGAAGTCTCGCAACAGATTCGTGCGATATTTCGGCGCTATACCCCTATGGTCGAGCCGCTATCACTCGACGAAGCGTTTCTCGATGTTACGGAAAGCCGCATGCTGTTTGGCAGTGCGCCGGCAATCGGGCGCATGATCAAGCGCGACGTCACTGATGAGCTGCATCTGACCGCTTCGGTCGGCGTGGCGCCTAACAAGTTCCTGGCCAAAATCGCCAGTGATCTGGATAAACCCGACGGGCTCGTGCTCGTCGATCCGAACGCCGTGCAGGCTTTTCTTGATCCGCTGCCAGTCACGCGTTTGTGGGGCGTTGGTGCGGTGGCGGCCAAACGCCTGCGCGAGCGAGGCGTTACAACGATCGCCGAGCTACGCGCGCAGCCACAGTCATGGCTGCTAAACATGTTCGGTCGGCACGGTGAGCACCTCGGGCGCCTGGCGCAAGGGATCGACGATCGTCCGTTAACACCTGAGAGCGAAGCCAAATCGATTTCTCACGAGACGACATTTGAGACAGACATCACCGACCTTGAGACCCTAAGGGCATGGTTGTCGGAACTCGCCGAACAAGTCGGCGTGCGCCTGCGCCGGCGGGGGCTTTATGGTCGTACCGTGCAGCTAAAGATTCGCTTTGCGGATTTCAGGACCATCACACGTGCGCAGACCATGCGCGAGCCCAGTAACATCACGCGAAATCTCCGCCACGTGGCCACGGGGCTGTTGGAGCGCAATTTGCCGCACGCGAATCCAGGCGTGCGGCTGCTCGGTGTCGGCGTTAGCGGATTTGCCGGGGCCCCGCGGCAGCCAGCGCTCTTCGGTCAAGCGAGCAAGGAAAAGAATGAACGTCTGGATGCCGTGAGCGACAGCGTCAAGCTGCGCTTTGGCGTGTCCGCTTTGCGACGGGCCACCGATTTGAGGCAGTCGCGATGAGGGCAAGCGCGACGAACATCATTTGTTTCGGCGATTCGATTACGGCAGCCGCGGAATTTGCCGATCATGAGCGCTGGCCCAGTTTGCTGCAGGCGGGTCTCGATGCGTGGCGCCCGGGCGCATACAAGGTCCATAACCGCGGCGTCGGCGGAGATACCACCGCGCATGCTTTCGATCGCATCGAAAGTGACGTCTTGCCGCTGTTGGCTGGTGTGCTGCTCGTCCAGTTCGGGTTCAACGACGCCAATGTGCGTGACTGGGCGGTAGTCCCGCGTGTCGGTCGGGGTGAGTTCAAAAAGAACTTGCGTGAATTCCACCGGATCGCACGTACGCACGGAGGACGTTGCGTGTTCATTGTCAATCACACCGTTGCAGCGGTGACGGGAAAGCAGGGAAACGGGCTGCACTACAACGACAACATGAAGCCCTATGACATGGCAATTCGCGAAGTCGCGCAAATGTGCCAAGCGGCCGT
>JABAOC010001225.1_pt6 | contig 13958 bp, 19 predicted proteins | sample 7062161 | NCBI WGS metagenome assembly JABAOC01 (sample SAMN14538625, study PRJNA623070) | marine sediment metagenome | biome: marine biome [ENVO:00000428]; feature: marine pelagic biome [ENVO:01000023]; material: deep marine sediment [ENVO:00002113] | place: India: Gulf of Khambhat ... | reverse complement strand
TCCTTGTTTCCGACATCCTCTCCGATAACAACGCTCGCGTTCCTATGTTCGGCCTCTCCTCCGACCTAGTCATTAAAGGCCATCCCCATGTTGCGGTTAAAACCGGCACCACCAATGACAAACGCGACAACTGGACCATCGGCTACACCCCCTCTTATCTTGCTGTCGTCTGGGTTGGCAACAACGACAACACACCTATGGGCTATGTGGCCTCCGGCATGACCGGTGCCTCCCCCATCTTCAACCAAATTATGACTTATCTTCTTAAGGACCTCCCCGACGAGCCCTTCTCCCGCCCCTCCCAAATCACCACCCGAAGTTTCTGTACCGGCCCTCAAGATCCTGAGCTTCCTGAAGGTGAAAACTGTGCCGGCCGCACCGAATACCTTTCAAACATCCCTCTTCAAAAAAATCAGGGCGGCTTTCAAAAAAAACAAATCTGGATTGACCTTACCACCGGCCATCCTCCTGCTCCCGGCGTCACCGAAAACCTAGAGCTTCAAGAACACCTCGTTGCCTTTGACCCCCTCTCGGGAGACTTTTGTGTTGACTGTCCCCACGAAGAACATGAACCTGCCAAAGTCATCAATCCCTACCAACCCCGTCAACAGCCTGAATTTTAACCTCATGTCCGACAATATTCACCAGACCTACCAGCAAATCAAAGACCCTATCTTGCGGGAGCAATATCGTCAGCTCTTTGAGGAAGAACTTGCACCCCAAGCTATAAGCAAAAGAGTCACCTCTTTCTTTACCTCAAAAAAATTCTTACTTTCTCTCACTCTCGTTGCCCTCATCCTCTTTGTTATCCCCATGGGAATCTACTTTCTCAAAAACTACCAGACCCAAAAAAAAGTCCTTTCCTCACAAGTTGAAGTCGGTCAAGAAATCCCCCGCCCCTTCCTCCCCAAAGCCGTTACTCCCACCTCAAACGTCCTCTACAGCCCCACCCCGTTAAGCCAGGCCTCCCAAGCAACCAAAAAGGAGATTATCGGCTTCCTCCCTTATTGGTTTATCAAGGAACTCCCCCTCATTAAATACGACCATCTCACCCAAATCGCCTACTTTGGCGTTGCTTTTGACAAAGACGGCAATATCAAAGCCAAAAACGACGACGGCTCACTAGATCCCGGCTGGCTCTATCTTGATGGGCCCCAACTAGACCAAGTCTTGTCCGAGGCCAAGTCTTATCACACTCAAACCAGCCTCGTCCTCCGCATCATGGACAACGATGACATTGCCTCCCTTGTCAACGACGGCATCAAAAGAGAAACTTTCATTAGAAAAGCCACAAATTTAGTCAAGGAAAAAAACTTCGATAGTCTCAACCTTGATTTTGAATATGCCGGCTCACCTCCCCCTGTTACCATCAAAAACTTCACCCGTCTTGCCCGCGAACTAAAAGAAGCTCTTCTGGAGCTTGACCCCTCCCCCCCCCNNGGAGCTTGACCCCTCCCCCACCCTCACCATCGATGTCTTTGCTGACTCTGCCCAAAAAGTCCGCCTTTACGATTTAGAAAGCCTCAAGGATGCTGCCGACTACCTTGTTATTATGGGCTACGATATTTATCGCTCCAATTCCCAAATCGCCGCTCCCTCTGCTCCCTTGGGCCCTTCTCACACCTACATTACCGACTATCTTAAGGTTCTTGCCTCTTTTTTAAAGATTGTTCCTCCTCAAAAAATCATCCTTGCCGTTCCCTACTACGGCTACGAATGGCAAACTACCTCTGCCCAAAAAAATGCCACCACCTATAAAGGCTCAGGCGCGCTCGCTACCTACAAAAGAGTCCAGGAATTAATTAATAAAAAAAATCCCCAGGTTTTCTGGGATGAGGAGGGTCAAACTCCCTGGCTAACCTACAAAGAGGGCAGTAAAATCCAGCAAATTTATTTTGAAGACTACCGCTCCTTAAGCTTAAAATACGATCTTGTCAACCAGCTTAATCTTGCCGGCATTGCCATCTGGGCCCTCGGTTACGACTCCCCCTACCCAGAGCTTTGGCAACTCCTCCACAAAAAATTCCCCCAGCAATAAACTTTCCCAATTTCTAATTACTTAATTTCTTTAGATCAATTAGGTTAATTTACTAATATCCCTTGCAATTTTCTCCTGTTTATCGTACAATTGCCACGCAATTACCAAAACCAGCTAATTCAAAAGGGAGAATAAAAAAATGCCTCAAGAAACACCAATCCCTGGATCAGCTGAAGCCCTAGGGCTTGCAGCCGAATATGACGCTGCTGCTGATCGTATATTCAGACGGGCAGACACTGATAACTCTTTTTGTCAGCCGTATTTTAATGATGATGGCGAACAGTGCCTATCCCAGGTCGGTGCCGCTGGTTATCTTCGCCAAAAAGCCTGTACTCTAAGAGGAGAGGAGCCTTTTATAAGGTAACAAGCCTCTTACAAATTTTACTCCTAATTCATAATTCTCAATTCTAAATTCTTATAATTCCCTTTTCTCCCAATCTGTGCTATAGTATTATATATAGTATCTTAGTCCGTGCCTAAATTTTATGCACAGATCTAAAAAGGCAAGCCTTCATCGAAAACCAGTAAGTTACACTCAAAAAATCCTACAGAAGATAGGCCGGCCTATTTATTTCCTAATTTACTCCCTTACTACCCTCACCCTTTCTCTCTCTCGCCTGAGTAAAAAGTTTATCCTAAAACCTAAAATTAGGCCAAAAAAGGAAGCTCCAATAATCTACACTATTTTCCTAAAAATCTTCAACTTCGTCCTCAATTTTCTCGCCAACTTTTTTGTCGTCCTCTTGAAAATCTTCATCTCAATTTTCTCCTCCCTTTATAGCCTCATAAAAATTATCTATAGCCTAAAAAGGAAAATCCCAAAGCTTCCTCCTCTCACTCTTCCCAAACTCAAGATTAAAATTTCTTTCTTTCGTTTCTTTGTTCTTTCCTTACTTCTTATCTGTTTTTCTCTTGTCTATTTTTTTTACCACACTATCATCAAAGATCTCCCCTCCCCCAACCAACTTATCACTCGTAATCAAAACATCTCCACTAAAATCTACGACCGCAAAGGCCGTCTTTTATACAAAAACTATCTCACTGAAAACCGCACTCTTGTCAAACTTGAAGATCTCCCCGAACATCTTATTCAAGCCACTATTGCCATCGAAGACCGCGACTTCTACAAACACCAAGGCCTCTCCTATCGTGGCATCTTAAGAGCCGTTAAAAAAAATATCTTTCAGCAAAAAACAGAAGGTGGTTCCACCATCACCCAACAACTAGTCAAAAATGCTCTTTTGACTCCTGAAAAAACCTTACAAAGAAAACTTAAAGAGGCCATCTTGGCCATTCAAGTTGAGACCAGGTTCTCTAAAGAGGAAATTCTCCAAATGTATCTTAACGAGGTTGGCTATGGCGGCGCTGCTTATGGCATTGAAGAGGCCTCCCAAATGTATTTTGGAAAAAGTGCCAAAGATCTTAATCTTGCCGAATCCGCTCTTTTAGCTGGCCTTCCCGCCTCTCCCACCCGCTATTCACCCTTCGGTGCTCATCCAGAGCTTGCCAAAACCCGCCAGATAGAAGTTCTCCGCAATATGGTTGAAAACGGCTTCCTCACCCCTCAGGAAGCCGAAAAGGTTCGCACCCAAAAAATTCAATTTGCTCCTCAAAAAACCGATATCCTCGCTCCTCATTTTGTCATGTACGTCAAAGATCTTCTTGTTCAAAAATACGGCTCCGAGCTGGTCGAACAAGGCGGCCTCCATGTCATCACCTCCCTGGATTTTGAACTCCAAAATATGGCTCAACAAGAAGTCACCCAAGAAGTTAAAAAACTTAAAAACTTACGTGTTAACAATGGCGCTGCTCTTGTCACCGCCCCTGACACCGGGGAGATTCTCGCTATGGTTGGCTCCGTCAACTACTTTGATCAGGAAAACGACGGCGCCGTCAACGTCACTCTTCGTCCTCGCCAACCAGGTTCCTCCATCAAGCCCGTCAATTATTCCTATGCCCTCTCTCACGGCTTTTCCCCTTTCTCGGTAATCTCTGATTCTCCAGTTATTTACCGTATCCCAGGCTCCCCCTCTTATGCTCCTGTCAACTATGATGGTCGCTTCCACGGCAATGTTTCCCTCCGCACCGCTCTTGCCTCGTCCTATAATGTCCCCGCTGTCAAAGTTCTTGCCTCCTATGGCGTCCAAAAAATGGTTGAGCAGGGTAAAATAATGGGTATTACCACCTGGGAAAACTCCTCTCGGTTTGGTCTCTCTTTAACCTTGGGCGGCGGCGAAGTCAAAATGATCGACATGGCTGTCGTCTATGGCATTCTGGCCAACCAAGGTCTAAAAGCCCCCTTAAAACCCATCCTTGCCGTCACCGATTACGCTGGCAAGTTTTTAGAAAAAAACGGTCGCACTTTTGCTGGTCTTCTTCAACAATACGAAGAAGCAGATTCTCTAGTGCTGGATCCCAATATTGCCTACATCCTTACCGATATTTTAAAAGACAACCAGGCTCGCACTCCTGCTTTTGGCGCCCACTCCAATCTTGTCATTTCTGGCCATGAAGTAGCCGTCAAAACCGGCACTTCCAATAATCTCCGCGACAACTGGACCATCGGCTACACCCCTTCTTATCTCGTTGCTGTTTGGGTTGGCAACAATGACAACACTCCCATGTCAAGAGTTGCCTCTGGCCTCACCGGCGCCTCTCCTATCTGGCACAATATTTTTGTCAACCTTCTAAAAAACCGCCCCAACGAACCTTTTCAAAAGCCGGAAAATCTTAAAAGAATAAAAATCTGTACCCTTACCGGCGAGCTTCCTTGCTCAGGCTGTCCCACCCGTGAAGAATATTTTCTACCTGGCACCGAACCAAAAAAAGCCTGCTCCTCAGAATTCATCCGCTCCTTGCTTGAAAAGAAAAAACAAGAAAAAGAAGGAGAAGAAGATCAAATTCTTGAAGGCCTTTCTACTCAGCGTTAAAAAACTCCCAAACAATCTTTGAGATTTGAGGCAGAGCCTTTTTTGCCTCTTCTTCATTTACCCCCTCGCTCAAAATCACCAACACATAGGGCTCCTTCCCATAAACAATCCCCCCATCAGAAATTACCTCAACCTCAGTCCCAATCTTATGTGCCACTCGCACTCCTTCAGGCACTCCCGCCGGAATCCTCTCTTCAAAATCAGTCTTTGTCAAAAAATCAAGAATCTCCTTCGACGCCTCCTCAGAAACAATCTCCCCCCTATAAAGTTTTTCAAACATCAATCCCACCTCTTTAGCTGTCGTTTTATTCTTCTCAAGAGAGGTTTCCATCATCCCCAACTCATCAATTGTCTTCTGGATCGCCTCCTTTCCCAAAATCCGCGCCAACACATTTGCCGCTGTATTGTCAGAGCTCTTCCCCATTAACTCCACCATTTGCTTATAAGTATAGACTGTTCCGGCTTGTTTATATTTCATTCCTCCTGCCCCAAAGGCTTTGTCTTTATCAGTTAAAACATATTTCGTCCCCAAGTCCATCTCTCCTGCCTCCACCTTCCTATACAAAGTCAGCATTATCGGCACTTTAACCAAAGAGGCTGCTTCCATCTGTCTTTCCTCTTCTATTCCCAATTCTCCTCCCCTATCCAAGCTTTTAAAATAAACCGCATATTCTCCCTGTAAATCACTAACTAACCTCACTGTTTCTCCCTTTGCCTCAGCAATCCTCTCAGCCTCCCGAGTCCTCTCCTCTCTCCCTTCCTTGCCTTTCCAAAACACAACCTTCTCTGAAAAAACTCCCTCCTTGCCAAACCACTCTCCAATCTCTGCTTTCACCCAAAAAACAAGTGATAGCCCAATCGTTACCAAAAAAAGCCCCACAATCGCCTTATTTCCCAAATCAGGAAACTTCTCCCGTCGCCTTGGTCTTTCAGGCGGAGGCTTTACTCCCCTCAAATGTTGCTGTTCATAAACCGCCATACTTGTTAAATGTTATAAGTTGCATGTTATTTAACACGTCGTATGCACTAAAATATTCACTTTTCTTCCTTCACCAACCAGCCGGTTATATTCCTCAACTGCCTCTTCGCTTTTTAAAACTTTCAAATCAGCCCTCTTGAGCTTCTCCTGATCCTCCTCTATCACCTCCAAAACCCCACTCCATCCAGAAGCAATAATTACCATCTCCGGATCGCCTTTCAAAAGCTTTTTTATCTCCCACTTCCCAATCCGATGCGTCGTCCCAAAAAGACTCTCAAGTTTAAATCGATCTCTTTCCTCAACTTTTCCGCCATAAATCAGCACTTGGTGATAATCCTCTCCTCCCACCCTCACCTTTCCCCATGATAACTTATCAATTTTTACCATTATTCACTCCTATCTTTTTTTCCTCTCTCCTCCTTCCTGTTTTTTCTTCCACGATCTTTATAATTTTCTCTACCACCTCATTTATATTAAGCTTTGTCGTGTCCATCTCTATCGCATCTTCTGCTTTTTTTAATGGGTCAACCTTTCTCTTTCTGTCTCTTTCATCCCTCCTCTTAATCTCCAAGGACAGCTTTACAAAGTCAAGCAAGCCATCTCTTTTTTTTACCTCTCTATGTTTCCTTTTTACCCGCTCCTTAAACGAGCCGGTCAAAAAAATCTTAACAGAAGCTTTGGGTAACACTCTAGTTCCAATATCTCTCCCTTCCACCACTACATCCTTGCCCCGAACTAGCTTTTGTTGACGCTCTACCAAAAACTCCCTCACTTTTGGTAGGCGCGCTACTCTCGCCACTACTTTCCCTACCACCTCGCTCCTAATCTTTCCTGCCACCTCTTGTCCTTCCAAAAGTACTCGACCTTTCTCCTTTCCCCTTCCTGGTAGAATCTTAAAGTTGCTCTGCCTCAACTCTTCAAAAACCCCCTCCTCATCTTCCGGATTAATCCTTTTTTTAATCACCAAATATGCTGCCAGCCGATACATCGCTCCTGTATCAACACGCCAAAGCTTCAGTTTCTTTGCTAAATTGCTCGCCACCGTGCTTTTCCCTGCTCCCACTGGTCCGTCGATTGCTATCTGCAAATTTTTTCTCACTTTTCCCTTCCAAAAAACTAATAACTAAAAACTTAATTACTCTTTTCTCTTTAGTCCTTTAGTTCTTTATTCTTTATTCTTGAATCTTAAATCATTAATCATTTAACTATTCCCTGTATTCTTTTATTTTTCGTGTAGAAAAACAAGTATTTTTCGTGTAGAAAAACAAACTTGTTTACTCTTTTAATCTTATTTATTAACTTTCTAAAAAAATCTTTGACAAAACTCTCTCGATTTGCTCGTAAAGCTCTTTTGACCCCTTGTCATTTCTAATCAAAAAATCAGACGTTTTCATTGCCCTGCCCACCTGCTGGCCATATCTTTTCTGCCCCACCCCCCAATCACGTCTGTCTGCTTTCAAAAACTCCTTCCACTTCTCCACCCCGCTGTCTCCATCTCTTACTACTCCTGTCACCCTCTCAAATCTTGCCTTTTTTGATGCCTTAATCCCCACCAAGAAAAAATTTCTCTTGGTCTTTAAAAAGTTCACCTCAGAAGGATTTCTTATCGAGTCAATTATTACTTTCCTCGCCTTTTGTTTAACTATTTTTCTATAAACTCTTTTTGCTAAAACACCCATCCCAAACTTCTTTCGCAAATCATCGCCCACATTCTGAAGTTCCCTTCTTGTAAAATTCTCAATTCCCTGCTTCCGCGCCTCATCCCTCACCACATCAGACAAAGAAAAAGAAGAAAACCCTCTCGTCCGCAAATAATTTACCACTTCTTGCTTACCAGCTCCAATCTGGCCCACTAAACCAATAATTATCCTTTGCATAAAAGATATTATATCGCGTCTGACGTGATTCTATCAAAACCCTCACTTTACCTCAAACTCCTCTGAGTTCTTAACAATATATTCCAAAACCACTGCCCCACCAGGCGTCAATTTCATCTTTCCTTTTTTCCATTTCCGATAAACATCGTCCGGTCGAAAAAACTCCACCCTCTCACACTCTTTCTTATTAATCTTAAAAGGCCCATCATAAACTCCTTTAAACAAAACAATCACCTCTTTGTCGGTTTTTGTCCCCCCAAAAAACTTAGCTACTCTCTTAAGTTTCACTCCCACCCCCAACTCCTCCCAAAGTTCCCTCTCAGCCGCCTCCTCTCTTTTTTGTCCCCATCCTACGTGTCCCGAAGCCGATATCGTCCATTCCCCTGGATAAAGATCCTTATATTTACTCCTTTTTTGCAATAAAAGCTCGCTATTTTTATTAAAAATTGCCACTGAAACCGCCCGGTGCAAAAGTCCCCGGCGATGACACTCTCCTCTTGCCGCCTTTCCCACCACCTTATCGTTCTCGTCCACCTCCACAAACTCCTCTTCTAAATCATCGATGATTTTTCTTCTTATCATAAGTTTCATCTTAAACTACTAGATAACAACTGAATCCCCACCGAATAACTCAATAACTTCATTACCAATTTCCTGATTCCTAATTCTTAATTCATTAACATCCAACTTCAACAAATTCCTCATTCATAATTCATTATTCATAATTCTTAATTCGAAATTTTAGGTCAATTTATTCCCTATCCTCTTTAATCCTTAATTCCTTATTTAACAAAGCTTTCCTCATCAACCTCCCCAATAATCCTCCCCAACCTGTACTGATCCACCCCAAAATATCCTTTTGGGGTAAATCCCTCTTTCTCCAGCCCACACTTCTCATAAAACCCCTTCGCTTCAGCCACCGAGGCCACTATCGCCCGATGACAATGTTTTTGCTTCGCCCACCTCGTCCATTCCTCCACCAACTTCCTCCCCACCCCCTTCCTTTGGTATTCCTCCAAAACCCCCAACCACCGACAAAAAGCCACTCCTCCATATGAAGTATCCGCCACCAAAAACCCCACTATCTTACTTGTCCGATCCTTCATTATTCCCAAAAAAACCACCTGTGTCTTCATCTTTAATCGATTTAAAAAACTTACCTTTGTGTAAACCTTGCCCAGAAAATAATCAATCACCCTCGCAGAATAAAACCGGCATGAAGTCCTCATNNACTTTCTCAAAAACCAAAAAAAACTCATCAATCCTGCCCTCTGTTAAGATCTCAACCTTGATCGTCATACTCTTTTAGGCTTCACCTCTCTGTGCTTCTCGAGCCATTTCCTCATTCCCTCAAGGTTTAACAACCCAGGCTGAGCCCCCACCCTCCCAATCACTGATCCTGCGTTCATTGTTCCCCAACGTAAGGCCTCTCCGGGCTCTTTCCCTTTTAAAATCGCCGAAACCACTCCGCAAGCAAAACTGTCACCCGCTCCAGTCCTCTCCACCACCGGTGCTTCTCTTACTGTTCCAATCCTATAAAAATTTCTCCCGTCATAAGCATTTGAACCCTGCGGCCCCTCAGTAATTATCACCACCTTCGGCCCCATTTTTTTGATCCCTGCTAAAAGCTCTTTTATATGCTGCTCTTTTGCTCCCAAAATGGCTTGCGCTTCATCTTTATTAACAAACAAAATATAAGTGTGTTTCAAAACCCAATCCCAATCCTTAATTTCCTTCATCTGTCTTGTTCCCGGATTAAAAGCCATCGGAATTTTTTTCTCCCCAACAAAATCAAAAACCTGATTATAAACTTTTTCAAATCCTTTCCCCATCGATGTCAAATAAACCCAGCGCGTTTCCGGAAACTCATACTTACCATGTTTTCTCTCATATCTATATCCTAAGATTGTCCTTTCGGCCTTATAATTGATTACCGCCGAATAATTTGAACGTGAACCTTTGGCCATCTTCACTCCTGACACATCCACTCCCTCATCCTTCAATTGCTTCACAATCTCTCTTCCGGTTTTATCGTCTCCCAAAGTTGCCAAAAAAGAAACTGACAAACCCAACCGCGCCGCCCCCACGGCTACATTGGCCGCATTTCCTCCCACCGAAAAAGTCAAATCCTCAACTGGAATCTTATCCGCATAATCAAAACAAATCAGACACTCGTCTTTGTTGATATTACAATGAACCTCCGCCTCCTCCCCGGCAATTTTTAAAAAAACATCCTGGACTGCATTACCAATAGTTATTAAATCAGACATTTTTTCACCTCCCAAATATTTTTTACAATATTTTCCGCCGTCAATCCATATTTTTTCTTTAAACTCTCAGAATCCCCCGATTCTCCAAAACTATCCCTTATCCCCACCATCCTCATATGGGCTGGACAATTCTCAACTAAAATCTCAGCCACCGCACTCCCCATCCCTCCCATCACTTGATGATCCTCCACTGTTACCACTCTCTTGGTCTTCTTTACCGACGTCAAAATTGTTTCTTTATCTATTGGTTTTATTGTGTGGCAATCAATTACTTCACAACTAATCTTCCCTTCAAGCTCTTTTGCTACTCTCAAGCAGTCGTACAAAATCGGTCCACAACCAATCACTGTCACTTCCGATCCTCTCCATAAAATGTCTGCTTTCCCAATTTTTAAAGGCGTTTTTTTTGTTGTAAATATCGGCGTCTTTGGCCGACAAAATCGTAAATAAAAAGGCCCCTTCTCTCTTGCCGCTGCCACTGTTACCTTCTTTGCCTCCTCAAAATCAGCCGGCATCAAAACTTTCAAGCGAGGAATACACCTTGTTATCGCCAAATCCTCCAGCGCTTGGTGACTTGCCCCATCCTCTCCGGTAATTATTCCCCCATGAGTCCCTACTACCTTCACATTAGCCTCGTTATAACAAACCGAGGCCCTCAACGTATCCCAATTTCGACCCGGTGAAAAAACACCAAAAGAGGTGGCAAAAACCGTTTTCCCCGAAAGCCCCAATCCTGCCGACACTCCCATTAAATTTTGTTCTGCCACCCCCGCATCAAAAAATCTTTGCGGGTATTTTTGAGCAAACTTGTCCACTTTCGTTGACTCTTTAAGATCTGCCGTCACCACCACTACATTTTTGTCCTTCTCTGCTACTTCCATTAACCCTGCTCCAAAACCCGCCCTCGTCGAGTTCCTCTCAACTCCTTGAGAAAACAAATTTTCAACTAGACTTATCTTTTTGTTAATCATCGGTTCTTTTCCCTCTTAAACTCACCGCTAATTTAATCACAAAATGCTTTATTAAATAAATACTTCTTTATCCCCCAAGCTCCTTAAGCGCCCTCCTTCCTTCCTCAGGACTCGGCGCCCTCCCATGCCACCGATAATCCTCTTCAATAAAAGAAACCCCCTTTCCAGGAGTTGTCTTACAAAAAATCATTGTCGGCTTATTTTTTTCTTTCTTTGCTTGTTTCACCGCCTCAATTATTCTCTTTATATCATGTCCATTAACCTCTATAGCCCTCCAATTAAACGCCTCATATTTTGCCTTTAATGGCTCAAGCGGCATCACCTCAGGCGTTCTCCCGTCAATCTGAATCCTGTTTCTATCCATCAGCGCAATCAAATTACCTAGTTTGTATTTTGCCGCAAACATCGCTCCCTCCCAAGTCATCCCCTCATCATGCTCTCCATCAGAAGTAACCAAAAAAACCTGCCAAAGTTTCTTGTCAATCTTCCCTGCCAGCGCCATTCCCACTGCCACACAAAACCCTTGTCCTAGGGGCCCAGAAGAAGTCTCTACTCCTGGTATGCTCTTACGATATGGGTGTCCCTGAAGCCGACTTCCCAATTTTCTCAATGTCAAAAGCTCCCTTTTTTCAAAAAACCCCGCCTCTGCCATCGCTGCATACTGCACCGGACAAATATGTCCTGCTGACAAAACCAGCCTATCTCTCTCCTCCCACATTGGCCTCTTTGAGTTATATCGCATTACACCGCCAAAATAAAGAGAAGCAAATATATCCGCCATTCCCAAGCTCCCCGCCGTATGCCCTGACCCTGCCTCCACCAACATCTCAATCACATCTCTCCTAATTTCGTTCGCCTTCTTCTCAATTTCTTTTATTGATAATTTCCTCATAACACCTGGTAAAATTTCAAAATATCGCTCCTCATCTAAATACGTAACTACCTTTTAGCCAACCCTCTTAACTCCTCAATCGCCTTCCCCACATCCTTTGCCCTAAAAATCGCCGAGGTTACTCCCAGATGATTTGCCCCTGCTTTCACGCAATCAACCACTGTCTCCTTATTCAGCCCTCCATCAACCGCAATATTAAAACCACCATGTTTTTCTGACAAACTTTTAAGCTTCTTAATTTTTTTCAACGCCTTTCTTTGAAATGATCTTCCACTTGCCCCTGCTACAATCGTCATCACCAAAACACAATCAAGTTCTTTAAAAAGTTTCTTCTCAATTGCCTTAACCGGGGTTTCTAAATCTATCGCCAGCCCCGCCAGCATTTTTCTATCCCTTACCATCCTCACAAACTCTTCTTGATCATTCATCATCTCCACCTGACCAATCACCCGGTACCCCCCTACCCCCCGACAAATATCTACTAGAAGCACTGGCTCGGAAACCATTAAATGAAAATCAAGCCTTAAACCTTCAAGCTCCTTTAACTCTTTAATCTCTCCGATCTTAATTGTCTTTTCTTCGGCAAAAATCCCATCAATAATGTCAATTTGCACCATCTTAACATAGGGTTTCACCAACAAAACTTTTCTTTTTACCTCCTCAATCTCTTTCTCTAATATCGCCGGAACAATCTCCAATTTTCTCCTCATAAATTTTTATCTCCTAGCTCTTATTGCTTATCACTTGTTTCTTATCTCATATTCTTTTATTTTATTAATTCTTCTCGCATGTCTCTTTTCTCCCGAAAACGCAGTGTTAAGAAATTTTTTAACAATTTTTTTTGACATCCTTTCACTTAAATAATCCGCTGCCAAACCTAAAACATTAACACCAGTGCTCTTTCTTGCGTGAAACGCACCGTCTTCATTAAAAATCACCGCCGCTCTCGCTCCTTTAACTTTATTTACTGCCAAACTAATCCCCGCGCCTGATCCACAAATTACTATTCCCAAACTCCCTTCACCTTTTGCCACTGCCTCACCGACGGCAAAACCAAAATCAGGATAATCATCAGAAGAATTGTACTTTAAAGCCCCTAAATCTTTGTAACTCTCTCTCCACTCTTCAAGCCATTTTTTAATCTTCTCTTTAAGTTTATATCCCCTATGATCAGCTCCTAAATAAACCATCTTAATTTTAAGATTTAAATTGCAACTTTGAACTTTAAACCTGTCATATTGTGTATTTCTTCCTCATCTTACTCCTTTTTTTTCTTTTCTCCCTTGCTCCAATCTCCTTCTCAAATCCTTCAATTGCTTCCAAAGCCTCCTCCGGTGTTTCTACAATCTTAAACACCTCCATCTCTTCCCCTCTCAGACACATGTTTCTTCTCAAACAAGCAATTACTTTCCGCCAAGCCTTTCCGTATAAAATAAAGGGTTTATGGTGGCCTAAATAAAGCCTTGCCAGCGCCCAAGCTGTCGCCATCTCCGAAAACGTTCCTGTCCCTCCTTTAAAAATCACATACACATCACCATATTCCATCAGTTTAAACATTCGGTCAATATAGTTTCCCGCCTTAACCTCCCGATCAGGAATATTTCCCAAATACCTTCCCTCATACCCTGGCGCATCCTTAGGATAAAAAGTAATTGTAATCGTCTGTCCTTTCGCCTCCTCCGCACCCCTTGTCGCTGCCTCCATCACGCCCGGCCCTCCTCCGTTGACAATCACATACCCGTTTTCTGCCAACAGCCTTGCTGTTTTATACGCCTCCTGAAAAACCCTATCAATTGGTTTGGCATCAGAAAAACCAAAAAAGGAAACGCTTTTTATCTGTCTCATTTTTTCACCCCCTTACCTAGGCCCCTATATCCCGCTACTAAATCCTTCAACTGCTCCTCCGGGTCTTCAGATAAAACCACGTCTGTCGCCACCAAAAATCCTCTGCATCCCCACTCAAGTCCCCTTACAATATCTTCTCTCTTGTGCACCCCCGCA